>Ga0247737_1000965_pt1 | contig 12155 bp, 12 predicted proteins | sample UWRJL028104C2_FD_180937 | JGI IMG/M metagenome (GOLD analysis project Ga0247737, IMG submission 180937) | Plant litter microbial communities from Arlington Agricultural Research Station in Wisconsin, United States - UWRJ-L028-104C-2 | ecosystem: Environmental > Terrestrial > Plant litter >...
GTCGGACAGTGCTTCATGAAGAGCCAGAATATCAATCGACCGATTCTCATAATTCGGCAACTATCCAGCTATTTTTCTGCGCTACTCATTCGCCTTTCCGGGGAAGATCCATGCCCCGAAAGACGCGGGGCGCGCATGAATAGGAATTGCCTTCATCACCCTGCAAGTAACATGACGAAAAAATCGGGGTCCACGTCGGGTGGCAGAAAGGAGTTTTTACTGTCGTGTCCAAAGTATCGTCGCGTGCGCTTTACTTGCGCCCGTTCCAACGCCGCCCCATCGCCACGCCGGCAACGACGAAGCCACCAACGCCGCTCAATTCCGCGGCGCCTGCCGCCGATAACTCAGTGCCTCCGCCACATGGATGCGCCCGACCCCCTCGCTCGCCGCCAGATCGGCGATCGTCCGAGCCACGCGCAGGATGCGGGTATAGCCGCGCGCCGACAGCCGCATCGCCTCGGACGCCTGGGCGAGCAGCTTGCGGCCCGGCTCGCCCGGCGTCGCCACCGCTTCCAGCAGCACGCCGTCCACTTCGGCATTGGTGCGGATCGGATGATCGGCATAACGCACCGTCTGGATCGCCCGGGCCGCGGCGACGCGAGCGGCGACTTCCCGCGACCCTTCGGCCGGCGGAGGCAGCACGAGGTCGGCGGCGCTCACTGCCTGGACCTCGACGTGCAGGTCGATCCGGTCGAGCAAAGGCCCCGAAACCTTGGTCTGGTAATCCGCCGCACAGCGCGGCGCGCGCGAACAGGCGAGCGACGCATCGCCGAGATGCCCGCAGCGGCACGGGTTCATCGCCGCGATAAGCTGGACTCGGGCCGGAAAAGTCACATGCGCATTGGCGCGCGCCACGCTGACAGTGCCGGTCTCGAGCGGCTGGCGCAGCGAATCGAGCACCGCGCGCTGGAATTCAGGCAATTCGTCGAGGAACAGCACGCCGAGATGCGCCAGGCTGACTTCGCACGGCTTCACCTTCAGCCCGCCGCCGACCAGCGCCGGCATCGAGGCGGAATGATGTGGCGCGCGGAACGGCCGCGTCCGGGTCAGCCGCCCGCCGCTGAGCGTGCCGGCGACGCTCGCCACCATCGACACTTCCAGCGCCTCGGCCGCATCGAGCGGCGGCAGGATGCCGGGCAGGCACGATGCCATCAGCGATTTGCCCGCGCCGGGCGGCCCGACCATGATCATGTTATGGCCACCGGCCGCCGCGATCTCCAGCGCCCGCTTGGCGGTCTCCTGTCCTTTCACCTGCGCCAGATCGGGACCGAACCCGGCTTCCTCGATCTCGCCCGGCTGCGGCGGGGAGAGCAGGCCATGACCCTTGAAGTGATTGAGCAGCGCGAGGATGTCGGGCGCGGCCAGCACTTGTACGCCTGCCGCCCAGGCCGCTTCGGGCCCTTGCGCCGCGGGACACACGAGCCCCTTGCCAATCTCCGACGCGTGCAGCGCCGCCAGCAGCACGCCGGGCGACGAGGCAATGCGCGCATCCAGCCCGAGTTCGCCCACCACGACATAATCGGCCAGCGTCTCGGCATCGACCACGCCCATCGCGCCGAGCAACGCGAGCGCGATCGGCAGATCGAAGTGCGATCCTTCCTTGGGCAGATCGGCGGGCGACAAATTCACCACGATTCGCTTGGGCGGCAGCGACAGGCCCATCGCGGCGATCGCCCCGCGCACCCGTTCGCGGCTCTCCGCCACTGCCTTGTCGGCAAGCCCGACGACATTGAAGGCCGGCAGGCCGGGGATCAGCTGGACCTGCACTTCGACGGCACGCGCCTCGAGCCCGAGATACGCCACCGTCGATACGCTCGCGACCATATTGCCCCCGATTTCCCCCGAAGAGCGTTGGTCATAAGCGATTTTATCCGGGAAGGAACCGCCCCTTCCGCCAGGAACAGGAAATAGTGTCTTGTCAAACCAACACACCGCACCCACATCGGACACGATGCGCACCGCCCGCCACCCGATGCTCCGGCACGCCCTGTTCGGGCTGGGTGTGCTGCTCGTCGCGGTGACGCCGTTGATCGGCATCCTGCCGGGCCCGGGCGGGGTGTTCGTCCTCGCGGCCGGGCTTGCGCTGATGCTCCAGAACTCGAACTGGGCGAAACGGCGCTTCACCCACATCAAGCGCCGCTGGCCGAAGCTCGGCCATTATGCCGATATCGGTCTGCGCCGCGCAAGCGCGCGCCGTCGCCGCGAACGGGATGGGACCAAGGTCGTGAGCGCAGAAGCGATCGGGGGCGGCTTCCCCGCAGCTGGCGAACCCGCCGGGGTCGCGCTTTGGCTCGGCTGGATCGTGAGCCGCATGATATTCTGGCGCCGTACGCCCGCTGTTGGCGATACGCAGAAACGTTGACTAGCGTGGTCTCTTTGCCTAAGGGCACCCGCTACGAGGCCGTCCGCGTGGCGGCCCTTTTCTATTCAGACGACCAGGGAATGAACGATGAAGCGGACCTTTCAGCCGAGCAATCTGGTGCGCGCGCGCCGGCACGGTTTCCGGTCGCGGATGGCGACTCCGGGCGGCCGCAACGTGATTCGCGCTCGCCGCAATCGCGGCCGCAAGAAGCTGTCGGCCTGACCGACCCCGCCCGTAAGGGCGAGATTATTGGCCTTCGCATCCGCCGCGATTTTCTCGCGGCGAATGCGGGAAAACGCGCACCGATGCCAGGATTCGTCCTGCTCGTGCGCGATCGTGCCGACGGCGATCCGTCGATGCGAATCGGGTACACCGTCACCAAGAAAATCGGCAATGCGGTCGTGCGTAATCGCATGAAGCGCCGCCTGCGCGCGCTCGCCCGCGATCTGCTGCCCGAATCGGGGATTCGCGGCGCGGATCATGTGTTGATCGGCCGGGGCGGCGGTATCGATCGCGACTTCGCGCAGTTGCGGGCCGATCTCGCCAAGGCGCTGACCAAGGTGGCGCGATGACCACCCCCTCCTTCCCCGACATACCGGACTTGTTCCGGCGTTTTCGCACACGTTGCGCGTCGTTTTCAGGTGCTGGATTCGCGGCACCATGGCCCCCGGAACAAGTCCGTGATGGCGACTCGGCAGGGTCGGCAAGATGCTGACCCGCCTCCTCATCGCCCTGGTCCGCTTCTGGCAGATCGGCCCATCGGCCATCCTGCCGCCAAGCTGCCGCTACCAGCCAAGCTGTTCCGCCTATGCAATCACTGCCCTTCGCCGCTATGGCGCGCTGAAGGGCGGGTGGCTGGCGGCAAAGCGGATCGGACGGTGCCATCCCTGGGGCGGGTTCGGTCACGATCCCGTTCCCTGAAGAGCCTGACCTACCAATGCCTGAACTAGCGCCTACCACGAGCGGGAAATCACTCACGTGAACAACGACAACAAGAATTTCATCCTGTTCGCGGTGTTCGCCGCGCTGATCCTGTTCGGCTGGCCGATCGTGACCTCGAAATATTTCCCGGCGGCCAACCCGCCCGTGACGAAGATCGAGAAGGGCAAGGCGACGGTCGTCGCCAACCCCGGCGCGAGCCCCGTGGCGAACAGCAGCGCCGCAACGCGCGATCGCAAGGTCGTGCTGGCCGAATCGCCGCGCGTGCTGGTCGAGACGGCGGAACTGAAGGGGTCGATCAACCTGAAGGGCGCGCGCATCGATGATCTGGTGCTGCTGAAATACAAGGAAACGATCGACAAGAATTCCCCGCCGATCCGCCTTTTGTCGCCATCCGGCACCAAGGACGCCTATTTCGCCGGCTTCGGCTGGTCCGGCGACGGCATCACGGTGCCTGGCGCGGACACCATCTTCACCGCCAGCGCCCCGACCCTGAGTCCCGGCAAGCCGGTCACGCTCAGCTGGGCCAACGCGACCGGACAGACCTTCGTGATCCGCCTCGCGGTCGACGAGAAATTCATGTTCACCGCCGACCAGACGGTGATGAACGCCGGCACGGGCGCGGTGAAGGTCGCGCCCTACGCCCTGGTGTCGCGCGCCGGCCCGGGTGCCGATGTCGATACCTGGACCAACCATATCGGGCCGATCGGGACCTTCGGCAACGGCACGACCTACGACATCACCTACGACAATCTGCACGGCAAGGAGCCTGGCTTCTTCGGCAGGATCTTCGGCAACACCGGCCGTCCGGGCGACAATTATTTCGACACCGTGGGCGGCTGGGCCGGCTTCGGCGACAAATATTGGCTGGCGGCGCTGATCCCCGATCAGAAGGCGTCGGTGCATTCCGGTTTCCGCGCGACGGCCCCGGGCACCAATTTCCAGGCCGATGTCTCGCGCGCGGCGGCGATCATCCCGCCCGGCTCGCAGATGAACACCACCACGCGCGTGTTCACCGGCGCGAAGGAAGTGAACACGCTCGATCGCTATGAGGACAACCTCAAGATCCGCCATCTCGGCAAGGCGATCGACTGGGGCTGGTTCGAAATCGTCGAAAAGCCGATCTTCAAATATCTCGACTGGCTGTTCCGCATGGTCGGCAATTTCGGCGTCGCGATCATCCTGCTGACGGTCACGATCCGCGGCCTGATGTTCCCCATCGCGCAGCGCCAGTTCGCCTCCATGGCGAACATGCGCGCGATCCAGCCCAAGATGAAGGCGCTGCAGGAGAAGTATAAGGACGACAAGCCGCGCCAGCAGCAGGAGATCATGGCGCTGTACAAGTCGGAGAAGGTCAACCCGCTCGCGGGCTGCCTGCCGACCTTCCTGCAGATCCCGATCTTCTATGCGCTCTACAAGGTGCTGCTGCTCACGATCGAAATGCGCCATCAGCCCTTCGTGCTGTGGATCAAGGATCTGTCGGCGCCCGATCCGGCGACCATCCTCAACCTGTTCGGCTATCTGCCCTTCACCGTGCCGCACTTCCTGGCGATCGGCATCATCCCGGTGCTGCTCGGTGTCTCGATGTATTTCCAGTTCAAGCTGAACCCGGCGCCGATGGACGAAGCGCAGAAGCAGGTCTTTGCGCTGATGCCCTGGGTGCTGATGTTCGTGATGGCGCCGTTCGCGGTCGGGCTGCAGATCTACTGGATTACCTCGAATACGCTGACCATCCTCCAGCAGCGCCTGCTCTATGCGCGGCACCCGGGGATGAAAGAGGCGATGGTGAAATGACCCGTGACTGACCCCTTCTCTCCCGAACTGATCGAGGCCGCGCGAAAGACCTTCGCCGGCCCGGTCGCCTTTCTGAAATCGGCGCCGAAGCTCGAGTTCCTTCCGGACGCGACCGTACCGGAGGTCGCGTTCGCGGGTCGCTCCAATGTCGGCAAGTCGTCGCTGCTCAACGCGCTGACGGGCCGCAATGCGTTGGCGCGCACCTCGAACACGCCGGGCCGCACGCAGGAACTGAATTTCTTCGACGTCGGCGACCCCCTCGCCTTCCGGCTGGTCGACATGCCCGGTTACGGTTTCGCCAAGGCGCCCAAGGATATCGTCAAGAAATGGCGCTTCCTGGTGAACGACTTCCTGCGCGGCCGGCAGGAGTTGAAGCGCGCTTTGGTGCTGATCGATGCCCGCCACGGCATCAAGGAAGTCGACCGCGAGATCCTCGAGATGCTCGACAAGGCAGCCGTCAGCTATCGCATCGTCCTGACCAAGGCCGACAAGATCAAGCCGACCGAGCTCGCCGAGGTTGCCGCACAGACCGCCGAGGAAGTCCGCAAGCGCCCCGCCGCGCATCCCGACATCCTGGAGACGTCGAGCGAAACCGGCCTCGGCATCCCCGAGTTGCGCGCCGCGGTGATCGAGGCGATCAGCTGAGAGGCAATTCCCTCTCGCACTGATTCAACTTCCGTTGCATATCGCTACCCATAAAAATGGGAGAGACGCGATGACAATCACCACCGGCTTGCAGATCAGTTCGCTTATCACCCCCGAAGGCGAACTCCGCCTGACCTTGGACGATGTCGCGATTCCGGCGCCCGCCGTCGACCAGATCGTGGTGCGCATGGAGGCCTCGCCGCTCAACCCGTCCGATCTCGGTCTGTTGCTCGGCCCGGCGGACCTGTCGACGATCGCGGCAAGCGGGACCGCCGACCGCCCGGTCGTCACCGCGTCGGTCAACCCCGCCTTCCTTCCCTCGCTTCAGGCGCGAATCGGCGAGGCGATGGCGGTCGGCAATGAGGGTGCGGGCGTTGTGGTCGATGCCGGCGACGACGCGAAACATCTGATCGGCCGTACCGTCGCGATCCTCGGCGGGGCGATGTATTCGCAATATCGCGTCATGCGCGCCGGTGAAGCGCTGGTCCTGCCCGAGGGCACGACCTCGGCGCAGGGTGCCTCCTGCTTCGTCAATCCGCTGACCGCGCTGGCGATGGTCGAAACGATGCGTGCCGAGGGCCATACGGCGCTGGTCCACACCGCCGCCGCGTCGAACCTCGGCCAGATGCTCAACCGCATCTGCATCGCCGACGGCGTACCGCTGGTGAATGTCGTGCGCAGCGAAGCCCAGGCGAAGATCCTCACCGACATCGGCGCCAAATATGTCGTCGACAGCACCGCACCCGATTTCCGCAACAAGCTGATCGACGCGCTGATGGAAACCGGCGCGACCCTCGCCTTCGACGCCGTCGGTGGCGGCCCATTGGCCGGGCAGCTGATCGCCGCGATGGAAGTCGCCGCGACGCGGAAAATGACCTCCTACAGCCGCTATGGTTCGACCACGCACAAGCAGGTCTATATCTACGGCGTGCTCGATACGCGACCGACCGAGATCGGCCGCAACACCGGCATGGCCTGGGGCGTGGGCGGTTTCCTGCTCACCTATTTCCTGATGAAGGCCGGGCAGGAAACCGGCCAGCGCATGCGTGCGCGTGTCGCCGCCGAGCTGACCACCACCTTCGCCAGTCACTATACCTCGGAAATCTCGCTGGCCGAGGCGCTTCGGCCCGACACCATCGCCGCCTATGCGCGCAAGGCGACCGGCGAGAAGTTCCTCATCAACCCCAGCAAGGGCCTGTAACGGCGCGAGCCGGGCGTGGGAGTTGCCGCCCGCGCCCGGCTCGCCTATCCACCCGCCCATGCTCAAGCTCATCATCGGCAACAAGGCCTATTCCTCCTGGTCGCTACGCGGCTGGCTCGCCTGCAAACAGTCCGGCCTGCCCTTCGAGGAAGTGGTCGTCCCGCTCTACGACGCTGACTGGGACAAGCGCCGCGAAGGCGACGAGTTCGCGCCTTCTTCGGGCAAGGTGCCGATCCTGTGGGACGGCGATGCCGTGGTGTGGGACAGCCTCGCGATCATCGAATATCTCGCCGAGAAGACCGAGCGCTCTAAATTCTGGCCCGAGGACGACGCCGCCCGTGCCATGGCCCGCTCGATGGCGGCCGAGATGCATTCCAGCTTCACCGCGCTGCGCCGCAAGCACAGCATGAACATCCGCCAGGTCTTCCCGCCCAAGCGCCCCGACGATGACGTGCTCGCCGATATCGGCCGGATCATGGAGCTTTGGGCTCAGGCCCGCGCCCGCTTCGGCGGCGATGGCCAGTTCCTGTTCGGCGACTTCGGCGCGGTCGACATGATGTACGCGCCGGTCGTCACCCGCCTGGTCACCTACGGCCTGCCGATCGCGCGCTTCGCCACCGGTTACATGGACGCGGTGCTGCAACACCCGTTCATGCAGGACTGGATCGCCGGCGCGCAGGAAGAGGAATGGGTGATCGAGCAGTTCGAGCAGCCGGCTTCGGCGTAGCCGAAGTCGCCCCGGCGCAGGCGGGGGCCCAGGCTCAAACGACGCCGATGATCGATTCAATCGCGTCGCGAATCCGTGCATCACTCGGATCGCGCGGGCCAGCACGCTCTTTCCCATGATGGTCGAAAATCCGCGCTTCGCCCGTCCCCGACACCGTGGAAATCGGCCGTGTTACGGGCGCTGCTTGCCCTGTTCCGTGCAAATTCTGCCCTGTTATTTTCATAACAGGGCAGTCCGCCCGCAAACCACGGAAAACGCGCTGAAATTTTGGACGAAAAATCCAACATAACAGGGCAAAGAGAGTGAGGAAAAATAATCCACTCCGTTCCGCCCTGTTATTGGCGAGGAACAGGGCGAAAGGCGCACCTAGAAGTCCCCGCCGTCCTTCCGCCGGAAGCCTTTCTCCGGAAACAAATGCATATCGATGTCGGGATAATGGCAGTCGGTATCCGACGGCCGCCCGACCGCCACGAACACGCAGTCTTTATAGCTGCGATTCTGCAACACATGGCCGTTGCCGTCATTCTTCGGAAAGGCCGCGCAGTCGCCCGGGCGCATGACATGCTCGCCGTCATCATCGACGAGCACTGCCTCCCCGGCGATCATCACCAAAAACTCGTCCTCGCCCTCATGCCAATGCCGCTGCGACGACCAGGCGCCTGGCTTGAGCGTGACATGGCTCACGCCGAAGTCCTTCAGCCCCGATGCGGGCGCAAGGCGGCGATACCAGCGGCCCTGGACTTTCTCGGAATGCGGCGATGGATAGCCGGTCGCATTGGTCTGCGGGATTGAATCGAGATCGAGCTTGGGCAATGCCACCTCCATGGATGCTGACATCAGATTGCCCGAAGTCGTCGCGCTGACCAAGGCGCTGATCGCCTGCGAAAGCGTAACCCCCGCCCAAGGCAGCGTGTTTGACATACTCGAGGCGGCTCTCGTTCCGCTCGGTTTCCATGTCGATCGCTTCATCGTCGGCGAGGCCCCCGACGGTCCGGTCGAGAACCTGCTCGCCGTGCGCGGCTCCGGGGCGCCGCATTTCGCCTTTGCAGGCCATCTCGACGTGGTCCCGCCAGGCGCGGGCTGGACCAGCGGCGCGTTCGAGCCCGAGATCCGCGGCGGTCTGCTCCACGGGCGCGGTGCGGTCGACATGAAGGGCGCGATCGCTGCCTTCGTTGCCGCGCTCGGGCGCGCTCCCGCCATCGGCGCGCAAAGCATGATCATCACCGGCGACGAGGAAGGTCCGGCCATCTTCGGCACCCGCGCGCTGATCGATCGCATGAGCGACCGCGGCCTGAAGCCGGATTTCTGCCTGGTCGGGGAACCCACCTCGGTCACGCGCCTCGGCGACATGATCAAGATCGGGCGGCGCGGCTCCGTCAATATCTGGATCGATGTGCCCGGCCGGCAGGGTCACGTTGCCTATCCGCATCTCGCCGACAATCCGATCCCGAAGCTGGTCGCGATCCTGGCCGAGATCGACGCGATCGTGCTGGACGAGGGCAATGACTGGTTCCAGCCCTCGAACATCGAGGCGACCGACATCACTGTCGGCAACCCCGCGACCAACGTCATCCCGGCGCACGCCTCCGCCCGGCTGAGCATTCGCTACAACGACCTGCATAAGGGTGACGATCTCGCCGCACGGATCGAGGAGGTCGTGCACCGCCACGCCCCCGAGGCAACGATGATCGCGCGCGTCTCGGGCGACGCCTTCCTGACGGCGCCGGGAGCGCTCTCGACCCTGATCGGCGACGCGATCGAGGCGCGGCAGGGCATCAGGCCGGAGCTTTCGACGACTGGCGGCACCTCGGACGCGCGTTTCCTATCGGCGCTCTGTCCCGTGGTGGAGTTCGGCCTGATCAACGCGACGATGCACAAGCTGGACGAAGCGGTGGCAATCGACGACCTGGTCGCGCTGACCGATATCTATGCCGATATCATCGGCCATGTCGGCGCCTCGAAGGGCACCAGTTAAGCGATTCAGATGACTCGCGATTCTCCGCGACTCGTGGTGACTCCTAGGTTTTTATAGACGAGAGTCTTACGCCCGCGTAATGTTCGCTTAACCATAACGGTACGGACATGCCCATCGAACCCTGGTTCATTGTCGCGATCGTCTGCAGCCTGGGGGGGTATGCCGTTTATCTGACCGGCTTGCGCCGTCAGCTGGTGCAGCCCAATCGAGCCTCCTGGCTGATCTGGAGCGCGGCCACCGCGGTCGAGGCCGGGACCTATGCGGCCATCAATCCGGGCGCGCTGCAGAGCTGGGTGTTCGCCCTCGCCTCGATCGCCTGCATCATCGTGACGATCGGCATCTGGCGCCGTTCCAACTGGGCTGCACCGTCGCGCGGCGAGATGATCTGCGTCGCGGCTTGCCTCGCCGCGCTCATCGTGTGGATCGTCTCGAGCAATGCCTTCTGGGCGCATATGCTTGTCGTCGCCGCGGTGCCGGTCAGTTTCTGGCCGACCTGGGAAAGCGTCTGGCAGGATCGCACGCGCGAGCGCTCGCCTGCCTGGGGACTGTGGGCGATCGGGGATCTCGCCACGCTGATCATCGCGGTGCGCAGTGGCGGACACAGCCAGGTCGGCGAATATGCCTATCTGTTCGTCGAGCTGGCCTGCCATGCGAGCGTCTGGTTCATGGTCGGCCTCGCGACGATCAACCCATTGCGGTCGCTGGGTTTTCGCAATGGCCGCTTCTACATCCTCGACGCCTATAGCCCGGCAGCGAACCTCTTCGCGGTCGGCGAAACGCATCTCGGCAAGTCAGTCTATGCCGCGCTGGGTTTCGCCGAGGGTGAAACGATCATCCGCTTCACGGGGCGCCGTTTCCGCGCGGATCGTATCCCCAGCCTCATGCGCGGATCGAGCGACCGTTTCGTCCAGGTGACGCCCGATCACTATATGGGTCCCTCGGGGCGGATCGACGACCTGATCAACCATAGCTGCGCGCCCAACGCCGGGCTGCGCTTCGCGGCGGACGGCGTAATCCTGGTGGCGGTGCGCGACATCGCGCCGGGCGAGGAGATCGCCTGGGATTATTCGACCACGCTCAAGGAATCGAACTGGCACATGATCTGCCAGTGCCGCAGCCCCGATTGCCGCCGCGTGATCGGCAATTTCGAGACGCTGGCGCCCGAACGGCAGGAATGGTTCCGCGCCCGCAATCTGGTCGCGCCATATCTGCGGCGGAAGGACAGGGTCGAGCCGCACGACCGCGCGGCCTAGAGCGCCGCCAGGTCGATCTCCGCGTGCCGGTCGAGCGTGTCGTTCGCCTCGGGCATCGGGTATTTCAGGCCGGTCGCGCAATTGAACAGGACGGTGCGCTCATCCTCGTCGACCAGTCCGGTGCGCAGCGCCTCCTTATAGGCCGCGAGCGTGGCGCCGCCTTCGGGACAGAGCAGCAGCCCATCCTTCTTCGCGGCATCGTCCACTGCCTTGAGGATCGCCGGGTCACCGACCGCCATCGCCTGGCCGCCGCTCTCGCGGACCGCCCGCAGGATCAGGAAGTCGCCGATCGCCCTGGGCACTCGAATGCCCGCCGCTATGGTCGCTGCGTCTTCCCAGCGCTCGGCATGCTCCTCGCCCGCCTCGAACGCACGGACGATCGGCGCGCAACCCGAGGCCTGCACGGCGAACATGCGCGGCCGCTGCGATCCGATCCAACCGAGCTTCTCCAGCTCGTCGAATGCCTTCCACATGCCGATCAGCCCGGTGCCGCCGCCGGTCGGGTAGAAGATCGCATCGGGCAGCTTCCAGCCGAACTGGGCGGCCAGCTCCAGCCCCATCGTCTTCTTGCCCTCGATCCGGTATGGCTCCTTGAGCGTCGAGAAGTCGAACCACAGACCCTCCGCCGCACCCTTGCCCACGATCGCGCCGCAATCGTCGATCAGCCCGTTGACGCGGTAGACGCGGGCACCCTGCACCGCGATCTCGCGCACGTTGATCTCGGGCGTGTCGTCAGGGCAGAAGACGATCGTCTCGATCCCGCACCGCGTCGCGTAAGCGGCGAGCGCGGCGCCGGCATTGCCGTTGGTCGGCATGGCGATCCTGGTCACGCCGAGCGCCTTGGCCATCGACACCGCCATGACGAGCCCGCGCGCCTTGAACGATCCGGTCGGCAGCCGTCCCTCGTCCTTGACCAGCACGTTCGGCCCACCCGAACGTGGGATCGGCACTAGCGGCGTCTCGATCTCGCCCAGGCTGACCACGTCGCGCGTGGCGCGCACCGGCAGCAGCTCCCGCCAGCGCCACATGTCGGTCGGCCGCGCGGCGACCATCGCCCGCGGGATCATCGCGCGGAGCGTGTCGAGATCGTAGCGCACCAGCAATGGCCGCCCGACGCGCGACAAGCCGTGAAGGGTGTCGGCCTCATAGCGTTCGCCCGTCATCGAACATTCGAGGTGCGTGACGAAGGTCGGACGATCAGTCGTAAGATTCTCGTTCATTGCCTTTGTACCATTTCAGCGATGCTCTTCGTGACCAGG
>Ga0247737_1000967_pt1 | contig 12153 bp, 10 predicted proteins | sample UWRJL028104C2_FD_180937 | JGI IMG/M metagenome (GOLD analysis project Ga0247737, IMG submission 180937) | Plant litter microbial communities from Arlington Agricultural Research Station in Wisconsin, United States - UWRJ-L028-104C-2 | ecosystem: Environmental > Terrestrial > Plant litter >...
AACATGCCCTTGCGCGAGGCTTTGATCCGGCCGGGATTGTAGTCGATATCGTTCCAGTAGCGCAGCCGGGGGGCAGGCACGCCGTTCCGTTCGGAGAGTGAAGCAAGCAGCGCCAATATCGGCTCAGCATTCGCGTTGTAGGCGGCGTGCGCTTCGTCGTGATTGCGATGCGATAGGCTCAGGTCGATCTTGGAGAATAAAACCTCTTCAGCCTCGCTAAGAGGGATGCGATATTTTTGCATGCGGTCCTCAATTCCACCTTGGCCGGCTGAGCCGTTTACGCCTCTACCCACTTGGTGGCACCGAAGAAATCGGTCGTGCTCATCACAGTCGATACCAAGAATTCTGACCTCGGCGCCTCGGCGACGTAGTCGCGGTAGGCGAAATTGATGAGGTCTCTCACCAGCTCGAGGAGACCGCCGGTGGGCAGGCCTTCAAAAGGATCGCCGTGCGCCAGGGTGTTTCGACGTTCGGCGAGAGTTGGACGGGTGTCGCCCGTCAACTGGCCAATGGCGGTTCCGCCACAGCGCGTAACCATCGGGATCTGCGCATCGGTCAGACCGCCCGAGGCGACCATGAACTTCAGGAGCGCTGCGAAGCTGCGCTTCGACTTGGAGACACGCCCGCCGTAGCGATCCATTACCGCCAGTTCCAGCGCGATCAGGGCGGCGAGTTCGCCGGCTTTCACCACGCCGAAATCGGCCCAGCCCAGCAAGTAGAGCGTTTGCGCGCGTGCGAACTTCGCGCGAACGATATCCGGAATGCGCGCGTCGATGCCGAGGCTCTCGACGAAGCGCCGCCAGTCGGCGGCTTTCTCAAATTGGACGAAACCGCCCGGATTGCCTGGCGTCGGCCAGGCGAGCAGCACCGGCTGTTCTCGGTCGGTCAGCGTGATGTGCGGTCGATCGGTCATCGACGTCAGGCGGGCCGCAGCATCCGCTGGATGCGGAGCCGCTGAAAGCCATGAGCATGCACATGCGTGCGAAGCTGACGGATGTCGTGGACACCAAAGGCGACGGCCGCCTTCAACGGGCTGGCGAAGGTTGCGTAGTAGGACCAGCGGGCGTCGGTCGGCAGCGGCGCATTCTGGCGGCGATCGGTAATGACGATGTCGCGTGGGTCGCTGGTGTTGCGGAAAGCGTGGAAGGTGATCCAGTCGGGTCGCCGATAGCGCGCGGCCTTGCTGAACGGCACTGACTGCAGCTTCACGTCGGTCTGATCCAGGACCCAATCGCGCTGCTCCATGATTTGGCGGACCATGTGGCCGGCCATCTGCTTGACGCGATCAGCCAGAACCTCCTCGCGAAACTCTTCCAGCAGGTGCTCCTCGATACCTTCGACCGCTGGTTTGCCGAGCTGAGAGGCCGTCTCAAGGCGCGCAACATTCTCGGGCTGGGTCAGGAACGCCCAGATTCGCTGGCCAAGTTCGGTCTCGAACAGCGACCTGAATTTTTCGGGGTTGTATGCAAACATGACGAGGCTTCCTTTACCGGGCAAATATGGCCGGTTAGGTTGACCTGTCAATGGACGCTGGTTAGCTTCCGTGTTCGTGGGATGGGAGACGGGTTTTGGATTTCGAGGACCTGGTGATGGCGCTCGCCCCACCGCCCAATCGCGTTGGCAAGGCCGATGGCGACCACGAACATCATCTCTACGAGGGCGCCGTGATGGTTGCGTACGCCATGCACCTGCTTCGCACGGAAGGCGCTCTGAACGTTCGTATTCACCCGGACGGCGAGCATGGCAAACAGTTCGATTTCTCTGGATGGCTGGAGCGCCGCCAATTCCGGAAAGTCTCCACGATCGGCACCACGTCCTATGGCGGCGTCTATGAGCATTCCGCCGGGCAGACGGTCACCGTAAATCCGAGATTTGGTCTCGGCGATGTCGTTGCGGAGATTGGTGATCAGGTCATCTCGGCTGAGTGTAAGGGCGGCATCATCAACACCAGGCATTCCGGTCAGGTGTCCCGGCTCTACAAAGGCCTCTGCGAGACGGTCGGCATGCTCATGGCGACGCCGGCGCAGGGGCGACAGGTTGCGGTCGTCCCGTTTACGGCCAGCACCTTACGCCTTGCAGAGCGCCTTGCGCCGCGGTGCGCCTTGGCTGGCATTGAGATCGCTCTGGTCGGCAGCCAAGGAGAAGTTATGGACGTGAAGTCGCCGCGAGACGCACAGCACGCTACAAGCACGCTCAAGTAGCAAGAAAGGTGGGGGGAATGCTGAGCCGGGGATCTGAGTGGCGGCGCTGGGAACCGCATATCCACGCGCCGGGTACGGTGATGAACAACCAGTTCAGCGGGCCAACGGCTTGGGAGGATTACCTGACGGCGCTCGAGCAGGCCGTGCCCGTGATCCAGGCCGTCGCTGTTACCGACTACTATGTGACCGACACTTACGAGGAAGTGCGTCGCCAGCGGGAGGCCGGCCGGCTGCCGCACGCCAAGCTCGTGTTTCCCAATGTCGAACTGAGGCTGGACGTGGCGACGGCCAAGGGAGGCTTCGTCAATCTGCACCTCTTCGTGAGCCCGGAAGACCCAGACCACGTTGAAGAACTGCGCCGGTTGCTATCGCGGCTGCAGTTCAACGTCATGCAAGATCGCTTCGACTGCACCCGGGAAGACCTCATCCGCCTCGGCAAAAAAGCCGATCCAAAAATCACCGATGATGGTGCGGCGCTGTCTTACGGCGCCAACCAGTTCAAGGTGAACTTCCAGAAGTTGCGGGAGGTGTTTTCCGAAAGCGGCTGGGCGAAGAAAAACATCCTGATCGGGGTGGCGGGCGGCGCGACCGACGGGACGTCGGGCGTGCGCGAAGCCGCCGATCAAACCATCCGGCGCGAGATCGAGGGATTTGCTCATGTGATTTTCGCGAGCAGCGAAGCACAGCGTGATTTCTGGCTCGGGAAGCGCGATCTGACGCCTGCGGAGGTTCGCAGCCGATATGGCGGGCTCAAACCCTGCCTGCACGGCAGTGACGCGCATAAGTTGGAGGATGTCGCCACCCCGTTCGGCGATCGCTTCTCGTGGATCAAGGGCGCGCTGGAATTCGATGCATTGCGTCAGGCGTGCATCGACCCGGGCGGGCGGGCGCATGTCGGCGCCGAGCCACCCGCATCGGCCACCCCTTCACAGGTAATCGCGCAGATCGAAATCCTAGATGCGCCGTGGGTGACGACGCCGGTCATCCCGCTCAACCCGGGTCTGGTGGCGATCATCGGCGCTCGTGGATCCGGCAAGACCGCGTTGGCCGACATGATAGCGGCGGGCTGCGACTCGATTTCCGATGAGTCCTGGAATGCTGACGAATGGGCGAATCCGTCCTTCTTGGTCCGGGCCCGGCCGTTGATCGGCGACGGGAAGGTCAAGGTGAGTTGGGCGGCGGGCGAGCCGAGCGTTCGCTCTCTCAACGGCACGGACGCAAACGGCCCGTTTGCCTACCAGCGTGTGCGTTACCTGTCGCAGCAGTTTGTCGAGGAACTTTGCTCATCGAGCGGCCTGACCGACGGCCTCCTTCGTGAGATCGAGCGGGTAATTTTCGAGGCCCATCCCGACGAGGAACGTGATGGCGCGCTGGATTTCGAAGAACTGCTGGAACAGCGGGCGACCCGGCATCGGCTCGCGCGCCAGCGCGAGGCTGAAGCGGTCTCGCAAATCTCCGATCGGATCAGCACCGAACTTGAGAAGGAAAAGCTCGTCGCGACCTACGAGGGTCAGGTCGCGCAGAAGAAGAAGCTGATCGACGCCTACACGGCCGACCGCGCCAAGCTGGTTTCGGCCGGAAGCGAACTCCGCGCGCAGCGTCACACGGATTTGGCGGGCGCTGCAAACCAGGTGAGAGCGAAGTTGCGCCAATACACCGGCCAGCGTCAGACGTTCCTGGCGATGCAGGACGAAGTGAAGGATCTACGACGAAATCAGGCTCCCGAAACGCTTCGCCAAGCCCAGAGCCGACACCCCCAGAGCCGTATGTCGGACGAACAGTGGGCGGCTTTCCTGTTGGATTATAAGGGCAAGGTCGATGACGATCTGGCCGGCTACGTGAAATGGGCCGACCGCAAGATCGCGGGACTGAAGGGAACAGCGCCCCCTGCCGGCGACCCGAACACGCCCTTCTTCCCGGACGACACGGACCTGGCCACCTTGTCGCAAGCCGTCCTCGATGCGGAAATGGGCCGACTAGAGAAGCTCGTGAGCGCCGATAAGGAAACGCAGAAACGATATACCGCCCTGTCCGGCAACATCGCGACCGAGACGGCGGCCCTTCAGACCCTCAGCGATAAGCTGAAGGACGCGCAGGGCGCCAAGGACCGCGCGCGTGATCTGCAAGGAGAGCGCGAAGAGGCCTACGGCAGGGCGTTCGATGCTCTGGTCGCGGAGCAGTCGGTTCTCGAACAGCTCTACGCGCCGTTGATGGCGAGGCTCGCCGCGTCGTCCGGCACATTGAAGAAACTATCGTTCTCAGTTGCCCGGGTCGCAGATGTCGAACAGTGGGCATCAGAAGCCGAAGATGGGCTCATCGATCTGCGCAAGGCCGGATCATTCCGGGGCAAAGGCACGCTGGTTCAAAAGGCGAATGAGGTCCTGAAAGACCCGTGGGAAACCGGGGACTCCGCCGCCGTCGGCGCGGCGATGGCGAAATTCCGCGGCCTCTATCAAAACGATCTGCTCGACCATTCCCCGGTCGCGCATACCGATCAGGTCGAGTTCCGGGCGTGGTCGAAGCGTTTTGCGCAATGGCTGTTCAGCACCGACCATATCTCAATCCGGTACGGCATCGATTACGATGGCGTCGATATCCGCAAGCTGTCGCCCGGCACGCGCGGGATCGTTCTATTGCTTTTGTACCTTGCCCTCGACGACAGCGACGATCGCCCGCTCGTGATCGACCAGCCAGAGGAAAACCTCGACCCGAAGTCAGTGTTCGATGAGTTGGTGCATCTGTTCGTCGAGGCCAAGTCGCATCGTCAGGTGATCATGGTGACGCATAACGCGAACCTGGTGATCAACACCGACGCGGATCAGATCATCATCGCTGAGTCCGGTCCGCATCCGCACGGTGCATTGCCCCCGATCACCTACACGTCCGGCGGCCTGGAAAGCGCTTCGATAAGAGAGGCTGTGTGCAACATTCTGGAAGGCGGCGAAGGCGCGTTCCAGGAGCGCGCCCGGCGACTGCGGGTGAGGCTGGAGCGATAGCTGTGGTTCCTATCGTCGCCGTTGCCATCCCCGGGACGTCTAGATGAGCTCGCTCAATTTCTCAGGGCTGACGAGGGACGAGGTCCGCGCCGTCCAGGGCGCGATATCACGTGGGGAGAACTTTCACGGTTATATTCCAGCAGCGAGCTTAGCGTTTATCGTCCGCAATTACCGCGAGCTTGCGGCGTTGGGTGCGCTGGAGGCGCCATGGCTGGATGCCTATGTCCATGCATCGCATTTCAACGCTCACGGCGTGTCGGTTTTGAAGGCGGTTTTCGACGCCTGTGACCGCAATCGTCTGCGGTCTCTCAAGCCCTTGGGTGATGACGCTATAGGCGGGCGGCTGACCCTCTTTCGCGGCTGCGCTGGTCCGGTGCACAGCTGGGGGATGTCGTGGACATCCTCGCTCGACAAGGCGATCTGGTACGCGGCTCACCATGCAGAGTTCTACGACCTCTCTGATCTTGCGGTGTATGTCGCGACGGTGGCGACCGAAGACGTTTACTGCCGGCTCGATCACTACGACGATGACTTCATCGCTTATGCGCAGGGCGCTTGGCGGATCGACGTTCCTAGCGGGGAGTTCCGCCTGGATCGGCCTAGATGAAGCGACCCGAGTTTATGCAGGCAGCAACCAAATGGTTGTCTCCAGCTGCCGGCGGGGCTTGACCGCTAGCGGAGGCGTCTCTATCGGCGCCGACGTCGTCGCCAGGGATGCCGGCCATCGTCCGACAGCTTGTCCCGCCACTTGTCGATGTGATCGTCCATTTGCTGCATGAGATCGCCCTTGGCGTCGACATCGGCGACCAAGGCGACGCTGACGAAGCCCGGTTCGTCTTCCACCGCCGGTAAACGCCAAACTTCGTACCGCGTGACGCCCTGTCTTGTTCCGGCTGGCGGTGTGGGGTTCGGCCCCCAGGCATCGGCCAGCTTCGGGTCGCGCGCGCGCAGTTCGGCGAAGTCGATCGTCCATCGCTGATCTGAAACCGTGCCGAAAGCAGGGACGATGTCGGGGATGAGATAATCGCGAACGATGTTGTCGAGGTCATGTAGAACCGTCGGCGGGGTCTTGGGGTTCGGCCTGACGACGACTTCCAGCGCTACAGCGACAACCAGCGGGCTGATAATCCAGTCCCAACGCTTTTTGAAAGCGGCGATTTCGTCCGCCACATTTTGCTTGAACTTTGATGATCCGCCGGACGCGATGGGTAGTTCGCCCACCTGAAGCCGGAGCTTGGATTCCCCCACCAACCCGGCCCACATCTTTTTGTCAAATCCAGTGGGAAGGCCGCGAGGAAGGCCGTACATCCACCCTAGGACGGGAATGTCGACGCCGCTGCGACCGAGCAGTGCGCGCTGCGCGCTCCAGCGAACCATCTCTCGGTACGCTTCGTACGTTTTGTCCCCAAGGGCTTTCCGTTGGGCTTTCTCGTCTCGGATGAGATTGCGAAACGTGTCGACCCACTCACCCTCGCGCTCCTGCTCATAGTGGGACTCCATGCTCTCCGCAGCTTGCAGAGCCCGCCCTGCGAGTTCCAGATCGTCGAGCATGTCGGCAAAGGGCCGGGCTTCGATACGGATGTTGGGTCGGTCTTCACCGTGACGGCACGACACCGACAAGGCCTGAATCTGACTGTCGTCGGCATACAGAAGGTTCTTCTTCGGCCAATCCACCCCGGTCATCCGGTCACCGAGGAGGTCCAGAAAGTTCTTGGCGATCGTGTGTGCGTGCGGGGGAGACTTGCCTGCCGTCGCCAGGTCGAGCTTGAGCGCTACATCGCCCCTGAACGTACCGCGTTTGATCGACGTGAGGTGTTCGGCAACCGCCGTCTGAAAGGCAGCTCGGTCGGTGGCCGACATCTTTTTTGACTGCGGCTCGATATCCTCGATGCTGATGTGGAGTCGCCGTCGGCGTCGTGACTGGTATCGGGCTGACGCGCCAGCGTCGCTTGCCATGAAACTTTTGAAATCACTCAACGCCGTCACACCTCGTAGATTGGTGGGCCGTTTTCGGCTTCCTGCTTCAGGATCTGATAGCGGATCTCGATTGCCGCCTGGGACGAAGAGTGAGCCAAGCTATGTCGAAGGCGATCGCACGCAAAGTCGCGGTTTGATTGGCCCCTTGCCGTGCATCGCGGTGCAGCCTGCCGGAACTCTGACCTTGTCATCTCAGCGGCTTGGCAGGTCGGCGATCAGGTTCGTCAGTATATGTTCAATCTCGTCCATCCGACCTGCCAGGCGGCCGTTGATGAGGTGCGCGTGACCTTCGCGGGTTTCGAATTGGTACGACGTTTCGAAAGCTTCGATCGAGGCCGGATCCGGCTTCACGCCGGCGACGACGAGTTGCTCATAGGCGTGGACCATGAAGTTGAAGAGGCAGGGATTGATGTTCACGGCCTCGCCATACCAGTGGAAGCGGCGTTCGCAGGCGGCGCGTGTTTCGGCGCGCCACTTCTGGCCCACGGTCTCGATCGCCCGCTCGACCTGATCGCGTCGGACGAGGTCCTCAACATCTCCTCCCAGTGGCTCTGAATAATTCGTTTCAGCCCGCGCGATACTGCGGATATGTCGGCGCGTGCTGTCGACGAAGGTCTACCGGTAGCGGGCTTGGCCGTTTAGATGTATCGGCGATAGTCGCTGCTCTCGGCTTGGCCGTCCTTCACGTACTTCAGCACCTCGCCGACCTTGCGGGCCGCACGGATGGGAATGGGCAGCCGCTGGTTCATCTGGGTGGAATTCCAGTTGATCTTCGTGAGGGACAGAACTTCTTCGGCGATTTGGCTGACAGTGCTGTCACAGCTGCTGTGGGGACATAGCAGTAGCGGGCGAGGGTCGTACTGGCCCGGGTACGTGCCATAGTAAGGCATGCTGCCATTGGTATAGAGCAGGCCCTTTCCGCCAAGGTCGACGAAGGTTCCCCGCAGGACCGGGTAGTTGCCGTCTCGCAGGAGCTTCAGGGAGTAGGATTCTTGCACCCAGACCAGGTCGCGCAACTCGGCACCGGCATCCGTTAAGGCCCGCAGCATTCCCTGAGCCTCGTCCTCCCGAAACTTGGAAGTCTTCAGCACAATGACTCGCGCTGGGAAGTGCTTGTGGTGGGTCTTGTAGGCACCTAGCACGTTAGAGATCAGCTCATAGGCGTCATCTCCGGTCATGTACGGATGTCGGCCTCGGCTCTCGGTGTGCGCCCGCTTTCCCTTGAGGACAAACCCGCGGCCACGCTCATCGAACATCTGCGCGGCGCTGGTGAAGAGCTGTTGTCCGCCAGCCTCGCGGTAGAAGCTGATCCCCACATAGCAAGCGGTATACTCGCCCTCGCGCGGCATCCGTCGCCACGGGATGCGGCCGCTTCCTTTGTAGTAGAGGGTGCTGAGCAGGTTCCAAGCGATGCCGGCGGAGTCCTGGATCTTGCGGGCGCTGGTTTCCTTGACCTTCCGAGGGATTTTCGCCTTCGTGTCCACGACGTCTTCCCAGACGATCTGGATCGGGAAGCTGATCCCCATGGCCTTGGCCTTGAGCATGCCGCGGAAATTCGGCGCGTCGGAGCCGCCGCTGTCGTCCTTCTCGAAAGACCCTTTGGAATCGACCTTGGCGTTCCATACCCGCTCGATCAGGGCGACGGGCAAGGCGACGATGGCGACTTGGGGCCGGTCGCCGCTTTCGTCCATGGCGCGGAGCTGGTCGATGATCTCGCCAACGGCGAGTTCCACGGCCTTCTCGTGGTTCGGCTCCTGGGTGATCTTCTCGATGCGCGCCTGGGACAGAGCGAGGGCGGCGCCCTCCTCGATTTCGAACCGGCATCGGTAGGGGTTCTGATTGGTGAGGCCGGGGAAGGCAGGATGCAGGTTGGGGTGCTTCTCCGACATGCCCTCGAACCCGGCCGTGGCGGCGTCGAGGAAATTGCGCGTGTCCTCGATGGTCTTCGCGCTGCCGACAACGCCCACCTTGATCACGTCACCCGCGAAAGCCTGCAGCGGCCCCGCCTCAAAGAGGCCGAGCCGTGGATCGGGATGACTGTGCTTGTCGCCGAACTCCAGCATCGGCTCGTCGAAGATACGGCTTTTGAAGTCCATCAGCCGAACAGCCCGATCTGGTCGTCCGATTCGTCGGCGCGAGACTTCGGTGTGCCCCAAACGTCTTCGGGCACGCGGGTGGCGAGTTGCACCTTGGGCGGATCGCCAAAGGTCAGCACCGGCACCGTTCCTTCGGCGGCCGTAAACAAGGAGACAGCACCAGGCGCCGGCTGGGCCTTTGTAAGCGCACGGTGCCACATGATCACCTGCCCGCGCAGAGACGCGCTGTTGTCCATTCGCTTCTTTCCCGAGAGGAGAGCGGCGGGATAGCCGTGAGCGGTGAACCCGTTGGTCGTAAAGTAGTACGTAGGATTGATCACCAGGCACCATTGGTCGCCGAGCAGCTCGAAGCGCGGCTCAAAGGCGTGGTGGCGAACGAACCCGACCCGACCCGGTTCCTTCTTGCTCATCGAGACATTCACGACGTCGGCCGCGGTCCGCTTCTTGGCGCTGTCGTAGGCGAAGACCCGGCTTTGATCCTTTTCGAGGGCGCGGAAGTAGAAGAGCTTGCGGTCCTTGTTCCAGGCGAGATCCTCCCGGACCTGATGTTGCAGGGTGCACCTCAGTAGGTACGAAAAGTAGTTCTGCTCATCGATATCCTCGTGGAGGGCTAGGTGAGCCGTGTCGATCGCCTCGACATTGCCGAGATCGACGATCCGACTGCAGACCGTAGTTCGTGGATCTGAGAACGACCACAAGCTCCCATCGCGGATGACCCAGTCGAAGCGCGGCGCGACCTCAGCGTCGAGGAGTGCCTTGGCCGCGCTCTTGCCGGTGTGCGGCGTGCTGGCCACAAAAACCTCGGGCGGCAGGATCAGGGGCAAGATGTTGACGAGAGCTTCCTCGCCTTCGCCCAACGGCGGTACGTAATAGCCAAATCCGCTTTTCGGGACCGTCAGCGCGGCCAGGCGATCCACCGCATCGATGTCGAGTTTGTCGTTGGCCTTGTCGAAAAGAAGCCGGCGCTCTTCATTGAGCGCACCTCTCGGCACTTCCTGCCAGTAAAGGCTCTCGTCGCTTCGCCGGTAGACGACCAAGATCACTGGCAGGTTCGAACCGCGCCAGTATTCGAGATCATCGCTCTTCATTAGATACGCGAAGCCGGCATCGGTTTCGGAGGCGTAGCGACCCTCTTGCGTTGCCTTGACCTGCACGGCGATCATCTTCGCAAGCGGCCGGCCCTCCAGCATGACCTCGGCGATTCCATCGATACCGGCTTCAAGTCGGCTCCGGGCGTCGAACTGGAAGCCTATTTGAAGAAACCGCTGGCGCGCGGCCACTTCGCCGAGCTCGCCCAGGATTTGGTTGGCCGTGATGAGCTTGGACATTGGGGTGACCATAGAACAATCGGCGAACAGAATACACGATTCTGTTGTGTCGGCTGCGACCTCGAAGCCTGCTGGCGCATTGCCGAAGCCAAAAGTCCAACTTGAACGGCATGTTTCCAACATTGGGCTTCGGCAGAGGATTGGGTTGGTAGAAGTCGGTCGTCTGACTCGGCCGGCTCCCCACCAAGGTCGGGAATCCGCACGTGCGCCAACGTCCGCTCATGGCGCATTGCAGTCGTTCACGTCCGTCAGGGCGCAGACAGCATCGCAGCTAGGCGGCGTTTGCCGCTCGCTTCAACCGTCTCCCGCAATCTAACTACGGTCGTCGCGAGAGCGTTGAGATCTTCCAGCGAGATGTGGAACTGCTCTGAATAGCGAGCCTCCACGTAAGCCCGCTTCAGCAGTTCGAACCGCCTTCGATCATGACGGTGCCCGCGCGGCCAGGCTGCTGCGATCGTTTTGTCGATGTCTTCCGCAAGAGAACGCAAGAACTTGATGTTGTGAGATCGCGGGAAGTAGAGCGTGTGAACCAGCAAGACGCAAATATATGCACGTTCGACGGCTTCATGCAGTAGAAAGGTTGCGTCGGCCAGTGAGCCACGTCCTCTGGCATGGTCTGCGAGATCGATCGCACTTCCGATCTTAGGCAGCCATTTATCGAAATAGCCCTTCGCCATTTCATAGGCGGCGTCCGACGTCAGGGGCTTCGCGGTGGCGAGTGGGTGACCCGGCAGCTCGTAGAGAGCGACGCCGTCTCGGGTGATGTCGGTCCAGAAGTATTCGCCCCGGCTAATGCCCTGGTTCACCTCGGCGAGGGTGTGGACGATGATGTTGACGGTGCGGCAGATGGTCGGATCGCGCTGGATCTTGTCTTCGGCGACCCACCAGTAGTCGGCGATGTCGGTCAGCTTCTCGTGGCTGACGACGATCAGCAGGTCGAAATCGGACAGGTAGCCGTTGTCGGGTTCGTCGACCCAGTCGTCGCGGGCGTAGCTGCCGAACAGGATGATCTTGAGGACCTGACCGCCCTTGCGCCATTCCGAGGTTCCGCCCGCGCCCTGTTTGATGGCGGCGTCGAACTCGTTGAGCAGGGTGGCGCGCACGGCGGCGAGCTCATCCTGTTGCTTGGCCGGCAGGTGGTCGAGGTTGGTCTTCATCGGTGCAAGTCTAGCGTGATTTGCAAGGCAGCAAGTGGCGTTTTGTAATCCCACATTGTCGCGGTCGATCCGCAACGCGGTTGCGGTTCGACCGCCTCAGCTCCAGGAGAGCTGGTTCTTCGGCAGCCGGCCGGAGGGGTCGTGGACGGCGCAGAAGTGGGGCCGGGCGCTGGTCCAGCGCCAGAGGACGATGTTGGCGTCGTCCACGGTCGCGCCCGGGGCGTAGCTGGGGACGGTGACGCCGGCGACGCCGTCCTGGATCAGCCGGTCGGCGAGGCGCCAGGTCGGCGGCGTCTGGCCGGAGGCGATCTGCAGAAGCCAGGGGCAGGCGAGGTCGGCGAGGGTGGTCTCGGCGGCTATTCGGGAAGCCTCGTCGCGGAGATCGAGGATGTCCTCGC
>Ga0247737_1000968_pt1 | contig 12150 bp, 12 predicted proteins | sample UWRJL028104C2_FD_180937 | JGI IMG/M metagenome (GOLD analysis project Ga0247737, IMG submission 180937) | Plant litter microbial communities from Arlington Agricultural Research Station in Wisconsin, United States - UWRJ-L028-104C-2 | ecosystem: Environmental > Terrestrial > Plant litter >...
CTTCGCCTCATAGGCGCCTAGCCGCATCGTGCCGCCCAGGTCGCCGCCCTCTTCGCGCTTCTCGATCCCGGCTTCAGTCATCCACTCAGTGATCATGCCTACGACGGGCTCTTCGGTCGGTCCAAATTCGGTCGAGCTGGCATTCTTGATTCCCGCCAGGTCGCGCGCGCCCTCGATGCAGGCCATCTGCATGCCGAAGCAGATGCCGAAATAGGGAATTTCCCGCTCACGAGCGAAGCGCACGCTGGCGATCTTGCCTTCTGCGCCACGCTCGCCGAACGCGCCGGGGACAAGGATCGCGTGCATCGGCTCGAGCTTGGCCGCGATATCGTTATCCTCGGCCTCGAACAGCTCGGCATCGATCCACTCGATGTTGACCTTGACCTTATTGGCAATGCCGCCATGCACCAGCGCTTCGTTAAGCGACTTGTACGCGTCCTGCAGGCCGACATATTTGCCGACCACGCCGATGGTGACTTCGCCTTCCGGGTTGGTCAGGCGATCGACGATGTCAGACCAGCGCGACAGGTCGGGCGCTTCGCCCGGCTCGATGTCGAAGGCGCGGAGCACTTCGGCGTCCAGGCCTTCCGCGTGATACTGCATCGGCACGGCATAGATGCTCTTCGCGTCGAGCGCGGGGATTACCGCTTCCTTGCGTACGTTGCAGAACAGGGCGATCTTCGCACGGTCGCTCGCGGGAAGCGGCTGCTCGCAGCGGCAGACCAGCACGTCGGGCTGCACGCCGAGCGCGGCAAGCTCGCGCACGGAATGCTGGGTCGGCTTGGTCTTCAGTTCGCCCGCCGCCGCGATATACGGGACCAGCGTGACATGGATGCTGACCGACTGGCCGCGGCCGAGGTCGTTCCGAAGCTGACGAATGGCTTCGATGAAGGGCAGCGATTCGATGTCGCCGACGGTTCCGCCGATCTCGCACAACACAAAATCGAGATCATCGGTTTCCGCCTGGGCGAATTCCTTGATCGCGTCGGTGACGTGCGGAATTACCTGGACGGTCGCGCCCAGATAGTCGCCGCGACGCTCGCGCGTGATGATCTGCTGATAGATGCGGCCGGAGGTTACGTTATCCGACTGGCGTGACGCCACACCGGTAAAGCGCTCGTAATGGCCGAGGTCGAGATCGGTCTCCGCGCCATCGTCGGTCACATAGACTTCGCCATGCTGATAGGGCGACATCGTCCCTGGATCGACGTTGAGATAAGGGTCGAACTTGCGAATGCGCACGCGATACCCGCGTGCCTGCAGGAGAGCCGCGAGGCTCGCTGCCATCAAACCCTTGCCGAGCGAGGAGACCACGCCGCCGGTGATAAAGATAAACCGCGCCATGGGAGAAAAGGCCTAGCGTCATCAGGGGCCGCGCGACAAGCGCGCGACTCCAATATCGTTGCAAAAAAGTGGCGAAGAGCGGCCCGCGCTTACTGCGCGAGGGGAACCGCGCTGTTGCCGGCAGGGGCAGCCGGAGCGCCGGGCGCCGGTGCGGTCGTCGGCTGGGGAGCCGGCGGTGCCAGCTGGCCGGCCGCAGGCGGGGTCCGTGCCAGGCTCGGATCGATCGTGGCCGTGTTGTGGCCCGCAGCCGCAATCACCGCGAGAATGATGGCGAGACCGACGAACATGGTCGCGAGGATCGAGGTGGCGCGCGTCAGGAAATCCGCCGCGCCGCGTGCCGACATCAGGCCGGAGGGGCTGCCGCCCATGCCAAGCCCGCCGCCTTCCGAGCGCTGCATCAGGATCACTGTCACCAGGCTGGCGGCGATGATCGCATGGAGGACGAGGAGAAACTTGAACATGAAAAGGCGCAACCTGTGGCTTGGGAAGGCGGGCACATAGGCGAGGCGGGGCTTCCGATCAACCGCCACGCCGCACGCCGTGCCGGACATTTCGCTTCCGCACTGAAACCAGCAGCGATGATGAACGTTATGTGACTGGCGTCCCAACGTGCGGGGCGTGGCAAAATGTGGAATTTTTCGTGGCCACACTACCTGATCGATCACTGGGCGGCTGGATGCGAACGCTGGTGGACTATGTGCGGTCGGGCGAGCCCGACCTCACCAATCGGCAGATGGCGCTGTTGCTGGTGGTATATCTTAATCCTGGACCCCATACTGTGCGCGGGCTCGCTCGTGTGCTGAACGTTTCGAAGCCGGTTGTGACGCGCGCCTTGAACAGGCTCGGTTCGCTCGGCTATCTGCGCCGACAGCGCGACGAAACCGACAAGCGCAACATATTCGTCGCGCGCACGTCTGAAGGGGCAGAGTTTCTTGAAGAGTTTGGCCAGTTTATCGACGACGCCGAGCAGCCGGTCGCCAAGCGGGCCTCCGCGTAGGAGCTTCGCGCTTCTCGGGCCGTCCGCCGTCCTCGATCCATTGCACGACGCGGTACGGCGCGACGTAGCGGACATCCGCCTCGCCGACCGCGTGTTCGCGCCGCATTATGCCGCCCCGATGCCGCGCCGACTCGCGGTCCAGGCATCGTTGCTGGCCACCGATGCCGATGATTCGGCAATTCTAGCGACATTGCGCCCTGGGGAAATCTTCGAGGCCCTGGACCTCGCCGGCGGCAAGGCCTGGGGAATTGCAGTCGCCCATAATCTGGTCGGCTATATCGACGCAGCTGCATTGGAGCCCGCCGAATGACCGCCAAGGTGTTCATCGATGGCGCCGCCGGCACGACCGGGCTGGAGATTGGCGAGCGGCTCGCGGGCCGTGACGACATCGAGTTGCTGAGCCTTAGCGAGTCGCGCCGCAAGGACGTGAAGGCGCGGGCAAAGATCATCAACGACGCCGATTTCGTGATCCTGTGCCTGCCCGACGACGCAGCGCGCGAAGCGGTCGCGCTGATCGAAAACGACCGCACCCGCGTGATCGACGCGTCGACGGCTCACCGCACCGGCGATGGTTGGATCTATGGCTTTCCGGAGCTCGAGCCTGGCCAGATGGCCGCGATCGCCGAGGCGAAGCGAGTCTCCAACCCCGGCTGCTATCCGACCGGCTTTCTCGCGCTGGTCCGGCCGCTCATCCGCGCCGGCCTGATCCCGGTCGACTGGCCGCTCACGGTCAATGCCGTGTCCGGCTACTCGGGCGGGGGTAAATCGATGATCGCGGAGTTCGAAGGCCCCAACCCGCCCCCTGCCGCACGCCCATATGCACTTGGCCTCGCGCACAAACATGTGCCGGAGATGCAGAAGCACGCCCGCGTCGAGCATCCGCCGATCTTCATGCCGTCGGTGGTCAACACCTATCGCGGCATGATCGTCGAGGTGCCCCTGCCCCTTCACATGTTCGTGCGCCGCCCGACGCTCGTCGCGCTCGAAACCGTATTGCGCGAAGCGTACAAGGAATCGCCGATCGTCCGGGTCGTCGATGCCGATGTCGAGACCGTCGCCATAGAGGATGATGCAGGCACTGACCGGCTGACGTTGCGCGTGTTCGGCAATGCGGAAACCGGTCAGGCGCGCCTGGTCGCGACGCTCGACAATCTCGGCAAGGGTGCTTCCGGCGCCGCGGTCCAGAACCTCAACATCATGGCCGGATTCGATCCCACCGCCGGATTGACGCTTTAATCCGGGAGACCGACCGCGTATTGGCCTTGGCCCGGTGCACCCGTGTCTGTTAGTCGCTCGGGCGACATCGCCATCCAGGAGACATTATGCGCGATCCGGTAGGCAAGCTGCTGCTGTTCGGCGCGACGGGAGACCTTGCGCAACGCATGCTGCTGCCGTCGCTTTACGGCCTGCACGCCGACGGGTTGTTGCCCGATGGCCTGACGATCACCGGCACGGCACGGTCCGAGCACGACGATGCGAGCTATCGCAAGTTCGCTAAGCACGCGCTCGAGGAGTTCCTGCCCGAGGATCGCAAGGACGAGAAGGCGATCAAGACCTTCCTCGAACGGCTTGGTTATCAGGCGCTCGATGCGACCGACCTCGCGCACTATAACCTGCTGGCGAAGAAGGTGGGCGACGTCGCGGGCGGCCTCGCCATCTTCCTGTCGACGGCGCCCTCGCTGTTCGAACCGGTGATCCGCGGGCTTGAAGCCGCTGGCCTTGCCGGGGACACCGTCCGCATCGGCCTGGAAAAGCCGCTTGGGTACGACCTGGCGTCCAGCCGGGAGATCAACGACACGGTTGCCAGCGCCTTTCCGGAGAACCGGACTTTCCGGATCGACCATTATCTCGGCAAGGAGACGGTCCAGAACATTCTGGCGCTGCGTTTCGGCAACAGCTTCTTCGAGCCGGTATGGAATGCGCAGGGCATCGACAACATCCAGATCACGATCTCGGAGACAGTCGGCCTCGAGGATCGCGCAGGCTATTATGATACCGCCGGCGCGCTGCGCGACATGGTCGCGAACCATATGCTGCAGCTCCTCGCGCTGATCGCGATGGAGCCCCCTGCGCGCTTCGACGGTACGGCGATCCGCGACGAGAAAGCCAAGGTGTTCCGCTCGCTCCGCAAGATCAAACCCGAGGAGGCGCCGCAGGTTACCGTCACCGGGCAATATACCCAGGGCGCGGTCAACGGCGAGATCGTGAAGGGCTATATCGAAGAGCTGGGAAAACCCTCGACCACCGAGACCTTCGTCGCGATCAAGGCGCATGTCGACAATTGGCGCTGGCAGGGGGTGCCCTTCTATCTGCGCACCGGTAAACGTATGCCGAACCGGCATTCGGAAATCGCGATCCAGTTCAAGGCGGTGCCGCACTCCATGTTCGCCAGCCGTGGCGGACTGCTCCAGCCCAACATGCTGATCATCCGCCTGCAGCCCGAAGAATATGTCCAGCTGCTGGTGATGGCGAAGGAGCCCGGCCTCGACCGCGAGGGCATCCGCCTGCGCGAAGTCCCGCTGAACCTCAGCCTCGACGCCGAATTCGCGGGCACGCGCCGCCGCATCGCGTATGAGCGGTTGCTGCTCGACCTGATCGAGGGCGACCCGACGCTTTTCGTGCGCCGCGACGAAGTGGAAGCGCAGTGGGAGTGGATCGACGCGATCCGTGCCGGCTGGGTGGCGAACGACGTGAAGCCGAAAAGCTATGGGTCGGGCACCTGGGGCCCGTCCGCAGCAATTGCGCTGACCGAGCGCGACGGGGTGACCTGGCAGGACGATTGATATGCGATGCGGCGCCGCCGCTCGCGAATGAACGACGATAAGGTGATGTATGAGCGAAGAAATCGAATGGTGGGATTATGACGACGCGGCCGAGATGGCGGCAGCGGTCGCGGGCGATATCGGCTTCGTGATCGAAAGCGCGATCGATGCCCGTGGCGGATGCGTCATCGCGCTCGCCGGTGGCAAGACTCCGCTGCCGATCTACGAGAAGCTCGCGGCGACCAAGCTTGACTGGAAGCGCGTGACGATCATCCCGACCGACGAGCGCATCGTCCCGCTGGGCGACAAGCTGTCGAACATCACCGCGATCGGCAAGGCGTTCCTGCCCAAGGGTGCCCGTGTGATCCCGATCGTCAGCGAAGCGGCCAAGGATTACCGCGCCGCCGGCAAGGCCGCCGACGCGCGACTGGCCGACCATCACTGGCCGCTCGACCTGTGCCTGCTCGGCGTCGGCGCTGACGGGCACACTGCCTCGATCTTCCCAGGCCCGGACTATGAAGAGGCCATCAACGGCCCGCGCGAGCGCCGTGCGCTCGGCGTGATGCCCGATCCGATGCCGGCCGATGCGCCGGTCGCGCGGATCACGCTCAGCCGCGCCGCGATCGTCTCGGCCAAGGCGCTGATGATCGCCGTCACCGGCGACGCCAAGCGCAAGGTGATCGAACAGGCTATCAAGCAGGGCCCGTCGTCCAGCTACCCGATCGGCCGGGTGCTCGCCGACGCGGAGCTGCCGGTCGATATCCATTGGAGTCCTGCATGACCCTTCATGCCGATGTGAGTGCGGTCACCGACCGGATCATCGCCCGGTCGAAGCCGACCCGCGACGCCTATCTGGCGCTGATACGGCGTGAGCGGGATCATCATATCGATCGTCCCGCGCTCGGCTGCGCCAACCTCGCACACGGTTATGCCGGGACCGAGGAAGATCGCGACACGATGAGGACGGGCCGCGGCATGAACATTGGCATCGTCACCGCGTATAACGACATGCTGTCGGCACACGCGCCCTATTATCGCTACCCAGAACAGATGAAGGTCTGGGCGCGCGAGGCTGGCGCGACTGCGCAGGTCGCGGGCGGTGTCCCAGCGATGTGCGACGGGGTGACCCAGGGCTATCCGGGCATGGAGTTGTCGCTGTTCAGCCGAGACACCATCGCACTGAGCACCGCGGTCGGCCTCAGCCATGGCATGTTCGAGGGCGCAGCCCTGCTCGGCATCTGCGACAAGATCGTGCCGGGCCTGCTGATGGGCGCCCTGCGCTTCGGTCATTTGCCGATGATCCTGATCCCTGGCGGACCAATGCGCTCCGGCCTCGCCAACAAGGCGAAGGCCGCGGTGCGCGAGCAGTTCGCCGAAGGCAAGGCGACCCGCGAAGACCTGCTCGAGGCGGAGATCTCGGCCTATCATTCGAAGGGCACCTGCACCTTTTACGGCACGGCCAATTCCAACCAGATGATGATGGAGGTGATGGGCCTCCACATGCCCGGCGCCGCATTCGCCAATCCGGGCACCAAGCTGCGCCAGGAACTGACCCGCGCCGCGGTCCACCGCCTCGCCGAGATCGGCTGGAACGGCGAGAACTATCGTCCGCTGGGCGAGTGCGTCGATGAAAAGGCGATCGTCAACGCGGCGATTGGTCTGCTCGCGACCGGCGGATCGACCAACCACCTGATCCACCTGCCCGCCATTGCCGCGGCGGCGGGGATCGTGATCGACTGGGAGGATTTCGACCGCCTCTCCCGCGCCATCCCGCTGATAGCGCGCGTCTATCCCAATGGCTCGGCCGATGTGAACGGCTTCGAGAATGCCGGTGGCATGCCCTATGTCATTCGCGAATTGCTTGATGGCGGAATGCTTCACCGGGACTTGATGACCGTTGCCGGGGATGACATGACAACGTACGCCAAACGTCCCGTGATCGAGGACGAGACATTGGTTTGGGAGGATGTCGGGGCCAGTGGTGACGAAACGATTCTGCGCCCGGCTACCGCGCCCTTCGCACCAGAGGGTGGATTTCGTATCCTTACCGGCAATCTCGGCCGGGCCTGCATCAAGGTGAGCGCGGTCGAGCGCGATCGCTGGACGATCGAGGCACCCTGTCGGGTGTTCACCGATCAGGCCGAGGTGCAGAACGCCTTCAAGGCAGGCGAACTCGACCGCGACGTCGTTGTCGTGATGCGCTTCCAGGGCCCGCGCGCCAACGGCATGCCCGAACTGCACAAGCTCACCCCCCCGCTCGGCGTATTGCAGAATCGCGGCTTCCGGGTCGCGCTCGTCACGGACGGGCGCATGTCGGGGGCGAGTGGCAAGGTGCCCTGCGCGATCCATTGCTCCCCCGAAGCGCTGGGCGACGGACCGCTCGCGAAACTGCGCGATGGCGATATCATCCATATGTCAGCAGACAGCGGACAGTTGCTGGCACTGGTCGACCCGGACGAATGGGCGGCGCGTCCTTTCGCAGAGGCACCACCTCCAGCCTTTGGCATGGGCCGGGAATTGTTCAGCCTGTTCCGCGACAAGGCGAACGAAGCGGAAAAGGGCGCGTCGGCAGTGCTCGCAGCAATGGGATGGTGAGCATGGAAGTCGTCGCGGTCGATATCGGTGGAACGCATTGCCGATTCGCCGTCGCCGAGGTCGAACAGGGGCGGGTCATCTCGCTGGGCGAGCCCGCGACGCTGAAGACCGCCGAATATGCCAGCCTGCAGACCGCCTGGCAGGCGTTCGGCGCGATGATCGACCGCCCGATGCCGCGCGCCGCCGCGATCGGCGTCGCCTCGCCGATCGGTGGCGAGCTGATCAAGCTCACCAACAACCCCTGGATCATCCGCCCCGCGCTGATCAAGGAACGGCTCGACGTCGACACCTACGCCCTGATCAACGATTTCGGCGCGATCGGCCATGCCGTCGCCCAGGTGGGACCTCAGTTTTTCCAGCATATCTGTGGTCCCGACACGGCGTTTCCCGACCATGGCGCGATTACGGTGTGCGGGCCTGGCACCGGGCTCGGCGTGGCGCAGGTCCTGCGTGTGCCGAACGGGTATCATGTGATCGAGACCGAAGGCGGCCATATGGACTTCGCCCCGCTCGATGCGCTGGAGGACGCCATCCTTAAGCGCCTTCGCGTCGCCTTTAACCGGGTGTCGTGCGAGAGGATCGTCGCCGGACCCGGCATCGTCGCCATCTATGAGACGCTCGGCGCGATCGAGGGGCGCGCGCTGCAGCGTCTCGACGACAAACAGATATGGAGCCTTGCGCTCGATGACGGCGACAGCCTCGCGCTCGCCGCGCTCGACCGCTTCTGCCTCAGCCTCGGCGCGGTCGCGGGCGACCTCGCCCTGGCGCACGGTCCCAAAGGCGTAGTGATCGCCGGCGGCCTGGGGCTGCGGCTGAAGGATCGCCTGCTCCAATCCGGTTTCGAACAACGATTTACCGCAAAGGGGCGTTTCCAGTCACTGATGAAGTCGATACCGGTGAAGGTCATCACTCACCCCCAGCCCGGCCTGTTCGGCGCCGCGGCCGCCTTTGCCCAGGAGCACGCACGATGAGCGGTATCGAAACGATCATGCGGACGAGCCCGGTCATACCCGTGCTAGTGATCGAAGATGCCGAACTGGCTCGACCGCTGGCCGAAGCGCTCGTGGCCGGCGGTCTCAAGGTGCTGGAGGTGACGATGCGCACCGCCGCCGCGCTCGACGCGATCCGCGAGATGAAGCAGGTGCCCGGCGCGATCGTAGGCGCGGGCACCGTCGTCTCGACCGAACAGTTCGAACAGGTGATGGATGCGGGCGCCGAGTTCATCGTCTCCCCCGGGCTGACCGAGCGGCTTGCCGAGCCGATCGTCGCCAGCGGCGTTCCCTTCCTGCCGGGCATCGCGACCGCGGGCGACATCATGCGCGGGCTCGATCTGGGCCTTGAGCATTTCAAATTTTTCCCCGCCGAAACGTCGGGAGGGCTCAAGGCGCTGAAGGCCCTCGCCGCGCCCTTCTACCAGTGCAAATTCTGCCCGACCGGCGGCATCACGGAAGCGAGCGCGCCGGACTGGCTGTCGTTCAGTCCAGTGCTCTGCGTGGGCGGCAGCTGGGTGACCGGCGGCACGATGGCTGAGGTCGAGGCCAAGGCGCGCGCAGCGGCGGCGCTGGCACGGTAGAAACCACCCTGTTCCGGGGGCCCCGCTCCCTGTTCCTCCCTGTTATTTTATTTTTTTTCGCGAACGCGCCCGATAACGGCGGCGACGTCTTTACCGAAACTGAGAAAGAGCGGTCCGGCTGGCACTATCGCGGGCCGGACGCTCATCATGGTAACAGGTCTTTTCAGCGATTGAATCGAAGCTCCTTAGACGCTGTCGCCAACATCGGCGACGTCACATCTCGCCGCGCGAGCGCCTGATCGCATACCATTTCTGGACGTTCGCATTATGCTGTTCGAGCGTGTCGGCAAACACATGGCCGCCAGTGCCGTCAGCGACAAAATACAGCGCGTTCGATTGTTCGGGATCGAGCACCGCATCGATCGAGGCGCGTCCGGGGTTGCAGATCGGGCCCGCCGGCAGGCCCGTCATCGCATAGGTGTTGTATCCGTTATTGGTCTGGAGTTCCGACCGCAGGATGCGCCGGCCGAGCGGGCGCCCCTTGGTCACCGGATAGATCACGGTCGGATCGGCCTGAAGCATCATCCCTCGCTTCAGCCGGTTGGAATAGACGGCCGCCACCATCCGTCGTTCGCTCGGCTTGCCGGTTTCCTTCTCGACGATCGAGGCGAGGATCAAGGCCTCGCGCGGGGTCGTCACTGCAATACCCGGCTTCCGCTTCTCCCATGCCGCGGCGAGGTAACGCGTCATGGCGCCCTGCATGCGCTCGATCATGAAGGTCTTGGTATAGCCGCGCTCGAAGCTGTAGCTGTCGGGCAGCACGGAACCCTCGGCCGGAACGGCCGCGGTGCCTTCGAGCCCCGGCGTCTTGTCGAGCGCCGCCTTGACCATCACCGAGGGCCACCCCTCCGGGATCGTGACGAAGCGCTGCAGCGTCTTGCCGCCCTGCAGGACCTTCAGGATGTCGGCCTGGCTGAGATGCGGGGGAAGACGATATTCACCGGCCTTGATCGGGTCGCCCGAGCCCAGGAAACGGGCAAACAGGCGGAACCGCCTCGCAGAGCCGATCGCACCGGCCTTTTCGAGCTGAGTCGACGCGGTCGCCAGGCTGGTGCCGCTGGCGATCGTGACGGTCGTCGTGCGCTTCAGCGGCCCAGCGCCAGCCCAGATCTGCAATCCGAAGAATGCCGCTCCGATCGCCGCAAGGACGATCAGCAGGCCAAGACAACCGAGCTTGCGCACGCTTGCCTAGACGGCCCGCATGACGAGGCTGGCATTGGTGCCGCCAAAGCCGAAGCTGTTGTTCAGCACGGCCTTGATCAAGCGTTTCTTGGCGACATGCGGCACCAGGTCGACGCCCGCGCAATTCTCGCTCGGATTGTCGAGGTTGAGCGTCGGCGGCGCGATCTGGTCGCGCAGCGCCAGGATGCAGAAGATGCTCTCCACCGCGCCGGCACCGCCGAGCAGATGCCCGATCGCCGACTTGGTCGAGCTCATCGACAGGGTATCGATATTGTTGCCGAAAAGGCGCCGCACCGCGTTCAGTTCAAGCTCGTCGCCGAGCGGCGTCGAGGTGCCGTGCGCGTTGATATAATCGATGTCGGACAGGGACAGGCCAGATTTGCGCATCGCCATCTCCATCGACCGGAACGCGCCCGAGCCTTCGGGATGCGGCGCGGTGACGTGATAGGCATCGCCCGACAGGCCGTAACCGATCACTTCGGCATAGATTTTCGCGCCGCGCGCCTTGGCCCGCTCATATTCCTCGAGGCAGACCACGCCTGCGCCCTCGCCCATAACGAACCCGTCGCGATCGATGTCGTAAGGACGGCTACCGCGTTCCGGCGTATCGTTGAAATTGGTCGACAGGGCGCGCGCCTGAGCGAAGCCGGCAATGCCGAGCGGGCAAATCGCACCTTCGGCGCCGCCCGCGAGCATCACGTCGGCATCGTCCATCGCGATCATCCGCGCGGCGTCGCCGATCGAATGCGCGCCGGTCGAACAGGCCGTGACCACCGCATGGTTCGGCCCCATCAGGCCATATTTGATCTGCACCTGGCCAGTGATCAGGTTGATCAGGCGGCCATGCACGAAATGAGGCGAGACGCGGCGCGGACCCTTTTCGTGGAGCACGATCGATTCGCTGGCGATGCCAGGCAGGCCGCCGATGCCCGCACCGATCGAACAGCCGGCGCGGAAGCGCTCCTCCTCGGTCATGTCGGTCAGGCCGGCATCCTCGAGCGCCTGGCCGGCCGCATCAATGCCATAGATGATGAAGGGATCGACCTGGCGCTGCACCTTGTGATCGACGCGCTTGCCCGGATCGAAGCCATATTCATGCTCCGGTGGCTTTACCTCGCACGCGATGCGGCAGGCATAGTCGGTCGCATCGAAGCGCGTGATCGTGGCAGCGCCCGATTTGGAGGCGATGATGTTCGCCCAGGCGGTTTCCACATCGGCACCCAGCGGCGTCACTAGTCCGAGCCCGGTTACGACAACACGGCGCATGGCCATCTCCGTTCTTCGTTCGTCAAAAGGAGTCTTCAAATAGGAACGGCCCCCCGACCCGGAAAATTGCCCCGGGACGGGGAGCCGTTCATGTGTTCCTGCCCGAAAAGGGCCAGGCGGGGCGCCGGGGCGCCATCCGCCAGATCAGTCCTTGTGCTCGTCGATGAAGGTGATCGCGTCCTTGACGGTCGTGATCTTCTCCGCGGCGTCATCAGGGATTTCGACTTCGAACTCTTCCTCGAACGCCATCACCAGCTCGACGATATCGAGGCTGTCCGCGCCCAGATCGTCGATGAAGCTCGCGTCTTCGGTGACCTTGTCGGCTTCGACGCCGAGATGCTCGACGACGATCTTCTTAACCCGGTCTGCGGTCTCGCTCATTGTTATCGTCCCTCTATCGCTGGGGGTTTCATTTCCTGAACGCACGTAGA
>Ga0247737_1000969_pt1 | contig 12147 bp, 7 predicted proteins | sample UWRJL028104C2_FD_180937 | JGI IMG/M metagenome (GOLD analysis project Ga0247737, IMG submission 180937) | Plant litter microbial communities from Arlington Agricultural Research Station in Wisconsin, United States - UWRJ-L028-104C-2 | ecosystem: Environmental > Terrestrial > Plant litter >...
GAGCAGCTGCCGGTGGCTCGCCGGGTCGATGGTGGCGAGCTCGGCGAGGCTCATCGTGTTGCGGATGCCGGCGACGACGTCCTCGCCCTGGGCGTTGCGCAGGTAGTCGCCGTAGACGCCGCGCCGGCCGGTGGCCGGGTCGCGGGTGAAGGCGACGCCGGTGCCGGAGTCCGCACCGTGGTTGCCGAAGACCATGGCCATCACGTTGACCGCGGTTCCGAGGTCCTGCGGGATCCGCTCCTGCCGACGGTAGAGGGTGGCACGCTCGGCGTTCCACGACCGGAAGACCGCGCCGATCGCCAGGAACAGCTGCTCGTGCGGGGACTGCGGGAAGTCACGGCCCGTGTGCTCCTGGAAGACCTTCTGGTACGCGTGCACAAGGTCTCGCAGCTGCTCGGTGCTCAGCTCGGCATCGGTGCGCACACCCGCCGCCGACCGGGCCGCGGACAGCTCCGTCTCGAACTCCTCACCGGGCACGTCGAACACGGTCTTACCGAACATCTGGATCAAGCGCCGGTAGGAGTCCCACGCGAAGCGCTCGTCATTGCTCTGCCGGCCGAGGCCCACCACGCTCACGTCGCCGAGGCCGATGTCGAGGATCGTCTCCATCATCCCGGGCATCGAGAACTTGGCGCCTGATCGGACCGACAGCAGCAGCGGATCTTCGGCGTCGCCGAAGGTCTTGCTCATCCGGGTCTGCATCAGGTGCAAGTGGCGTTCCACCTCGCCGAGCAGGCCCTCGGGCATCTTGCCGGTACGCAGGTAGTCGCGGCAGGCCTCGGTCGTGACGGTGAAGCCGGGCGGCACCGGCAAACCCATCCGGGTCATCTCCGCCAGGTTGGCCCCCTTGCCGCCGAGCAGATCCTTGAGGTCCTTGTTCCCCTCGATGAAGTCGTAGACGTATCTGGTCATCGCCGGTCGCACCCCTCTCCCTTTCCTTGTTGGTAGCCCGGCCGACGGCCCCCGCTGTAGGGCCGGACGTCCCTACTCGACAGGCCCGGCCGGACGAGCGTGGGGACGAAGACCGAGAAAAGGGAAGGTCATGAGAGGCCTTGTGTACGGCGGACCAGGCGTCCGATCGTGGCCGAGCGGATCGGCCGCTCCGCGGAGCCCATCAGAGCCTGACCGGTTGGCACGCCTGCGTCGGGTCTTTCGGCCCTGACCGGTGGAGTCCGGCACCCCTACCGTCAGAGGTACGTATCGAGGAGGCTGCCATGTCAGCGTGGAGAGTGGACGACGTAATGACCAAGGCGGTCGTGTCGGTGCAGCCGACCACCACCTATCGTGAACTGGTGGATCTGTTGATCGGCCGGCACGTCAGCGCCGTACCGGTCGTGGACGGGTTCCAGCACGTGACCGGCGTGATCTTGCGAAGCAGATCTGCTTCGCAAGATCGAGTACGCGGGTGAGGATGCGCCTCGACTGTTCGAGGGGCGCCGTCGCCGGGGTGAGCGAGTCAAGGCACATGCGGGCGTTGCCGCCGATCTGATGAGCAGTCCGCCGGTGGTCACGCTGAGCGGGACACCGATCGCGGCCGCCGCGCGGCTTATGGACGACGAGAACGTCAGCCGGTTGCCCGTCGTCGACGATCTGGGCCGGCTGATCGGCATCGTCTCCCGCAGTGACCTGCTCAAGGTCCACCTGCGGCCGGACGACGAGATCCGCGTCGACGTCGGCCGCAACGTCTTCGACGTCTTGCTGCCCGACGGCTCCGATCAGGTGGATATCGCAGTGGCCGAAGGAGTGGTGAGGCTGACCGGGCCCATCGACCGGCGCTCGACCGCCAACCTGGCGATCAGACTGACCCGGCAGCTCCCGGGCGTCGTGGACGTGATCGACAAGTTCACCGTCGCCTTCCAGGACACGGACACCACCGGCGCCAGCACCTTCATCATCGCCTGAAACGTGCGCGGGGCCACGCTGGCAGTGCGCGGGCGGCGTACGGGCCGAATGGTGTCCTGCCCGCTCGTGGTGGCCCCACATGAAGGCCAGGAGTATCTGGTGTCCATGCTCGGCAACGATGCCAACTGGGCCTCGCCCAAGCCGCCGCCCCACGACACGCGCTGCCGCGACTGGCGGCACGCCGCTGGATCTCGGCCGCTGCGGCCGGCGCCGTCCTGGCATAAGCGATCGGAATGCTGGCCTCGGCCACGGCCAGCCGATGGACCGATCTACCGCCCGCCACACTGATCATCGCATGGCTCGTCGGCGACCATCACTCCATCTGGACTTCCGTCGACCTCCCGACGTTGACCGGCCCCACCCGCGCGGCCCTTACCGGGGTGCGCGGGTGAGACATGCGGGCCGTGCCGCAGTTTACAACGTCGTCACACCTGTTCTGTTGTGGACGGTAAAGCCTTCGATATAACCTTTTGGCGAACTATGTCATTGGTGTCGATATCAGTGAGGTGGCGGTGGTTCGTTACGTGGCTCGCAAGGCGATCGGCTGGCTGGTGATGATCGTGGTGGCTACCAATGCGACCTACTTCCTCGCCAACTGGTTCCTCGACCCCCGCTCGAACTACCGCGAGCTCCGGCCGGTCCGCACCGATGAGCAGATCGCCCACGCCCTCGCTCCGTACGGACTGTCACCGTCCTGGTCGATCGTCCACCGCTGGTGGTACTGGCTCTGTGACATCCTGTTCCGCTTCGACTGGGGTCATTCACCCACCGGTGTGCCGGTCAACTCGGAGATCCCGCAGCGCGTTTTAGTCAGCGGACAGCTGATCCTGCTGGGCACCGTGGCGTCGGTGGTGATCGGCGTCGCGCTGGGGGTCTACACCGCCAGCCGGCAGTACAGCGCGGTCGACCGGGCCGGCCAGGCAGTGTCCGTCGTGCTCCTGAACATCCCGACCGCAGTCAGCGCCCTCGCGCTCGTGCTGGGCGCGGTCTGGCTCAACCAGCTCGCCGGGACGACGGTGTTGCACGTCGCCGGGGCCAACACCCCCGGCGTCGACGGCACGTGGCACACAATCCTCGACCGTGCCGACCATCTCGTGCTGCCGACGCTCAACCTCACCCTGCTCGGCTATGTCAGCTGGCATTTGACCCAGCGGACGCTGCTGCTTGACACGCTCAACGCGGAATTCGTGCGCACCGCACGCGCGACCGGCCTGACGCGAGCCCAGGCCATCCGGCGACACGCCCTGCGAGCCTCCCTGATCCCGACCGCCACGTCGGTCGCGTTCAGCATCCCGGCCGTGTTCACCGGCGCGATCATCACCGAATGGGTCTTCGGCTGGGAGGGGATGGGCCGCTACTTCACCGAGACCATCAGCCAGAACAACGTGGACGGTGTGGCCGCCGTGGCCGCGTTCGGGGCCGTAGCGACCGCGGTCGGCGCGATCCTGTCCGACGTCGCCACGGTCGCTCTCGACCCCCGGGTTCGGGCGAGCTGATCCGATGACCGCGACCCTTCCCGTTCCCCTGGACGAAACGCACGTCCCGCCACCGATACGCCTGGGCCGCTCGCGGCTGTACGCCCGAAGGTTCACCCGCAACCGCTCGGCCGTGGCCGGCATGGTGATCTTCCTGGTGCTGGTCGGCTACGCCACGATTGGCGGGCACCTGACGAGCTGGAGCTGGTCGGAACAGGACTTCCTCGCTCTGACCCAGCCGCCCGGAGGCAGTCACTGGTTCGGGACCAGCCAGGGCGGCAACGACGTCCTCGCCCAGTCCGTCCACGGGCTGCAGCGCTCGCTCGTGATCGCGCTGAGCGTCTCGGTGCTGACGACGGTGATCTCGGCCGTGGTCGGCGCAGGTGCGGCCTATCTGGGCGGTGTGGTCGAACGAGGGACCCTGATGGTCATCCACTTCCTGCTCGTGGTGCCGTCGTTCCTGATCCTCGCGCTCGTGTCCAACCGGGTCAGTGGCGACTGGCGCATCCTGATCCTGCTGCTGACGCTGTTCGGCTGGATGTTCACCGCCCGCGTGATCTGGTCGGTCTCCACCTCCCTGCGTGAGCGCGACTACGTGCTGCTGGCCGAGTTTATGGGTGTCTCCCGATGGCGGATCGTGGTGCGGCACATCATCCCGCACCTCGGTGGCCTGCTTATCGTCAACCTCACGCTGGGGGTCGTTACGACCGTGCTGAGCGAGACGTCGCTGAGCTTCCTCGGCTTCGGCGTCAAGCTGCCTGACGTCTCACTCGGCTCGTTGCTCGCCGACGGCTCCGCCACCATCAACTCCGCGCCATGGTTGTTCGCGGTTCCGGCCGGCCTGCTGGTCTTGCTGACCATTTCGCTCACGCTGATCGGGGACGGGCTGCGCGACGCGCTCGACCCGACATCCATGGCCGGCGGCCGCGGATGACCGATCAAATTCTTTCCGTACGCGACCTCGCCGTTACGTTCGGTTCTGAGCGGGGCCCGGTCGAGGCCGTCCGCGGAGTCGACCTGGACCTGTTCGGCGGCCGTACGCTGGCTCTGGTCGGCGAATCGGGCTCGGGCAAGTCCGCCACCGCCGTGAGCATCATGGGTCTTCTTCCGGCCGGGGCCTGGGCGCGCGGCGAGGTGCTGCTCGACGGGCAGAATCTCCTCGGCCTGGACGACCGCCGGATGTCGGCCGTGCGCGGCAACCGGATCGGCATGGTCTTCCAGGACCCGCTCTCCGCGCTGACGCCGATCTTTCCGGTGGGCCGCCAGGTCGCCGATGCGGTCCGAGTCCACTCCCGGGTGTCGAAGGCGGCGGCCTGGGAACGCGCGGTCGGCCTGCTCGACCTGGTCGGTATCCCGCAGCCCCGGCGGCGAGCCCGGGACTTCCCGCACCAATTCTCCGGCGGCATGCGCCAGCGGGTCGTCATCGCGCTGGCCATCGCCAACGACCCCGACCTCATCATCGCCGACGAGCCGACCACCGCACTCGACGTGACCGTGCAGGCACAGATCCTCGAGGTGCTGGAGGCAGCCAAGGCCGAGACCGGGGCCGCCGTGCTGCTCATCACCCACGACCTCGGCGTGGTGGCCGGCCACGCCGACGAGGTGGCGGTGATGTACGCCGGCCGCATCGTGGAGCGAGCCGGGGCGGGGGAGCTGTTCGCGTCGCCGGCCATGCCGTACACGTTGGGGCTGCTCGGCTCGGTGCCCTCACCGGAGGCGGGCCGGCGGCTGCCGCTGGTGCCCATCGAAGGCGAACCGCCCTCGCCGGGCGACCGGGCGCCGGGCTGCCCGTTCGCGCCGCGCTGCCCGCTGGCCCGCGAGGACTGCCGGCCGACGGAGCCCGCCCTCGCCGAGTTCCGACCCGGACACGAGGTGGCCTGCCTGCACGCCGCGGAAGCCGCTGGACGCCGGCCGGCCGACGTCTTCGGCCGGATCGAGGAGTCGTCCTCCGGCGTGCCGGCCGACGCCGAGCCGGTGCTGCGGGTGGCCGGGCTCTCCCGCACCTATCCGGTCACCAGCGGGACGATCCTGAGACGGCGCGTCGGGACGCTGCACGCGGTCAGCGACGTGAGCTTCGACATTCGGGCCGGGGAGACCTTCTGCCTGGTAGGCGAGTCCGGCAGCGGCAAGACGACGACCCTGCTGGAGATCATGCGGCTGCGCCCGCCCGAGTCGGGATCCATCGAGATTCTCGGCGTCGACGTGGCCGGCCCGCTGCCCGCCCCGCAGCGACGCCTGCTACGGCAGACCGCGCAGATCGTGATGCAGGACCCGCAAGGCGCTCTGGACCCCCGGCTCCCGGTCTTCGAGCTCCTCGCTGAACCGTTACGCGTCGCCGGCTCCGGCGCCAAAGCGACCCGCGACCGGATAACCGAGCTGCTCGACCTGGTGGGGCTCCCGCCCGACATCCTCGACCGCTTCCCGGCCACCTTCTCCGGCGGCCAGCGGCAACGCCTGACGATCGCCCGCGCGCTGGCGACCCGGCCCCGGCTGCTCGCCCTCGACGAGCCGGTCTCCGCCCTCGACGTCTCCGTGCAGGCCAGCATCCTCAACCTCCTGCAGCGGCTGAAGGCCCAGCTCGGCCTGGCCTACCTCGTGGTCGCGCACGACCTCGCCGTCGTCCGCCACATCGCCGACCGCATCGCGGTGATGTACCTGGGCCACGTCGTCGAGATCGGCGGCGCCGACGAGCTGTTCGCCCGGCCGCGACATCCCTACACGCAGGCACTGCTCTCCGCGATTCCGGTGCCGGATCCGGTGCGCGAGCGCTCCCGCGAGCGGATCGTGCTCCGCGGCGAGCAGCCCAGCGCGGCCGACCTGCCGGTGGGGTGCGTCTTCGCCGACCGATGTCAGCTCCGCCCGACCCTTACCGCTGAGCTTCGGCACCGCTGCGCCACTCAGCGGCCCAGCCTCGAGCCGTCCCCGGGCGGCACCCGGGCCGCGTGCCACGCGGCCTGACCCCGCCGGAAAGGAAGATTCATGAGCACGAACCTTCACCGATCGAAGAGTCTGGGAGCCGCGACCGTCGCCGCCCTGCTCGCCGCCGGTCTGGGCGGATGCGGCGGCGACTCCTCGTCGAAGAAGCCCTACACGCCCGCCACCAGCGCGGTGTCGGCCCAGACGGAGTACGACCCGCAACCGTACGAGAACGTCAAGGACGGTGGCACGCTCCGCGTCTCCGGAACCGTCATCGAGCAGGGCAACCCGTTCCACGCCGATGCCAACCTCGCCGCCGCCCGGCTCTGGTTCTGGTACAACGCCGACGCGATCACCTATTCGCCCACCGGCGAGGTGCAGTACAACCCCGACTACTTCGCCGACGTGAAAACCGAGGTCGTCGACGGCAACCAGCGGGTCACCATCACGATCAATCCGAAGGCCACCTTCAACGACGACACCCCGATCGACTACCGGGCCGTCGAAGCGACCTGGAAAGCCAACAACGGCAAGGACAAGGACTACTTCGCCAGCGACACCATCCCCTACTCACGGATCACCTCAGTCCACGCCGGGGCGGACGACAAGCAGGCGGTCATCGAGTTCAAGGGCGTGAACGCCTGGTGGACGGCGCTGTTCACAACCCTGCTGAACCCGAAGGCGGCCGCGGACCCGACAACCTTCAACACCGCGTACCTCAAGAAGGTCGAACCACAGTGGGGCGCCGGGCCCTACACCGTGACGAAGTACGACGCCGCCACCGGCAACGTGACCTTCGAGCGCAACCCGAGGTGGTGGGGCAAGAAGGGCAAACTCGATAAGCGCATCATCGTGGGCCTCGAATCCCAGGCTGCCCTCAACGCCTTCCGCAACGGCGAACTGGACTACGTCGCGGCCGGAGACGCCGACGGACTCAAGCAGATCACCGGGGTCACCGGTACCGAGACCCGTCGTGGCGGCAGCCCGTTCGAGTACTTCCTCTTCCTCAACACCAAAGCGCCCCTGCTCGGCGACCCCCTCGTGCGCAAGGCAATCCTGGAGTCCGTCGAGCGCAAGCAGATCGCCGCGATCAATCTCCAGGGCCTCGACTACAGCGAGCCCCTGCCCGGCTCAGCGGTCCTCTACTCCTTCCAGAAGGGCTACCACGACAACGTCACCGACGTCATCAAGTACGGTCCCGACGCGGCCAAGAAGGATCTCGACGCCGCGGGCTGGGTCGCCGGCACCGACGGGACCAGGGCCAAGGACGGCAAGAAGCTGCAGCTGAGCTACGTCATCACCGGCGACGACCCGCTGGGCAAGGCGACGGCGAGCGCGGTCGCGGCGCAGCTCCAGCCGATCGGCGTGAAGGTCGACATCAAGACGGTTTCGGAGAACGACTTCGACTCCGTCGTCGGCGGCCGCAAGTTCGACCTGTTCCTCGCGGGCAACCGGTCCCTCGACCCGTTCGGCGCCCGCTACCTGGACGCCTTCTACGGCAGTACGAGCAACGAGAACATCACCGGCGCCGGCACCCCCGCACTGGACCAGAAGATCAAGGCGGCCGCCGAGATCGCCGATCCCGACCAGCAGATGGCCAAGGCCAACGAGCTGGAACGGGAAGGGCTGGCGCTGTACGGCTTCATTCCGCTCTACAGCGGCCCGTCGATCTACGGAGTGTCCAATGGCCTGGCCAACATCGGCGCCACGATTTTTGCCACCCCACTGCCGGAGACAGTGGGCTGGCGGAAGTAGCGCACACGTGCGGGTCTGAGCGCAATTGATTTATTTTTCGAGAAATGTGAGTCCATGATGGACGTCCACTGAGTTAATTACCCAAAGTGGAATGTGCTGGAAATCCGACACAACGCCTCGACCGGGATCCCGGCCTGATCAAGTTGGTATATGGGCAGCTCAGGTGGCTGCAAGGAGGGTGCGCTGGTCTCGCTGATCGCCCCTTGACACCCGATTCACCGTCGAGAAATATGAGGTCGCGACGGGGGTCGCGGGCGGTGGAATATTCACATTTGCCATTTCTCCTGGCGCCGAATATATGACCAACGAGTGTCGGGGTGGTGACCTGTGCCAACCGTTTCCGTCTTCTGGCCGGGGGAGTCGAGACAGGACATTCACCTGGTCCCGGGCTATACGGGGCCGCGTCTCGATCACCTGTTGTTCATCGAGCACACGGCCGGCAACGTGCGGGCCGACACCCCGCCGCCCGACGTGACCGTGAGCTTCGCGTCCAACTTCCCGGTCGGCGGGCCGGGTGTGGGCGGCGTGACGGTCAGTGCCCGGGGCGAGGTCACCGTCACCGGGCCGCTGCCGGCTCCGCCTCGGCTGCTCGACTTCCTCGTCATCGCGACCGTGACGGAGGGACCGGGCCCGAATCCGCCCACGTTCACGGCCTACCGCCGGTTCCACATCCACACCTCGATCACCCGCTCCTGGATGACCCCGTCGCAGCTCACCGTCCGCCAGGCCAACCGCCGTTGCCGGTTCGACCTGATGGCCGAGTTCGACGACGGCAGCTACGGCAACCTGACGGCGTGGTGCCCCGCGAGCACCCCAGCGCCCACCGACCGCACCTACGTGCGCGCCAACGGCGTCAACACCCCGGCGATCGTCTGGTCGGCCACCGGCGGCGCGGTGACCGTCGACCCTGCCTCAGGTGAGCTCACCGGGGTCGCCAACGCGGGCAACGCGGTCATCAAGGCCGATCGCGCGCCGGCGGCGACGATCACCGGCACGGCGCTCGCGGCGCCGCGGTGGAACACGCCGTTCACCCTGACCCCGGTAGCGGGCCGAGGGTTCGCGGGCCTGGCCAGCCGGCGGAACGTGCTCATCCTGCCCGACGGGTTCACCGCGGCCCAGCGGCCAGACTTCGTGCGGCAGGTGGAAACGATGGTCCGGGCGCTGAACACCCGGCAGCGCACCCGCCCGTTCGACCTGGCCAAAGACACCCTGAACTACTTCATGGCGTGGGTGCCGTCGCGCGAGGACGGAACATCCCCGATCGAGTGGGTCGAGCGGCACCACGTCAACGGCGTCAACGCCCTGGCCACCGAGGTCGACACGGCGGTCGATCCGGCCGACGTCATGGCCGCGTGGCACATCGGCACGCCGACACCGCCCGCGTTCACCAACCGATTTCTCATCAACGAGCGGGACACGTTCTTCGCCGTATCGCTCGGCGAACGGCCGGCCGCGCAGCGCTTCGGTCCCCCGCGGATACCGCGCTTCCACACGGGCCGATTCGACGAGGACGACTTCGACGACTTCCTCAAGGCGCTGCGCAGCCCCGCGACGGCCGGGGTCGGCGCCACCTGGGCCCGTGGGGGCCCCGATCAGGACCGGATCATCGTGCTCTGCCACTCGAACCGCAACGGCGGCGTCAACCGGCGGCGCACCCGGTCCGGCCGCACCATCCTGATGAACCTCGATCTGCTGGCCGACCACCAGATCGTCGACACGTTCGCGGGCATCGGCAAAGATCTGCGGGCCGACCCGGTCGCCCGCACCGCGAGTACCGACATCTGGACCACGGCGGCCCACGAGCTCAGCCACTCCATGCTGCTCCAGGACGAGTACGGCGGCGGCGGGCTGCTGCCGGCCGGCCGATTGCCCGACGTGGCCTTGTCGGCCAACCTCCAGGCCCGCTCCACGCTGCTCACCGGCGGCAGCCTGAACGCCGACCTCGTGAAGTGGCGCTGGCCGCGGATCCGGACGGCCGGTGTGCTGACCGGGCCACCGACCCCGGCCGGGGGTGGCCGCTTCCGGGTCCGGCTGCAGGCCGCACCCAAGACCCCTTTCGCTATGGGCAACCTGGTGCGGTTCCGGTTGCGGCCGCTGCTCACCGCGCCCGCGCCGTCCGCCCGGTTCCGGGTCACGACGGTCACCAGCGCGACCGACCTGATCGTCCAGCCGCTGGTGGCCGGGCCTTCCCCGGCAGGCTTCCCGGCCGGCACGGTGCTGATGTCGCCGGTCCGCGCGCACGACCCCAACCCGGGCAACAACGTCTTCGGCGACGACCTCGAGCTCATGGCCGCGAGCGTGCGGGCCCAGATCAACCTGACCCACAATCCGCTCAACGCCGATTTCGTCGACGCGGCCGGCAACCGGGTCCCGCCCAACCGGCCCTGCGGCGGCCGAGTCGCCTTCCCCACCGCCGCCACCAATTTTCCGGCCAACACCGCGCCCAAGCCGCCCCGCTATTCGTCGTGGATCGTCGGGCTGCACGAGAACGGGCTTCTGTTCAACTGCGACGTCTACCATCCGACCGGCATCTGCCTGATGGGCCGGCAGACCTTCAAGGACGCAGCCGATCGCGACCGGGCCTACCAGTTCTGCTGGGTCTGCCGTTATGCGCTGGTCGACCTGCTCGATCCGGCCAAGCACGGTGAGATCGACGCCGACTACGACCCGAGGTACCCGGCATGAGCGACTCCTTCCAGACCCTCGCCCGGCACCTGGCCGCGGCCGTCGAACCGCTGGTCCGCGGCTTCAGCGACGCCGAAGAATTCCGGCTGCTCATGTGGCGGCTCGGCTGGGAGGTCCAAGGCATCCCGCCGAGCTATGCGGCTGTGGGCACTGCCGCGGCCGGCGCGGTCTCCGCGGCTGAGGCGCTGGCCGACGACGCCGGCCCCGAGCAGGTGCTCGCGGTCATCGCGGCCGCCGGCGACGTCTACCGGGCCGTCGGCGCGCTCACCGCGGCGCCCACCGGCATGGACCCGGCGGCCCTGCCCGCCCTGGCCCGCAACCTGTTCGAGCTGCTCCTGGCCGACTATCTCAACGGCCAGGTGCCCACGGCGTTCAACCTGCTCGAGCTGCTCGGAGTTATCCGGTCCGAGTCGGTGGAGCCCGCGGGTTCCCGGCTGGGCTTCCTGCGCACCCGGTTCGAGTGGGAGAGGCTACCCGCGGCGCTGGCCGATCCTACGTCGATCCCGGCCACCGTGCTGGGCTGGGGCACGGCCGACTTCGACTTCGCCAAGGTGGCCGAGCTGCTCGGCGAGCTGACCCTTGCGCTCGGCCTGCCGTCCTCGATCGACCTGCTCGACGCTGCCTTCGCCGCGGCCGTGCAGGGCCAGGCCACCGGCGAACCGGCCGCGCTGCTGCAGCGCGGGCTGAGTGTGCCGTTCTTCGACCTGCGGGTAGCCGGCAGATACGAAGACGTCGGGCTGCTGCTCACCGAGCTGCCGGCCGAGGGTGCCGCGCGGCCCGGTGTGCTGCTGCTTCCGTTGCTGCCCAACGGTGTTCCCGTCGAGGTCGAGCTGGACAGCCGGTGGACGTTCGCCCTCAAGGCCGGCACCGACCTGGCCACCCAGCTGGGCGTCGTGGTACGCCCCGGCGAGGTGTCGCTGCGATATCCGTTCGCGCCCGGCCACCCGCCGCCCACCGCCGCCTTCGGCTTCAGCCTCGCCTTCACCCCCGACGCGCCGGCCGTGCTGCTGGGCCGGCCCGGCGACATCCGGGTTGAGCTGGCCGGAGCGACTTTCACGTTCGGCGTCGTCGCCCACGGCAGCGCCGTCGAGGTGACGCTGGGCGCCGAGCCCAAGGGGCTGGCCCTTGTGCTCTCGGGGGCCGGGCTCGACAGCTTCCTCGGCCAGCTGCTGGGCGAGAGCGAGAGCCGGATCGAGCTGCCGATCGGCGTGTCCTGGAACAGCCGCACCGGCCTCGACTTCCGAGCCGGCGCCGGCCTCGAGGTCTCGTTCGAGCCGCAGCTCGACCTGGGCGTGGTGCGCTTCGACCGGATCAATCTGGCCGTTTCCCTGAAGGCCGGATCCGGTACGACGCCGGAGCTCGACCTGCGCGGCGCGGTGGCGCTCTCCGGGGCGCTCGGGCCGGTCAAATATGC
>Ga0247737_1000970_pt1 | contig 12145 bp, 8 predicted proteins | sample UWRJL028104C2_FD_180937 | JGI IMG/M metagenome (GOLD analysis project Ga0247737, IMG submission 180937) | Plant litter microbial communities from Arlington Agricultural Research Station in Wisconsin, United States - UWRJ-L028-104C-2 | ecosystem: Environmental > Terrestrial > Plant litter >...
CGCCCTGGCTCCTGGGCTTCTCACCTCTATCGTAATTGACAACGATCAACTCCAACACCAGATGCGATGGCGCAAAAGCGGAAGCTCGAAAGGCTCAAGGACATGCCATCTATGGCTTCGACCTCAAATAACATTGTAATGGAGTGGGTTGATCCCGGTGTTACTCTTAGCAAGAAAGTCAATCTTCAACATTTACAACTGCCTGAATAACTGCTAATAGCACATAGAGTTAAGCAAATAGACACTCCAATCCTTCAGTCAATTCTGTCTCGGGCATACAATAGCTGCCCGCAAGCGCGTCAAGCGATAGATGTAGAATATGAGCGGGTTAAGAGAGCTGGCATAGCGCAGGATACGCTAGCTAGCGGAAATAAAACTGCCTGGAACAAGGGGAATGAAGCTCCATGGAACTTGTATGATTCAGACTCTGCCGTCACTCAAGTTGAACCTTCGTACAAGTTGCAAAAGTTGGCCAAGTGAGTTGTTTTTACATGCCCAGAACCCGTCAACGCAAGGGTTACATAGCCATTACTCTTTAGCCCATGGCTGTATTATAACTATTCTGATAGCGACTAACCACTCTTATGTAGAAAGGTATCAACGCCAAAAGTGAAGACCAAACTTCGTGCAGAAATTGATATATCGAAGGAGAGTTGTGGCTCTGGCTACAAATATAATACTCCTACCGCCATTGCTAAGCGAGTATTGAAGGAGGCCCGATCACAAGGCTTGCCCGTGTACTGCATCAAATGTAAAAAACAAGAACCTACCGGGCTACCTAAGCATTGGCCCGTTCCAAATGGCGGCGACGGTGTGGTTTGCCCAGACTGTCGCAGTACTAGATGGAAAAAGCCTACTTCGGAAGGCGAACCGAGTGGTCTAGACATTCATCGAAAAGGAAGCAATACCACTGTGTTGGCTTTGGACTGAAACTATGGATGAAGCTTGAAACAAAACACATAGCACAAGTATCTCCAGGTAAGACGTGTGGCGGCGCTACCTTGTGCAATATAAGCACAAACAAGATGATTCGTGTAGATGATACAGAGCTTTGGGAAAGTTTTCAGAGCGAGTAAGAATACGCTCACCCTCTGGACGAACCGAACTGACAGTGTATGAATAGCATGAAAACATAGGAGAGAGCACAGGTGCAGTCCAGCAGACCACATTCATAGTACAGTGTTGTGCTAGAAAGATAGCCAAGTACGCGCGGGGGTTCCTCGCAATTTTAGGCTGGCGTATAGCAGTAATCCTGAAACGCTAGCACTATTTCCACGATCCTGTGCCTTCAACTTGATTGTATCGTAGAGCATGTATCTCAAAGATTTTCTCAGGAGAAATGTTCATTGCCTATCAGACTGTCCCTAAACAGATTGTGGAGAGGTTTTTATACACTATGATCGACCACCCAAAACCTCCCTAATACCATCTCTAAACAATAGCAAAGCATAAAGCCCATGAAACTTTGCTACGAATTTCCTGTTGATCCAGGGGTATATTGGTGTATCATCCTTCGGATTACACGCACAGCACGAATAACCAACGACTACCCCTTGACCGGCTGCTCTTTTCGAGACCTCAAAACGATGCATGCCTGCAAAGCTCTTTCTATCATCTCCAAAGCCAACTTCTACAAAGTTCTCAAGTGCGCCCTGGTCTTTTGGTCTGAGGTGGTTGCCTATGACCATGAAATTACCACCAAAAAATGGGGTGTGTTTGGGGGGAGGAGAGGAGAGAGAGAGTTTGGCGAAGACTGGGATTGTCGTGGTTTCTCTCTTAATTCCTGTGTCGTCAATTCATTTCGCATTCACATTTACCATTGGGGGGAAAATATACCAGTGAAGCTGACTGGAATGACGGTTGAACCAAACAATTCAAAAAACCCCATCACCAAGCGCTCAGGAAATATGATCCAGCCATTGAAGAATCCCTTTGTAAATCTCGCCAGGATTTCTTCATCGGAGAGACCTTCGACGTCAGTCTCTGAAAGGGCAATGGTAATAGTGTTTACCAGTGCTTGGTTGTTCCTTGGGTTTATAAGCTTTATCGCCGGAGATACCAAGGTCGATGGGGAAAGAGCATCTGTCTCTCGAATGTTACGTGATCTTGATGCTGGGAGCGGGTGATTGTAAAAATATGCTGCTAGGCAAATAGCAGTAGATGGGACTGCAAGTGAATAGAGGAGTCGTCGTGAAAAGACAAATGAAGACATTGGTGCCATGGTTACTTTTAAAAATGAAGTAGAAATTGAAATCTTGGGATCTTATAAAGCATGCCTAGATATTATTGTCGGGAACATCTGACCTGGAAAGAGTCACCGTGGAACTCCGCCAGCATTTAAGTTTCGCCCGTTTTCATCCGAGGATCATATGACGACGGTTTGACATAATCCGCGAGCCCCAATCTTTTCATAGAAAACTAAGAGCTACTCTCTAATTTTGCTTCGCCCTTCGGATGAGTATTTGAAATCGAGCGCTACCGTCATGTCACAATATATGAAAGCTCTGGAATTCATATCCAGATATGTGGATTTGCTTATTACGCGCAAACGGGGTGAAATTAAGCGAATCTTTGAAAATGCTTGGCTGGGTGCATTGCCAGACCATCTTGTGAGTCCGGATGTAAAGCTATAAATTCGATGATATGAAAAGTGATGTGTACCAATGAGACTCTGAAGCCCGATATCCGGCTAATTAGATTTCTGTTTCTTAAAAGAGCCAAGGAAGAATGTTGTGTGTTGTTATTCAATGATACATTGTCGCTCTGAAGAATAAACTACCGAGTAAACAATTATTATCTTCTCGTTTGTAACACAAAATAGTAGAGCTCTTACAACGACATTGATCTATGCAAAAAATTAAATTACTTTATTTTGGAAAGCAATATACTTGGTTAGGTGCACCCGTGATGACTAAAAAACTCCAATTGATTTAATTTGGGCAGAAAAATTCTCGCTTTATTATTGTTTTCCTACTTTCTATAAGCTTGCAAAATTTCGTGATGATTCCTCTAATTTGCAGCTAGAATTTCAGTGGCCGAGAGTGGCTCATCATCGTCTCTCCTACTCTCAACAACCATTACCGGGTCCGTTTGTTCCTTTTTCTTGATGTCCTCTTTATGCGACTGCAAACTTGCGTAGCGCAATGATGAAAGGACCATAAAAGCCATAAATAATATACCCATCACGGATCTTCTTGTGAACAACCATCGTACACCTTCGACTTCCGATTTGATGTCGCTATTGAGATCGACTGTGATTTTATAATTCAGTTGCTGGATCTGCAAAACATTAGCTACAATGACCTGGAGCTCTCTTCAATTATTCTGGGGAAGCGTACCGCACTCTCTGCTGCTCTCTGTTCTTGTCTTACGGACATCTTCCGATCATCAAACATCCCTTTCAAGTCATCCCGAAGCGTGAGAAGATCCTGGCCAAGTTTCTGACCTAATATATCTACCTCATGTTGTAAAGTCGTACGTTCTCGGCGCATTTTTTCATCATTGGCTTTGCGTTGATTATATACTTCCGTTTTCAATTCTGAGCATGCTGCACGGAACAGATACGATTCCTAAAATCATCGTTCATTAGCGAACGGAGTCACACTAAGAAAGAGTTGCTTACGTTCTCGACATCGCTCTTGCTGACCAGGCTTGCCCTTGCTAAATCCAAGTTATCGGCTAGAAGTGCTCTTACTGCCTTCATAGCAGTAATACTCTGCTCAGGTGTGAAACCTCCTGCTTCTACCTGTTGTACCAACGTATATGTGTCGAAGTGATGGACGTAAGGAGGGGTTTGCAAATGCGGAGGTTTGGCTGCATCCTCTTCTTCCTGGGTTTCAGGTGGGGGCATATGAAGTACATTTTCTAGCTGTACCAAAGTATCGGCAGTGTTGATGGCGGCTTGCTGCAATGGCATTGACAAGTTGTGGATATCCTTTTCTCCCCCGGCAGTAGTATCTGCGTCTCCAGGTATTTGCGTTGCGTTCTGCAGCTCTTCTGATAACGAGGCAGTAGATGAGGTTTCGGTTTCGTGCCTCACAGGTACATCTTTCTCTATTGCAACCTTCACGTCTGATGGTTCGAGCTTCTCTTGATTTTCCGATCTGGTCGTTCCCGCTGTACTTTCCGGCTCTGGTGTATACACTTTCACACTTTCTGGAGCTTCCCCTTTCGCAAGGAATGGCTCAACTGCTTTTCCATGCCGTTCTACTAAATTATCCCTCCGGATCTGATTTGTCGCAAAATTCCTCACAGCTTGGTGACGGGGTGGCGGTACCCTGGCTGATTTCTTAACCCGTATTGTCTGTATTGCAGATTCACCTTTTCGAGCTGACCGGAAGAGATGCGGATAAAGAAAGGTCAGACGTGCAGTTGGCATTGTTGCCATCGATTGATGGTGAGTGATTGAAAGTTAGATTTACAAGTTGTGAGCGGAACCTTGTTCGATACATGATCGCCAAGGCCGAGGCCGGGAAGTCCTATCGCTATCAATAACAGGGCTCTTCATGACAAGGCTGAGCCGAAAGCTATCGTGTTCCAGGGTCTGATGTCGTATTTTCTAAAAATGTTCGACTTTACTTTTGATAACTGACAAATGAGTGGGTTGGCTGGCTTTATTCACGGATCCACCATTTATAAATATCTAGGTACTCGGCAACCTAGTGCTAACTCAATGTTAGATGCTCCAAGATTCACAGATACAAGCAGTAAATTTGCAGACAGATATTCGTAGATGAACGGAGAATATCCCTGAGTCGGAGATTTTCATTTGTTATCATTCAAGATTACCCCAGAAGGCCAAACAAGAGACTAGTTCTCTTCCAGTACTCCTGAGCAACATTTCGTAGTCGTGTAGAGACTTGGCCATCTAAACCTAGTTGAGTTTCTATCGAATTCCCAATGCTCTTCAGACTGCTAGTTGTTCCAGAATTTGTATCCAAAATATTTTCGAGCACGTATAGATCGAAGAGGTACTGAGTTAGTATGTCATCCTTCTCACCTGGGCCTAAAGCTTGCTTCACCTGGGAGTGAGCAATCTCAGTAGGCTCTGTTTCTGTATCGCCATTAACGACGACTCCGTTCGACTTCTTCTCAACAACTTCAGCAGAATCTCCCTCATCTAAGCCTTGTAAAGCAACGCTCCAAATTTGGCTCAGTTGAGACTGGAGACTGTGCTTCAAAACCATGACGGCTGCGGGGCTCCACACATCACTTCCTATGTCAGCCATGGACATGGTTAGATTGTGGAGAAACCTAAAGATTCTAGGTGACGGTTGAACAGGAAGTTCCGGCTTGCCTTCCCACAATGCCCTGCCTATAATCATCTTGGGGAATGGCATGCTCAATCTCTTGATTGGTTGTTCGGTGGTAACGGTAGCCAAGATCTGGTGAAGTGAAGGCACAAGCGAGAGCCCGAATGTCTGTATCGATGCATTGATGGGTAACTCAGAACGTAAGTCTCTAAGTACTCGAATGATATAGAGAGACATTGGGCCAATATGATCGCTCCCTTGGTGGGTATTTATAAGCGCATTTATTCTTCCGTCTAACTTCGAGTACGCATTTTCAAGACACGTATCTAGGTGCCGTTGAAAGAGCTGGGGATCATCCGTACTGAGGAGTGCGCTTCGTGACTCGATGCTAAGGTCATCTTCTATATCTTCCAGATCATCATCCCATCGTTGCTTCTTTAACAAGGCAAGGACGTCAACTACCTCATCTATGAAGTGACGCCAGGTTTGGTAGCCGTTCACTACTTTCGATACTGCCTCATTTCTTCCGTGCATGCGATCCAGAACACCTTCCTTGAAGTGATGTGCGCCATTACCGATTTCCATTTCGAGTATATCAGAGCCCCATAAGTTACCATGACGGTCCGTAGATCCCTTTGTCCAGGTCTGTAAAGTTGCTTCAATCTCAGTTCCCACAAGGTGCAGCTTATCCACTCTCAGTTCTAAGAGTTGCAACATTCGATTATTTATGATTTCGCGGAAATCGTCCAGCATTATGGAAGGATCGAAACCTTTTGCCTTCCCACCTTCGTTTATCCAACGCTCGAAGATTTTTGTCCGCAACTTCACCACCGATCTAAACTCTGATATTTGCTGCAAAGCCCTCTCAAAGCCTTGCAATAATACACTTGATGCTTTCTTTGCCCAACCCTGAAGTGTTTCCACAGCAAGAGGTCCGTCTAAGTCGTCGTGTCTGTTGTATGGTGTGAAATAGATTATCTGATCCCCAAACCACTTTTCGCTCACATCTAGTCGTAGCCCTTCAAGCCCTCTAATTGCATCATCATTCAGAAGGTGTCTCCGTTTTAAACCTTCCAATGCCTCTCGAAGACGGCGCGGTACTAGGGCTTGCACATCCATTAAAGTGCGTGTATATAGCTGTAAAGCCGCAACAACCCCAGGAGCTTCGTGCCGGAGCTTGGATCCATCGTCAAAAGCTAGCACCATGGCTTCGCCGCGCACATGCAAGAAATGTCTTATAACATCCTTGGCACCGGAGCTGGTTGCTAGACTATATGCGCACATGGCCTGTACCAAGTCTTCTCTGTTCTCGTCTCCTCCAGCCTTCTGCAAGGTCCTCTCTATAGCTCTCAAAAGCCTTCTCCTTAGTCCCCCGAGCTTTTTTCTTGTCTCTTCCACAATGTTAATTTCATCCTTAGTACGTCGTGTTCCAGAGTCACTCAAGCTTTTAGCCAACAGCCTGCTCAAAACCAATACCTTTGCTGCTATTACCAGGCTCTTCCCTCTGCTATCATTTCCATCCGTTGTGCTCCCTCCCTTCCTTAGCAGTCTTCCAACAACTACTGCGCACATTTCCAAGACCTTCGTCTTTGCAAGCCAGCCCAAATAGTCCGCGTTGTTCCCCTCTCTCAGGGTTGACTGCAGTTTTCCCAGGCCGGCAACCTTCCCACTAACAACTGCCCTTCCACATCCTTTTCCAACCCTTCCCAACTTTCCTTCCACGACTCCAACATCTTCCCTCATTTGCAAGATTGTCTCCGCTGTTCCGAGCAACTGGCGATAGCTTCCCCCAACCAGAGTCCGAAGGCGGGCATTCTTTTCATCAAGGGTAAGCGTGAGGGTGCGGTGAAATTGGCGTACTTGTGGAAGAGGGTAGTGGAAAGCTTCCGCAGCTGTGGTGCATGTTGTAGGATCGAGGGTTTTATTCGTTGCCATGATTGTGGTTAGATCTATAGTAACCTGGGTAGAACTAGAATCTGGACGTAGAATATGCCGAGCAACATCTAGGAATTTTCTCTATGTGAAGCGATTTGAAGTTTGGACAAATTTAGAAGTAACTGAAGAGTGCAGCCCAACACGAGGCTACGAATGTTAGACGTTATGTTGGTGGTTGAAAGTCAGTATCAGATCAGGGGTGGTTTTAGCCACGTATAGCAGCCCACGGATTGTACCAGAACGCTATCTATCAATAAGAGAGGGGTCTAATTATGCCTCAATCCGCACCTCTTTTAGCCGAGCTCGGCTCCCTTTCTTCTTCGAATGACCTGACTAAATCATATCTCATCTCAAAAACCTTAACCCATATCTTATAATGATATACATTTCTCAATACGCGCGATAGGCCCCATGAGAGCAATACAAGTAGCACATTTATTTCATTTTAAGGCTCACTATGTTCATATATAGGTGTATTAGGCGAGGAAACCTTCAATGCCAGGTCCAACAGTTTTGTATCTCATTAACTTTCACAAGATGTCTCTGGCCCTTTATGGTGGCGATAATCATGCATTATCCAGTTTTTATTGGCATTTCGTCACTCAGCTATCATTTGGAATAGATCGTCTCATTATTTTAACTTTTCAGGCTCATCCCACAAGCTTGCAAGCAACTTTCGTGGCCTACATTTACGTTTAAAATCCACTAAATTAATTATAGGATCGCGCTTACCCAGTCCATGGTTCTCTTGCATGTTGTACTGCATGGTTCTGAAAGACATTAGTTTTTCGTAATGAAGACTATACTTGAAGCACTCACATCCAAAAGATGAACATCTCCGGTTTTCCAAGCCACAAGGCTTCTCGTCTGCCTGCACTCAGTTAGCTGCCACTTGCCTTTTTAAACTGCAGAAAAGCCCTCAGAAGTACATACTGAATGATTTCGACGGCACTCTCAAGGTAAACACTAGGAATTGAAGTTCCGTCCACATACTGTTCACTCATTAGTATTCTACTGCTATCAAAGTAGGATCTACCTATCCTTACAAGAGCAGGGGGCTGCAATGTGCCTTTCCGATTCAAGTACGGTGGTGCTAAGCTGCCGGCAGTTTTTGCATTTAGAAATCTGGATACGATGTTGTTAAAAAATGCCATCTGGCCAGTCTGTTCATGTTTTCTCGTTGCTATTTACTTGTCAACTCGGTTAAGGTTTGATCCTAAGAGAGACATGCCTGGCAGTCTTTGAAAAACTCTCAAGTCGCCAAGTGGATTCTCCTCTGACTGGTTTTCCCACTGCCAGGACGCAGTTGGAAGACGTCGAATTTCCTGTTCAGCCTTTCTGCGGGCTTCTTCGATAGTGTCTGTAGGTAGAACATTTTTCCCATAGGACTGAAGAACTGAGGTACCTGCCGATTCTGTGGATTCCCGAGGTGTATTTGGGTAGAATAACTGATACTGAACTCCCTTTTCACGTCAGTATTTTATCCTCCGCAAAATACATTACAAGTTCGCTACCTTTTCCTCGATCTCCTTGATGAACTCGGGATGTCTCTCCTGCAAAGTACGGTACAAGCTAATGGAATTATTGATGGGCGTCTCTCCTCCTTTCAAGAACTTAGCTTTTTAAACTTCAAATTGCTCCTCGGCGGGAACTACCTACCACTTGCCGGCTCGGACATACACCAAAAAAAATACATAAGCGGGATAATGGGGACTTAATCCAAACTCGTTGTGAGGATAGACAGGTTGGGTATTTGGGCCCTCATTTGCTGTTGCCACGTTATATGCATGGACCGTTCTGCGTACAGGATTTCCAATATCTTCATGGGCAGACCATCCAAACGCTGAGGCGAACTGGGAGAATTCTTGGGGTGTCTTGAGATTCACATTCTGAAAATAGATTGCTCCATGATGGGTAAGTAGATCACGAACGAGACCAGTCGAGGACGCAACTTGGACTGCAGCTGTTAATTCAGATATTGATGCGTTGGGCCTTCCGGGGCTGAGTGCCAACGGAAAGGTCGTATGGGGAGGATAAGGTGCATGGAGATTGACTGAAGGGGGAAATTCTGCTTCATTAAATCTCAATGGTACATCTTCTGCCACAGAGAAGTGCTCCGCAACTTGAGGATGAAACGGCTGTTGCTCAAAGCTCGTCATTGTCTAAAGTTGCTACACTGTAAAGGACTTGGATAAATAGGGGTTATCTTTAAATTGAGAGAGCAATCAAATGCAGTAGCGTATAGAATGGTAAAGTATAGAGCAGTTCATCTCAACATGGAGCAGCATGCCCATACATTGTTATATTGAGCCCGGGATTGAGTAGCACGCGACTGCTATCCCACTCTGCACGCAATTGCGTTTCTTTCCCAGCGATTACACAACTTGCCTGCTTTACCGATTTCCGCCATAGACTTCCGCTTCCTCTTGCCAAGGGCGGGAGAATGTCGTGATAGAAAATAAAACCGCCCTCTCTCACGGGCCCCACTTGTAAGATGCTAGCAAGCCTTTTTTTATGCTCTTAGAAGAATACTTATGTAGGAATCCATAAGTACCTAAGCTGGAAATTTCTTCCTGATGCTGCATCCCACTTTACTCACCTAGAGCCTCCAGGATATTTTAAATTCTCTTTTACTTGGCATGTCTATGCAGACCCTCTTTGGTCTGTACCAAAGACGCCATTGCTGCTCAAATAACGACATACCATAGCTTTAAAGAAATTGCAATGTCTAGTCCCTTAGCGTCGGCTTTATTCTTTCAAAATATTTAATTCGTATATAACCACGTCTAGCCCCTGCATTTGTGACGACAATCCACTACCTGTGTATCCTGAAGATTATTATTGTGATCGTAGCACCTTTTTTTTTGGTTTGAAGCTGTAGCCATGGCGGATACGAACGACAATCCCCAAGCGATATCTGATACTACTCAGCAAGAAGATGAAGTTGTCGCTCACTACCAAAAACCAGTCTCAAAGTTCACCAGGGTGTACCGAAGCCCCCTTTTTAATGTTATTATCGTAGGATTGATATCATTTACTCAGCCGGGCATTTGGAATGCGTTGAACAGTGAGTTTTGATCCACCTCTTGGTGAACCATGCATACTAACGCTCTATAGACACTGGAGCAGGTGGCCAACAAGAGCCATATCTAGTCAATGCCGCGAACTCTTTGACTTTTGGGTACGCTCTGATCCATATTAGCAAAGCTCTTAGCTGACAACAACTAGTTTAATGGTCTTTGGTTGTCCATTGTTCAGTGTTCTCGCCAACAAGTTTGGGGTGAAAAAAATCTTGATACTTGGAACCTTGGGCTACGCTCCGTACTCAGCGTCTCTGTATGTTAACAACCGCTATGGAGTTGAGTGGTTCGTCCTTCTGGGAGGTGTCACTTGTGGAATTGGAGCTTCGGCCTTGTGGGCGTCGGAAGGAGCCATTGCGCTTGGGTATCCAGATGTCAAAGATAGAGGCAAATTCAGTAAGTGATTTATCTTGCGGCAAATAGGTATGCTTGCAAACTCTAATATCTTCATAGCTGGAATATGGCTCGGACTACGTGAACTCGGCCAATTAATCGGATCGTCTATCCAGCTGAGCCTTAATGTTCATCAGAACAAACGCGGAAAGGTTGGCTACTCGACATACATAACTTTGATCGCACTCCAGTGTCTAGGACTTCCATTATCATTCCTGATCTCACCACCAGAAAAAATTATCAGAAGAGACGGTGGTAAACTCGAGGATCCCACGAAGGACAAGGTTGTCCTGAAGGAGTTCCGAAAGCTCTTCAAGCTTTTATGCACCAAAAGAGTCTTCCTACTCATTCCAATTCTAATTGGCTTCAACTGGAATAACACATACCAATCCATCTACCTTACGAAGTACTTCTCGGTCCGCTCCCGAGCCTTAGGCGCTTTGACGAGTGGCATCGCGGCTACTTGTGCCAATATTTTCTGGGGCTGGTTCCTTGATCTTAGGTGCTTTAGCCGGCCTGTTGTCGCTAAGATCGCCTGGTTTTCATTCATCATAGTTATGTTATCGCTTTTCAGCTGGCAGGTTGCTAATGAGCGTCTGTACTCGACGACTGTTCCTAAAGTAACACTTGACTGGGAGAACGAGGGCTTTGGCCGCGCATTTGCAGTAAACGTTCTTTTCCGCTTCATGAACGAAAGCCACTACATGTTCGTGTACTGGATAATTGGAACATTTAACAACGACCTCGAGACTCTCACCCTCACCGTCGGAATTGTACGTTCGTTTGAGTCGGTTGGTTCAGCTGTATCTTTCGGAATGGGGGCAGCCAAGGCACTCAGTCCGATGACAAACCTCATTGTGGCGTTTGTTATGTTTGTTATTTGTATCCCAACCACGAGCTTAGTAGTCTTTGAAGTCCCGGAACATCCACTTGCGAAGGGGGAATCTTTGGAAGATAATATCGATGCTTCTCTCAAAGACCCGCGGTCCAGCGACGAGGCAGTACCTGTCAAGAATCTCCATGCTGGTGATCCAAATAATATATAGACACTTTGTCTAAACGGTGAAGATACCTTACCCTTCTGTTAATATAATACATAATGTATCAAAGCCTTTATACTTCACACTGAAATTCAGTATTCATATAATTAGTGAATAAACAAGATTTGTGAAAGTACTGAGAACTTGATGCTCGACGAAGGTGTAATGCAAGTGACTCGAATTGTTCTGCAGGGCAGAGCAAGGCAACCACTGTTATTGTTCACGAAGGGGAGTAGTTGTTTGAAGGAGATGCTGTAAGTACGTAACTGAGAGGCGCCCCCATTCGTACATGTAGTAGAAATATATGATAGGAATGTGAATATCTGTTTAGAGATGTCTTACGGCCTCTGTTCTTTGGCAGAGCAAATTCAAATGCTCTGTTGGCCCCATTTATTTCTAAGCGAACCTCCCCCCTTTCCTACTCTCATGTATTTTTTCCAAAAAA
>Ga0247737_1000972_pt1 | contig 12127 bp, 16 predicted proteins | sample UWRJL028104C2_FD_180937 | JGI IMG/M metagenome (GOLD analysis project Ga0247737, IMG submission 180937) | Plant litter microbial communities from Arlington Agricultural Research Station in Wisconsin, United States - UWRJ-L028-104C-2 | ecosystem: Environmental > Terrestrial > Plant litter >...
GTCTTTATTGATCTCTCCTACAGAGGTCACCGACAAAATGTACGAGAAGATCCTCAACGACCCACTTCGTTTCGGCGATGAGTTCAACCCGGAAGCGTGCAGTATTCTCACCGCCTTACTCAACCGTGACCCCACCCGCCGACTCGGCGTGAAGGGCGCAGATGAAATCAAGCGTCACCCATTCTTCCATAAGCACATCGACTTCAAGCTTCTAGCTGCTAAAAAGATTCAACCTCCTTTCAAGCCAAGTGTTGCCAGCCCTGTGGTGAGCCCCAGTCTTGCGAGTGCTTCTCCTACATGTGCCTGATTATGAGTACAGGATGTCTCCAACTTTGACATGGTGTTCACCGAGGAGGCTCCAGTTGACAGCTTTGTTGAGGACTCTAATTTATCTCAGACTGTTCAAGCTCAATTCAGCGGTACGTTGCTGGCACTTTCCAATCACTGTACTTGGTCCTCAGTCGTTGTTTATTTTGCAGGATTCTCTTACAACGGAACACATCTCTCTCTTGCTGCCGCTTAATCCATCATTTGTACCTATCCGCATCTCAATTAAGGCCTCATCTCCACGCATCTAATTATTAATGCAATCTGTATTCCTGTCATCCCAGTTTAAATCCCGGTATAGTTATTGTTGATTATCCCGTTGCTACTCGCTCTCCTGCTCTCTTTCGTGTTCACTCGTACTCTGCTCCCCCGTGTCCCCCATCCTCAACTTATCCACACCGCAGTACGTAATTTTCCTTACATGTAGTAGTATTCTAGCTGATGTCGCCTGTGCATCTTCAGCATAATTACCACCCTCCTTTGATACTGTCGTTTCTACTATGTTATAGATACGTAATATATTGACAACAGCTGACTGTTTGCACCCGTAATTATAAGTTGTTGATAGCTTGAAGTTACATCGATTTCAAGGCGAATGTTGGACACGATGGCGATGAGATCACGGGATCGTGCAATCCAACGCGTTCGCGTCGTCTATTGCTGATTTGTGACTTCCGCAAACCTTTGACTCTTATCTGCTGTCCCATTACCATAATATGGCGAAACGAAAACACTTGGACCCAGGACTCGAAGGCGATGGTGAAGACTCCGAACCCTCCATGCGATCCAAGCGGCCAGAAAACAAGAAAGTAAGGTGGGAAGGAAGGGGGGAAACGACGGAGGCCTCAGAATCAGATGGTAGCTCCGAAGAGGAGGCCTCCCGGTCCTCAGATAAGGTATGCCAATAACCCTGCTCTCCTATGGCCTTGGGATTCTCATAACAATCAGATATCCGTAGCGGCCCTCTGCTCCCAGTACGGCAACAATGATGAACTCCACTTACACATTGATATACTGAATGCGAAACCAAGCGGACGCCTGGGTTGTGCATATTACAGTCCTCTGACAAGGATGTTGTGTGTCTTGGAGGACACCGAAGAAACCTTGTATTTTGACCTCATGACAATGCGTAAGAGTTGACTTCTTTGTGCCCTCCTCGATATCAACATTGATCACCGTTCTAGTCTTGGAACAAGTAAATCCTGACATTGTCTTGACGAGCTCCAAGGCGGACGACGGCTTCATTGAGAAGCTCCATGACTACAGTACGAACTAAACATTTCCAGCGCATATATTCGTGAAGCTTACGTATTGCAGTGGAAGCAAGGGACGGCCTATTTCAAATTCGACCATCCAAAGAATTCGCAGCATCAGCAGGGAGAAACAGATTGCTTTCCCTGAGTCGATTTTCGACCTTGGCAACCGACGACGATGACCTGCCTGCCTCTTCGGATCCCAGCTCGAGCTCATCTCGTCCCACAAATGCCTACGAATTTATGCGCTCAAGACGAGAAGTCACTGGGGACCCAACTGCTAGACGATGGAACGCGTCCATAAGACTTGCAAACTTTGCTTCGGTCGAGTCATCCCCACTGTGTGTAAGTACCTGCCGCTCACACAAAGGAAGATCAATGCTGAGACCATGTAGATGGCTTCAATCGGTGCTTTGCTTGATCAAATAGTGCGAGAGAGGGCACTGAGTGACTTTGACGATGATGGAATTGGTGGTCTAGACATCAAGGACATCGAAATAGTTTCATTGTAAGTCATCCCCTTATTCCCTGCTATTCTCACTGACGCGAACTTTCAGAGACCAAGTTATGCAAATCAATTCCGATGCTCTCATGTAAGGCCTGCTAAGGCATTGCCGTACATAACTTGTTGCTAATGACTTCAACAGGTCTCTTCAGGTATTCGAAAATGAAAGTCATGCATCTGTGCATTCCGAGAAGACGAAGGAAGGAATGTCTCTTTTCGGTTGGTCTTTGCGTCGGTTCTTCGACCCTGTTGTACCCAGCTCATGGTGTCTATTCAGGCATCTTGAACAATACTAGGACAACACTGGGGCGCTCACTCTTACGAACCTGGCTACTTCGACCTTCTCTATCCCTAGCAACAATTCGATCTCGACACAATGCTGTTGAATGCTTCACTCTGGCAGACAATTTTGTCACTGCTGGTGCAACGCAACTCCATCTTAAAGGGATGAAGAACATCCCCCATATTATGTCTCAAATGCGGAGTGGAAGGTCCACTTTAACTGACTGGCAGGGATTAGTGAAGGTGACATTGTCGAGAAGTATACCGTTACAAGTTCGCTTATGTGAATCAGTTCACCTTTCACGCAACCATGGTTCAAGACTCCTTGGCGGAGCTACACAAGGCAGCCAATGTGGATGTTGTGAAAAGAGTGCGTCATCGTCATCACGTCGGCTTTCGTCTCCAGACTCTTATATTTGTCCATTAGTTGATTCAAACGCTGGATATGTCTGCATTTAAGGAGGTCGGGATGAAGGTCAATGAAATCGTGCGTAAATTCGCTGTCTGCAAGATATTGATTGACATTGCTGCCAGATCGATTGGGAGGATTCGTCCACAAATGGCAGAGTTTGCGTAAGGTCCAACATAGATGAGGACCTTGATAACCGAAAACATGTTTATCATGGAATTGATACTGTTTTGGTGAGCTTATATCGTCTGTTGATTCATAGATTAGAGAATGAATTTTCCAGTCCAACGTCGCCGAGCAAATATCTCAAAATATCCCTGAAGACTTCGCAGCATCTCTGAATGTCGTTTACTTTCCACAGTTGGGTATGAAGTTCTCTTCTCTTCCCTTCTCATCCGGTCCGATGCCCTATTATTCACAGGCTATCTAATATGTGTTCCCATGTTGGATGAATGGCGAAACGAAGCAGGTGTCCAGCCTTTGGAAGGCTGGACGTTTCAGGTAATGCAATCTGTTACCGATTTCCGGACCCTGTTTTCCAGCGAATCTCACATCTCCTTTAGTTCTCGTCGGAGTATGCTTCTGTGTCTCTTCTTGGTTTTAAGGTCTAATACGACCACAAGGGATCACGTTTATTTCAAGTCTTCAGAGATGCAAGGTGCGCTATTGGCCAGTCGTTGGGGTCCCTGCTGACACTCGTGGATTAGATATGGATACTCACATCGGAGATCTTCATTCGACGATTGTGGACCGAGAGCTAGAAATAGTCCAAGAGTTGCTTGATGAGATTCTGACACACAGCGAGGCCATTGGGGACGCGTGTGATATTTTTGCTGAACTTGATTGTCTTCTATCCCTTGCAGAAGCAGCAAGGTTATACAACTACCAGAGACCGGATATGATAGACGAGAACTCCATGGAAATTATCCAAGGACGGTACGTCGATCTCCTTGATTTGATTGATTTTTATTGATGAACTGTGCACTCTCTAGACATCCACTCCACGAACAAGTGGTGGACACCTTCGTCCCAAATGATGCTCGTCTTCTAGGTGGAGCGGGCATTGGCACGGACGTCGATCCTCCTGACGGTACGAATCAATGGAATAGCGTCTTGCTTTGCACGGGAGCCAATGCATGTGGAAAAGTATGACCCCTTTATTTCACTCGGAGCGCTTCTGACAAGTTTCAATAGAGTGTTTACTTGAAACAAGTAGCGCACATGGTTTTTTCTCGTGGCTTCCTTGACATTCATTTTATGGTGTACAGATCGCCATTATACAGATCATGGCACAGGTAAGAACTGTGTGACGTACCTGCTTCGTTATCTAATCCAAGTTTCGCAGATTGGCAGGTAAACCTTTGCTGAAGACACCGCATAATGACATCTACTCTTACCTGGTCCAGTTTTGTCCCAGCTGAATCTGCAACATTGGGTCTTGTTGATAAGAGTCATTACACTCAAATTACTCGCTTCCTCACACTAACTCTGCCGCTAGTTTTTACTCGTATATCAACCCGAGAATCTGTGTCCAAAGTGATTACTCTGCCTTACCTCGTGGTATCCAGCTGGATGCCAGTCTGCATGGATCCGCTTCGCTTCCGCACACTAATGATAGTTTTCTTGGCCTCATTTCTAGGCTCAATCAGCGTTCATGATCGACTTGGCACAGGTCTCCCTCGCACTGCGTAATTGCACAGCCCGTTCACTGGTGTTACTCGATGAATTTGGAAAAGGGACACTCTCGACAGGCTGGTTGATTTCTCTTCTTCGGGTTTTGCTATTCCCTATGACTCCTCCCTTGCCATGCATTCCGTCACTCGATGAAACCTCAGGTCTTCTAATTCTGGGACTGCCTACTGTCTCGGCTGTGGCCAGGCCCTTTCACATTCGTGGCGTTGTCTGCATCATCGTCATCATCTTGAGCTCCGTCATTTCTATGCCGCATGTGCTGATCTAAAAACAACTACTTAGATGGTGCTGGACTATTTTGTGGTGTCCTTCGACATCTTCTCAACCGAGGCTCCAACTGTCCCAAAGTCCTAGTCGCTACGCACTTCCACGACGTTTTCAATGAAGAGATCCTCGACCCGACGAGCGTGCCCATCTCATTCCGCCATATGCAGGTCATGTTCACGTCGAGAACCGGTGCGATTGTGGAGTCCAGTGCTGGCGACGTTTCTACTGCTGCTAGTTGTACTTCGCCTTCTACCTACGCTTCTGAAAACTACGTGAATTCGAGGACGATTTTTGGGCCTTCAGAGAAGATAACGTATCTTTATCGGTGGGTGAAATACAACCTGTCCTAGGTGATTTTCTTACCGTGGTGTAGAGTTGCAGAGGGGTTATCTCTCGACTCTCACGCAGCAAAGTGCGCAGAAATTTTTGGCATACCTCTACGCGTCGTCGACAGAGCACAGTATATCAGGTGGGTCGTATTTTAGTCATCCTACATTTGTGGTGCTCAGGTGTACTGCACAAAGTCAATTGATTTCGTCCCACGAACTGGGACATATTTTGAACGAGGAAATGACTGAAAAAGAAAAAGAGGATTTGGAGGTGGCAGAAATGGTCTGCCGACGATTTTTAGTATGGGACTTGAAAGCAGATGAAAATAGGATCAACGAAGGAGATGTGAAGACCAAGTTGGCTGTGGTATTGGGAAGGCCTGGCGAAGTTTAAATGGATTAGAAGGATGATATCAGCTCTATAATCGTTTTTATACCGAGAGCGCCCATTTTATTCTTGACTAACGCTTACAAACTGCGAATTCGGTCGAGGTCGACGGGATAAATGTAAGGCTGTGACACGAGCACGTGATTTTCTGGGACATTGGTCACTCGGGGCGACATCCTCAAGTTCCTCTCTCCCAACACTGTCCGCAGCTGCCTCAGCAACAGCCTAGCCTGTCCCCACCAACAGGTCTCGTCCCCTCCCGACAGCGCCCGTTACTTCTCTGCGTCGATGGCGAGCTCGAGTAGGTCAGTGCCATTCTCCAACCTTATCCAAGTGCAGCCCCGTCTAAAGCTTTTACCAAGATTGAATGATCCCGAGCGCACCATCAAAGTGCACTGTATGTTGGGTCTTGAACTGTATCTTTAGCCGTCGTCTGACCTCCACCCTTTCAGTGCTGAATGCCTCAGGTCTTGCGAAACGAGAGTTGCTCAGCCTTCCCGATCCCTTCGCCGTCCTCACCGTCGATGGTGAGCAAACGAGTACCACTGCCATCGTCAAGAGGTCGTTGAGCCCGGCATGGAACGAGAGTTTCGAAGTGTGAGTACCCAAAATTTTATTTTGAGTGGAGGCATTGACGTCCGCGCTCAGAAAAGTTCGCCAATCGTCCATGATCGCCATCCAAATCTTCGACCACAAAAAGTTCAAGAAGCGAGATCAAGGTAATCCCCCCCATACTCGTATGCTGTGTCCAGACGATACTTAGCACATTTGTCCACTGCAGGCTTCCTTGGCGTTTACAATATATCGGCTGCGGATGCGCTGCAGTTTGCTTTCAACCAGCATGGTGCGGTTTCATGTTTGTGTGGTGTGACTAATACTCATCATTACTCCCCCAATGAAGGCATCATCTCGAAAGACCTCACCATGTCTTCCAATAATCTTCCTGTTCACGGTAGAATCACGTTCAGCTTCTCCCTTTCGGATGCACCCCAGCCGAATATGCCTCAGCAGCAAACCATGCCAGGTAGCTTCGTGGAGCGCCCTGCATCGGTCCCATCGACTTCGCATGACTTCTTGAATCAACAACCGATGCAAAACCTGCGCCTTTCAAACCCTCTACCCCCCCGTTCAGAAGAGGATCAGCTTCAGCGCCTCCAGAGTCATCTTTCTGCACCTCCACTTCGCCCTACCACAAGCCATTTGGCATTGAACACAGCCCCTACTACTCAACTGCACCCACGTCCGAGCTCATCATCGGGTCAGATATCGTCAGGCTTCAATAATACAAGACCACCATCGACTTCTGCCGTGTCACCAAACAATAACGCGAACAACGCAGGAAGGCTGTTGGACGACGAGGCTGGGAACCCACTGCCACCTGGGTGGGAACGACGGACTGATCCTCAGGGGAGGCCGTATTATGTGGACCACAATACCAGGCTAACGACATGGCATCGACCGCAGGCTGGGGTACAGAACAGCGGCGCACAGGTTGCCTCGACTCGACCGACGTCGCAAATGACAACCACCGGCTCACACGGACCGTCGAGAACACCGAGCGTCAATCCCACACCCACAGCTACGCCCGCTGCATCTGCAGCAGGCGCACCGAGTCCTGCTGGTGCTGCATCTGGTACGGGCCCTTATGCTGATATTCCTCTCCCACTCGGGTGGGAGGAGCGTCGGACACCTGAAGGACGGCCTTACTTTGTTGACCACCACACTCGAACGACAACATGGACTGACCCACGACGCGCAACGCAACCGCCTCCCTCTGCGGTCGTTCGTCCAGCCACAAATCCCAATCTTGGTCCTTTACCTTCAGGATGGGAAATGCGACTTACATCCACTGGCCGTGTGTACTTTGTTGACCACAACACCCGAACAACCTCTTGGGACGACCCACGGCTGCCTCCCAACCTCGATGACAACGCACCGCAGTACAAGCGCGACTACAGGCGAAAAGTGGTCTACTTCAGGAGTCAGCCGAAGATGCGGGTACTGGCAGGCAAATGCGAGATTAAGATCAGGCGTACGAGAGTGTTGGAGGATAGTTATGGTGCTGTGATGGCGCTTACTGGGGAGGATCTGAAGAGAAGGTTAATGGTAAGCTTCGATGGAGAAGATGGATTGGATTATGGTGGGGTTTCAAGGTGCGTAATTTCAGTAGCGTCTTCATTTTACACCCATGTTAACTGCGGCTTCACAGAGAATGGTTCTTCCTCCTTTCTCATGAAATATTCAACCCCTCCTACGGCCTCTTCGAATACTCAACGCACGACAACTACACTCTCCAAATCAACCCTGCATCTGGTATCAATCCTGACCACTTATCGTACTTCAAGTTTATAGGCCGTTGCTTGGGCCTCGCTATATTCCACAGACGGTTCCTCGACGCTTACTTTGTGCCCAGCTTCTATAAGATGATTCTAGGAAAGCACATGGCTCTAGCGGATCTCGAGAGCGTGGATGCTGAGCTGTACAGAAGTTTGAACTGGATGCTGTGAGTATACTATTCTTGATTTTCTTTCCTCTTTCTGTGGGCTCTTTGCTCAATCCTTTCTCTTATAGGGATAATGATATCACGGACGTTCTAGATGAAACATTTACCACAACCGAGGAGCGATTCGGCGAGCTTGTCACAATTGATCTCAAGCCTGGTGGTGAAGATATTCCTGTGACTGAGGATAACAAGAAAGATTATGTCGACTCCGTTGTGGCATACCGTATATCCCGCCGTGTTAAGGAACAGTTCGATGCGTTCATGGAGGGCTTACTCGAACTGATCCCAAGAGATTTGGTCAATGTTTTCGATGAGCGAGAGTTGGAGTTGCTGATTGGAGGAATGAGTGAGATTGATATGTGCGTATTTTGCTTCTCTGTTGAGTCGTCTACAGAGCACTGATCCATCCACTATAGGGACGACTGGACCAAGTTCACCGACTATCGCGGCTACGAGAAGACCGACCAAGTCATCGAATGGTTCTGGAAGTGTATCCGTGCTTGGCCGGCTGAACGAAAGTCTCGTCTACTTCAATTCACCACTGGTACCTCCCGTGTACCTGTCAATGGTTTCAAGGATCTCCAAGGCTCTGATGGACCGAGAAGATTTACTATCGAGAAGTCTGGTGATCCTATGGGGCTGCCAAGAAGCCATACGTGTTTTAATAGGCTGGATCTACCACCCTATCAAGATTATGAGAGCTTGGAGAGTAAGCTGTTGTTTGCTATTGAGTGAGTGCTGCTTCTTTTTGCTGGTGGTGAGAGCATGGTCGCTGATGTTACTATCCCTTCCACAGAGAGACGGAAGGTTTCGGGCAGGAGTGATCCTACTCTATTGCGTGTTTGGCATTTCCCCCTTGAATTCGGACGATAGAGAGTATTTCTTATATCAAATCTCTTCCATCGTCGTCTACATCATACTACTCCGCCTATCCTTTCCAATCTAGTCTACCCAATCTTTTACCGTGTCTTCCTGTTCTGTTTGTAATACTTGGATGTCCATGATATGCTCTATTAGTTACTTTTATGAAAGGCGTTATGAATCATCTATAGCGAGATTAAAAGCTGTTTTTTTGCACGTAGATTTCGTAGGCGGCAACGCTTTAGGCGAAACTGTCGCGGAAATTAGTTGGATCTGATTATCCCAGCGGCTGACTGGCTTACAGACTGCCAGTGGACTACTAAGACTCCAGCAACGTTATGTTGGGCCGGCATGACTAGAAAGTGTTGTAGACAGACGGGCCCAATCAAAATTATGCACGTGTAGGCCATATGGTTTGCACTGCATACAACATAACTTTAGACGTTGGTCCACCTGTTATCCTACAATTCATGAGTGCTTTCCCTAATGCTCAGAATAATCATATCCATCTCCAGGATTCCCCGCTCACGGCTGTTGCAGGGGACCAGCAGAATCACAACAACGATCCCGTAACAGTAGCTGGTCCACAGCATTTTGCTGGGAACCAGATCAACTACAATGCCGCTCCCCTGAAAGGTGATTCGTTGTCCACCTTTTGGATTTTCGTCTGACTGTTAAGTTCAACTGTCCAGGAAAAGACCTCCTGCATGAACGCGCCTCACCTGCTGCTCTGCCTGATTCTGAAGCGAGGATCGATCAACCGAGATGCATGGAGGAAACTCGTGTCGAACTAGTCGCCGAGTTGGACGACTGGGAGAAGAGCTCCGTCGATGCACCAACCATGAAGTGGGTGGTGGGAGGTGCCGGTGAGGGCAAGACAGCTCTATTGCTCACCTTCGCGGACCTCTGCAAACGGCACAAACGCTCAGTGGGGACCTTCTTTGCCTCAAACCGGATCGCCAACTGCAGCGACGGCAGTCGGATCGTCGCCACACTGGCTGTTCAGCTTATGCAGTCTCTGCCATCGACTGCAAAGTACATCGACAAGGCTCTTCGTCAGGACCCCCACATCCTCTCCAAAGGACGCGAAGTACAAATGAAGGCACTCATTGTTGAACCAATCAAGCGGATAGCGATGGTAACGCGCTTTCTTTCAACCATCACCTTTGGGCTCAAGTCATATCCGACTCTCATCGTCATTGATGGTCTTGACGAAGTCACGGGCAAGGACGCCCAAACGGATATCATCAAGATCATCGGCAACACCATGAAAGATATTCGCCTACCCCTCCGCTTCCTTGTCGCTAGTCGGCCGGAGCCGCATATTGTTGAAGCCGTCCAGAGTCTTCGATCCCGGTTTCTTGAGGATTGTATATCTATCATGGACTTACGGAAGGATATTCTCGTTCATCGTGATATCCGGCGCTACTTCAAAATCAAATTCGAAGAGATCCGAGCTAAGGATGATTACCTACCACTGGACTGGCCGGGGGAGGATGTCATTGACCAGCTCGTCGACAAGGCATCCGGGCAGTTCATCTACGCAACCACAGTCATGCCGTACATCATGTTTGAATACCATTCACCAGACGAGAGGCTCGCAATCATACGAGGTCTATTGGCGACGCCACCTGGCGACAAACCTTACCATAATCTCGACGAACTTTACTCGCATATTGTCCGTAACGCTACCCGCGGAGGCGACATCCTGAAAATCCTAGCGCTTTTGATCACGATCAATCAACTCATCTCTACTGCCAACGCATCTGCCGGCACATTCGCACAGCTGTGCTCTCCACTCAAGCTTGGCGAGATTCTAGGCCTCAAACAAGGTGAGGTCCGGCGATGCTTAACGGACATGCATTCTGTGGTCAACGTTGGAGACGACAAGCGCGATATTCAAATCTATCACAAATCCTTTCCCGACTTCCTTCTTGACCATTCACGATCGAAAGAGTTCGCTATCGATTTGCAAGCCGCGCACCACTGTCTTTACTCCCATCTAGTGGGTGCGTCACAACACCGAGACACTATCCTTCGAATCCTTGGCCAGGTTATAGTTGCGGAAGCCATGCCCTCCGACTTGGACATCTTTGGATTCCCTGCCAACTCCTCATCCCCAGACCGAGTTGAAGTCATCCTCGGGTTGGAGCATGGCGACATTGCGCGAATTGTCACAGATATTTGCTTAGTGCTTCAAGTTGGAAACCAAGATGAAGACATCAAGATTCTAGACCCCAATTTTCGCGATTTTCTGCTTGACCGAGCTAGATCGAAGGAGCTATTCGTTGATTTAGATGACGCACGCCTCGCACTCCAGCTCGCAGCACCTATTAGAAAGATATTTGGTGCTCACGGTACGTGAACGCAGTTGTCCACCTCTTCTCTTCAATGACGCTCTTCACTCAGTTTTCTCAAGGGTCTTCCCTGGTCCAAGTATGCCCTGGAATAACAATCCAATGATACAGCTGCAAGATATGTATGACAAAGTATACTCGCATCTTATCAGTAGCTCCCAACATCGAGATACCATCCTCCAAGTGCTCGGGCAGGTTATCATCGCCAAAGGCATGCCGGATGACGTGGACGCCCTTGGTATCTCTGCAAACTCCTCGTCTCCCAGACATATCGCGACAATTCTTGGACTAGAGCACGACCTAGTGATGCGAATTGCTGCAGATTTTCATCTGCTACTTGAAGGTGGAGACGAATCGTCAGACATCAAGATCCGTCAGCCGTCCTTCCTTGAGTTCCTCCTCGATTTCTCAAGGTCGCAAGAGCTATTCGTTGACGTCAATGAGGCTACTCTGAGGGCAATTTTTCATGCTGAAGGTATGTACGTTCATCCTCTTCCGCGAACATTAATCTTTATGTCGCTTCACCAGTGTTTTCCGTGGTCTTTGCAAATCTATACTCAGGCAAAAACTTGAAAACAGTCTCAGAGCTTGTGGAGATTGCTCTTGTGCGCTGTAAGGATGCTAACTTATCGCCACGACTCTATAACATATTGCCAAACGTTGTCTTTGGTAAATACGAGTCACTTGTGTGCTCGGCACCCTGGACACGGCACCCTGCTACCCGGGTCTTGAAACAGGTCTATGCCAGTTTGACGGTCATTATATTTTATTCTGTCGCACTACATTGAATTGCTAATTTGCTTCCAGGAGAGTGGATTTCCGTCTTTTGGTGAATCAGATATCGAAACAAGATTGAAAGCCTTTTGGGGCGCATACACCTGGGAGATTATACGGCGTCCCAGTTTAGTAGTACCCACAAAGCTGGAAATTCGGTATGTCATATTGATCGAACCT
>Ga0247737_1000973_pt1 | contig 12121 bp, 21 predicted proteins | sample UWRJL028104C2_FD_180937 | JGI IMG/M metagenome (GOLD analysis project Ga0247737, IMG submission 180937) | Plant litter microbial communities from Arlington Agricultural Research Station in Wisconsin, United States - UWRJ-L028-104C-2 | ecosystem: Environmental > Terrestrial > Plant litter >...
CATCTGGAAGTTCGACTTGGCGCCGGCGGCCGTGATGACGCGGGATGCCTCGGCATCCAATTCGAGCGTCGTGACGCCCGGGGCGATCAACTCGCGCACGGCCGCCAGGGCGCGTGCCGTGATGCGCCCGGGTTCGACCATCGCCCGTAACTGAGCAGGAGTCTTGTAGATCGAGCGCCGCAGCGGCATGGGTGTCCTCGGAGGGCGGGATCAGGCGTCGCGGCGGACGAGACCGCGAGCCTCGAGCGCCGCGAAGATGCGGTCGGTGATCTCGTCGAGCGTGCCCACGCCCTCGATCGTCTCGACGATGCCCCGCTCGCCGTAGACGTCCAGGATGGGCGCCGTCTCGCGCTCGTAGATGTCCAGGCGGTTCGCGATGACCTCGTCGGTGTCGTCGGAGCGCCCCTCCTGGGCGGCGCGCAGCGTCAGACGCGTGATGCTCTCATCGCGCGGCACCCGCAGCTCGATGACGGCGTCGAGCGACTCGTCGCGGCTCGCGAGGAAATCGTCGAGATGGCCGACCTGTCCGAGGTTGCGCGGGTAGCCGTCGAGCAGGAACCCCGCGGCGGCGTCCGGCTGGGCGAGCCGGTCGCGCACGATCTCGCTCGTGAGCTCGTCGGGGACGAGGTGGCCCTGTTCGACGATCTGCTGCACGCGCTGCCCGAGCTCGGTGCCGTCCTTGATGTTGGCGCGGAAGACGTCTCCGGTCGACACCACGGGGATGCCGTAGGCCTGGGCGATGCGCACGCCCTGCGTGCCCTTGCCGGAGCCCTGCGGCCCGACGATGAGCAGACGGGTGGCCGCGGAATCCTGCGCGGTCATCGGAGCAGCCCCTCGTAGTGGCGCTGCTGCAGCTGCGCGTCGATCTGCTTGACCGTCTCGAGACCGACACCGACGATGATCAGGATCGACGCGCCACCGAACGGGAAGTTCTGGTTCGCACCGACCGTCGCGAGGGCGATCAGCGGGAGCAGGGCGATGAGACCCAGGTAGATCGAGCCCGGCAGCGTGATGCGCGTCAGCACGTAGTCGAGGTACTCGGCCGTCGGACGACCCGCGCGGATGCCGGGGATGAACCCGCCGTAGCGCTTCATGTTGTCGGCGACCTCGACCGGGTTGAAGGTGATCGCGACGTAGAAGTACGTGAAGCCGATGATCAGCAGGAAGTACATCAGCATGTACAGCGGGTGATCGCCGGTGGTCAGGTTCTGCGAGATCCAGACGACCCACGGCGCGGGCTGCTGCCCGGTCGCCGGCTGGTTGAACTGGGCCAGCAGCGCGGGGATGTACAGCAGCGACGAGGCGAAGATGACGGGCACGACGCCGGCCATGTTCACCTTGATCGGGATGTACGTGTTCGTGCCGCCGTACGTGCGGCGTCCGACCATCCGTTTGGCGTACTGGACCGGGATGCGCCGCTGCGATTGTTCGACGAACACCACCAGCGCGACGACCACGATGCCGACCGCGAGGACCAACAGGAAGGTCTCGAAACCGCGCGCCTGCCAGATCGACCACATGGCGGCCGGGAAGGTCGCCGCGATCGAGGTGAAGATCAGCAGCGACATGCCGTTGCCGACGCCGCGCTCGGTGACCAGCTCGGCGAACCACATGATGAGGCCGGTACCGGCGGTCATCGTGATGATCATGAGCAGCTGCGCCCACCACGCGACGTTCGTCAGCAGGTTGTCACAGGCGGCGACGCCCGTGTTGCCGAAGAGCTGACCGCTGCGGGCGACCGTCACGAGGGTCGTCGACTGCAGCAGCGCGAGGGCGATCGTGAGGTAACGCGTGTACTGCGTCAGTCGAGCCTGACCCGCCTGGCCCTCTTTGTAGAGGGTCTCGAAGTGCGGGATGACGACGCGCAGCAGCTGCGTGATGATCGTCGCGGTGATGTACGGCATGACGCCGAGCGCGAAGATCGACAGCTGCAGCAGGGCGCCGCCCGAGAACAGGTTGACGAGGGAGAGAAGGCCCTCCATGCCGGCGTTCTGCCCGATGCAGGACTGCACGTTCGCGAAGTCGACGAACGGCGTCGGCACGTGGGCACCCAGCCGGTAGAGCACGATGATGCCCAAGGTGAAGGCGATCTTCCGACGCAGGTCGGGTGTGCGGAAGATGCGCGCGATTGCGCTGAACAAGAAGGTTCCTCCTGAAGGGAAGGGCGACGCCCGCGGGCGGGCCAACCACAAGGTTAGCCCAGGCAGCCCTCTCGGGCGGTCCGGACCCCCTGTGGAGCTCTCACGGGCGGTCGCCCCGAGAACGGAACAGGGGGCCGGAGGATGCCTCCGACCCCCTGTCGTACAACAGTTCGTCGCGGGTTACTTGACGCTGCCGCCGGCGGCGACGATCTTCTGCTGGGCGGAGCCAGAGACCTTGTCGACGGCGACCGTGAGCTTGACGCCGATTTCGCCGTCGCCCAGGACCTTGACCTTCTCGTTCTTGCGAACCGCGCCCTTGGCCACGAGGTCGGCGATGGTGACATCGCCACCCGACGGGTAGAGCTCCGCGAGCTTGTCCAGGTTCACGACCTGGTACTCGACGCGGAACGGGTTCTTGAACCCGCGCAGCTTCGGGGTGCGCATGTGCAGCGGCATCTGCCCACCCTCGAACCCGACGCGCACGGTGTTGCGGGCCTTGGTGCCCTTGGTGCCGCGACCGGCCGTCTTACCCTTGGAGCCCTCACCGCGACCGACACGGGTCTTCGGCTTGTTGGCGCCCGGGACGGGACGGAGGTGGTGGACCTTGAGCACGCCGGGGCGCGACGCCGGGGCGTCGTCCTTCGCGGCGGCCTTCTTGGCGGGAGCCTTGGCGGTCGCAGCCTTCGGGGCGTCGGCGGCTGCCGAAGCCTTGGCAGCGGATGCCTTGGCCGGAGCCTTGGCGGCCGGCTTGTCGGCCGAAGCCTTCGCGGCGGCCTTGGGCGCAGCCTTGGCGGCGGGCGCCTTCTTCTCGGCGGCGGCCTTGGGGGCCGCAGCCTTCTTGGGCGCTGCCTTCTGGGGCTCGGCGGCCTCGGCCGCCTTGTCCTTTTCAGCCATTAGTCGATCTCCTCAACCTTCACGAGGTGGGCGACCGTGTTGACGTAACCACGGTTCTGAGCGTCATCCGGACGGACGACCGAGTCGCCGATCCGCTTGAGACCCAGGCTACGCAGCGTGTCGCGCTGGTACTGCTTCTCGCTCACCTTGGACTTGATCTGCGTGACCTTCAGTCGTGCAGCCATCATGCACCTGCCTTTGCTGCCGCAGCGGCGTCGGCCTCGGCACGAACCAGGCGCGCGGGGGCGACCTGGTCGAAGTCGAGACCTCGACGTGCGGCGACCGCGCGGGGCTCCTCGAGCTGCTTCAGGGCCGCGACCGTCGCGTGCACGATGTTGATCGTGTTCGACGAGCCGAGGGACTTCGACAGGACATCGTGGATGCCGGCGCACTCGAGTACGGCGCGGACGGGACCGCCCGCGATAACACCGGTACCGGCGGCGGCGGGACGCAGCAGCACGACGCCGGCTGCGGCCTCACCCTGCACCGGGTGCGGGATCGTCTTGTCGACGCGGGGAACGCGGAAGAAGTTCCGCTTCGCCTCTTCGACACCCTTGGAGATGGCCAGGGGAACCTCGCGCGCCTTGCCGTAGCCGACGCCGACGAGTCCGTTGCCGTCTCCGACGATCACCAGGGCGGTGAAGCTGAAGCGACGACCACCCTTGACGACCTTCGAGACGCGGTTGATGGTGACGACGCGCTCCAGGAACTGGCTCTTGTCGGCATCACGCGAACCGCGGTCACGCTGGTTGGCGTTGCGCTCGCGACCGCCGCGACGCGGCTCGCGCTCACGCTCGGCCGGCGCCTCGGTTGCAGGCGCCGTCTCAGTCGCAGCTGCCGTCGCCTCGGGCGCGGCCTGCTCGGCAGTGGCTGCCACTTCGGTCTCCTTGTTGTCACTCACAGGTTCAATCCTCCTTCGCGGGCACCGTCGGCGATCGCCGCGACCCGACCCGCGTAGCGGTTGCCGCCACGGTCGAACACGGCGTCCGAGACGCCTGCGGCCTTGGCGCGGTCCGCGAGAAGCTCGCCGACCTTGCGGGCCTTGGCGGTCTTGTCACCGTCGAATTCGCGCAGGTCGGCCTCGAGGGTCGACGCCGAGGCCAGGGTGTGACCCTGGCTGTCGTCGACCAGCTGGACGAAGACGTGACGCGACGAGCGCGACACGACGAGACGGGGACGTTCGGGCGTGCCCACGACCTTCTTGCGAAGGCGGGCGTGGCGACGCGAACGGGCGTCTGACTTTGACTTGACAGCCATGGTTACTTACCACTCTTTCCGGCCTTGCGCCGCACGACCTCGCCGGCGTAGCGCACACCCTTGCCCTTGTAGGGCTCGGGCTTGCGAATCTTGCGGATGTTGGCCGCGGCCTCGCCGACGGCCTGCTTGTCGATCCCGCTCACGGTGACCTTGTTGTTGCCCTCGACCGTGAAGGTGATGCCCGCGGGGGGCTCGACCAGGACGGGGTGCGAGAAGCCCAGGGCGAACTCGACCGAGCCGCCCTTCTGCGCGACGCGGTAACCCGTGCCGACGACCTCGAGGCCCTTGGTGTAGCCCGCCGTGACGCCCACGATGTTGTTGGCGATGAGCGTGCGCGTCAGGCCGTGGAGCGAACGCGACTCGCGCTCGTCGTCGGGACGCGTGACGATGACCTGGTTCTCTTCGACCGCGACCTCGATCGGGCGGGCGATGGTCAGGCCGAGTTCACCCTTGGGGCCCTTGACCGAGACATCGCGGCCGGTGACCGTGACGGTGACATCCGAGGGGATGTCGATGGGAAGTCTTCCGATACGTGACATCGAGGATCACCAAACGTAGGCGAGGACTTCCCCACCCACGCCCTTCTGCTCTGCCTGACGGTCCGTCAGAAGACCGGAGGAGGTGGACAGGATGGCGACGCCGAGGCCGCCGAGCACGCGCGGGATCTCGCTGGACTTCGCGTAGACGCGGAGGCCGGGCTTCGAGACGCGCTTGATGCCCGCGATGGAGCGCTCGCGGTTCGGGCCGTACTTCAGCGTCATGGTGAGCGTCTGGCCCACGCGGGCGTCCTCGATCTCCCACTCGGCGATGTAGCCCTCACGCTTGAGGATCTCGGCGATGTGCGACTTGAGCTTGGAGCTCGGCAGGCTCACGGAATCGTGATGCGCCGAGTTCGCGTTGCGCAGCCGGGTCAGCATGTCTGCGACCGGGTCTGTCATTGTCATGAGTTTGTCCTTCGTTCACCAGGTTTCGGATGCCTGTGCAAGGCAGACGACCTGTGGTGGTGGTGCCGACGCCCGAGCGGGCGCCGGCGGTGGAGTCTTACGCCTCGGCGCGGAACGGGAAGCCGAGGTGACGCAGCAGCGCACGACCCTCGTCATCCGTCTTGGCGGAGGTGACGACGGTGATGTCGAAGCCGCGGACGCGGTCGATCCGGTCCTGGTCGATCTCGTGGAACACTGCCTGCTCCTGGAGACCGAAGGTGTAGTTGCCGTTGCCGTCGAACTGCTTCGGCGACAGACCGCGGAAGTCACGGATGCGGGGCAGGGCGAGCGTCACGAGACGGTCGACGAACTCCCAGGCGCGGTCGCCACGAAGCGTGACGTGCGCGCCGATGGGCTGACCCTCGCGCAGCTTGAACTGGGCGATCGACTTGCGGGCCTTCGTCACGAGCGGCTTCTGCCCGGTGATGCGGGTGAGGTCGTCGACCGCACCATCCATCACCTTGCTGTCACGCGCGGCTTCGCCGACACCGGTGTTCACGACGACCTTGACCAGTCCGGGGATCTGGTTGACGTTGCCGTAGCCGAACTCCTCCTGCAGCTTCTGCAGGATTTCGCTCCGGTACTTCTGCTTCAGGCGCGGCTGGATTTTGCCAGCCGGCGCGGCAGTGGAGGTGCTCATATTCAGAGGTCCTTACCTGACTTCTTCGCGTAGCGGACGCGCACGGTGCGCTTCACGCCATCCTTCGTCCGCTCCTCGACGCGGTGACCGACACGGGTCGGCTTCTTCGTCTCGGGGTCGACGAGGGCGACGTTGGAGATGTGGATGGGGGCCTCGAGGGTCTCGATGCCGCCCGTCTTGGTGCCGCGCTGGGTCTGGCCGACGCGCGTGTGCTTGGTGACGTAGTTGACGCCCTCCACGATCACACGGTTGCGCTCGGTCAGGACCTCGAGGACCTTGCCCTGCTTGCCACGGTCGCCGCCACGTTCGGGCTTGGCGCCCGTGATGACCTGTACGAGATCACCCTTTTTGATGTTGGCCATGATCAGATCACCTCCGGTGCGAGCGAGACGATCTTCATGAACTTACGGTCACGAAGCTCGCGGCCGACCGGTCCGAAGATGCGGGTGCCGCGGGGCTCCCCGTCGGCCTTCAGGATGACGGCGGCGTTCTCGTCGAACTTGATGTAGGAGCCGTCGGGACGACGGGTCTCCTTGACGGTACGGACGATGACCGCCTTGACGACATCGCCCTTCTTGACGTTTCCGCCCGGGATGGCGTCCTTGACGGTTGCCACGATGGTGTCACCGAGGCCCGCGTAGCGGCGCTTCGAGCCGCCGAGCACACGGATGGTGAGCAGCACCTTGGCGCCGGTGTTGTCGGCGACCTTGACGCGGGATTCCTGTTGAATCACTTCTTACTCCTTGGGTTCCAAGTGGGCCGAGGGCCTACTTGGCCTTCTCGAGGATCTCGACCAGGCGCCAGCGCTTGGTGGCGCTGAGGGGGCGGGTCTCGTTGATGAGGACCAGGTCGCCGATTCCGGCGGAGTTCGCCTCGTCGTGCGCCTTGACCTTCGACGTGCGGCGGATGACCTTGCCGTAAAGCGGGTGCTTCACGCGGTCTTCGACCTCGACGACGATCGTCTTGTCCATGCGGTCGCTCGTGACGTAGCCACGGCGGGCCTTGCGGTAACCGCGGGCCTCGGCGTCGCGCACGTCGTGCGCGGACGACTCGTGTCCCGAAGCCTGAGCGGCTGCCTGGGGCTCGGTGACCTCGGCCTTGGCGGCCTTCGGTGCAGCGGCCTTGGCGGGCGCCTTCTTGGCGGCGGGCTTAGCAGCAGCCTTGGGGGCCGCGGCCTTGGTCTCCGTGGCCTTGGCCGCGGTGGCCTTGGGCTCGGTTGCCTTGTCGGTGGTGGCCATTACTCAGCCTCTCCTTCGGCGCTGTCCGAGGCATCCTCGGTCTTCTTCGCCTTCGTCTTCTTGGCCTTCGTCGCGACCTCCGCGGGAGCGGGCGTGGCACGGATGCCGAGCTCGCGCTCACGGATCACGGTGTAGAGCCGCGCGATGTCGCGCTTGACGGCGCGGATGCGGCCGTGGCTCTCGAGCTGGCCCGTGGCCGACTGGAAGCGCAGGTTGAACAGCTCTTCCTTGGCCTTGCGCAGCTCCTCGACGAGGCGGTGGTCTTCCATCGTGTCGAGCTCAGGGGAGCTGAGCTCCTTGGTACCGATAGCCATTACGCGTCGCCCTCCTCGCGCTTGATGATGCGTGCCTTCAGGGGCAGCTTGTGAATGGCACGGGTCAGGGCTTCGCGAGCGAGTTCCTCGCTGACACCGGCGACCTCGAAGAGGACGCGACCCGGCTTGACGTTTGCAACCCACCACTCCGGCGAACCCTTACCGGAACCCATGCGGGTTTCGGCCGGCTTCTTCGTGAGCGGACGGTCGGGGTAGATGTTGATCCACACCTTGCCGCCACGCTTGATGTGACGGGTCATCGCGATACGAGCGGACTCGATCTGACGGTTCGTCACGTAAGCGGGCGTGAGCGCCTGGATGCCGTACTCACCGAACGACACCTCGGTGCCACCGGTGGCCTGGCCCGAACGGCCGGGGTGATGCTGCTTGCGGTACTTGACCTTGCGGGGAATAAGCATCAGGCAGACGCTCCTTCTGCGACGGGGGCGTCGTTGCGCGGACCACGGCGACGGTCGCCGCCACGGTCATCGCGGCCACGGGGCGCCTTGGGGGCGTTGGCCTGCTCGCGAGCGAGCTCCTTGTTGGTGAGGTCGCCCTTGTAGATCCAGACCTTCACGCCGATGCGGCCGAACGTCGTCTTGGCCTCGTAGAAGCCGTAGTCGATGTTGGCGCGGAGCGTGTGCAGGGGCACGCGGCCCTCGCGGTAGAACTCCGAGCGGCTCATCTCGGCGCCGCCGAGGCGGCCCGAGACCTGGATGCGGACGCCCTTGGCTCCGGCGCGCTGCGCGCCCTGGAGACCCTTGCGCATCGCGCGACGGAACGCCACGCGGGCGCTCAGCTGCTCCGCGATGCCCTGGGCGACGAGCTGAGCGTCGGCCTCGGGGTTCTTGACCTCGAGGATGTTCAGCTGGATCTGCTTGCCCGTGAGCTTCTCGAGATCGGTACGGATGCGCTCGGCCTCGGCACCACGACGACCGATCACGATGCCCGGGCGGGCGGTGTGGATGTCGACGCGGACGCGGTCGCGGGTGCGCTCGATCTCGATGCGGCTGACGCCGGCGCGGTCGAGCGAAACCTGCAGGAGCTTACGGATCCGGATGTCCTCGGCGACGTAGTCGGCGTAACGCTGGCCGCTCTTGGTCGAGTCCGAGAACCACCGGGACACGTGGTCCGTGGTGATCCCGAGGCGGAAGCCGTACGGGTTGACTTTCTGTCCCATTACTTGCTCGCCTTCTTGGTCTTGGCGGACGCCGGGGCGTCAGCCGCCACGGGCGTCGAGAGCACGACCGTGATGTGGCTCGTGCGCTTCTTGATCTGGAACGCGCGGCCCTGGGCGCGGGGGCGGAAACGCTTGAGCGTCGTGCCCTCGTCGACATAGGCGTTCGCGACGTAGAGGTCGCGGTCGTCGAGGAACTCGCCGTCCTTGTCGGCCGTGACACGTGCGTTGGCCATCGCCGAGGCGACCAGCTTGTACACGGGCTCCGACGCCGACTGCGGCGCGAACTTCAGGATCGCGAGGGCCTCTTCGGCCTGCTTGCCCTTGATGAGTGCGATGACACGACGAGCCTTCTGAGGGGTCACGCGGATGTGTCGCACGCGTGCGATGGACTCCACCATTTCTCTCTCCTCTGTCGCCGCCTCAGCGGCGACGGCCCTTCTTGTCGTCCTTCTCATGGCCGCGGAAGGTGCGGGTCGGGGCGAATTCGCCCAACTTGTGGCCGACCATGGTCTCGGTCACGAACACGGGGATGTGCTTGCGACCGTCGTGGACGGCGATCGTGTGGCCGAGCATGGCCGGCACGATCATCGACCGGCGTGACCAGGTCTTGATGACGTTCTTGGAACCCGAATCGTTCTGGACGACAACCTTGCGAAGCAGGTGCTCGTCGACGAAGGGGCCCTTCTTAAGACTGCGTGGCATCTTCTGTTCCTACCTACTTGCGCTTCTTGCCGGCCGTGCGGCGGCGGACGATGAGCTTGTCGCTCTCCTTGTTTGCGTGCCGGGTGCGGCCTTCGGCCTGACCCCACGGCGAAACCGGGTGACGTCCACCGGACGTCTTGCCCTCGCCACCACCGTGCGGGTGGTCGACCGGGTTCATCGCGACACCGCGGACGGTCGGGCGGATGCCCTTCCAGCGGTTGCGACCGGCCTTGCCCCAGTTGATGTTCGACTGCTCGGCGTTGCCGACCTCGCCGACGGTCGCGCGGCAGCGCGCGTCGACGTTGCGGATCTCGCCCGAGGGCAGACGCAGCTGGGCGTACGGGCCGTCCTTCGCCACCAGACGCACGGAGGCGCCTGCCGAGCGGGCCATCTTCGCGCCGCCGCCGGGGCGGAGCTCGATGGCGTGGATGACCGTACCGGTGGGGATGTTACGCAGCGGCAGGTTGTTGCCGGGCTTGATGTCGGCGCCGGCACCCGACTCGACGATGTCGCCCTGCGACAGCTTGTTCGGAGCGATGATGTACCGCTTCTCGCCGTCCGCGTAGTGCAGCAGCGCGATGCGCGCCGTGCGGTTCGGGTCGTACTCGATGTGAGCGACCTTCGCGTCGATGCCGTCCTTGTCGTTACGACGGAAGTCGATGACGCGGTACTGACGCTTGTGTCCGCCACCGATGTGACGCGTGGTGATGCGGCCCTGGTTGTTGCGGCCACCCGTCTTGGAGAGCGGGCGCAGCAGCGACTTCTCCGGCGTCGAGCGCGTGATCTCGGCGAAGTCGGAGACCGACGAGCCGCGGCGACCGGGGGTCGTGGGCTTGTACTTGCGAATTGCCATGGTGTCTCGTCCCTATCCCGACCGTCAGCCGACTGCCGTGAAGATGTCGATGGTGCCCGACTTCAGCGTGACGATGGCGCGCTTGGTGTCCTTGCGGCGTCCGGTGCCGAAGCGGGTGCGGCGGGCCTTGCCCACGCGGTTGATCGTGTTGACCGAGGCGACCTTCACTCCGAAGATCTTCTCGACCGCGAGCTTGATCTCGGTCTTGTCGGCGCGGGGGTCCACGAGGAACGTGTACTTACCCTCGTCGATGAGTCCGTAGCTCTTCTCCGAGACGACCGGCTTCAGGATGACGTCGCGCGGGTCCTTGTTCAGGGCGCTCATGCCGAGACCTCCGTGGTGGCGACCGACTTGGACGCGACGAACGCGTCGAAGGCGGCCTTGGTGAAGACGATGTCGTCCGAGACGAGAACGTCGTACGCGTTGAGCTGGTCGAACGTCAGCACGTGGACATACGCGAGGTTGCGGATGCTCTTGATGCTCACGGTGTCGTCGCGATCGATGACGACCAGCACGTTCTTGGTCGGTGCGACGGCGGCGAGGTACGCGGCGGCGGCCTTCGTCGACGGGGCACCGGCGACGCCGAGCGACTCGACGACGTGCAGGCGGTTTCCGCGAGCCCGGTCGCTGAGCGCTCCGCGGAGCGCGGCGGCGATCATCTTCTTGGGCGTGCGCTGCGAGTAGTCGCGCGGCTTCGGCCCGTGGACGATGCCACCACCGGTCATGTGCGGCGCGCGGATCGAGCCCTGACGGGCGTTACCCGTGCCCTTCTGCTTGAAGGGCTTGCGGCCGGCGCCCGAGACCTCGCCACGACGCTTGGTCGAGTGCGTGCCCTGGCGTGCCGCCGCGCGCTGCGCGACGACGACCTGGTGGATGAGAGGAATGTTCGTCTTGACGTCGAAGACCTCGGCGGGCAGGTTCACAGAACCGGCCTTGCTGCCGTCGGTACCCCGCACGTCGAGCGCGAGAGTCGAGTCAGCCATGTGCTCAGGCCCCCTTCACTGCGTTGCGGACGTAGACGATGCGACCACGGGCACCGGGGACGGCGCCCTTGACGAGCAGCAGACCCTTCTCGGCGTCCACGGCGTGCACCGTGAGGTTGAGGACGGTAACGCGCTCGCCGCCCATACGGCCGGCCATGCGCATTCCCTTGAAGACGCGGCTCGGGGTCGACGATGCGCCGATCGAGCCGGGCTTGCGGTGGTTGCGGTGCGAACCGTGCGATGCCGAGACACCCTTGAAGTTGTGACGCTTCATGACACCGGCGAAGCCCTTGCCCTTGCTCGTGCCGACGACGTCGACGAGCTGGCCGGCCTCGAAGGTGCCCTCCGCCGTGAGCTCCTGACCGAGTGAGTAGTCAGAGGCATCCGCGGTGCGGATCTCGGTGAGGTGACGGCGAGGCGTGACGCCCGCGGCTTCGAAGTGAGCCGTCTGGGGCTTGTTCACCTTGCGCGGGTCGATCTGGCCGTAGGCGATCTGAACGGCGTTGTAGCCGTCCTTCTCGGGCGTGCGGATCTGGGTGACGACGTTGGGTGCGAGCTCGATCACCGTGACGGGGATGAGCTTGCCCTGGTCGTTCCACACCTGGGTCATGCCGAGCTTGGTGCCCAGCAGTCCCTTCGAAATCTTGTTGTTGATGTCAGCCATGTCGAACCTCAGAGCTTGATCTCGATGTTGACATCGGCCGGCAGGTCGAGACGCATCAGCGAGTCGACGGCCTTGGGCGTCGGGTCGATGATGTCGATCAGACGCTTGTGGGTGCGCATCTCGAAGTGCTCGCGGCTGTCCTTGTACTTGTGCGGGGAACGGATCACGGGGATCACGTTCTTCTCCGTCGGAAGGGGCACGGGGCCCACGACGGTCGCGCCCGCACGGGTCACGGTCTCGACGATCTTGCGCGCCGACGTGTCGATGACCTC
>Ga0247737_1000975_pt1 | contig 12115 bp, 8 predicted proteins | sample UWRJL028104C2_FD_180937 | JGI IMG/M metagenome (GOLD analysis project Ga0247737, IMG submission 180937) | Plant litter microbial communities from Arlington Agricultural Research Station in Wisconsin, United States - UWRJ-L028-104C-2 | ecosystem: Environmental > Terrestrial > Plant litter >...
CCTCGTGCTCTTCCTGACAACGACGACGATCCTCGTCCCGCTCCTCCTGACGACGAAGAGCCTCCGCTTCCAACTTGCGTTGATGTCGAAGACGATCCTTCTCGCGCTCTTCCTGACGATGAAGATGGTCCTCGGCCCTCTTCTCCACCAGACGACGAAGATCCTCGTCACGATGAACAACGATCTGTGCAAGTAGACTACTGATTGAGTTCCCGTCGTCGTCGGGCGCGTCTTGCACATCGGAGGTGATGAAACGCGCCAGCAAAGTATCGACACCTGACTTTATCAGTTGAGGCAATAAATGTGATACCGTAAGACATACCGTCGCTGGTTCTGTATTAAAACACAATTAGACGGCGAAAAAATGATTAAGATGTAATGCATACCGTGGGCCAGGGCGGTTGCGAGACAAAGACTGCGACCTTAAGGACGATGCTCCAACACTGTTGAACGTTGTGATGAGTGAATGAACAGACGATATTTAGCGACGGTTGCCTACACGGCTTGGCTTTGTCCAGCTTCAGACATGGTGGGGGGGAGGAACGACAGAAGGTTCTCCATGGCAGACCTATGTTTTATATTCTTCTGAGCTGGGCCATATTTCAGTCACTCCGTCAGCCATCTCGAAACAGAATTTCAGAACAGACTGTACCGTTTGACCTAGCTGGTGGTTTCGGACAAGACTGGCCAGAAAGGGGCTGGATTCGTTAAACATCCAGTGTTTGTCAATGCTTGCTCCTCGAGAACCCAAAATGAGAAGATCCGCTGCGTGCTGAATTGTGGTCAAAGAATCGCTTTCCAAGGCGCTAAGATATTTGTGCCGCAGGTAGACTCTGTAATTTGACGTAGACACAGCTTGAGTCCGGAATGCTCATTTGGAGAGTCCATAGAGCTGATGAGATCGGAAAGACCAATCCACAGCATAGTCCGCCATGTCTCAACAGTCACTTCACAATCACTGACCTGAGGAAATCAAGGATCGCACACACATTGAATCCACCTATAGGCCGAAAGGATCATTTTTTTGAAATTGGAAAGGGTCCATGAGTCGATGGTGGAGGATGCTTTCGAGCGACATTCGTTCGGAGATTATGCAGGGACGTGCTATCGAGCTGTAGGACTTGCGACGATTCAGTAGCTGTATGGAAAATTGAATATGAGGTTAGACTAGGTAGGTCAATGCGAGTAAATATTGGACTGGACTTATCCTTGCCGTAGGCGAGACGAGATCTGGTTCCAATGGATTACAGGCACCGTCGCGCCGACGCAGAGTTGAGATCTAGATCTAGGCAGCGGTCAGTGCGTCAACATATCTAAGACTTTCGGAGCATCAGTGCAAGACCTCAGGCTTGCACTGATACCCTGGAGTTCGCAATGTATGCAACCTCAGGCCTCAGGCCTCATGCCTCGTCGTTCAAATGTGGAAGTCATCGAATCGCTATGCACTAGATCGCCTCGGGCATTGGCCGACTCAACAGTCCGCAAATCACTTATGTAAAAACAAGAGCTGATATTTCCCCAGCAGGATTTCTTTTTTCTCATACGATTTCGGGCTCAGCAGATATTATTTCCTCGAATTATCTTTTCCGTTTTAATACGAGTTTTGGGTGAGCAGTGCTGTGCGACATATTGAGGGGTGCATTCCGCTTTTGGCAAGGCGTGTCGGGCGGTGAGGCCCTCAAATTTCAAATCGGAAGATTCAAATTTGAGATCTTGAGATATAACAGGGGACTCAAGCAAGACAGAGGAAAGATCTCGATTCGACATATGCATGGGGCTCGGAAGCGAGAACGATTACGATCGGAGTCTGTGATCCGAACGCGCACGGACCATTTCATTTGGTGACGGTATGCCAAAACGCTTACCCTCTTTCCTCTCCTCCTTCATCGAACCAAATCTCGATCTCCACCTTCTTGATCCGGGTCTGTCCTTCTCCCTGATCACTTTAGGCACACCACTATGAGGCTCGTCCACCCACTTCAAATCGGCGACATCGGAGCTGGAGATCTGCCAACCGCCAACACCTGGACTGCGATGCTGTACCCTTCATTGGTGCAAGGCTGGTGCGTCACACTCATTCCTATCTTTTCTCAATAACTTCTGACGCGACGTCGCAGCAGATTTGTCTTCTGTATTGACCTAAACATGACACGGTCCATATTTTCCTTAGCTCCCATCCTCCTCTCGAGGAGCCTGGATGTATACAAGAACATCGCGGAGGGTGTTATGCAGTGGAAATTGGCGACTTGCTCGCCTCTGGTGCGTTCTCTTATTTAACTGAGTATCTCTCGTTTCAAACACTTTTATAGTCACGGTCTGGCTGTCATGCTCAGCTCACTTTCTCCCTCTATGCACATACTCTGTCATGAACGTCGTGAATCTCCCTTCGAGCGCTGACAATTCTATCTAGTGTACACGTGGACTTTCACCGGATGTGGCTCATCAGGAAGAAGCATTGGAACTGCCGTTTAGCACCTTGATCGTTGTCGACATTGCACTCGCAGTTTCAGGCATCAAACACCCTCCTATCAAAGTCTTGCACCTCTCCCGAAGCACTGAATCACACCCATCTCATGTGAGGGAGACTGTAGCTATGAAGTGTTGTTGTTGATTAATTTTTCATGACCAGAATCCGTCTCTCCATTTGCTAACCTGGCCTGATTGTAGTACAGCAACGATCTAGTTGACCACCACCATCTAAGAGCTTATCAACTCGACACCGAGAAAAGGGTGTTCGAATTCAGAGGGAAGACTTTCTTCAGATATACATGACGGGCCACGAAAAATGTTGCAAAAGAGTGGAAAGTGTCCATCAGTCATGGTGATAATATTTTTAGTGAGGAGTTCGTTCGTAGCTGGTGCTGGGAAATGTCATTGAGGATCGTAAGACTTGCGAAGATGCAGTAGACAGTAGATGGAATACGTGATTGGGGACGATAAATCTTGAGTGCGAATTATCAGAACTTACCTGGTGACAGTCCGTAGACGAGTTCAACGAGGTCAAGGGAGATCAAGTTAAAAACTATAGATAGACTTGTCGGGCGGTGTGAGTATCCCAGCAGGCGTGGAAGGGAACCTTACAGAACATTGAGACTCAAATCGGGTAGAGAGTAAAATATTAACTCTTCAGCACTTCAGCCTGAGATTTTCGAATATCGTACAGAACTCCAGTGAGGAAATGTTTAGATGAACGGAAGCAAGACAATGGTCACGATCGGGTATAATATATTGTAGTTGTGTAGAATTCGAACGATGATTTATGCGAAGTGCACAGCGGGCGTCTGTGATTGGCGTGAGAAGTCCGTAGAAGTTGTCGAAAAGTGAAAGGGAATTCAAGTTCAGCTCGGAGGCTACGAAAGCCCCGTCTTAATTTATCGTTCACAGCTTAGAATAGCATCAGGAGCGCCGTCTATCAGTTTATCGACCAGTTTATTCAAGGCCCAGAGGCCTTTTATTTCACTCTCATGTGCGACAACCCAGTTGAGTCCAACAAGCCGTTTATAAAAGCATGCTGGAAGTCAGTTATCCCGCCAGAAAAGAATCGATGTACTCTTGGGTTCGCCTTCGAAGAAAATTATATTGTACTGGTTAGAGACAGTGCTGTCGACAAGGAACTCTGATCGAAGACAATGCCCTACTATCTTGGATCTATGGTGGTTGTACAACGAAATCGACCAAGAAACCCGAATATTATTCAAGCCACCAAGCTTATTTCACTCACGGACGGACGACGAAATGAAGGAATTTGAACCCGAAATATCGATATTCTGAGAAGACGACGATAATTATAACTAAAATACTGAGTGTCCGAAAGCCTCAGTCGTGCCCATCTTGGGCACACATCTCCTCATCCCCCTGCGAAGTAGATGTGGGCCCAAACATCTGGCAATTTAACTGTTTTTCGCATTAAATACTCGTGTTGAAAAGGGGGCCCTAAGGAAAACTCACATGTTGCCGATAAGAGGACCGTGATTATTCCGATGATGTTAAACACCATCAGGTGGCGTTCGACACCTAAATTCCTGTTGCCACCGGCGCGTCCACGCAGGAGAATAGTCCTGTAGATCACAAGGACTATTAAAATAAGAGGGTGGGCGAACGCCCCAGCGAAGGAAGCGGCGACGCAGACCACGCTGGGTAGTTTGAGGATAGGTGAGACGATAGCGAATGTACAGGATTTTTGTGAGGGAATGAACGTAGGTGATTTTCTGGTTGATAAAGGACATGGTTTCGATTGTTGATTTTTGAAATTCTGGAAATTGTTTGAATGCTAGATCGAGTTCGAAGGGCACTTTATATCTGAAATCAGAGGTTTCGCTTTGGTATGCCCCCTATCCAAAATTTCAAGACACTCACGTAATTTAGGTTTGGCCCGCGCGTGGCCCAGACGGCATGACATAGTTCACACCACAATTTTTGGCACTACTAATGTAGATGTGCTGACGAGGCCATACATGTGCTAATACATATATCGAGCGTTATCCCCGAAGCGGTGATTACTCCTTTATTTATTTGATTCTGGCTTCATCCAAGCTCGCTGATGAGCCCTCAGGTACCTTTGCGGCGGTCAACATTTAGTCGCATGATGCCGGGTCACGATGGGAAGTTTAGCGTGCAAGGACGTCTACTAATTTTATTTTTGTTCAATCGTCAACGATAACGGTAGAGGATACCAATTCAGATGCACTAGGCCATCAGTAACTTTGCAATTTAGATTCCGGGTTTCCCACAGTTTTCGTCAGTTTTCGGGTTTCCGGAATCCCAGTAAGTTTCGGAATTGGAATCTGCGGTGGGAATGTGCGGCGGGGTTCAGCGAGGCCAGACAATGTAACGTGATCAGTCCCGTCGCGCACAAACACGCCGCTTCAACCATTCTTGGCGTACGGCTGGGCTGCAATGAACCTCATATACTTCCTCGCCGACTTCCAGAGTGACCCAACTCTGTGTAATCTCTCCATAGAGTGGTCTAGTTTATCTTGACGCCGCCGATCTCGTGCATTCAGACGTTTCTCCTGATGGGCCTCTGTCTCAGTCAGCCTCATCTCTGAATACCAACCGTTCTCTCCCTTGGGAAATAGAAGAGGATATTGGAGCCCAGGTAAAGTGCCAGGAGCATGAACTGCACTGGAACGTTTCGGGTTATTTGAGGTGGAAGAAGCAACATATATGGATGTAGTATTGTCCGAGATAATGACTTCGCTCGCTTGCAGTGTTCGCATACATCGGTGACAACGCACTGTCGAATTAATATTGGATGATTGTATAAAGTTCATTATCACGGGAGCTTGTGGTATAAATTATAAGGGTATCGCTGGAGGGTGGAGGTATCGCAAGTGCAAGGAGTGGACGGAGATCTCTGAGCGTTGACACACCTGCCGGAAATGCCGCCGCACATTCCCACCGCATATTTCCCACCGCATATTCCATTTCCCAGATACACTCCGGAATCCTGGAAACTCGGAAACTTGAAGATTTCATTACGTTTTTAGTTACAAATCATGTAAACCAAGATCACGTGGTTTCCGGGAAAAGGGACATAAGTTTCCAGGACTCCGAGTTTCGTCAGTTTTCGGCTGTTTTCGGCTGTTTTCAGGGTTGCGCAACCTCTGGAAACCTTTTTGCAAAGTTACTGATGTAGTCTGTCTGACCCACCTGGATCTCCGCCCCGTCGTGCGCCTTTCGATACCGTTGGTCTCATGCCAGATCAGGTGAGACAAATTGTCAGCGATTGTGGAGCATCTTGGGTCAGCTATTGATACAGTGGACGGAATCAGTGTTTTGGCCAGCAGGTGATTCGAGGTGTAAAAACGATGGCTAGACGGATAGTATTCCCTTCTGACAGTATAACCTTAATCATGCTTCAATCATGCAGACATGTGCATTGAGAGAAGTACGGTTCTGTACAAGAGGGAATATTAAAATAAGGAAAGATGTAGACTGGAATCCAAGCGGATAAAATGCCACTGGTTGATAGAAAAGAAATCAATGAAGAAGTCCATATAATCGATAGCTAGATTGACGAGAGATGTACAGTACCTAACAAACTCAGAATGGAAATAACTCATTTACGTTAGAAATACCCCGGTCGCACAGATGACGAGCCCCCAACATCATACAATGTGCACTTGTGCTATCGCATGCGCGTGGCAGGTATGAGTTCTAGCTGTGAACATACTTAAAAAAATGAAAACTAATTTACCTAATAATCTGTAGGCTGCTCGTCGTGAACCTGCGGTTCACTCCTCGCAGCATTAAGGCCCATTATATGAGGCTTTGAGGTGCTGACCGTGTGAAAAGAGACAACGACTCGCGTTAGATGGGACATCTCTCCAAAGCAGGAGTTCTCATAGTCAGATTAGTGCAGATCCCACGGTCAATACTAGGTGAAAGCTTTGAATTAAAAGACTACAAAACACCTCGAGACGTGACTGTGGGGAAAAAGGCAATGTTCCGCGTTTAATTCTTCAAACGTTGAAATGAACGAGTCCCTAAAGGGAACTCGTAGCACCGCACTAACACCCCACATCTGCGTCGTCTCTAAGCAGGAGACCGTACCAGGAGACCGTCCCATCTAAGTATATTTAGCCACTACTGTACGATTACGACTGATCGTTCACGTAAGGTGTAACGCCAAGGTGTGAACTGAACAATATTGACATATGTAACGCATAAAATAGCTGAGTGAACACTTCACGAAATGACCTCTAAAATCTCTTAAAAACCCGATTTCCCGCTTCATATAAATGTACATGAATGGTGCATGATCATACTAATATTTTCAACCCCCAACATCGCCTTTGTATTGTTATTTTTATTTTAGCTCGATGTCCGTTTGAGTTGAGCACTCGGCTTCAGATGCTTCATCAATATTATGATAATCTGGAGCTTCAATTGTTGAACAACTTCGAGTGGGATATCACTTGTATCCTCAATTTCATCCACAAATTAGGTCTCACTTTTAGAATTGAAAACGGATGAAGATTGAGTGAAATCTGACAAGTGCTCATTGAAAAGGGTGGGATTGGTTTTATCGAAATTTCAGAGTGCTTCAAGAGCTTGTGAATATATATCTTGGTTCTACCCCTTGATGAATCGATTTGGTTGAAAGTAGGAGACACAGGAGCTCACAAAGCAATAGGCTGCCATTGGGGACATAAAATGGGAGTGGTAGGCGCGCCGCACGACGGTAAGCTCATTAGTAGGTGCTTTGGCGCCCACCCAACCTCACTACCGCAGACTCAGTCAGCCAGCGGTAAGATCGACCAACCAGTGAACTTCGGCTCAAAGTGAACATTTTCCTGTTCGGTAACGTGTAAATATAGGTCGTGAACATCCTGCCTAGTAAACAAAAGGTGTAACATGAAACTTAGCGTGAATTCGGTCGTAATAGTATAGTAATCGCGAAGCTGAGTAATGTGGCTGCGAAGACTCATTTTATGATGTCGTAGCCATGCGTAAAAATATAATCTTATGTGCATATTGAGCCTAGATCTCATGGAGATCTTAACCCTGGAGAGCCTTAAAATCGAAGCAGGCGGGACCTCGCTGAGTGGTTTATACAAAATCGTAATGCCTTGCCTTCTCATTAGCCTACGAATTTCTAACTTCCAAACAATATATTCGTCCAAATCCTCCAGTCACTCGATTCGCCAACCGTTCCGAATAGCGGGTTGGGTCGTGCGAATGACGCTCATAGCATTACGTTGCTTACACTTAGAAGGAGACAATTGTGATGCCGTTTCGTACCTGACATCCGGCGGCTGCTTCGCCATTGCACAGCCCGTTCCTGCTCGCATACTAGTCTTTGACAGAATGTAACAACGTTCGACTAAAGAGGATCCAACATCGTCTTTGAAATTCCATGCATACTTATAAGCAGTATGTCGTTGTCTCAAGCCAGATGCCGCACTGTTTGTCAACCAATGTGTGTGGGTACGCTGGTCCTCATTGCCGAGCGTACACTGATTGAACGACTACCTGCCAAACGTCAATAGGACGCACGGCTGGCCGATGCCGTGCTGGTGAAAATCTAATACTTACTAATTTTCCCTGACAATAATTGATGCAGCGTTGCTACTTAATCAATGCGGGACACGACTTACCCAACGCGATGCTTTTCCCCACCAATCTCTCTGAGGCTCAACACCCAGTCATAGTTTCTCAGCCACTCATACCCTACTCTGATCCGAGATATCCATCCAAGTTTCATGCTACATTTGCCTCTCTATATGGCGCGACGATGGTCTCATTGATCGTGAATAACATGTGGGTATTCTGTCTGATCGAATCTTGGTTGAATCACGGATTGACGTGAATTTAGCACATATGGCATAGCGCTGGTGAGTGCCTCTTCTTCAGCAATCGTTAGTAATTTTCACTGAGTACGCGATCCTCAATACAGTTTATGATTCTCCACTATTTGAAACGACACGCCAGCAGGGATAGTATGATACTGAAGTTCACAATATGCGCCCTTGGGTATTTTATATGCGCGCACCATCATATTTTGCCACAAAATGACATCTCCCTTCAGTGTTTTGGCTACCCTCACCACACTCTTCTCCAGTTACCAACTATACGACATTTTCATCACGAGACTAGGAAAAAGAAATCTTTTGGACCAGATTGTGTTGTATGTGGATTGGTTTTCTTCTGATGTAGCTGATTGTGAGCGTACTTTAGCTCTGTACCGGTTCGTGAATTCGTCAATATATTTCAACCAGACCACTACTAACGCCCCGGTTCTTTCAATAGGCAAAGTTTCTCTGTACCGTGAGCCTCAAGAACTACACTCTGGGACTCCTAATGTTCATTTATGACGTGGTGTAATTAGTACCTCACGGCCTTCATTTCTCAGCTGTGAGTTTGACGTTTCCTCGCGCACACCAATTGACATCCGGAATAGATTTCTATGCAGTCGGATCTGGGCAGGTTCGACATCAATTCTTTCATTGCTGATTCTTCCCAGAGATAACTATTCTATCAGTTGGAAAGAATCTCCGTACTCGTCAGCGCTACTTGGTGCTACCTGCTGTATGTAACTTCACGCTTGCTCATCTCGCCTCGTTGACAGTCGCAGCTCGCCTTGGCCTTTGCTCAATTGGGTAAATTTATAATCTTCAACAAACATTCTGTGTGTTGAATAGTCGTATAGGTGCTGGACTAGGTAAAATCTTCGGAATGAAACGAGGAGAATCGGACGCTAGAGTCACCTATTTCTTGGATAGCACAGATATATCTTATGTGAGTCTGTTTATATACTGTTATTGCTGGTACCTAATCAGTCCTTCGATTTACAATAGGGGAACGAGCAAGTATTTCTCAAAATTGACGGAGAGGACATTGTTTCTCGTTGTGAGTCGTCGTCTTTCGTTATTCATGTCAATGTTGAGGAACGCGGCCGTTTTGAGAGAACTACGACGATCCAAGGGGTTTCAACAGCTCTTTGTGACATCATTATATCTGGAGCACTTTGCCTCATACTCGATACGCATCGGTCTGGTATGAAAAGGTAGTTCAACGCATCTTTCGTAGCGAATTTGGCTAAAGAGATTTGCGTGGATGTAGGACCAACTCGATGATTAAACAGCTTATCAGATATGCAATTCATCGTGCCATTGCGACCAGGTAATATAATTTTGGCTTCAGATCTGTTGTGCTCGCTTACATGCCGTTTTAGTTTCTGCGCAGTTTTCACTGTTCTTCTGGTGCATATTATACACACTATAAACAATGTTCTCCGAAGTTAACGCCAAAGGTCACTTCTTGCAGTTTTGCCTGGCTAACGGCACCTACTACTTGTATGTCACTCAAAAATACCACATTTCCTCTTACTGCATACTTTATAGCATGGTCCCTCTTGTCGCGAACACGCACAGTAAGTGTGTTTTGTCTACTTCCGATCAAGTTGACGAAATAATGTCGAACGTTTCTTTCATATCTAGTCTACGTCATTTGCGTGATTAGTATGTGAGAACCTCCCATCAGACCTGCGGTGGATTAATCGGCTAATGCTTTTAGTTTGATATCGCGAGAAGGACATCGCGAGCAGGCACAGGTCGAAGACTCTTTTATTCTCCCTAACTTGGGATCAACTATTGCGCACTCTGAGCACTCGCACCCGGATGCGAATGTTGTTCAGTCTGACGATGGTCAATCAAATTAATCAAACGAAACACGAAATATTACTAAAGTGAGTTATGTGCGACATGTGTTCATGAAACTGTAGATCCACCACTGATATTGCGACTACCAGAGCAATAGAAGCAGCCATGTATTCGCACTACACGTTTAATATCCAGTGAGACATCGAATTTAATCATAATTGGAGCGTTCTAGACGTATCTTATTGCTAATATATGATCATCTTTCAAGTAGAAAGGTAGGTTTCTCTCGAATTTCATCGAGCTTATGTTACAAGGATCCGATGAGCCACTATTCGCGTGTCTTTAGTATGAAAAGAAAGATTGATAACAGAAAATTATTTTCCTGGGACATCCCATATACGTCAATGGGTAGGCAGATATTTTGTGGTCGGCAGTGATGTCGTTTCGGAGATCAACTACTACTTCACGACGAAGCACGATGCAGGCTGCCTATAACCAGTGAAATGGTCATCGTCGCGCTAATATACCTCTGTGATGTACCCTACCTGCCTACGCACGGAATTCGACTGAAACATGAACGCTCACTTTCCGCCCAGCACACATTTCGGTAATACGCCCTTAACCCTAACCCAACACCATTATTGACGAGAACGTTTACCTCCTTTTCTTCGCTTACAGGAAGGCTGGAATTTCCATTGATATTACGTATCTTGATGACGAGGTTGTTTTCGTCCGCATACAATGAGCTTCCTTGTAGTAATTTTGAACTAAATGGTTGTTGTGATACTTAAAAAGCAGACTTTCTTGTTGCCCCTTTTTTCTTTTTTTGTGTTATTTCATAGCCACTAAGAAGTGTACATCTAACTCGGCTTTGTACCTATGTGGATATGAGGTAAGGTTTGACCTGTAATCAACCTATGCGCCCTTCGTCGAATGCTCCCTGCATCTGCCGAGGCACATACGTCCTTGACTAGAGACCCGGCATTTAGGCTACCGGTTAGGGACACATCCCAGCACATTTCAGTGTTTCACATGTATTGCAGGGATTGTGTTTTGCGTACCATTGTCATTCGGGTTTTGGTGATGTCGTTTACGCGCCCGACCGTGCGTGTGTCCAATGGGATAGTATTCTCGTGGATACTTCGTTCTTGTGTTGGGTGTCCCTGAAAATGGTGGCAGTCGCTGTGTAGTGTGGCGAAGAAGCGCTACAGCTGGTTGGGGGTTCATCAAGTTTGACGAGTACAACAGAAAGATTTAGATGAATGAGGCAGCTCTGAGAGCATTAAAGGCAAAAACCGAACAGCATTGGCAAGTGGGGGTAGATATGACCCCGTCTACTGTCTTGGCACAGACAGTTTACCGACGATATGTCCCCCGACCCCAACTCGGGAAATCCAGAAAACGTCAAAATTAGGCCCGTCGAGAAGAAAGACGGTACACAGATAAAGTCTGACGAGAATTTCCTGCCGGTGGTCAGGGGTTTCATCGCGTTTGACGAGTATGAGCGGAATTGCTTGTAGATGCATTCATCCCGCCTGGCTCGAGGCTACATAGAGAGAGAACAACTAATAACTTCGACACCAATGCAATAAGATAAGAAGTGCCCTCTTGCGAAGAAAGCTAGAGCCCTGTGGAATTGCTGGTTTAGCAAAGACGAATCGCATTCCGCCTGGTAGGAGGAGTGTTTTAAGTCGCAAGAAGATGAAGTTAGCTGGAGAACAGAAGTAAAGCGTTGTGCGGATGGAAATGATTAGGGATGAACGAAATGCGACGAATAAGTAGACATGCGTACGTTGAGTCCGGAATGCTCATTTGGAGGGTCCATACCGCCAATGAGATCTGAAAGATCAATCCACAGCATATTCGTCCACGTCTCGACGATCATCATGACCTGAGGAAGCAAATGATCATTTCAAGACAGTGGAAAGGGTGCACGAGTCGATGGCGGAGGATACTTTTGAGGGAGATTCGTTCGTAGGTGGTGTAGAGGTATGTTATCGAGCCATAAG
>Ga0247737_1000976_pt1 | contig 12112 bp, 14 predicted proteins | sample UWRJL028104C2_FD_180937 | JGI IMG/M metagenome (GOLD analysis project Ga0247737, IMG submission 180937) | Plant litter microbial communities from Arlington Agricultural Research Station in Wisconsin, United States - UWRJ-L028-104C-2 | ecosystem: Environmental > Terrestrial > Plant litter >...
TAACAACTACAATAGCAAAGATAGTATACATCAACCGTTCACTGGCAATCGCACGAACAGTCAGCAATTGGTCTAAAATTACAATAGACGAGATACACGTACATCTCTGCTGCAGTCCAGCCTGCTAAGAAGCCTTCAGGATTCGCCCTGTCCGCAGTTGGCGTCATTTTGGTATCCATTGCCCCTGCTCAAGCTGCACAAAGATATCAGGGAGAATTATCAGCTCACATGAATTGCAACAAGCACAATAGTAGCCACGATAGAACAACACACAGGAACTGTAGAAGTGGGTAGTAGCAAACACTTTGGGCGGTGTTGCTACCTTCGCACAGGTGTCACACTGAAATCTACTTCATTACTTAATTTCCGAAGACGCAAATTGCGGGTGTCGGTTAGGAAATGCCATATTTACTCGGTACGGGTATGGGATTCGGCTAGATGACCGGAAATGGTAAGCGCACCTAGCTTTTGAACAAAATATGGTCGCGGAAGCAGTCTAAAAGTCTGGTAAAAATTGATTGTTATATTGTTGATAATGCTAATCATGAAGCTTTATAGAAGCGACCTCATTGCTAAAGAATAAAATACAGATATTATAGCTGAATTATTCATCATACTCGCTCTCATCTTCTTCTCTACTCTTCTTTCGCTTCTTCAGTTTAGGAACCTTCGCTGAACGTGAGCTGTCAGTGGATGCTTCACTCTCCTCAGACTCTTCATCGCTGTCTTCTTCATCATTGTGCTTGGCTCGCTTTCGTTTCTTTCCTCCAGCAGTTTTAACAGCTGGCTTCTTCGGAGACTTGCCTTCCGACTTGGTCTCCTTGGTGCGATTTAAAAGATGGTCAATTGGACACTCAGTATGCTCCCATTCTTTGCTACCTGGCTTGGTGGTTCCTTTGCACCGGAAGCACGACTTACCATGTCGTAGAAACAGTTGATGCAACGAGTACTTCAAATGATCAGGGATTAGAAAGTCCAGGTGGCTGAATGCCTTATCTCTCGTTGCCTTTGGCGGAATCCACCCAAGCCACCTTGTAAGACGCCATACGTGTGTGTCGACGGCAAAGCAAGGACGCTTGAAATTAAATAGAAGAACGCAAGCAGCAGTCTTCACACCTACTCCTGGAAGGCTAGTCAGATATTCCATAATGTTGTTTGTTGTCATGCCGTAGAGCCACTCAAGGGTAAGTGGGTTCTCCAAAAGATCAACAATCTCGACATCAAGTATAGCTGCAGTATCTCCCTTATCATTAGTAGCCAGCTTTTTCTTCACTAACTTCTCAAGTCTATGAAGATTGTCAAGGTATACTTGATTGGTGACCTTTTTAAGAGAGTTCGCCTTGACGTGTGCGAGACCTCCTGACTTAATCGCTATCTCAATGTTCTGTGGATCATCTTTTCGAACATCATTCCATTTAATGCTTCCTTTGCCTTTTCCTGTTTCTTGAAGACCATATCTCTTTTGAAGACCTTAGTAGGTCAGTAGAGGTTGGTCTTCAGCAGCATAGAAAGTCTGCGTACATTACAAGAAGAAGAAAATAATCTAGATTTACATACCTGAAAGGGCAAGATTGGAATTCATGGCTCGTGTCGTTGCACTTAAAAGAGTTCTGAGAATAGCATCAATAGGGTCCGGGACTTCTCCACATCCTGCCACAAGCAATGATGGAGCTGGGATGACTTGTGGTTGTTGAACCTTTCCATGGAGTTCACCGAGTAATCGATTCACCTAATAGATTATCAGGTCAGCACCGTTTCTGGTTGAATTTGGTCTACCTTGAGTAGTAGTCTGTTTACCTCTTCACATTTTTCTGCTAATGGTCCCACATGGTCTGGAAATGGCGTGGCTCCAGGAGTGAGTCCGTATTGGTTGGGCTTTTTCTTTTCCAGTTTTGGAAGTGTTTCATTGTTTAAATGATCTTCTATATTTTTGGTCACATCTTTATATATCTCATGCAGGTCTTTTTGAGGGCCAAGGTATTTGTGAGCCGCTGAATCGGGTATTTCAGGTGTTGCCTCTATAACAATATTAATATTGAGGCACATTCGAATCTATCAGTCTTGAGAGCTAACCTTTCTTTAAAGTTGCTGATTTTAGGTCGTCTTCTGCCTCAACCTTGCCTCCCTTCACAAACGGATCTTCGGCGACAACATTTCCTTTCTTGCCAATACCATGAGGTATTATATCCCACTCCCCTTTAACTACCTCTTTGACCTTAGTGTTCTTTGTAGCTGGTGTTCTTCGCTTTACAGCACTTTCCAGCTTTGATTTCTTGTTTAGAGTGGTGGTATGTATGGCTGGAAAAGACACCGGGGCCAATGTGAGGTTAGCGCCCTGCTTTTTCGCAGCTCTTGTTCGCATCTCAACTCTTCAGATTCCACCACTGGTCAAGATATCTTTGCAAACTTAATTACAAAGGAGTGGTGGTCTAACACTGTTCAAATTTACTTTCGAAATACTTGTGGAATGTAGCTGAGAGACTTGTTTTGATTTGAAATCCAGATCATCTACAACAAATGTAGATTGTAGCACTGGAGAATATTAGACAATGCCAGAATAAGAGAAACTCGTAGGAAATTATCACGTGATTGGATATCGTGTGACCTTAATTTGAGGTTGTTGGAATTAAGTAGTGTTTTTTTAGAAAACAGCTGTAACAGACTATGAGTAACGAGTAAATCTTTCGAATGTATAGCTGTAGATTTCAGGCCTAAAAATGTCTCAAGGTCAGTTGAATCTCCATATGGATCAAAGAGACATCTCTGGGTATTGGCGAATGGGCAAACATCTCTGCGGAATGTGGAGGTGGAGAAAGTATATACGTACCAGATGAAAGATTCCAAGAACCCTTGGGCTTGACTTCGATGAGCTGGGATCTGAGAGATACAAATCATAGATAATTCTGATGGAGAAGAGCAGCTCCTATAGCTCTGAGAAGTCATGACGATGGCACTAAGCAGGGGTCAACCGCCACCTTGTTAATCTTATTTGAACTCATACTTTCCGGTTGCTCTTATATTTTCTACGGTAGTATAAGACAAAATTGAATTACCACTTTAACAACATGGTTGTGGCAAATGTTGGTCAAAATACTATTTTGGTGATTGCATACTTCTCTTCCTCAAATCTCCTAAACGCAAGAGAGATGAACCCAGAACCAGTAGCTTTAGACATTATACCCAATTGAGAAGTATCAGGTATTCCAAATCCGCTTTTCTCGAAATAATTTACAGGGACATAGAACGAGATAGTTTAGATTAAACCCGTGAAGAAGCTGAAAATAGCCAAACTTCCAAAAGAGCTTCATTTGGTAGAGTAATCAGATAGGTGACCAACAAATGTACTATGAATAAGAATAAACATCTCAAATTGCCAGTCCAAAGTCTTGAATCTCATGTAGCAACAGAAGTAGTAAGTCCAATTTAACTATTCTAGAGCTATCTTGAAGTCATGTTGTGAGCCTTTAAAGGCGGCACCCGGGTTACATTGCCTTGAAACGCTCGCTCTAAATAGGAAGCGTGATAGCCAGAAACTTACAGCTAAAGGTATTCGAGAGTCCTCTTGGTGCATCTACAGGACTAAAATTCTAAGATTCTAAGATTCTAAGATTTTAGGATACCAAACAGCATTCGTTAGGTTCAAATATCGAAAAGTCTAGACCGAAAGCCACCTTCTCTCTCAAATACCTCGCCGACAGCCTTTCCGACATGCAGCACGTGTAGATCATGGTATCTAGGGCCAACTAACGTCAACCCAATTGGCAACCCATTTTCACCTGCAAACCCAGGGACATTCAGGCAAGGGACTTGTAATATAGTCCACATGGAACAGAAAGACTGCATTTGTTAGCAATGCATACCATCGCTGGATTTTGTTACTTACTGCATCTCCAGTGTTCGTGATCCCAAGAGGAGCTTCGTCCACAACACTCGGCGTGATAACTATGTCGTATTTACTGGCAATCTCATCCCAGGCTGGACGAAGTCTCGCACATCCATCGTAGGAATCAAGTTGAGCTTTCCGACTTAGCCTAGGATTACTATTCTCTACGTGACATGTGATTTTTGGATGCATCTTCTCTTTTCCAATCAAGTAATCTGGGTTCCAACATGTCAGCTTCGTTAATGTATCATATAGGGGATGGTGCCTTACTTCCAAGGAAGCTAGTTCTTCCTTCCCCAGCAAGTACATTGGCATGCCAATCCTTGATATTTTCAAAATCACTCGGGAGCTCGATTTCTTCTACAACAGCACCATGCTTCTTCAAGATCCCCTTTCCCTTCGTCCACGCTGCCGTAGTACCAGGACCTGCCTTTGGCCACACAGAGGTTTTCAAGAAAGCGATTTTAGCAGATTTGAGAGGAAAGGAGGATGACGGTATTGGCTCATCGTCCACAAGTTGGAAGACGTTCGATAGAAGCTGTAGATCCTCAGCTGAGCGTGCATAGAGACCTAAAGTATCGCAGGTCATAGAAAACTGCGCAAGTCCTTCTCGCGAGATGGAGCCCCATGTTGGCTGCCTAGATATCAGTATGGTGTATCTCTGGAGCTTTAAGGAAACACACTTTAAATGCATAGATCGAGTTAAATGAACCTGGACGAATCGTACTACCACCTGTTTGGGTACCAAGCGCGATCGGAACCTGAAAATCACCGACTGCAGCACCAGATCCAGAAGAAGAACCGCCAGGAGTTCTTGCCGGATCATGAGGATTTGTAGACGGTCCTCCTCCATCAGCGATGGCTGCAAATTCAGTTGTTGTAGTTTTGCCTGTGTCCGAGAGTTAGACTTTCCAACGTTCAATTTCTCCATTCGTTTAAATTTTGCCAATATTTACCAAAAATCAGAGCACCGGCTGCCCTCAAAGTAATAATGCAAGCTGCATCCACGCCTCCAGCAGGGTCGTTTCTATAGATATCTGAATTATGACCCGTAGGCATATCTACTGACAATTAGCTCTGCCCTCAGATTCACAGGTTCCCAATCACGAATAAAGAATACCAACCTTTAGTCAAAATCACATCCTTCACACCAATAGCGACACCATGTAATAGTCCTCTTTTCTCTGCCGGAATCTGGTCCAACTTTCTTGCTTGCTCAAGTACAAATTTCGGATCCAGGAACGCCCATGCTTTAACAACTTCATCCCGAGAGTCTATTCTCTCGAGTAGCGATTTAGCATAATTCTCTACTGATAGAGAGCCATCTTTCATAAGTTTCAAAGCTTGGGTTGCTGTAAGATGATAAGGTTCTGTCATAGTTAAGAATGTTTAATCTTGTACTTGGTGATGTATTTTTTGGGGGTGCCAACTGAGATACAACACTGATATATAGAGTTTTCGGCAGTCATCCGAGCGGTCGGAATAGTAAATAGATGAGACCAGTGAGAAGCGGCCCCCACTCTCGGAAGTGCGATGAGATAAAAGGACACATTTAGGAGGAAGAAATGATAAGTGTTATGGGGTAAAGTAGCCAATATAGGGGAAGCTATCACATAATAAATCACATGATAATGGAAATAATCTGATGCGGTGACATAAATACGTTATTGTTAAAAATTGATTCCTTCCGTCATTTATGACGTGATTTAAACTCATAAGCTCCACGTTTGTATACATTCTAACAGCCTTGCTGCTGCAAGATGGAACCGTGTGGTCTGTCCTATAGTTCCTTTATCTATTGAAATCAACCGTCCCAGATATGCAGCCTCCCATATATACAATGCATAAACCCAACGCCGGAATTTACAGCCATTTGGATCTATTCGTAACCTCGTTCAGGTTCGGTTGCCCAGTTGTGCAAACTATATGAGGTAAGTGGCCATTACGAGCCTCGTATTCAAGGGGGAACTTACCTAATATCCTGGCGGTCTCTCACCGAAGGTCCATCGGAGTCTTCACGCTCACGCTTACGTCTCTCATGCCCTTTTGCATCCCCGTTGGTAGCTTTCCCGTTGCTATCAGCAGCAACAATTTGACCATTGTCGGCTACGGCAACACCATTCTTGATAAGTTCCAACTCCTTTTCCCCGGCAACACCATGAAGAACAGCCTCCTTGGCACTCTCTAGTGTTTTCATCTTTCTGCTCTCACCTCGAATACGCTCAAGATGATCAAAGTAGCCATCGCGGACAGGCGTGACATATTTTCCACAGAAGACTCCAACCTCGAAATCTTGCGTCTTTGGGTCTCTTGGTGAAAGCTCGGCACAGGCCGCCTTCAGATCATCTAGAGATTGAAAAACGACTTCTTCAGCACCAATATGCTTAGCAATCGCAAATCTGTCTCGGTTGTGTGCCACAAGCTCGTGTGGTGATGCTAGATCAATACCATAGATGTGAGGGTGTGTAATTGGCGGAGAGCAGGAGGCAAATATGACCTTCTTCGCACCAGCATCTCTAGCCATACTGACAATTTCTCTACTTGTCGTGCCTCGAACAATGCTGTCATCAATAAGAAGAACTGTTCGGCCTGCAAACTCAGTATCGATAGTGCTAAGCTTTCTCCGGACAGACTTTTGTCGCCCGGACTGGCCTGGCATAATGAACGTTCGGAAGACATAACGATTCTTAACGAACGCATGAGAGATTGGGATCTTTAGTCGTTCAGCAACTGTTGCCGCTGACGTATTGGCAGTCTCTGGAAGAGGGATCACAACATCAATGGATTTGACAACTTCATCTCCAAGGACTTTCCGGATCTTATCTGCCAATCTGTAACCCATATTCAACCGACTTCGGTGGACGCTGATGCCATCAATGACAGTGTCTGGTCTCGCAAAATAGACAAACTCGAAGATATCCGGCGAGTAGGCCAATTGCGAAGCAACCTGGCGGAATACAGGGCCCTTTCCCTTCTCGATAAAGACAGCTTGTCCAGGAAGGATATCAACAAAGTTCTTGAAACCCAGTTGTCGCAATGCCACCGACTCTGATGCTAACATGTAGTCCATTGCTCCCTCAAAAGTACCGGAAGGTCGCGAGCCAAGAATAAGAGGACGGATGCCATGGCAATCGCGAAACCCCAAGATACCAAACCCAGCAATCATTGCTGTGCAAGCCCATGCTCCTTTGGTTCTTCCATACATTCGCTGCAGGCTGTTAAAAATATCTTCCTCGTCAATGCGGCGCTTTCCAGTCTCATTTAGTTCGTTGGCAAAGATGTTAAGCATAACTTCACTATCGCTATCGGTATTAACGTGACGGTGGGCCTCGACATCTAGATAGGTTCGGAGCTCATCGGCATTTATCACGTTGCCATTATGGGCAAGGGTAATTCCGTATGGGCTGTTGACATAGAATGGTTGTGCTTCTGCGCTGGCACTACTACCTGCTGTAGGGTACCTGAGATGTCCTACGCCCATGAATCCTGGAAGATCTTGAACGCGAGATCCATCGTGAAAGACCTTGGAGGCCATTCCGTTGCCTTTGCATTGGTAGATTCTTCCGCCGGCAGAGGTAGCTATACCACAAGCATCTTGACCTCGGTGTTGGAGGTAATAGAGAGCATCATGAAGATCTGCTGCAGCGGTGGTAGAGGTAGGGTCGTGGATATCTCCAAGTATGACTCCGAGAATGCCACACATGTTTGCTAGAATGTAGAACGATGGCCTTGAGTAAGACTCCTATCTGACGCATCAGTACATATAAATCAAATTCTCAGAAATTCAAGATAGCAAGATTGCATAGTTCAGTTTGAATTTGTATCCGCAGAGTTGGCTCGGAAGTCTAACATTTTTAAATTTTTTGGTCATCATAACAAACGCGCGCGAGAAAGAGAAGAAATTGAACAAGGGCTTACCGAGTGAGCTACTTTGGTAGCTAGAAGTGGAAAGAAGAGGCCTCCAATAAACTTCTGCAACCTCAGTCTGATTTTCCTTTACCAGCAGCGATCCAGTGTAATGTTTGTAGAAACAGTGGTAGTGGGGAAAGGAGGGGTTTGTTTTGATGAATATTTGGAAAGAATCCGAATAGAGCTAAAGCTTCAGTCGCTCGGCAAAGCGTGTGTCAGAAAGGAGATAACAGTGGTGAATTGTGCCGGCTGTAGCCTCAAAGTAGAGGCACTTGCTGGCGGACAGGTTGGTTGATACATCTTTTCAGATTTAAGAATCCCCCACTCCCAACCTCTGGAGGTTAAGATAAAAAATCTTTCACCTTCGGCTAATAAATCGGCCACCGTACTATGATTTGCACGCCCTCAGCTAAGCTACCCAGTTATAGTAAGATCAGCTGAACGTACATTATCCCATACAATCATTAACAAAATGCGTCTTTTTCAATAGCACAAAGCTCAGCAATAGGCTGCCACTTCCGATTGCATAGTTGTGTACATTCTATCCAGACTATCTACAAAGCTGTGGGTTCCTTAACATTCAACAAGACAGGGAAACTGTTATGATGTCTTGTTGGAAGAAGACAAAGTATCTTGAAACAGCCTCTCACTGATACTATGGGAGCTGTTGTCCAGCTGAAACTACATTTCCAAACATTCAGTGCACATTAATTACTTTATTGTCATTTTGTGCTATTTTCTGTCGCATTCACAAGTTAGATGTATGGCTGGATGTCAGGTGTGTAAAGACCAATCAGTCTATGATTTAACCACAAGGTAATGCTTCTTTCTGTATCTGACATGCGAGATAATATACCAAACATCTGTTAAACTAGAGTATCTCTGCTGTGACAGATAAAGCTATCTTTCATAGTGGGATGTTTACGAATTCTCTGCATATCCTGTGTATCTACAAAGACAATACCCAGAAGTTATTCCTAAAATAGCAATCAACTAAGGAAAACTTCTGCAATTTCCCGCAACAATTAAAGGATGTACAGCCCTCTTTCATTGGTATATCTGAGTTTCTGTCAAATACTGTTTAATCTTGCAAGGTTGATGGCACTTTAGAGAAGACTTGATAACACGACATCTAGTTAAAGTGCTCTGCCTTCAAGGATGTCAAAAGAAAGCTGCCTTAGTCTGAAATAGTATATGTTGCGCAGATATCTTATCGCAAGTTCAGTGAATCACAGGTGCTCCTTCATCTTCCAGACGCACTCTCTAAACAAAGTGGTCTTTTCTTTCCCTCCATATTCGAAACTTATTGCAATTCATTGTCAAGGTCCTCACTGCGCTCAGTTCACAACCATGCCCGCCTTTCCCATACGAGAGGTGATCATGATTGAGGATGTAGAAGATACCATACTGATACATGACGATGACGACTGCATGATGATTGATGGCATTTCAGTTGCTGCAACCCCGGTTCATAATACATCTGATCTTCAGGATGGTCTGGAAATTCATGCCCATAGTAAGCTTTAACAATCCTAGCTAAATTTGATTTGTGCCTAAATCTAAGACCACTCAGAGAATCATCAAGGTCTGAGGACCGGCAGCCTGAAGCTACATCCATCTACTCCCTCCAGCCGTGATACTGGAGGCGCGCCTCTGCGCACCTTACTTCCGAAGCCTTCATCGGTATTTTCCTCGAGGATAAGTCGCCCATCTCGAAGAATACCATCTCAGATAGTTCGCCGGAGCTCTGCTTGCCCCCCTCTACGCCGCTCCATAGCAACATCAACGCTTGGAAGTGTAGTTTCGCCAATTAACTTATGCGAAGCCGATGAAGAAGCTTTCCAGGGAGAACAGTGTTGTTTGGTAGGACCAGACGTGGCAGACAAGGAGGCGCCAGTTATCAGCCGAAGCATGAAGCATCAACCAGGCTTAGACGATATTCTCCTGGAAATTGAAGATTCTGGTGACGAAGAGCCAGTACAGGTCGCCTTCATTAGTGAGACTTTGAGGCCAATTGACCGCTCAAGAAAAAGCCACCCGCAGCGGAATAGCCCAGTCGTTGCTCCTTACAAACTCATAGATGATTTCGACTTCAAATCTGATAAGAGTTCCTCCCGTATACACCCTGGAAAGTATGTAGAGCTATTGGACGGTGACTTCCTTCATATCAAGGCGATTGTCGCCAACTCGGAAAACAACGAGATTAAACTCCGTGGATACCGTTTACAACGTTGTAGTGCAATGAATGGGATGTTGGAGAGGAAACTGAATGAATTATGTTATTTTTACGAGCTAGATCTCGATGATACCCGGCCTCTGCTCGAGCAGTGCGTTCAAGAAACTTGCCTTTCAGAAGTCAGAATAATCCGCAACATTCGTTCCACCAATCAAAAGTTCCCTCTAGATAGAAATGTCATTACTACTGATTTCCAGACTCAGCTTGAGGCTGCTTTGAACGGAGGATTGACAGTACGGTGGAAGTATACGTGTACATATGCCACAGCAAGTCACAGATACCGTAACGAGTACTGTGAGCGAAAACTTGAACACATTGGAGCAAACGAAAGCCAGAGCACTGCCAAAATTTCGGATATAGAGAGACGATTACAATGGCGAGGGGAGACTATTTTAGGGGGCAGTTATCAGCCCTCAAGCTCCACTGAGAGAGGTTCTCAAGAATCAGTTAAGAAAGGAAAGACTGTCGGCAAACCCATTGCCTCTTTGGGACAAACTCGCGAACGCAGTATACAGGGTGTCAAACTGATCGACCTCGACACACTTCGACTTCCTATCTCACCGGAGAGTTCAAATCTAATAGACTCAGGTCTTTCTACACCACCACTCGCTGGATGTGTTCAAGCTAGAGCACACTCATCGCCGGTTTTTCCTCGAATTAGAGAACCTGGCCAAAGGCTGACTTACGGCGATGCTTTCTGCGGAACTGGAGGCACAACACGAGGCGCTTTTATGGCTGGCATGAAAGTGAAATGGGGTTTTGATGTTAACCCTCATGCATGCTCAAGCTGGAAAGCAAATTTTCCTGATGCCGATAACTATGAAGTTGACTGTAGCACATTCGTTCAAATAGCACAGCAACATCCAGACAAATTGAAGATGAAGGTAGATATCTTACATCTATCACCACCGTGTCAATTTTTCTCGGTCGCTCACTCAACAGACGGAAAGAGGGATGAAGAGAATTCAGCTACATTGTTTGCAGTGAGAGATGTGATTAATATCGCTAAACCACGAGTGGTCACCCTGGAACAAACATTTGGTATCATGCGAACCCAGTTTATGTGGTATCTCGCTGCATTAATCCAGATGTTCACATCCCTCGACTTCTCCTTAAGATGGGCTGTTGTTCCACTGGCGGAATGGGTCAGTTGAGTCCTTATTCGTCCCGTCAAACTTCTACTGATGTTCAGTAGGGTCTTCCACAAAGCCGAAAGCGCTTGATAATGATAGCATCCTGGTAAGTGCCTTTACCGGTTTTAGTAATTGTAAGTAACCTTTCAGTCCGGGCGAAATCCTACCTAGAATACCTGCTGCTACGCATTCTCGGCACGGTGAAAACGGCCTAAAGCCCTTCGTTACCGTAAACCAATCGTTACGTCAAATCTGCCGGAATTCTCCAAACCACAAGGTTGAAGACATGAAAGAGAAGAACGAGCCACCTTGGGATGGTAATTCAATTCTTCCAAGAGCAATGACGTGCTCTGGTGGACAGAATTATCATCCTTCCGGAAAACGTGACTTCACTGATAGGGAGTACGCTGTACTACAAGGATTCCCGCAAACCCACATTTTCAAAGGAAGTTACATCCGGAAGCAGATTGGGAACGCGGTGCCGCCCTGCGCTGCTAAAACACTGTTTGAGTCAATCAAGAGAGATCTTAATAGAGCAGATGGGATAGAGGATGAGACAGAGACTTTGATAATTGACTAGGTCTAGAATTTTAGACTGCTTGTGCACTATCATCAAGTAGTGTGCTGTTCCTGCCAAACCAGTAGCTGAAGTAGTGTATTCTATATGGCTTTTATTTTGCAGCATCGTCCTCACAGTATTATGAGTTGAGATAATATGAATTTGATCTTCTTAAAGTCTTATACAATGTACATATATGGTTCTCTAAGTGCACCTCCCTTTCACAAGCTGCATCATAATCGTCACTTACCTTCCTAGAATATACTCTTCACCGTATTTCCTTGTTGCACCTAGATACCGCTGTCAAAGCAAACTTCTCAAACGCAAGACATGCTACACTATAATACATTATACCAATACATGTTGTAACTTAAATCGATCGTTCTTCATAA
>Ga0247737_1000981_pt1 | contig 12080 bp, 13 predicted proteins | sample UWRJL028104C2_FD_180937 | JGI IMG/M metagenome (GOLD analysis project Ga0247737, IMG submission 180937) | Plant litter microbial communities from Arlington Agricultural Research Station in Wisconsin, United States - UWRJ-L028-104C-2 | ecosystem: Environmental > Terrestrial > Plant litter >...
TTTTACCTATCTTACGATCCACGCTACCGTGACCCTTCGGGATTATGCCTGTCGCGAACCATTTTTCGTGGCTCTCAGACCCGAACGTACTGGCTTACTCATTTCCTCTAACATGTAACCCGGTCAAAGGAAATAACTCTTGTGTCTTTTACACAATCCCAAGTTCGTTGAAACAATTTTCATAATGTATGGACAACTTCTTTTCTTACTAAGGTACTCTCGAATCCATTCATCTCCCAGAGCGAGAATATCAGCGCCCTGGATGTCACTCAACGAAGATGGATATGGCCTAAACCATCCTGACTGCTATTTAAGCCCAATGGCATATGAAATACTATGTAAATGGGCACCTAGGTTTGAAATGGCGGACGATCACCATTTTGATTCCGGATACCGACAAGATATGAGATGATCAACTTTACAAACGGGAGATTAGGTATCTATTCGTGGCATGTCACAAGTGGAACGTTGGGATGTCCCCAAAGCCTGAGAAATCGTAAGCCTCTCGCAGAGGTTCAAAAGAAACAATCCCATCGTACCTCCTTTCTCATTACAGCATCCGTCAGCCATCCAAGATTGACCTAGAAGGGACGGCGGTGAGGCTGACATTGTTGAACACCTGGCAGCTCCAGCACGTGAACCCCCCTGCGATAGAATGATTGAAACCCTCAGGTTCACTGTGATCATAATTGTGCGCAAAAGGGCTCGCCGCTTGACCATCGGCCGGCCTTATCTCCAGTGGGCCTGGAAGGGTTGAGACAGCCTCCACTTTGGTAGCGAATTGAGCGTCAGAGCACTCCAAAGTCGTTGGAAAGGCATCACGGATCAAGGAGTTCACTGGCGAGCTTGGTGGTGGGGGCGGTCCGACATTGATGGGAACGTCTACAGAGACAATTGAAGGTGAACATATTGCACTCAGGCTAAAAGTTCTGAATACTACATACCCATGTCCCATAATTCACACAGCTCGTGCCCAGGATGGTGAAGGGCTGGGTGGGGTTGGGCGAGAAGCTCGTCTACGCAAAATGTATCTGATAGGCGAGCATCATCAAAAGGTCAGCAACGCAGTAAGGCAGTCTAGCGAGATGCTTGCCCAATTCCCATTCGGAACCGGGACGGTGGAGGCCGTTTATGCTGTTGACGCGGGTACTAATAACTTGTGCTGTATGTGTTTGGAAATGAGACAAAACGACACTTCAAGTTGAAAGGTGCAACTTACCCGACCTTTCCAGGTCAGCTGCTAGGTCAGAAACCGCCTGGCCCAGGGCCCCTAGAGTACGGATGAAAACCTCTATTGAAGTATCTGAAGTCGGCATCTGAGATGTTCTGCGGGATTAGAAATAAGTGGGAGACGAACATTGCCGATACGCAAACAGCACACCCTTTATCGAAAACGAGCCACCGTGGACAGAACTTACGGAACACATTTCGAAGTAAAACCACGTTACTAAGTCGGAACGCCCCCGAAGAGATGAGGAAGCCTGAAGGGTGAATCGGAGATCGTTCCGTCCTCTTACATAGAACTCGCTTCGAATATAGATCCGCTCAGGTTAGTAAGTCGCCCAATAACCCTAATTCTCTCCTCCATTGTAAGGTCTGTAACTTTGTTACGGACGAAGTGGACTTAAGCTTACAGGAACCTAGATACCGGGATTTTCCAGACATACCCGAAATGTTCAAATTAGGTAGCTCGCCGAAGCACCGAGGGCTGGTAAGTATATTGTTTCTTTTACTCATTGGGCGGAAGACCCAAACAGTATCTCAATGTTTCTAAAATATGCTTCTGGAAGCAGTGGCGTATAACGTCTTCGAGGCCATAGGCATCGCATCTTCCGTAGCTGACACTTGTTCAAACAACGTGGACAAAAGACGTCGGCCATGCACCAACGTGAGGTAAATACCCACCGGGGAGTATCTTGTGCCTAACTATATCTTAGCTTTTAACCCCCTTGACACCCTTTGCCGGGTGTAACAATGTCCGTCCTCCTTCCAACACCAACTGAATTTACTCAAAAAAGCCTGTAAGTCGAATTCGTAAACCCGCAATGTGGACGCTCTCACTTATGTTCTATTAGCCAGATCTTGAGGGTTAAAGATCTTCGAGAACTTCACGAGAAGTATGAGATCAAAATCAGCAAGCGTGCCAAAAAACAAACTCTAATAGCAAGTCTTTTGAGCTTTCGTTTCAAAGACGATGACGGGTGAGATTGGTTTCCTATATATGTTTGGAATATAGGGTTGATAAGCGCATTCAGCGGGGGAGTTTCAAGTGTTGTGGAACAACCCGTGACGCCTCACCGACCGCATAAAGGGAGGCGGAACCCACATGCGCCTCCTCCTCGACGGATACCTCTATCTCAAATGCGCGCTCAAGCAATGAGACCTGAGTTTTCTCAGAGTAGAGGTTTACCACAGGAGAATCTCATCACACCTGACGCGAATATATATCAATGGGTGGGCTGACTTATAGAGGCACTTCGTTCTGTAATATAAATTGAAATTTTATAGGCATGTCGTTTAGTGGCAGAGCGGGAGACGGAGAAAGTCAGGGAGAAATCTCCGGAGACGGCAGCAGATACATCGATCCACGAAGTTCACCCTACCGCCGTTGACCCAGGCTCTGGGTTGGCATCCAGCAACTACAAACCCACCGAGCGCCGAAATGCAGGGGACACCTCTGGTATTTCTACTGGATTGAACGTGCAGATGGATGACCAAATCACCGCGGCCAATTTCGAGATAAGTGGACCAGACGTCTCTTCTCGCCGTCCTACCTCGCCCTCGCCGCTCTCTACCACGCGATACACCATTCCTACTGCCGACCAGCGACATAAAAAGAAAACCAAGTCAACCGAAACCAAAGAAACGTACGCGATTTATCTTGGGTCTGGTGTGCGTCTCGAGTATTATGAGAGTGATTTTTGTGAGCCCCCATCACTCAACGGGTTGGTATCAACTCCAGCTCGTTTTCTTGAAGCATGGGATCAAAATTCTTCAACGGGGAATTGTACGTCGCCTTTGATAATTCGAGGAGTTCCCGTCCCAGTTAAGTATTGGCGAACATACTATGGCAATTTTAGGAAGAAAAAATGGGGATTAATGAAGCAAAGCTGGCTCTCCTATAAGGTTCGTCTGAAGAGCACCTCTAACCATCCACGAACATGTTCTGACTAACACGGTGGTATGTCACAGCTGTTAATGGATGAATATTGCAGCATGGAACAGAAGGAATTCTCCCTCAAGTGGTCCCGAAGGGATAAGTGTGGAAAGGTCTACCCAATGCCATCAGGGGAAATTATCAAGTCGCTCCGAAAACTGCAAATGGGCCGGGACAGGGATATCGCCTTCGAAGCTCACAAGGCGTACCCCGACGATATTTTTTCACAGTATTTCTCCTACTCCCTGAAAGGTCACAGAACGGTGATGACCTCTGAAAAGGCGATTGCGAAAAGATACTTGCAGCTTACCGAAAAATAAATAGTGGAACATGGTGGTAATATTATTTCTGCTTGCTACTCAGATTTAAGCATTTCGAAATTTTGGATTTGAAAGGGCTCCATTGCATATGAGATGATAACATTTCTGATGACCCTTTACTGTTATTATCCCCGTAATACACGCGTCATACAAGGTATAGAGATGTTGGGAATGCAATCGGGCACGCCTCGGGATAAGTACTCGAATATTCGATAAAATGTACATTATTAATATAATTACTAATACCTATTCTTGTATAAAATCTGTAGATACACGATACGGTAATACAATTTACTCTACTGGGTGCCACTGCGCGAGATTCCAACAGGTTATGGGCCCCGGCCCCAGTCAAGAGACCAGCACAGCCAGCTTTGATCTTATCTCGTCCTCACCTCGTTATCTTATCTTGAGCGCCAAGCACGGGCGCAGTGACATCATGGCAGTGACGAACGGGCCGGAACGACGTGACCAGCGCAGGATCAGTCAACGCCTCTGTTATCAGTGCAGGCGACGCGGACACTACGCGAAGAATTGCACCGAGATTCCGGACATCATCAGGACGGAGGAGATCATACCATTTTCGGAGAAGTCGACACTCGTTTATCATATCGACAGTCTCGGAGCGACGATTAGCGCCGTGCACGCAAATTAGGCGCCGGTGATTTATCTGGATCGTATTGATGGCAGGATAGGGGGAGATGATATATTTGGGAGATTGGAATTGGTTGTCCCTGAACGTGATGTTCTGTCGGCGGATGTTGCGCGTTGCTCCCGTGACATATATGGGAACGTGAAAATTGTGGGTAGTATGTAAGCGCGTGCTCCTACCGGTAACTTTTGGTGAAGTGAAACGAGACGAGTGCCTTTTGGCGATGCCTGCGTGGCGGGAGACCTTGTGGTGAAATTTGGGAATTGCCTTCGTGGCCGACTTTGTGGATTGTCTTAGTGGCCGAGCCTGTGTGGGAGAACCTTTGTGGTATGTGGCCTTTGTGGTGGTATTGGTAACCTGTGTGGTATGTGCCTTAGTGGCTGACTTATGCCTTAGTGGCCCTTTCGATGATTTGTTCTATTTTTGGATCGAGTGCTTATTTTGTCGTATACGTTTTCGGGTTTCGTACCACATTTTCTCACTTTCTTACTTCTTAAATTTTCATGATATTTAGTTAACTTTTTCTTCTTGACCAACAATAAAACCACCATCGGTCATGTTCGAGGTCACGTGGATGTCGAGCTCGTTCGGGCGAGAAATGACCTTCGCCTACGAAAGTGACATTCGGACTTGGTGTATCCTCCATTTCAGCAGCGCATATGACGTCCGACTATGATGGCGAGCGAGCAAGCCACCGCAAAGTGAGGCAAAGCATTACATTGGGTCCTGGTTGCTCCAATGGATACTGGAGGTGGTAATACAGAACCAAGTGGTCATATTGCCTTCACTTCCACAGCTTAGGGTACTACAGGATATCTGGATTTCGCAGAGGATATAGTCCTGGGTTCATCTGAAAGGCAAGTCGAATTGCGCTGCAATATATATCAGTAAATGTATGCGAAGGGAAAGGGAATGGCTGGTACCTCCTCTCGGCATAGCGAGCTTTCGGAGACTCAAACACACGTGGTTCCTAACCTCCGAGAGGTGGTTATGCGTAGCTTTGCGAAAAATTTGGCCAAGAATCTCGATGACTGAGACTGATAATTTACGATGAATATTAAATTTATGGTTGAGTGAGGTTAGAAATGTACCTTGGAACGACCTGCTAAACCATCTGGCCACAGCCATGCCAACCTCTCATCATCGACACTTCTTCCTCTAGGTCCTGCTGCGCCGACAGACGGCATTGTCTACTCTAGAAAAATGCGGACGGTCGAGCATCAAAGCCACCAGCGAAAACTGGAGGCACTTCATCTCGGCCAAGGCGATAGCCTAGGGCCAGACGGGATCATCATTTGTAGCATAGCGGGTTTGAGAGGCAAGCCTGCCACGGGTTTAGTACTGAATCTGAAAGAGAACCGAGCGGGAGATAAGATATCTACAGAAGCCCATAGGAGTGGACCGAAGCGATGTCAAGATGGGAGCGGGAGCTAGGCTTCCACAGGCAGTGGCATCAACCCTTTGAGAGGATAGGAGGGCGTCGGGAGCTATTCTTTACGCATGCAGCGCTCATGTCAGCAGAATACCAGCCCCAAATCCCAGCACGAGGTGGGGTGGTGTCAGCAGCTCATACAAGCTGCCAGAAGTCCCTACAAGCTGATATTTGTCGTTAGTAGCACGTATACAATGAACGACTTGCCTTTTTTGAGCCTTCAACGCCATGTGAGAATGGGCGGGGTGGTAGAGGGTGGTAGGAGAACAATAGTTGAATGTTTGTAAGTACTACGGGAAGAACAAGGCAGGTTCGGCAACATCAGCCGAGTGTTCTAAATAGGAAGGTTTTTCGCTCACTTTCGATTCTGATACTATCCCTGACCCACACATCGACCGGGACCCACCTTTCGACCAGTCACACCCTGTCACAGGCCAAAAAAGGCTTGAGTTCAAACTCAGCACGGGCTGTAGTCTGTAGATCGTTTGCCAGTTAAAGCTCCGACACGTCATCTGTCGGCCTGCGTGACAGAGGCCTATTTTTCGATGTCATTGTCCCCGCCACTTTATATTTAAAAAAGACCACTATTTTACTAAGAATATTGCCTAGAGAACATATACGAAGTTTGAGCTCAATTGGACGCAGTTTGGTGAATATATTTGAATTGGTCGAAAGGTGGGTCGTGGTCGATGTGTGGGTCAGGGATAGTAGGAAACCCTTGGAAAAAAGAACGACGGGCTCGTAAACCACCAATTGCCAATTGGAATTCGTTCTGCCGTGCAAAGGGGCAACAGCCTTCATCACCAAGTATATAACATAGCCAATGGATGAAGGGAAACTAGTTGGCGACCTTGAAGAAAGACCCTGATATAATTACCTCCCGAAGGACATCGCGAAAAAGTAGCAGCTGAAGCACTAGCTAAAGGTTCGGCAAACGACCCGGCGAAAGTTGCACAAGGAAGTGGCACTACTTGGGCTCATGGATACTGGAGACCACATGAAAATATATTTAGCTGATTTCTTTTTGATTATAGTGTAATGGAAGCCAACACGTCGTGAATAAGTGGAAAAGATAGGTAGGAATGATAGCGCGGCACGTAGGGGCTACTGGATGTGAGGTTGTCGGCGAATCCGTGCGTGATTTTGATGTGCATTTCCTACCTTTAGTAGCTACCTGAATACTTCAAACCTAGTGCCTTTGCTGTGGTACTGAATAACACAGACTGGCAAAGTCACTGTCCACCTAAACCCATAGTAATGCTGCTGTCTCCCCTACAGGATGCCGATTATCAGCCGGGATGGGGCGGGACAGGCTAAAAATTTGTCAGCAATGCCTTTTGATGCTCGGGGCGGGGGTTCTTGCTGCTCGTCGTTGGGCGGCGGGGGGCGCGCTCTGGTTGGGGGGCGGGCAAATCATGTGACTTGATGGTGAAAAAAAAGGCGGAAAAAAGGATTAAATCCCATAAATCGTGAAAATATTACCTGAGGTTCTAGATTTTCGTTTTGAACCGTGTTAGACAATCAAATAGTCGAATAAGCAGTGTATATACACGCAACAAGAAAGGGCTATCTAGATTCTAGGTCACAAGTTGATTGAGAAGGATAAGGCAGTCGAAAACTGCCTTGTCCCATCCCTTACGCTCACCCCTGCTATCCTGAAAGACTACGCCCCAGAACAGGAGGGCAGCCATGACGCTCACGAGCCCATTGAGACCCGGACGCCGAAGCTGCTTCCAATCTCCTCCTATTACCCTTGAGAACACAAGTTTGCCATTGGTAGATTTGCGCTAATTTGACTGAAGTCCAGTCCACCAAGTTATGTACCTGGCTTCAACGTACACTTGGACATCGTCAGGAAGGACGAGATCGTTGAATCCACGTCTTGATAGCTTCTGGGCGATTTATCGTCGAAAGCTTCTCCACCTCCTCGTAGTCTGCCTGGGTCTCAAAAAGTGTCCATACCTCCACTAACTTCAACCATGTTTTCCCTAAATCCGGGTTCTCCATCATGGAAAGGGCAGCAGTGAACCATGTTGCTGGCGCCGATACAGGAGATGGAGCTGCAACGGAAGATGTAGCAGTGGCAGAGGTGTCCTGGAAACTGGCCATAGATTGGATGGCAGCAATGGTACGTGGTTCCCTAGATGGTTTGGTCGGCACACGCGAGCTGAGAACGACGAGCGGATGAAGCATGGGAGGCGTTCGTTGGCTCTGCAGTGGGTGTTGAATCAACGTTAATGCCTCCGCCTGATCCCGTCTTTCTCTTCTTTGCTACTGCCCTTCCTTCTTGTTCTGCCACACCTCTGACCTTTGCCACCACCCCAATACTCGTGTCCTTATCTGCTGATGCGCGCCGTCTCTTGCTTGGTACCTCAGATGCTTTGTCCACCTTGTCTGTCTTGTGGGTGTCAAATTTGAGTTTCAACTTGCGATGGAGTTCCAAGAATGAGTGTATTACCACTATCCGCCCTTCTCTGGGTAGAGGTGTTGGTATTGGCCGGCGAGGGGCTTCCAGGTGGGAGAGACATACGGCGAAGGATAGGCGACGGCAGTAGATCAAACATTGGGTGAAGCAGAGGGCTTGGTGGTGGACTCGGCGATAAGCTAGTCGCTCTCGGATTTCGGGTAGGAGAGATGGGTGGGAGTGCGAAATTTTTGATGACATCCACCATCATAGCTGCAGCAGAAGGCTTCAATGGCACCGAAGCCCGAGTGAGTCCTATGATAGGCACCAGTACAGCTCGAGTGGGAGGAGAGGTCGAAGCTGGTGGTGGCAAAGGTGTCTCTTTCGGGGTCAAAGGGACTTGTGGGGTCAGAGTAAGGTTTGAAGACATGGCTGGTGGCAGACGTGTTGCATTTGCGGTCGATATGGCTTTGGGCTTGGACTTGGACTTGGCTTTAGGCCTGGCTTTAGCGTTCGCTTTCGAAGTTGAAGGCACCGTTGTGGGTGTCAAGGAAGGGATGGTCGGTGCTATGGAAGCCGAACCCAGGTCTGCCGACGCAGACAGAGTTGGTGTGGAGGTGGGGGTAGGTGAAGACTGATTCTTGTTTCCCAATTTAATGGCATCGCAGTTGACGCCACCAGCTTCGAGTTGAGCAGACTCCAGAGGTAGGAACCCATCTGTTTCTTGAAGTGCACGCGATCGACAGTCCTCAACGTCTACAAGAGCAGCATTAGTAGATTTCTCTGCCACAACGGAGAAGAGCTTACTATAGCACGCCTTGAGAAATGCACCGTAGATAGTGACGATGTGCTTCTTGTAGCTGGCACGTTCTACACCACCAAAATTCAGAGGAATGTCGCCTTTTGTCTCTCCTGAATGAATACTACAAAGAATATTGGCACTGACGGAGCACAGAACACTATATCAGACGCACCTAGCCATGTTGAGACGGCCACCCATAGCAGGTTCCGGTCCCCCGGCCAATAATGTTGCCTTCCAACCCATCGCCTCGCATATCAAGTTGAGGATGGGTAGTATAAACCTCACGAGGGCCTCAATACATCTAGAAATAGCCGTTGTCAGAAATATACAAAGCATGGATCGAGATAAAACTTACCTCTGACGATCTGTAGGCGTTGTGGATGGCGGAGAAGTAGTATCGTGCTTCCACTTCTCCATGGCTTCGTCGTGTTCCTGATCAGCTAGTCCTAGCCACTCAGTTTGCGAATCTTCATCGAGCGCTTCAAAAAGTTCCTGAGCAAGCTCTCGCCGGAGGTTGGCTTTTGTTGCTCTGCGCACTTTTGCGATGTTGTCGATTTGAGTTTGGAAATGGGGGAGTTTGCGGTAAAATTGGTATGCTGGGCGGTGATGAGGACGAACAAACCCCACTCCCGTCAGCTTCCAGAGTAAGATGCGGTATGGGTTTTGTGCTCCAGATTTGGTGGGATCAATGTCGTGATCCTTCAAATACTGGTAGGAACACCAGTGTTTGAGTTGCTGTGCCTTGACGTTAGCAATGACTTGAGGAACAAATAGTAGTCAACGCACTGCTTTACGTATCATGATCAAACTTAGAGTACGCTCCTTCAAACGTTCAACGTTGCAACCTCTGCTCTGTACTCCTCTGGCGACAGCTTGTCTTGGTCTGGTTCTATCTGCTCCTTGTCTGGTGCTTCGTCGTCGACTGAACTGAGGGACTCTGGCGTGGGCTCTTGGTCCATTGCGAGCTCAACTGGGTACCGTTTGAAGTACCGACTTTGAATCTTGGAGAGAGTGTCTGCGGTGTAACCTCCGTCGACGCCTGCCTTGTAGACTGGCTTTTCGCTTACGAGGAATGTAAAGCGAGACCCGAAATACGCCTGGGTGTCCCATCTAAACACGAATGGTAAGTCAGATACAAGAAAGATAGTTTGTCATTCACGTTGACTAGGCTGGCAGTGTATAAGTGTAATCAGACTCAAGATTTTGAGCAGCACGGACACGACGAGCAAGTTGTCCTTGGGGTAGGATAGGATATCAAACTCCAGCGGACGCGGACGCCATATTTAAAGGGTCGACTCGGAAACCAAACCAGTTTGTGCCTCTTGCATGCCCAAGCCGCAAACCAAGTTAGAATCTGAAGCTAAGCGAAAAAAAAAACTTCACTTCTTTCAATTTTCTGTTCTGGGACTAACTCCAGGAATTCCAGTCTCTTACGAATGGGGAGCTAAAGGGCACATCATGCGATGGTGCACACGTCTCAAACCTTACGCTTGTTGACACCACACGCAGATCTACATCAAGGCGATCGTCAAATGTAATTAGACCCTTTCGTCTGCATTTCAGTGAGTTCCTAGTTCCCAGAGTCTTTAAATCAACCACCGTCAAATTTCACAGAATTTTGACAACCATGGTCAACAAACTCCCCACTCCTAAGCAGCTTCCACAGGTCCCTGACATAACGCCCGAGATCGTCGCCACTGCTGTTGCTGTGCTCAGTGACGCTTTTGGCAAGCAGCCCAAAGCAGCCCCTGGTTCAGACAATGGCACAGGGTATCGCGACGACCCGGACTTTCGCCTGGCTCGTTTCGCACAAGTCCACAGCTTGGGTGATGAACACCCTCCAGTACACGTCGACGACCCCGACTTTCAACTCGCTAGTTTTGCTGAAGTCTACAACCACGAGCCGGACAAGTCAAGCAATTTTGAGCCTGAATCACCCAGTGTTGCGCATGAGGATCAACTCCTCTGCGTAAGCATTGTTGAAAGTAGTGGGTACTCGACTCAGTACCTCCCTACGCTTACTTATCTACCTATGACCTCCTAGAAACTAAACTTCGTCGTGTCGCCTTTGAAGATCATGAAAACTGGTCAAGCGTGGCCATCCCTCTCCCTGAGTCTATGAAAGAGCCTCATCGTATTGGGACCCTCAAGCCTACATACCTAGTTGTCCTTGCGGGCGTCGAAGTGGGGATATTCGTATCTTGGTATGTTTTCCTAACTTTGACTTGAAATTCTTACTCATCTGTCATGCGCTCCTATAGTAGCGGTCAGCCACCCTTCAACAGTGCCTTCTCTACCTGGGACACCACACTGGCGTATTATACTAAGAACTTCAACGACCACAACATCCAAGCCATCCACGATGTTGGCAGTATTCTCAGGCCCATCGATGTTCCCTCAGCGGTGCCGACTCTGACAAAGCTCGTCAAGAGGTGGAAAATTGTTCCTCGCTCCCTCCCCCTCGCACCCAAGCCGGTCGCCCTGTTCATGCACGTGCTGAGGCCCCCGTAGTAGGTCCCTCCAGTGCTGCCACCAAGGTCAACAAGGGAAAGAACGCCCCCATTCAGCACTGTTCGACAAGGACCAGGACCAGGACCAGGACCAGGACCAGGACCAGGATGAGGATGAGGACGAAGCGGAGCGATTGGCTCCCCCTCCCCCATACGCGGACAAAGTCATTAACGTCTCCGATTTTTCCACTGCATATTTTGTCCCGTTGGTACCTGTCTCAGCCAGTAACTAAAGCGTCGTACTTCCGTTTAGTTTAAGTTACCCCTATGTTCGGACTGTTATTACCTACAATAAAAAGCTGGTCCATTGTCTTTACGTCTGTCATAACTGTGACTTGGCCATGACCCAGAATAAAAGCTGGTTCACCGCCTCTACGTCCGTCACAAATGTAAGACTGTTCTGATTTGGCTACAGTGTAGAATAAACGCCGGTTTACATTCTGTCGCACTCGCCCTGCGTTGCAGGCAGACTTTCGGGTTTGTGGCATGCACCTTCGGGTGAAGTCCGAATGCAGTACTTTGTCTCTCTGCCCGGCTTGGTGCCCGCTCCATTCACCTGGCAGTTGCAATGCCAATTCAATTGAGCAGAACCCTACATCAACAACTACGGGGACCGCTTCAGCCTATCCTCATGGAAATATATTTGAATTAAACATATTCGAATTTCAAACTCATGCTTGAATACAACAAGAAGCATCGTTAGCCAAAGGATCTAATGTAGAATGAGACACGCACAAAGTGCCGGGGGGCTTGACGGGGTGCATGTAGGTTGGGATTACCATCTCAGAGCGGAGACTTGAGGTGAA
>Ga0247737_1000983_pt1 | contig 12065 bp, 12 predicted proteins | sample UWRJL028104C2_FD_180937 | JGI IMG/M metagenome (GOLD analysis project Ga0247737, IMG submission 180937) | Plant litter microbial communities from Arlington Agricultural Research Station in Wisconsin, United States - UWRJ-L028-104C-2 | ecosystem: Environmental > Terrestrial > Plant litter >...
TGATCCTAGTTCTATCTTTCATGGCCCTCGACTCGCAAGCCCTTATTATCAATGCTGCCGCACAAGCTGGTGTGCCGTGGGTGATCCCCTGTGAGTTTGCAGCCGACAATCTGCACGAGAAACTGAATCAGGAAATTAGCATGATGTCCCAAAAGAACAAGTATAGAGAATATATTGATCAACTTGGAGTTAGCAGTTGGATTGGGATTATTAATGGACCATGGTTTGACTGGAGCTTCAAGAAGTCTTACTGGGGGATTGATGTCAAAGCACGAAAGGTGAATATTTTCAATGGAGATACAAAGATCAACACTACGACTCTTCGTAAGGTGGGGCGGTCTCTTGCTGCACTACTTAGTCTACCGGAGTCAGAGCTACAGACATTCAAGAATCAGTTTGTCTACTTCAGCTCGTTTCTCGTTAGCCAGAGAGATATCTTGAATAGTGTTATTCGTGCAACTGGTACAGAGGAGTCAGATTGGGTTATCGAGACAAAAGATGCTACGAAAGCTGCCGAAGACGCCAAGAAAGCAATTGAAAGAGGTGACGGCATGGCGACGGTTGACTTACTATTTGCAACCCTTAATAGAGAAGGGTTTGGAGGAAATTATGAACAAAAGGTTTTTCTTAACAAAGAGTTGGAATTGGAGCAGGAGAACTTTGATATTGTTGTTAGAAAACTTGTGTGGGAAAGTGAGAGTCGAATCTGAGGCGGTGACTATTTCATATGAATACTTTATCTTACATTAGCGGACCCGATGGTTGAAATATTTATGCTCAGGATATAAAGATGAGATTACCAATAATACAGTTTATATCAATATGTCTCAAGATAAGAATGAGCGAACTATATGAGCAAGCCTTACATGTCATTACGCCTTTCTGACCTCAATATTCAAGTAGAAGCTAGCTTGAGTTAGTTTGTACCAGCTCCTAGCTCAAGTATGGGATAAAGCTCCATTCTGTTATCAACATTACATGTGAATATTCAGCTGACATTTCAAACAGATGGCCAAACCTCGTGAATGAGACATAGCCAATGTCAATGTTGAAAACACAATATATTGCTGCAAAAGTGCCAGCAACGGTAGAACAATTTAGGTAGAGCTCTTCAAAAAATGCCTAGGGTTAGAGCAAAGCCTTAAATAGCAATAAATTTAATCACATTCCGCCCGAAAGTCCGTAGAATAACTTTCAGATCTGTAAAAAGGGTACTGATGAACAATTAGTTGCACGGGAACTACCACACAGTGTTTGTTGGGCCTTGAACTTCTTACTTAGACTAATTGTATTGTATTGTAAGCGAAAGATATAATTGTAAAGCAACATCATTAGTTATTATGCGATGCCCAACAGGTGAGGTAATTGACGGGACACTTTAACGAAGTATGGCGAGCTTTCTTATGTAATCCAACGAACAGTGTCCCGACAATGGCCTAAACCCCCTAGTGCATGCTTTTGAATACCTCACACCTGGTAACATTATGACAAATAATTGAGATTTTTACACCACGCAACTTTCTGAGACAGAGCGAGCGACAATGGAGAGCCAGTTTCGACTAGATGACTACTCCCGGCGATCGGCTTGTGATAGATGCAGAGATCAGAAGCTTCGATGCGAACGACCACTCTCCACTGACTCTGGTCATCGTACTACACAGTGCCGCCGATGCACGTCGGTACAGGTGCGGTGCCTAACAACTATTCAATCTCGTCACGAAAGAAATCAATCTCGGACTTCTTTCAACATCTCCCAGCCTCGAAAGCGACACCGCGAAGATACTAGCGGCAGCACTGAAGGGAGCCAAGAAGACCAGGGATGCAACGTTACTGAAATCGAGACGCAGAGGAATTCGCATAGAAAAGATGAAAGCAAACAAGTCTTCCAACAGCACCATGAACAACAGAAATCACAATTTGACGTAGAAGACCCTCTATCCCTATTCTATCTGAACAATAACACATTATATTCTTGTGATAACTCGCAAAGGGAAACACTACTAGTCCAAAGCACCGGAATCATAGACCCGAAGATGATCTCATTTAGGAATGCTTTGTCTGGAGATTTCAATGCAACTGATTCCTTCGATCTTCCCTCTGAATTTGTGGACAATCAAATTGGTTTTGATATTTCAAACTCCCAAACTACCAGCACAAACTCGGAGCACCTGGAGCACTCATATGAAACCGGCTCCAGCATTGAAAAGCATATTGGCACTGCGAATCTCTCCTCGGGTGAAACGGAGATTACCGAGCTGGGTGTATCCTTGAACCAAGGAATAGAAGAACCTAACCCTGTTGAATCAGCCTTGGATCGAATTATGATTCTCAGTGTCATGTTAGCCCAAGAATCAAATTGCGCTAGGAAGCATGCCATGCCGGGACCTCGACTCAAAATTATCCTCAACAAGACTCTTCAACAGTCAGAAGCTTATGTATCGTTGCTGAAAGATCTTAAGCTACTTGCGTATTCTTGCCCAAACTCGGAAGATCCTAACCAGCATCTACACGAACGCAGTAACACTTCGCAATTTTTTGACCCTCCCACAATTAGCCAAGCCTTGTCTACTAAATCACGGATTGACACGCAGGCTGCGCTTCAGCTGCTCTCGTGCAATGCCGCATTGCTAAGTAATTATAGCGTCATCGGCTCGCTTTTATTAAGAATAGCCACCGCCCAGTCAGCGGAAAAATCTAACATACTTCCACACTTACCAGAAGTGTACATGGATGGCTTCAGTGGTGTGAGTTCTAGTCTCCAGATAAAACTATTAACACAGGTTTGTGTCCATATGATCTTGGAGATACAGGCTGGGCTCGACGAAGTGAGATGTAGTGGTTCATTAACCCTTGCCTCCTTGAATGCCTTTGATGCTCTTTTTGGATCTCGAGACAGTCCAGATAGTCAGGATGAGGGTAACGCGTTGTCACAGCAGGTGATACAGCTCATGAACGATGTTGCGAAAGCTTTTGGGCATTCGCTACGGTAACGAGTCTAAATGGCCTAGCATCGTTGTAAGTCATCTAGATGGTCTAATTATCAAAAGAATAAGTGGGTGAACGGTTCTAGGAAAGACTACTATCGCCAGGCCTCTAGTATGTTGACTACAAGGTTTCTCCATAATTTGATCAAATTGCCACAGATATCTACATACTTTGCAATCTCGCATATATCTATCACTCCCTCCAACGGATACTCCAGTCTCCCTTAGCAAAACTAGACTCGACCACCTTCCCCAGCATAACGGCCTCACACTTGCGTCTTTCACCTACTTCGTTTCCACCTGATTCATTCTTGATTATAAATCCGAATGCGACGCCCCTACGAGCAGCACATCTTACCATTTCTCTTTCTGTCGCGCGTTGCTGACCCTCTCTCCTCTTTTTAAGCATTTCTTCAGTCTCTTCGATTCTCTCTGCTTTTCCTTTCTCGCCACCCACTCCGCCATTAACTTCTGAAATCTCTTGGGGTGGACGTACCCTTGTCCCACTGCGAATGGACATCCTTGCCAGCATATCACCATCGACTACCACATATTCACCCAACGGCTCGGGTTCGGGGCGATCTTCCATGTCGACGCTTTTCCACTCGGCTTCATCCGGAGCTCCACGTCTAGGTCTGTTTTTTTTCCTCCCGAACACCTTCTCTGGATCATGTCGATCTCCAAACATTAAAGTCTCAGCTGCTGTACAGGGCACTAGAATTCGAGGATCTCCCTTCATTTTCTTGGAAACTTTGTTGATACTTTCTGGTACCCCACTAACGGTCCCATTCAGTAGAGACACAAATGCATCTTCGATTTGTCGGTCGACCTTCCCGGGCTTTTTGTTTCGACACTTAGTGGAACAGTATTTTACTGGAGTGGCGGTGGCGTTTGGAACAGCATGTGACTTGCGAGCACCTGTACGTGTTATGAGAAAATAGCAGTCATTATGGTTGTAGAGTAGTTACCAATGACTCGCCCACAAGAATGACAATATGGAGTCGATTCCCCGCCTGGGAGGAGGTATTGAGGTGGAGGCGTGGACTGGTGTTTGGAAGGTCGTGACCATGAATCCATCCAACTCATCTTGGAAAAACACTGCGCTTTGCGCGATAAAGATTTTTGACTAGGTATTAGGAATTCGAAAAATGAGCTATGGGTGGCATTTGAGACCAGAATACTGCGTTTCAATTGATTCATGAATAATAATAGGTAAATTGTATGTGTAGTTATTACAAGTCGGCCTGACGTCTCCTGCTTACGTCATAGCTCGAGCTTCCTACCAGAGTGTGTTTTGGTGAGTAATTATATTCTGCTATTTTAATTTTAAGGTTCATTGAGCATACTGAAATTTTCACCTGGGCAGATAGAAATTCACAATCTTCCTTCTAGTTCTAAGATAAAGCCATAAAGAAATTTTGAGAGACTAATGCTGAAAAATATCTCGTCAAGACTCGTGATCGGTTATAAGGAACCAAGTACGAGGAGAGTCAACGGGGGATTGTCACGTTTTAAGTATGAAAAACGATTGACAAATAATCAGCAACATAGATAAACTCAAATGTTCTCCGTATATATCTCTAATCGGCTTAGTGATAAGACTTCGGGGCCTTGAATATAATCAAACTCAGTTCTATGGTGCTCAGGATGTCCAAAGCCATATTTTGAAGATCATCAAAATCTGCATTAAACCTACTCCTGTCCTTAAAGAGAAAAAACAACATTTGATTTTACGAATTGTGTCTGCTTTCACAGCTTGCGTATTTGTATAAAACAGAAGAGTAGCTTCAACGTGACATATATTTTGGATACACGCACAAATTCGTTTCTGTGTGTCAAGCCAAAGACGCAAAAGCCACCAATCTGCACTTTCTACCACCCCTAACTCAAATGTAGATGCTTAAATCTCTAAGAAATATCCGGAGAAGTTCTTGAATTCCGCTTGCACCGAGTCTGAAATAACTAGGGTGGTCAAAACGTTAGCTTTACATACACGTGTACTAATCAATGCTTAGGCAATACTTACCATTTTGTACCGGGATAGAACCGTCTGTACTGCGTCCACAAGTGTCAATTATCTCGAAGTTTGAAGTATCTCTTTCACTTGATATAGTCGGTCTGAAGGGCGCCGACAGTCTTTTGTGGTACAGATCGTCCCAGTCTATTTGGCTGAAATATGGATGCGCCATGATTTCCTGAGCATCTGTAGGTCCTGATCCAAGTCTTTGCTCTGGGGCTTTTGCTAACAATCTTCGGCATATCTCAATGGTATTTGGTTGAGAGTGTAAGGGAGTGAAAGGGTCTTCCCCAAGAATTGCATCGTAAATCTCATCTTCATCCTCACCGCGGAAAGGCTGTTGTTGAAAATTCATCTGGTATGTTATGACCCCAAAAGCCCACCAGTCCACAGCAAAAGTGTATTCTTTGTCCAAAAGAACCTAAACTTTAATGTGAGGCAGCTCTTGGGATTGAAAAGTGGGGATACATACTTCTGGTGCCATGAATTCCGTATTCCCACAAAATGTCTTCGTAGTGCTTCCATACTGCATTTCTTCTGCACATAGTCCAAATCCTATCACTTTAATATGTCCATCAAGTCCCATCATGATGTTGTCCAGCTTCAAATCCCGATGCAGGATACCTTTTTGATGAAGAAATTTCAGGACGAGGCATACTTCAGCAGCGTAAAACCTTCCGTTTCTTAGTTTGGTTAAGCACAAAAAGGGGCAAGGGATAGAGCTCACCGTGCCTGTTCTATAGTAAATGCTTCTTTATGTATGTGCCACATCAAGTCTCCACCAGGAACAAAATCTGTTACGAAATATAGACGTGTATCATTTTGGAAAGTTTCATACAGACGAATGATGAATGGATGATTCTCTTCAGTGGTAAGTCCAAGAATTCGTTTTTCTTTATTAGCGATCTCTATTTCGTCGTTTTCGATCAGAACAATTTTCTCTAGGACCTTGATCGCATATATCTTCTTTGAATGCCGACTTTCTGCGAGCAAAAGTTGTTCAGAGCGGCTTTTTCTTATGGTAGATATGATTTTGAAATCATTTATACCCAAACCTTTTTTTGACCCTGTGGATAATGACAACCCAACAGACGCAGTATTCTCTCCAGGCATACTTTGATATCTAGCCGGTAGACTATGGCTGGCTGGAATAGATTTGAGTCCTACATCCATATTCGAACCTTTCCCGGCGTGAGCTGCTAAACTGAGATAGTTTCGTCACAATCTCTGCAACAAAAGCAAAAAGGATGGTGTTCTCAGATTCTCGAGAGTCCTATGTACTGCACATTGGACACCGGCATATGAGGATCTCGGTAGAACTCTATGTCAAGTTCTAAGCGTTTACACGACCTATAAGTTTATTGCCACTTACGGATGGGGGCGAATAAAGTATGAAAATGATCCAGCAGAAACGCTATAAATTGAAATAGAGTTGTAACAGAAATTTCCGTCCGAGGCCCTTCCGAAACGGTCACGTGAGAGGCAGTGCTCAAGGCAGCCACCAACGTTCTCAATATATACGTCGAGGCCAATCCAGCTAACCACATGTTTATTGCTGTATATTCATGATATCACAGAAAATGACTCTTTTAATGGATAATGAGATTGTAAAATAGATAAGGTACGGTGCATGGTTGACTTTTGGTTGGGCTAGAAACCCCTATTAATGCTGTGAGAATGCCAATGAACGATCGGCTTCAATGCCTACGCTTGAGAAGATTACAACATAATTATGATTGTGGCACTTTCACGGCTTTTGTGGTTGATCTCCTAAATTTTAATAACGGATCGTTTATTTCTCTGGTGGCTCAGTTAATTGTTACGAATAGGTAGCTTGACATATGATCTTAACAAGGAGGGAAAATACTAGGACGAAGATTGTATGGAAGAGAATACATCAATCGTTGTGCCATCACATTGAGCGGCCTTGTCACTATTTTCATCCTTAATATTGCATTCTGATTCAACAAACAGTTCGGTGAACACCTTGGCTCATAGGGTTCTTCCCACCCTTTCCTTGCCCCCTTTTATGGTGCACACCCTTACTAGACAGATGCTTTTCCAGGCTTGTATCCTTACTAGCATTTAGCAAACTCAAATCCTGCACATCACTCTCGATTAATCCTTGAGTAACTGCACAGATATCTGCGATTAAGCGATCCAAGAGATCAAAGCTCATGCTTTCCCTCACAACGACTCTCAATATCTCAGTTTTGTCCTCATTCGGCGGTAGTGGATAGTTGGGAATAATATATTGCTTTGCTCTCAACAGATTGGAGATAGTTTCCTGTTTGAGATGTGGGAAAGCCTTCTTGAACTGGTCGCTAAATCGGAAGGCGACAACAGGAAGTCCTTCATTGTAATCTGCGGATGTTTCACCTTCTTTCGAGAAGATAGGGCCATCTTTCGAGAATGAGAATACTCCTTTCTTGCGATGGATATCAGAGACGCATGTATACCATTCCGTTGCTTCGAGGGATTTTGAGAGTAAACGTGCATTAGACAAACAGTTCTCCATAATCGATCGATATCCTTGGAAGCCAAGATGAATAAGGTTGAAATACTGCGCAATTATCTGAGCACCTGGCCGAGAAAAGTTGAGCGTGTATGACTCTTCAGTTCCGCCAAGATAATGGAGTTCAAAGATAAGGTGTTTGGGAAGGTATGATTCATCGCGCCAGATAATCCATCCTACACCAGCGTATACCAAGCCAAATTTATGGCCAGATGTATTTATTGACTTAACCCGTGGAAGCTGGAAATCCCACTTGGGTCCTCCGGCTTGCGAGTGTGTGAATGGAGCAATGAAGCCACCTGAGGCTGCATCAACATGTATGGGAATGTCAACTCCAGTTTTGGCTTCATAGGCATCCAAGATTTTTGAGATTTCTTCCACAGGCTCGTAATGACCAGTATAGGTGCTTCCCAAAATCACAAATATCCCGATTGTGTTTTCATCGATGTTTTGCTTGACCAATTCGGGATCAAGTCGGAATCTACTCTTCTCCGACACGGGAAGGATTCTGGCCTCTACTTCAAAATACCGCGCAAACTTTTCCAAGGCTACTTGTGCATTGCTACCCATAATAATGTTGGGCTTTGACTTATCTTTTCCCTCTTTCTCACGCTTTTCTTGCCATCTTCGCTTCATGGCCAACCCGCCCAGATGAATGGCTTCCGAAGAGCCAGTGGTAGCGGAACCAATAGCTTTCTCTCCCTTGTGAGCACCCCAGAGGTTTGCAATGATACTTACGCAACGGGAATGCATTTGCATCATCGCGGGATACTCATCCGCATCGGACATATTCTTGGAGATGTTTTCAAACATCAACTGCTCTGCCTGAGTTTCCATATAGGTCCCGACGAAACTGTTTGATACCAATTGTCAAATGCCAAAATTTACAAAGAATCTCGAATGACTCACCTAGCCAAGTTCAGGTTTGGCCGTCCGTCTAGATCTAGCTCATCCTTCAACATCTGATGGACGGCATCAGCGGGTGCGCCTTTGTCGGGAATTCGAAATTTTGAAATTTCCTGTTTACTAGCATAGCGTGTCGAGTATGGCGTAATGTGATGCATTCCACCATGTGTATGAACATGTTTTTGACCAGCTTCGCTCATATGCATGCCCTTGAGACTATCGATAATGGCATCTGGATCAACCTGCGTCTGTGAGTTTCATGCTCACAGCAGTTCAGAGGGGAAATTCGTGGACATGTTGAGTTGGCTTACATGGCGTGACAGTGACATCGTGAAGAAATGGGTTTTCAATGATGGTAAGTGAATTGAGATTGAGAAGCTGAGATTTTGATTGAATTTTACAAAATAATGATGACGACACAGTGGACAAACAGATGTACGATCCTTAGAAAGCCACGGACATCAACCAACCAACAATTAATACATGTTCTAGACTCGATCTATTCTTTCCGTTATACCCGGTGTAATTGGAGAATTAAACTTTATGCCCCAAGACGTAATTGTGAATTTGTTCTCCACATTCGAAAGCTTGACTTGCACATCCGCCTCGGCAATTCATCCCGTCCGCCTCCACTAGTGTGCCTTGATATCATGTAGTTCAATATGTCAGATTCCCAAAGGAAAGCTTCGACCAAAGTCTAGAAAGACTAGATATTTAAAGCAATTCTACGGACTACAATAGTCGTTGATACACCCCCTGCCAATCAACCTGAAATAAATTTACCAACTTTCATCGGTGTGCACCGTCAAGAGCCCTAAATAGAAGATACAGATTCCACAAGAATTCTACTATTCGTGTGGTCTTGCTCATCCCAATTGATATACCACAAATCTACTTGACTGGACTATCGTCTTTGAAAGCATAGCACGCATGGTGGAACATTGGCAGCAACATAACTCCTTCGATCACATTATGGACCTGGGACTTATCTCTACTCGCTCTCGAAGCTCTGCGTTGAATCAACTTATCTTGTAAAAATTCAAGGAGTGCCTAGAACCCCTGTTTCCATCAGCACTCTAGATATCGTGTCAGTCCTAGTAGTTAGAACCCTCACACCTCCATAGGATCTCCTAAATCGCCGTCAGTAATGCTGAAAACAACCTCTGAAACAGGTAGCTACAATTTCAAACCTATGCTCAGATGATAAGAGTAAAAGAGTAGCCAAGAGAAACACATGTGCTGTTGCGCAACACCGATTGCAGAAACGTCAACTAGGCAATGCTGTGAACTCGACTGTATACATGAAGAAACAGATTTCCCAAAAATCGTGTTCAGATCCGTTGACTCTCCAATGACTATATAGCGCTAAAGTAGTATAGTGACGGGGGCTATCAATCTGGGGATTTGCAATCTGAATACGCGCCGTCGAAGCTAGGTCCTCCAACGCGCGTTCACCTCCCACTCTTTGGAGATTGAAACTAAAGAAGGTAGAACGTCTAAGATTGGGCCAGCAAAATGAATCTCAATGGTGTTCTTGTTCGGGCGTCAACTATGAGGTTTAAAGAAACAGTAGTATCATGAGGTAAGACAGCAATATGTATGCGAGTGTGTACGGTTTTTTAATTTATGTATATTTCAAAAGAGCGAAGAATTCCAATACTATTCCAATATGGTCATATATCATCTCTTATTCCTGCAGCCAGTTAAGCTAGAGTTCAACGATTTCTCAAAGGTCCTCTCTCTCAGCCGCTTCCTCGACATCAAACCTAGCCTTAAAGTCTTCAACGTCCAGCTCCTCACCCATCCAAGCAACTCCACCCGGTGTCTTTGGTGGAATCAACAGGCTGCTAACAACATGGATGACACCGTCCTTTGCAATTCCATCCTGAACCGACACGCTTCCGAACCCATTGATCTTCATCGTAATAAAACCTCCCCATCGAGCGATATCGATACTCAAACTCTTGTCTTCCAACAACGTTGGTAAATCGACATGAATTCTTCCCTTTGGAATATCCTTCTCGCCAATCTCCTGGGACTCCACCTTTGCCTTATAGTATGCATCCGAGTATAGCGTTTGATTTGCTACGACATGGTACTGTAGCAATGCTTTAAGGTATTTTTCTCCGTATTTAGAGAATAGGAAAGCATTTATTCTAGGACCAAGCTTTTGGAACGCAAAGTTCGAGGGTGCGAAGAAAGTTCCGCCGGTGTGGGGTGCATCAGATAGAGCATCGAAAAGACCGGTTTTAATGAGTGCGAGTTGTAGGGTTGAAAAGGAGCCCGGGAGGAGTTCGACGATCTTAAGGGCTGGCGGTGGTGGGAGAAGAAGAGAGTCGACGCCGTGGATCACACCGTTGGTGCCGAACTGTTCGGATTAGTTAAAAGAATGAGACAAGCATGAAGACTTTACATACGATGTTGACAGCTACAATCCTGCTGTAAAAGTTCACAGCTAATCCTCTAAGTCCAAGACCAACACGCAGGCGCTGAGCATCTCCACCAAGTCCTTCCCCTTCCAAAGCCGTAGGAATAGTGTGCGAAACTAAAACACGACCGGCGGGGTAGAAGTCAGGCGAAACATGGTACTTCAGGACCTTCTCAATCAGTTCTTTTGATGGCTTCTTATCATGATGAGGGATCTTCTCAAATGCCTCGTTGGTCGGTGCAAACACTGTATAGTTCGCTTTTGTACCATTCAATGCCTCCACCAGATCCGGGAATTCGTCAATCAGAGAAGCAAGCTTGGTTGTGTATTTGCTGCTGGCAATCAGTTGGTAGACGGTTAGATTTGGCTTGTGGTGAGGGCCGTGATGAGGCTTGTGTTTAGGATGGTGTGAGACGCCGTGGTCGAACTGGGGGTCGTGAGTGGATGCAAGCCAGGACGAGACGTCCCATTTTGTCATAGAGTGGTGGCATTCAAAGGAGGACTTCGCAGAGGAGACAGCGGTAAGTGCAGCATCCAATGCGTTGGAAGAGATGCTTTTGGCATCGTTGATTGTGTTTTGAACGGCAGTCCAGGCGATGTCGACAACCTGCAAGCTGTGGGAGATTGCTTGCTTAGGTTTACCGGCAGATGAGGGCGCTTCTTGTTTGAAGACTTTAAGAGCTTCTTGCTGTTCGAGAACCACGTATGCAGAGCTGGTAGCCACGAGGGGCAGGAGTGTGAGGGTCCCCAACTTCATTGTGATCGTATGGTGTTGGTTTTGGAACAGAAGGAGGAGTGTGAATGAAGCCGAAGAAGGTGAACAAATACCAAGCAGCGACGAGCTAAAATGATACTTTGATGACGCCTTTGGGTTTCAAGGAGAGGCGTGGTGGACGTAAGGTGCTACGCCGTCGGTCAACCAACAATCAACCGCTCAATGTTTGGTATCAAACTGAAGCAGTGTGCACGGCTGAGAAGAATGAAGAAATAGACATAAACATGAACCTACAAAATACTCTATGATTCCCTCCGATGCATATCACCAACCAGGCAAATCGTACGTCTCTCGACGATTGCCTGTATGTTAGCGATTGCGCGGCCTCCCTACCGGAAAACGCCATTGGTTGAGGTGGTGCTTCGTTGCATACGAGTATCAGTATCAAGTAGCAACATCATCATCATCATCCATCATCCATCCATCCATCCCCCATTCAT
>Ga0247737_1000986_pt1 | contig 12044 bp, 10 predicted proteins | sample UWRJL028104C2_FD_180937 | JGI IMG/M metagenome (GOLD analysis project Ga0247737, IMG submission 180937) | Plant litter microbial communities from Arlington Agricultural Research Station in Wisconsin, United States - UWRJ-L028-104C-2 | ecosystem: Environmental > Terrestrial > Plant litter >...
CTGGTGAGATTGCGTCCGCCTTGGTCCGCTTCGCCCGGACGGTCCGGAATGTTTTCCCCTGCCAATCGCTCCCTTTCGAATCGGCGGTGTCATCGCGCGCCGGCGTCGCGGTTGGTCTGCGATCGCCCGGCGGGGAGAAGGTTATCCGCTGATCACAGCGCCGTCGATGCCGGCGCGGCAGCTATAGGAGGGGAGGGAGTGGTGCCCGGGGACGGGATCGAACCGCCGACACTGCGATTTTCAATCGCATGCTCTACCAACTGAGCTACCCGGGCATGGCCGGCGCGCCTGATCGGCGCCGGAAAGAGCGGGCCTCTTAATCGGCGTCGTTGGCGCTGTCCAGCCCGGGTGTTGCAGCCGATGGATCTTCCGGATCGGCAGGCCCCGCCGGGATGCGATAGCCCTCGCCGAGCCATTGCAACAGATCGCGATCGCGGCAGCCGCGGCTGCAGAACGGCGTGTGCTCCGCTATCGCCGGTTTGCCGCAGATCGGGCATTTGTCGGTCTTCGCCATATCAGATCGCCTCGAAATCATGAGTCACGCCGGTGCGCCGCGCCAGCTCGGTGAGCAGCGCGGGCCGCGCCGTCAGCCAGGCCAGAACGCGTGGGCGTATCCTGTGGTGCCTCATCCCCGGTGGTGGGGTGCGCTCGATCGTGCGGAGCAGCGCGCGCGCCTCGGCCCCCGCTCGGTCGGTGCGCAGCAACTCGGGCAGCGACACGCGGGCGCGGCGGCGCACGATCTGCAGGAAGCCGAATCCGTTCATCGCGGTACGCTCGAAGGGCAGGGGCAACGCTGCGTCGATCGCCGCCGCCACCGCCTGGCGGGCCGCCTTGCCCTCGATCGTCGGAAAATCGATGCCGATCGAGCCGCCGATATCGTGCCGCAGGATCGCCGCACCCACTGCGTGCGCCGCGTTGAGCGCCAGCGCTTCGAGCGGCGGGTGACCGTCGACGTCGAACAAGGTCATCGCCGGGGTCGGCGACAGGCGCAGCGCGCCGCCGGCAAAGGCGATCTCGCCGGTCAGCGCTTCCTCGATCACCTCGGACCAGCCCGCCGCCTCGAGCGCGTCCGGCTCATGCGCCCGCAGCGTCCGCACCGGCTGCCCGGATGCGGTGATCCTGGCGAGCAGGTCGGGGCCGGGAGCGGGGGTAGCGCCCGGTTCGGCAGGGGCCACCCTGGAAAGCTTCGAGCGGCCCGGCTCGGGGATCGCCTCCCGGATCATTTCGACGATCAGCGCCGCGCCCTGGGTGATGCCAGCGGGCAATGGCGACAGCATTGCCTCGCCGCCGCCATCCAGCGTCACCCGGCCCTCGCGACCCTTGACGGTGATCTCGACCAGCCGAGCCGACAACACCGCGCCCAGCCGCGGAGCATCGCTGTCGAGCTCGATCCGCGCTTCGATGATCGTGCCATCCTCGACCAGCGCGGCGCGCGCTTCGCCGATCCCGGCCTCGAACAACCATTCGATGGGGGCACGCTCAGCCAAGGGGCATGCCCGCCGCGATCAGCAGCGCGCGGGTCTCGAACAGCGGCAGGCCGATCACGCCGGAATGGCTACCGGACAGGAACCGCACGAACGCTTCGGCCCGACCCTGGATGGCATAGCCGCCCGCCTTGCCCAGTCCTTCGCCGCTCTCGACATAAGCGTCGATCTCGCGCCCGGTCAGCGGCTTGAACGCCACGATCGTGTCGGACAGGCGGGTGCGTGCCTTGCCTGCGCCATCGATCACGCAGACCGCGGTCAGGCAATGATGGCGGCGGCCGGAAAGCAGGCCGAGCATGCGGCGCAAGGTGGCTTCATCCTCGGCCTTGCCCAGGATGCGGCGGCCCAGCGCGATGACGGTGTCGCCGGCCAGCACGATCTCGCCTTCGGCCCTTTCGACCGCGCGCGCCTTGGCCTCGGCCAGACGCGCCACATGCACCCGCGGCTGCTCGGCTGGCAGCGGGGTTTCGTCGATGGCGGGATCGGCGACGCGCGCCGGCTCGACACCGAGCCGCGCGAGAAGGTCGCGCCGGCGCGGGGAGGTTGAGGCAAGAACGAGCCGCACTGGCCCGCGTCTTATTTGAAGCGGTAGGTGATGCGACCCTTGGTCAGGTCGTACGGGGTCAGCTCGACAAGAACCTCGTCGCCCACCAGCACGCGGATGCGGTTCTTGCGCATCTTGCCGGCGGTGTGGCCGAGAATTTCGTGATCGTTTTCGAGTTTTACGCGGAACATGGCGTTGGGCAAAAGCTCCACCACCTGGCCGCGCATTTCGAGCAATTCTTCCTTGGCCAAACAAACCTCTAGCGATGTTGGGAAATCGTGATCGGGCGCCTTAGCGCCAAAGCGGCGAAAAGGGAAGGGCGAGCGCTCGGCACGCCTCAGGACGGGTTATGCTTCGCCAGAAAGGCGTCCAGCCGCGTGAAGAAGTCGGCCAGATTCTCCTTCTTGGCAAGACCATGCCCCTCTTCCTTGTAGAAGATGGACTCGACGTTTGGCCTGCCCGTCAGCGCCTTGACCATCTGATGCGCCTGTTTCGGCGGGACATTGTCGTCCTTCTCGCCATGCGCGATGAACACCGGCACATTCAGCCTTGCGGCCTGGGCGAGCGGAGAGACCGAATCCAGGTCGATCTTGTCCTCGCCCTGCACATGCTTTTGCCATTCGCGGAAATAGCGCGGCGCGCTGAAGCTGCGGCGGTCGAATTTGAGCATGCCGGGCAGGTCGGTCACGCCCGAAAGGCTGACCGCGCAGCGATATTTCTCGGGGTTGCGGATCGCGCCCCACAAGGCGGCATAGCCGCCATAGGACGCGCCCATGATGCACACGCGCTTCGCGTCGATCTTGCCCGACTTGACCAGCCAGTCGACCCCGTCATCGACATCGTCCTGCATCGCCCGGCCCCATTGGCCGTAACCCTTTTCGACATAGTCCTTGCCATAGCCGGTCGAGCCCCGAAAATTCGGCTGGAGCACGGCATAGCCGCGGCTGGCGAGGAACTGGACATATGGGTCGTAATCCCAGCTGTCGCGCGCGAAAGGCCCGCCATGCGGCATGACGATCAGCGGCAGGGCGCGGTCCGGCCGGCCGCTGGGCATGGTCAGATAACCCGGGATCGTCAGTCCGTCGCGCGCCTGATAGCGCACGAAGGTGACGGGCGAGAGCTTGACGCCGTCAAGCGCCGCATAGGGGCGCGCAAATGCGTCGATCCGCTTGGCGGCGCGATCATAGAGGTAATAAGCGCCCGGGTCCGCCGCGCCGCCCGACCAGATCAGCATGCGATTGCCGTCGGTGCTCCGGTTCAGGATGATGTCCTCGGCATTGGGCAAGGCCTTTTCCACCCTGGCCTGCAATGCCTGCATGTCCTTGTCGAGCCACTTCACGCGCCGCCGGTCGTCTTCATAGGTGATGCCGGAAACCACGCCGGTGATCGGGTCGACGATCACGCTCGTCAGGTCGACCTCGGGATTCTCGTAGATCGCGTCCCCGACGGTCCCGGTCCTGAAATCGAAATGATAGGCCGCGAACCGCCCCGTCCTGGAGTTGGTGATGATCATCCCGCTATTGTCGCCGGACAGGAAACGCATGCCGTCCACGGCGCCCTTGTCGTCCTTCGAGACCTTGCTGCGGATCGGCTTCAACGGATCTCCCGGCGTCTCGCGATACCAGACGGTCCAGCGGTCATTGCTGTAAGAGACGCCCGCACGGACGACTCCGGCATTGTCGGCATACCAGTCCCACACGCCATCGCGCGCCTTTTCGACCACGGTCACGCCACCACTGGTCAGGTCGATCCGCTTCACGGACGGTGTGGTGCCGATGTCGTTCTGGCTTGCGACTAATATCCAGCCGCCGGCCGGGTCCGAATAAAGCACCTCTCCGGCCCACAACCCGCGGCTTTTCGGGTCGAGGAGCTTGGGTGCCCCAGCGACGATATCGATGCTCAGCAGCCGGGTGACTGGAAGCTTGAAGCCGTAGAAATCGGTCGTCGTGCCGACCGTCAGCAGCACGCGGCCCGGCCCGGCCCAATTGATGTCTACGATCGAAGCATCACCCAATTCATAGACGCGCGGATGACCCACATCATGCGTTGCGAACACGACAAGCCGGAGCTTGCCGTCAGCCGCGGATGCGCGTGCGGCGATCGTCTTGCCGTCCGGCGACAGTACTGGTTGGGAGAAGAAAGGCTGGTCGGCGAAGGTGGCAGCCGGAACCAGCGCCGCCTTTGGCGGCGTGTCGGCCGCGGCGGCCAGCGTCGTCATGAAGGTCAGGGCAATGGCGCCCGGGATATGCCGCATCGATTTCCCCCCGATCATCCGCGACATGCTTCAGGCCGGATTGTTTTCCTTCAGGAATGCCTCGAGTTCCTTCAGGAATTGCACCCGGTCCGCCTCTTCGGAGAAATGGTGATCGCCCTTGGGCTGCTCGACATAGCGATAGGGCTTGCCCGCCGCCTTCAGCTTTTCGACCATCGCGCGCGATTGCTTCACCGGCACGACCCGGTCGGCCTTGCCGTGCATGATCAGGATCGGGATGGAGAAGTCCGCGGCATAGTTGATCGGCGAGACACCCTTCAGATCGGGTGCCTGGGCGGTCAGCCAGTCCTTGCTCCTGCCGCCGTTGAGGAAGCGGCTGTCATAACGCACCATTGCCGACATGTCGGACACCCCGGCATAGGACACGGCGCATCGATAAACGCCCTTGTCGCGTTGCGCCGCACGGAATGCGGCATAGCCGCCATAGGAGCCGCCGACGATGCAGACCCGTTTGGCATCGGCAATGCCCTCGGCGACCGCCCATTTCACCGCGTCCGTCAGGTCATCCTGCATCGCGAGCCCCCATTGGCCTACGCCCTTGTCGGCAAAGGCGTTGCCGAAGCCGGAGGAGCCCCGGTAATTGGGCTTCAGCACCGCATAGCCGCGACTGGCCAGGAACTGGGCCCACCAGTCCCAGCTCTCGTCGTCGCGGGCGAACGGGCCGCCATGGGGCATCAGGATCAACGGCAGGTTCTTTGCCGCCGCCCCCTGGGGTGTGGTCAGCACCGCCTGGATTTCCAGCCCGTCGCGTGCCTTGTAGCGAATGGTCTTGACGGGCGCGAAGGCGCTGGTCCCAAGGCCGTCATTCACCTTGGCGATAATCCGCATCGCGCCTTCGTCCGGGGCATAGAAATAATAGGCGCCGGGCCGGTCGGCGCCGCCGACATAGACCATCAGTTCCTTGAAGTCGCGGCTCCACGAGGTGATGCGCGCCTGACGAGCCCCCACCGCCTTGTCGATATCTTCCTGAACCTTGGCGAGAGCGGGGTCGAACCAGTGCGTGCGCTGGCGCGTATCGATATAGTTGACACCGATCAGTTTGGTACCGCCGGCGCCGGTGATCAGATCGTCGACATCATAGCCCGGCACGCCGAACAGCTTGTTGCCCGTCTTCAGTGAGGCAAGGTCGAGATCATAGACGGCGTCGAATCCGTCCGGGTCGTCATAGGCGATCGCCTTGCCGGGTTCCGGCAGGAACATGGCCGGCACATTCCCCAGTTTCGCGTTCGGCCCGCGCGCCTTGATGATCGTCCGGAAGGATCCTTCGCCCGAGTCACGGTACAGGAGCCGCGAACTGCGCCGGTCGTCGTCATAGGCAATGCCCATCCGCACCGCGCCTTTGCCGTCGGCAAACCAGTTGAACACCTGGTTGGTGGAGAGCTGGACTCGCTTGCCCTTGCCCGTGGAGACGTCGAACCGCTGCACCTCGGGCCAGAAACCGGCGGCGTCGGAATAGATCGAGGTCTGCATCGCCAGCAGCACGTTCGGCGTTCCGTCATGCGCGATCCACAAGAGATCGTCGGCACTCTGGGCGGCATTGGTTGCGCCCAGGACTTGCATCTTCTTGCCATCGGCGCTGATGCCGACGGCGCGGCGGACATACCAGTCTTCCGCTTCGAAGCTGGAAACGATGCCGATCCGCGCGACCAGCCAGTCGTCATTCACCCAGGTCCAGCTATTCAGATCCGCGTCGCCGGGGCTGAGCTGAGTCATCTTGCTGAAATCGGCGAGCGGAATGATCGCCAGCCGCTGCGTGCCCTTTACGGCAATGCGCGTCGCAATCTTGGTGCCGTCGGGCGAAAGCTCGGGATCTTCCATGAACGGCAGGCGCGCAAACAATTCGAGCGGGACAGGATTCGGCAGCTTCGTCTGGGGCGTGGCGGGCGAGGGGCTCGGCGCCGGCGCGGCACTTTCCTGGGCAGCCAGTGTGGCGGGCGCGGACAACAGCATCGCACCAGCGCACAACAATTTCCAACGCATCACCCAACCCCCTGATCAGCCTTGTGCATCTAGCGCAGACCGCCGGCCCCGAAAAGCGGCTGGCTTCCTATATTGCCACCGAAATGAAGCATTTAGCGCCGAAACCAGAACCGCGCCGGGATTGCTCCCGGCGCGGTCGATGGGCAGGGGCGCGCAATGCATCCCGCTCGATTAAAATGATCAGCCGGCAGCGTGCGCCAATGCTGCGAGCAGCAGCAGGGCGACGATGTTGGTGATCTTGATCATCGGGTTCACCGCCGGGCCGGCCGTATCCTTGTAGGGATCGCCGACCGTGTCGCCTGTCACCGCAGCCTTATGGGCTTCGCTGCCCTTGCCGCCGTGATTGCCGTCCTCGATATACTTCTTCGCATTGTCCCATGCGCCGCCGCCCGAGGTCATCGAGATGGCGACGAACAGGCCCGACACGATCACGCCGAGCAGCAACGCGCCGAGCGCCGCGAAGCCGCTCGCCTGGCCGGCCACCGCCGTGATGATGAAATACACCACGATCGGCGCGAGCACCGGCAGCAGCGACGGGATGATCATCTCCTTGATAGCCGCCTTGGTGACGAGATCGACGGTGCGGGCATAGTTCGGGCGGACCGTGCCCTCCATGATCCCCGGATTGTCACGGAACTGGGCGCGGACGTCCTCGACGACCGATCCCGCCGCACGGCCCACCGCAGTCATGCCGAACGCGCCGAAGCTGAACGGCAGCAGCGCGCCGAGCAGCAGGCCGACGATCACGTACGGATTGCTCAGCGAGAAATCGACCGCGAGATCGGGGAAGTAGATGCCCAGATCGGTCGTGTACGCGCCGAACAGCACGAGCGCGGCAAGAGCGGCCGAACCGATCGCATAGCCCTTGGTCACGGCCTTGGTGGTGTTACCCACCGCGTCGAGCGCGTCCGTGCGGTGGCGGACATCGTCGGGCAGGCCCGCCATTTCGGCGATGCCGCCGGCATTGTCCGTGACCGGGCCATAGGCGTCGAGGGCCACGACCATGCCGGCCAGCGCCAGCATCGCGGTCGCGCCGAACGCGATGCCGATCACGCCGGCGAGCTGATAGGTCGCGATCACCGCGACCGAGATCACCAGCGTCGGCAGTGCCGGGCTCTCCAGGCTGACCGCGAGACCCTGGATGACGTTGGTGCCATGGCCAGTCTCGGACGCCTTGGCGATCGAGCGGACCGGCCGGTAATTGGTGCCGGTATAATATTCAGTGATCCAGACCAGGGCGCCGGTAAGCGCCAGGCCGATCATCATGCACCAGAACAGCGCCATGCCGGTAAAGCCGGTGGTGACTTCGGTGCCGCCGTCGAGGAACGATCCGCCGCCGATCACGGCCTTCATGTCGCCCAGCACATACTGGGTCGCGAAATAGATCGCCGGGATCGAGAGAACCACGGTGGTCCAGAAACCCTTGTAGAGCGCGCCCATGATCGAGTTGTTGGCACCCAGGCGGACCATATAGGTGCCGATGATCGAGGTGATGACGCACACGCCGCCGACGAGCAGCGGCAGGGTCATCAACTGGAAAAGATGGTCGGCGTTCGGGAGGAGCAGCGCGATCGACGCCATGGTGACGCCGATGGTGACGACATAGGTCTCGAACAGATCGGCCGCCATGCCCGCGCAGTCGCCGACATTGTCACCGACGTTATCGGCGATGGTGGCGGGGTTGCGGGGGTCGTCTTCCGGAATGCCGGCCTCGACCTTGCCGACAAGGTCGGCGCCGACATCGGCCGCCTTGGTGAAGATGCCGCCGCCAAGACGCGCGAAGATCGAGATGAGCGAGGCGCCGAAGGCGAGGGCAACGAGCGAGTCGACCACGATGCGGCGATCTGCCTGCACCGCCAGGTCCATATGGGCCTGCGCGATCAGGTACCAGAACAGCCCGGTGATCGAGAGCAGGCCAAGGCCCGCCACCAGCATGCCGGTGACGGCGCCAGACCGGAACGCCATGGTCAGGCCGCCCTGCAGCGACGTGCGCGCGGCTTCCGCGGTGCGGACATTGGCTTTCACCGACACGTTCATGCCGATGAAGCCGGTCACGCCCGACAGGATCGCGCCGATCGCAAAGGCGACGGCTGAGGTGATACCGAGGAAATAGCCTACCACCACGGCGACGACGACGCCGACAATGGCGATGGTGCGATATTGCCGGCCGAGATATGCCTTGGCGCCTTCCGCGATGGCGGCGGCGATGTCCTGCATCTTCTCGTTGCCGGCACTCGCCGCAAGAATCTGTCGACTGGTAATTATGCCATAGAGTACGGCGATCAGGCCGCAGATCATGGCTGCATAGACAATCGTCATATGTATCCTTCCCCTAATGGTGCCGCGCCAGACCTTTTGGCCTGTGTCATCGGCATTTTGGTGAAAGGTATAGAGACGCTCTACGGGAGCGCAAGCCGTTCAGCCGGCGTGCAGAAAACCCAGCCGCGCCGGTAATGAAACCGCTTCGGCGGCATCCATCAGGCTTAGTCCGGAGCCGTCGGAAAAGTGGCCGATCCGGGTTGCCGGAACGGGCAGGGCGAAGCCCGCGGGCGCCGCGAACAACAACTGGTAATCGTCCCCCGCCGTCGCGGCGGCGATGCGGGCGCCGCGATCGTCACCGGCGAAGCGGCGATAGGCGTCCGACAGCGGCACTGCCGCCAGGTCGATCTCCAGCGCGAGCCCGCTTGCCTCCGCCATGCGCGCTCCGTCGATCAGCAGGCCGTCGGACACGTCCATCATTGCGTGAACCAGCGGCGCGAGCGCGCGACCATCGCCGATGCGCGGCATCGGGCGTCGATAAGCGGCAAGCAGCTCGCCTGGCCCCTCCGCGCCGCGCGCAATGGCGAGGCCAGCGCCGGCATCGCCGATCGTGCCGGTGACGTAGAGCGCATCGCCGGCTTTCGCGCCGTTACGAGCCGGGGCAGCGGCATCGGTGCCGAAGGCGGTCAGGGTCAGCACGCGCGGGGCGCCCGGGGGCAGCGATACCGTATCCCCGCCGATCAAGGCACAGTCGAGCTGTCGCAGCCCTTCGATGAACCGGGCATCCCAGGCGGAATCCCCCGCCAGCGTATAGTTGAGCATCATCCCGACCGGCAGCGCACCTTTGGCGGCCAGATCGGACAGATTCACCGCGCCGAGCTTCCAGGCGACGTCCTCGGCCGGATCGGTGGATAGGAAGTGTACGCCCTCGACGATGGTGTCGCTGGTGAGGACGAGCGGCCCGCCCACGTCGAGCAGTGCGGTATCGTCAAGCAACCCCCGCGCCGCGGGATGAAGCGGCAGGGTGCGGAGGGCGGTCAGGAATTCGGCCTCGTTCACTTTTCTCCCCTTCCCTTCAGGAGTGCGGCGGCAGCCCTGTCCCCCGGACAGGGCCAAGAGCCGCCGCACTGGGCAGGGGGTGGGGGACTAACTCGAACGTCCCCGTGACTCCCCCACCCCAACCCCTCCCCTGAAGGGGCGGGGCTAAGGAAAGGAAGCATCCTAACCCCGAACATCCTTCGCGATCGCATCGAGCAGCCCGTTCACGAACCCGGCCTCGCGCTTGTCGAAGAACGCATGCGCCACATCGACATATTCAGTGATCACCGTGGCCACCGGCACGTCCATCCGCGCCATCAACTCATAGGTTCCGGCGCGCAGAATCGCGCGCATCGACCGATCGAGCCGCTCCAGCGCCCAGCCCTTGGCCAGCTTGCCCTTGATCGCTTCGTCGATCTCCGCCTGGCGCGCGACCGCGCCCTTCACGACATCGTCGAAGAAATCGACCTCCGCCTCGGCATATTCGGCGTCTTCGATCGTCGCGCCCAATCGGTGCTGGTGGAATTCGTACAGCAGCGGCGCGATCGCCGTGCCTTCCATCTCGTGCTGGTACAATGCCTGGGTCGCGGCAAGCCGGGCGGCGGCGCGGGCCGTGGAGCGGGCTGAAGTTCGGCTCATAGGGTCAATTCCGTCTGGTCGCCCGCGAGGCGGAGCGCCACTGATTTCGCATGGGCAGGGAGGCCTTCCGCCTCCGCCAGTGCCACGGCCGCAGGGCCGATGGCGCCAAGCGCGGCGTGATCGAGCTGGAGGAAGCTGGTGCGCTTCATGAAGTCGAGCACCGACAGGCCGGAGGCGAAGCGCGCGCGCCGGCCGGTCGGGAGGACATGGTTGGGCCCGGCGACATAATCGCCGATCGCCTCGGGCGTGTGACGGCCCATGAAGACCGATCCGGCATGGCGGACCCGGTCGAACAGCGCTTGGGGATCGTCGCAAGCCAGCTCGAGATGCTCGGGCGCAAGCCGGTCGACCAGCGGAATCGCCTCGAACAGGTCAGTGGTGACGATGATCGCGCCGTTCGCGTCCCAGCTCTCGCGGGTCACCGTCGCGGTGGAAAGCTGGCCGATCTGCCCATCGACTGCCTCGGCGACGGCTTGGCCGAAGGCGGCGTCGTCGGTGAACAGGATCGACTGGCTGGTCGGGTCATGCTCGGCCTGGCTGAGCAGGTCGGCCGCGATCCACTCGGGGTTATTCTTGCCGTCCGCGACGACGACGATCTCGCTCGGCCCGGCGACCATGTCGATGCCGACCACGCCGTAAAGCTGGCGTTTTGCCTCGGCGACCCAGGCATTGCCCGGCCCGGTGATCACGTCGACCGGCGCAATCCGGTCGGTGCCATAGGCAAGCGCCGCGATCGCCTGCGCGCCGCCGATGCGCCAGACCTCGTCCACGCCGGCGATATGCGCTGCCGCCAGCACCAGCGGATTGATCTCGCCGTCCGGGGTCGGCGTCACCATCACCAGCCGCTCGACACCGGCGACCTTGGCCGGGATCGCGTTCATCAGCACCGAGGAGGGGTAAGCCGCGCGACCGCCCGGAATATAGATGCCGGCGTTCTGGATGGCATTCCACCGCGCGCCGAGCCTGACGCCGGCGGAGTCGGTCGAGTCGCTGTCTTCCGGCTTCTGCTTGAGGTGATAGGCAGCGATCCGCTCCGCCGCGAGTTCGATCGCCGCGCGCAGGTCAGGCTCAAGCCCGTTCAGCGCCACGAGCCAGTCGGCCTTCTCGATCCGCCAGCCGGTCTCGTTGAGATCGTGCCGATCGAACTCCTTGGTGAACGCGTGAAGCGCCGCATCCCCTTCGTCACGCACGCTGGCGACGATGGTCCGCACGTCGCGCGCGACATCGGCATCGGCCTCACGGCGCGCGTTGACGAGCGCGGCAAAGTCGCGCTCGAACCCGGGGTCTGAAGTGGAGAGACGGATCATCTTCTTCCTCCCCTCCCGTTTACGGGAGGGGACCGAGGGGTGGGCGCCCGGCCAAAACAAGCGGAATGGTCGAGGTGAGCACGAGCCCACCCCTCGGTCCCCTCCCGCAAGCGAGAGGGGAGGCGATGAGTCTCACGCCGCATCGCGCATCTCCACCGCCCGCCGGAAAGCATCCACCAGCGGCACGATCTCCGCCCGCGTCTTGAACGCCGCCCGGTTGACGATCAGCCGCGATGTAACCTCAGCGATCACCTCGACCTCGACCAGCCCATTCTCTTTCAGCGTCTTGCCCGACGACACCAGGTCAACGATCCGTGGCGCGAGCCCAAGCGTCGGCGCAAGCTCCATCGCGCCGTTGAGCTTCACGCACTCCGCCTGAACGCCGCGCGCCTCGAAATGCTGGCGCGTCACATGCGGATATTTGGTCGCGATGCGCACATGGCTCCAGCCGCGCGGATCGTCGCCCGCCGCCATATCGGCCGGCTCCGCGACCGACAGCCGGCAATGCCCGATGCCCAGAT
>Ga0247737_1000988_pt1 | contig 12033 bp, 15 predicted proteins | sample UWRJL028104C2_FD_180937 | JGI IMG/M metagenome (GOLD analysis project Ga0247737, IMG submission 180937) | Plant litter microbial communities from Arlington Agricultural Research Station in Wisconsin, United States - UWRJ-L028-104C-2 | ecosystem: Environmental > Terrestrial > Plant litter >...
CGTCCTGTACCAGCATCTGTTCTGGTTCTTCGGCCACCCCGAGGTGTACATCATGATCCTGCCGGGCTTCGGCATGGTCAGCCACATCATCTCGACCTTCTCGAAGAAGCCCGTGTTCGGCTATCTCGGCATGGCTTACGCCATGGTCGCGATCGGCGTGGTCGGCTTCGTTGTGTGGGCGCACCACATGTTCACCACCGGCCTCAGCGTGAACGTGAAGATGTACTTCACCGCGGCGACGATGGTCATCGCGGTCCCGACGGGCATCAAGATCTTCTCGTGGATCGCGACGATGTGGGGCGGCTCACTCAGCTTCAAGACGCCCATGGTCTGGGCGATCGGCTTCATCTTCATGTTCACCGTGGGCGGCGTGACCGGTGTCGTGCTCGCCAATGGCGGCGTCGACGACGTGATGCAGGACACCTATTACGTCGTCGCGCACTTCCACTATGTGCTGTCGCTCGGTGCGGTGTTCAGCCTGTTCGCCGGTTTCTACTACTGGTTCCCGAAGATGTCGGGCCGGATGTACAACGAGTTCCTTGGCCAGCTGCACTTCTGGGTGTTCTTCATCGGCGTGAACATCCTGTTCTTCCCGATGCACTTCCTCGGCGTGCAGGGCATGCCGCGGCGCATTCCCGACTACAATCCGGAATACTCGTACTTCAACCACATGGCCTCGATCGGTTATGTGATCATGGGCCTCTCGATGCTGGTGTTCTTCGCCAACATCATCTGGTCGCTGTTCGCCGGCAAGAAGGCGGGCGACAGCCCCTGGGGTGAAGGCGCGACGACGCTCGAGTGGACACTGTCGAGCCCGCCGCCATATCACCAGTTCGAGACGCTGCCGCGTATCGACTGACGACCGGCGCCGCCCGCGGCGGCACCATAAACCGATAGCGGCGCCGGATTCGACCGGCGCCGCTACGCATTGAAATGAAGATGAACACGACGACCGCACAGCCACTCCTGCTTCCCGCCGACTGGCGCGATTTCCTCGCGCTCACGAAGCCGCGGGTGATGACGCTTGTCGTCTTCACCGGCCTGTGCGGGATGCTGGCGGCGCCGGTCGGAATCGATCCGGTGCTCGGCTTCACCGCCATCCTGTGCATCGCGCTCGGCGCAGGCGCGGCGGGCGCGCTCAATCAATGGTATGAGTCCGACATCGATGCGGTGATGAAGCGCACTGCCGGTCGGCCATTACCCGCCGGCCGCATGGACCGGCAATCGGCGCTGCATTTCGGTGTCGGGCTGGCTGCCTTTTCGGTGATCCTGATGGGCCTGGCGGTGAACGTCCTCGCCGCCGCGATCCTGACCGTCTCGATCCTGTTCTACGTCTTGGTCTACACGGTCTGGCTGAAGCGCCGGACGCCGCAGAACATCGTCATCGGTGGCGCCGCGGGCGCCTTCCCGCCGCTGATCGGCTGGGCCGCCGCGACCGGCGATGTCGCGACCCTGCCGGTGCTGCTGTTCACATTGGTCTTCCTGTGGACGCCGCCGCATTTCTGGGCGCTCGCCCTGTTCATGAAGTCCGATTACGCTGCTGCCGGCGTGCCGATGCTGCCCGTTGTGGCGGGCGAGCGCGCGACCCGTGTGCAGATCGGGCTCTACACTATTCCGATGGCGGCAGTGGCTATCGCCCCCTGGGCGCTCGGGCTGACCGGCGCGATCTATGGCGTCGTCGCAGTCGCGACCACGCTGATCTTCGGAGCGCTCGCGCTTCAGGTCAGCCTGCGCTCGACGGCCATGGGCGACACGATGAAGCCGGAAAAGCGGCTGTTCGCCTGGTCGATCCTTTATCTTTTCATTCTTTTCGGCGCGTTGGTCGTCGACAGATGGGTCGGCTGATGCAGAACGAAGACGAAATCCGCGCCCGCCAGCGGTCGCGTGCCCGTGTCATGGCGCTCTTGCTGGGCGCCTTCGTCATCCTGGTGTTCGCGATCAGCATCGTGAAGATCAAGGCGGGGATGCCGCATTGACCCGCACGCTACGCACCGCGATGCTCGCCGGCCTCGGCGTGTGTTTCATGACCGGGCTCGGCTATGCCAGCGTGCCGCTATATCGCATGTTCTGCGAAGCGACTGGGCTCAACGGCACGACGCAGCGCGGCCTGGTCGCGCCGGGCGCGGTCGGCGATGCGCAGGTGAGGGTCGATTTCGACACCAATGTCGCGCCCAAGCTCCCCTGGACCTTCAAGCCGGAACTGCCTTCGGAGACGATCGCGATCGGTGCGCGCGACATGGCGTTCTTCACGGCGACCAACAACAGCGACAAGCCGATCACGGGCACCGCGACGTTCAACGTCACGCCGGCCCAGGCAGGCAAATATTTCACCAAGATCCAGTGCTTCTGCTTCACCGAGCAGACGCTGAAGCCGGGTGAGACGGCGCGCATGCCGGTGATCTTCTTCGTCGACCCGAAGATCCTCACTGATCCGGATGCGGTCGACGTGAAGAATATCACTCTCAGCTACACTTTTTACCCTGTGGATTCCGCGAAAGCCGCAAGCTAGAGCGTTGTCGACAGCCTATTAACGGGGACCGAAGAATGGCCGGCGCCAAGAACCACGATTACCATATCCTGCCACCCGATATCTGGCCGTTCGTCGGCTCGTTTTCGGCGCTCACCATGGCGATCGGTGGCATCATGTGGATGCATTCCGGCAGCGTGGCCGGCATCGGCGGCGGCACGATCTTCTTCATCGGCGTCGCGGCCGTGCTGCTCACCATGTTCTCCTGGTGGAGCAACGTGATCAAGGAAGCGCATGCCGGCGATCACACGCCGGTGGTGCAACTCCACCTGCGCTACGGCATGATCCTGTTCATCGCCTCCGAGGTGATGTTCTTCGTCGGCTGGTTCTGGGCGTTCTTCGATTTTTCGTTGTTCCCGGCACCCGTGCAGATCGCCGACGGCACCGTCAGCCTGATCGCCGATGCGGCGCGCGGCACCTGGCCGCCCAAGGGCATCGAGGTGATCGACGCGTTCAAATTCCCGCTGCTCAACACGATCATCCTGCTCACCTCGGGTACGACGGTGACCTGGGCGCACCACGCCCTGATCCACAATCAGCGCGGCGGCGAGAAGACGGGTCTTTGGGGCCTGCTCGGCGTGGGCAACCGCGACGGCGTGCTCAAGGGCCTGTGGCTGACGATCATCCTCGGCCTGATCTTCTCTTCGATCCAGGCCTATGAATATGCGGAGGCGCCCTTCCCCTTCCAGGGGATCAACTATGGTGCGTCCTTCTTCATGGCGACCGGTTTCCACGGTTTCCACGTCATCATCGGAACGATCTTCCTGATCGTGTGCCTGATCCGCGCGTATAAGGGGGACTTCACCCCGCGGCAGCATTTCGGCTTCGAGGCGGCGGCCTGGTACTGGCATTTCGTCGACGTGGTGTGGCTGTTCCTGTTCGTCTCCATCTACGTCTGGGGTGGCTGGGGCGCGCAGGTCCATGGCGGCTGAGCCGGCGTGACGTCGCGCTGGCAGCTCGCACAGGTCAATATCGGTCGGCTCGCTGCGCCGGCCGATGACCCGCAGGTTGCCGGCTTCTTCCAGGAACTCGACCGGATCAACGCGCTGGCGGAAGCCAGCGCGGGATTCGTCTGGCGGCTGCAGGGCGAAGGCAACAGCGCCACCGATCTTCAGCCGACCCCCGACCCCAGGCTGATCGTCAACATGTCGGTCTGGGCGGATGCCGAATCGCTGTTCGACTATGTCTATCGCAGTGCCCATACGCCGGTGATGGCGCAGCGCCGCAGCTGGTTCGACCGGTTCGACGGTGCCTATCAGGCGCTGTGGTGGATCCCCATCGGCACCACGCCGACCATCGACGATGCGTTTGCCCGGCTTTGGATGCTCGACCGCTTTGGCCCCAGCGAGCGGGCCTTCACCTTCAAGCTGCGCTTTCCCGCGCCCGATGCGCCGGGCACGCCCGTCGATATGGGGCCCGATCCATGGTGCATGGGTCACGCCTGATCCCGTCTCCTCGCCGAGCCCCACGCCCGCTGACGTGGCGCTCAAGGGACTGTGCCCGCGCTGCGGCGGCAGGACGCTGTTCGCCGGCATGACCAAATTCGCGGATCGCTGCGTCGCCTGCGGGCTCGATCTTACCCAGTTCAATGTGGGTGACGGGCCGGCGGCCTTTCTCACCCTGATCGTCGGCGGCTTGCTTGTCGGTGTGGCGGTGACCTTGCAACTGACCCTTGAGCCACCGCTCTGGCTGCTGGCGCTGATTCTCGTTCCGCTGGCTGCGGTCGCCGTGACGGGGTCGCTGCGTGTCGCCAAGGGCGCGCTGCTCGCGTTCGAATATCGCAATTCGGCGCGCGAAGGCCGGATCGCCGACAAATGAAGCGGCGCTTTCCCGTCATCGCGACCATCGTGGTGGGTCTTGCCATCGCGGCGATGATCGCGCTCGGCATATGGCAGCTCGAGCGCAAGGGCCAGAAGGAGGCGCTGCTCGCGCAACTCGCGGCGAATCGGTCGCTCCCGCCGATCGCTTTCCCGCGCATTCCCGTCGACGACAGTCTGTTGTTCCGCCGCGCCAGCGCCTTTTGTCTCCAGGCCGTCAGCTTCAGCGTCGAGGGTGGGCGCAACGCGGCGGGCCGCACCGGCTGGCGCCACATCGCCAGGTGCCGTACCGGCGCAGAGGGACCTGGCCTGACCGTACTGATGGGGGTGGCCAAGGCGCCCGACGCCAAGCCAGCCTGGGGTGGCGGCGAGGTCACGGGCTACATCTCTCATGCCCCCGATCACCGGCCGATGATCGCCACCTGGTTCTCGCGTCAGCCCAAGACGCTGATGCTCGTCGCCAATCCGCCGGTGGCAGGGCTCGATGCGAATCCGCAGCCCGATCTTGCCTCGGTGCCGAACAACCATCTCGCTTATGCGGTGCAATGGTTCCTGTTCGCGCTCGTCGCGGCGGTGATATACGGGATAGCACTGCGCCGCCGCCTGAAACTTTGAATCGCCTGAAAGCCTGACTTGCTTGTGACTTTGCCGCGCCGAGGTTAGGCGCAACGGCCATGCGCTATATCAGCACCCGTGGGGCGGCACCCGTCCTTGACTTCGAACAGGTCACGCTCGCTGGCCTCGCCAGTGATGGCGGGCTGTATTTGCCCGAAACCTGGCCCAGCCTGAGTTCCGACGAGATCGCGGCACTGCGCGGTCTCTCCTATGTCGACACCGCGGTCGCCGTGATGGCACCCTTCGTCGAAGGGGCGCTCTCCCGCGAGGAACTGCGCGACCTGTGCAGCCAGGCCTATGGCCGCTTCTCGCACAGGGCGGTGACGCCTCTGGTCCAGCTCGATCATCAGCATTGGCTGCTCGAACTGTTCCATGGTCCGACGCTTGCCTTCAAGGATGTGGCGCTCCAGCTGCTCGGCCTGTTGTTCGAACGCTTCCTTGCCGGCTCCGACAAGCATGTGACGATCGTCGGCGCGACCTCGGGCGATACCGGCTCGGCCGCGATCGATGCGCTGGCCGGCCGAACCGGCGTCGATGTGTTCATGCTCCATCCGAACGGCCGCGTGTCGGACGTGCAGCGCCGCCAGATGACTACGGTGCTCGCGCCCAACATCTATAATATCGCGATCGACGGCAGCTTCGACGATGCCCAGGCGCTGGTGAAGGCGATGTTCAACGATTCCGGCTTTTCCGGGAAATTCCAGCTCTCCGCGGTCAACTCGATCAACTGGGCCCGGCTGATGGCCCAGGTGGTTTATTATTTCTACGCCGCGGTGCGCCTCGGCGCGCCCGAGCGTCCCATCGCCTTCTCGGTTCCGACCGGCAATTTCGGCGACGTGTTCGCCGGTTATGTCGCGGCGAAGATGGGCCTGCCGGTGGCCAAGCTGGTCGTCGCGACCAACGTCAACGACATCCTCCACCGCGCGCTGGCACAGGGCGATTATTCGCAAGGCACGGTCATACCCACGCCCAGCCCGTCGATGGACATCCAGGTTTCGAGCAATTTCGAACGCCTGTTGTTCGATCTGGGCGGCCGCGATGGTGGCGCGACGCGTGAGCAGATGCGCGGCTTCGAGGCGACCAGGGCGATGCGCCTGACCAATGCCCAGCGCGAAGGCGCGGCCGGACTGTTCACCAGCGACCGGATCGACCTGGACGACATGGCGCTGGCGATGCGCTGGGCGTGCGAGGGAGCGGGCCAGGTGATCGATCCGCACACCGCGATCGGCCTCGCCGCGTCTCGTCGCGCCGGTGTTCCTGCCGATGTGCCGGTGGTAACCTTGGCGACGGCGCACCCGGCCAAATTCCGCGAACCGGTCGAGCGCGCCACCGGCGTGCGTCCGGGGCTGCCCTCGCGCCTTGGCGACCTGTTCGATCGCGAAGAGCGCTATGCGAGCCTGCCCGGCACGTTCGAGGCGGTCACCGGCTATATCGCCGAACGGGCGGTGGCGAAGGCGTGATGATGTTCTCCCCGTTCGTTTCGTGCGAAGTCGAGAAACGGGTACCAGGCGCAGGTTTCTCGACTTCGGCCCGAAGGGCCGAAGCCTGTCCTGAGCGCCTGCCTAGGCAGGCAGGCGAAGGGCTCGAAACGAACGGAGATGGGGTGTGAACCTCGTAACACTCATTGGCGAGCCCTGGGCCGACTATGGGCTGATCGACTCTGGCAATGGCCGCAAGCTCGAACGCTATGGCCGTTTCCGGTTCATCCGCCCCGAGGGCCAGGCGCTCTGGGCCCCGGCGCGCGACGACTGGCGCGCCCAGGCGGAATTCGTGCCCGGCTCCGACGAAGATGGTGGCGGCCGCTGGGATTATGTCGAGCCCGTGCCGCGCGACGGCTGGCCGCTGATGTGGGATCAGGTCCGCTTCCAGGCGCAGACCACGCCCTTCCGGCACCTCGGCTTCTTCCCGGACATGGCGCCGGTGTGGAGCTGGATGCGCGAGCAGGTCGCCGGGATGGAAGCGCCCGAATGCCTCAACCTGTTCGGCTATACCGGCGTCGGTACGCTCGCGATGGCGGCCAAGGGCGCGAAGATGGTCCATGTCGATGCATCCAAGAAATCGGTCGAGGCGGCCCGTGCCAATGCGGTGCTCTCCGGCATGGCCGACAAGCCGATCCGCTGGATGACCGACGACGCGACCAAATTCGTCGCCCGCGAAGTCCGCCGCGGCCGGCGTTACGACGGCATCCTGCTCGATCCCCCCAAATTCGGCCGCGGGCCGGAGGGCGAGGTGTGGAAGCTGGAAGAAGGCCTGCCGGGCCTGATCGCCGATTGCCGCAAGCTGCTGGACAGCGAATCGCGCTTCCTGTTCCTCACCGTCTATGCGGTGCGCATGTCGGCGCTCGCGATCGGGGAATTGTTGAACCAGGCGCTGGGCGATCTCGGCGGCAAGGTCGAGGCCGGCGAACTGGCGGTCCGCGAAGAGGCGCGGGGGCTGCTGCTGCCGACGGCGATCTGGGCGCGCTGGTCCCGTTGATCTAAAGCCCCCTCCCCTGGGGAGGGGAGAAGGGTCACTCCATCCCGGCTTGCATCGCGGCGCCCGCCACGAACGGCGCCCCGGCTACCAGCATCAAACTCACTGCCGCCAGCAGTTTCACCGCCCCCGTGCCGTCATCGATCGAGCCGGCCCCGAAGATCAGCAACGGCACCGCCAGCGGCAGCATCACCAGCCCCGCCACCGCCCCGGCCCCCCGCAGCCCCGACACCAGGGCCGACGTCGCGACCGCCAGTGCCGCCAGCCCCGGCGTCCCGACCAGCAACCCCAGTTCCACGCGCAGCGTCGTTTCGCCCGACAGGCCCAGCAGCCCCGCCGCGATTACCGCCGCCAGCATCAACGGCGGCCCGAAGGCGAGCCAATGCCCCACCATCTTCGCCACCGCCACGCTCGCCATGCTGAGCCCGCGCACCGCGAACTGGTCGAGCGCACCGCTCTCCGCATCCGGCCCGATCAGGCGCTCGACCGGCATCAGCGCCGCCAGCAACGCCGCCGCCCAGATCACTCCGCCGCCGACCCGCGCCAGCAGCGCCGCATCGGGCCCGATCGCGAAAGGAAAAAGGATCGCGACGAGCAGGAAGAAAGCGAGCGTGTAGGCCACGCTTCCGCCCGCCCAGGCCCGGGTCAGGTCGCGCGCGACAAGGGTGAGCAACGGCCTCATGCGGCCCCCAGCACGATCGGCACCGCGCCGGGCACGTCGATCGGCATATGCGTTGCGACCAGCGCGATTCCGCCGCTCGCGCGATGCCCGGCGATAAGCCCTTCCAGCACCCGCACGCTCGCATCGTCCAGCCCATTGGCCGGCTCGTCGAGTAACCAGAGTGGCGCCTTGCTTGCCACCACCCGCGCAAGCGCCGCCCGTCGCCGCTGCCCGGTCGAGAGAAGCCGAACTGGCACCTCGGCCAGCGCGGCAAGGTTCGTTGCCTCGAGCGCCGCGGCCACGCGCGTTCCCGGATCGCTGTCCTCGTCATCCAGCGCCGCCCAGAAACGCATCGCATTGCCGAGCCGCCGCTCGGCGTCCAGCGCGGTCGCCTCGGCCATCAGCGCCCGCGCCGCCGGTCCCTCGACGTCACCCTTCGCTGGCTTGAGCAGTCCCGCGGCAACCCGGATCAGGCTCGACTTGCCGACGCCGTTCGGGCCAGAGACCAGCGCCGCGCCGCCTGCGGGAATCGCGAAGGACAGCCCCTCGAACAACACCCGCCCGCCGCGCGCGCAGGTCACGTCCCGGAACGCGAGCCCGCCGCTCACGCCCCGCTTGATCCTTCGTCGCCCACCAAGTCCTCCAGCGCATGCATGTCGTCGTCGGACAGGCCGAAATGATGCCCGACCTCATGGATCATCACATGCGCGACCAATTCGTCGAGCCCGACCCCGGTCTCGATCCACTCCTCCAGGATCGCGCGGCGGTACAGATGGATGCGATCGGGCAGCGCGCCCGATTCCATCGAGGATTTCTCGCCTACGGGTCGCCCATGATAGAGCCCGCTCAGGTCGAGCGGATGCTCGATGCCCAGCGCGTCGAGCGTCTCCTCATCGGCGAACTCCTCGACGATCAGCACGACATCGCCGAGATGCGCGCGGAATTCCGCGGGCAAGGCGTTGAGTGCCTTCAGGGCGATCGCGCGGATCGCATCGGCATCGGGCGCGGTGCGCGGTTGATCGGATGCTGGCATGGGTTATGCCTTAGGATGAAGGCGAGCGAAGTGCCAGCAGGAGGAAAAAGTGCCGATCGAGCAATTGACCGAGGAAGAACGCACGGACGCGCTGGACGAACTCGACGAATGGGATTTCGACGAAGCGCGCGACGCGATCACCCGCACCTTCACCTTCGCCGATTTCAGCGAGGCCTTCGCCTTCATGATGCGTGTCGCCTTGCTTGCAGAGAAGGCTGATCACCACCCTGAATGGTCGAACGTGTGGAACCGCGTCGTGATATTGCTGACCACCCATGACGCGGGCGGCCTGTCGCAGCGCGACGTGGATATGGCCGAGGCGATCGACCTGCTGGTCGACTAACCAAACAAGCCCCTTCCCTGAAGGGAAGGGGATTCAGCCTCCGCTCACCGCGCCACGCCGCATCATCTTGCGCAGCTTGCCTGGCATCCATCGCGCGGCGAACGCCAGCCGGAACGCCGTCTTGCCGACATAGCTGTGCAGCCTGTCGCCATGCACTGCGGCCCATGCCGCCTCGGCGACCTTGTCCACCGGTGTCAGTTCCAGGCCGGCGGCCGTCACCGTCTCGCGGATCGACTGGTTGGATCCGCTGACCGGCTTGTTGAGCAAAGGCGTCTCAATGAAGCCCGGGACCAGATCGCGAACCTTGATCCCGGCGCCATGCCATTCCCCGTCCAGCCCCTCGGTCAACGCCCGCACGCCGAACTTGGTCATCGAATAAGGCACCAGCCCGGACGTGCCGTAGATCGCCGAGGCGGAAGCGGTGTTGAGCAGGCACGATCCCGGCGTCCGCGCGAGATAGGCATAGCCGATCCGCGCACCGTTGAGTGCGCCCATCAAGTTGATCGAGAGCGTCCGGTCGATATCCTCGAAGCTCATCTCCGCGAGCGGGCCGCCCGTCCCGATCCCGGCATTGTTGAACAGCACATCGAGCCTGCCGCCGGCGGGCGCCGTGAACGCGTCCAGGCTCGCCACCCAGGCGTCGCGGTCGCGCACGTCCATCTCATAGGTCTCGACCATGCCCGCCGGCAGCATCGCCGCGGTCCCGGCCAGCCCCTTGGCGTCCACATCGGCTAGTCCGATGCGCCAGCCTCGTGCGGCGAACAGCGTTGCCGTCGCCTGGCCGATGCCAGATCCGCCGCCGGTGATGAAGATCGATTTCTGCGCCGCATTCGCCATGCTGCCCCTCCCGTCGTCGTTTGACGTTCGCGGTATCCTCCCGCACAAACTGTGCCGATGCCAGAACAATCGCCCGGTCCATCGGTCGCCTTCGAGGACGTCACCAGATCCTATGGCGGTACGATCGCGGTCGACTCCGTATCGCTGGAGGTCGCGGGCGGGAGCTTCGTCGCTTTGGTCGGTGCCTCGGGTTCGGGCAAGTCGACCCTCCTCAAGATGGTCAATCGCCTGATCGAGCCAAGCGCCGGCCGCATAGCCATCGCCGGCGAGGAGGTGACCAATGCCGAGCCGTACGCGCTGCGCCGCCGGATCGGCTACGTCTTCCAGAATATCGGCCTGTTCCCGCACATGAACGTCTCCGAGAATATCGGCATCGGCCTGCGCCTCGCCGGCGAGAAGGATCGCGCCGGCCGCGTCGCCAATCTGCTCGACCTGGTGGACCTGCCCCGCGATTTCGGCACGCGCATGCCCGATGCGCTGTCGGGTGGTCAGCGCCAGCGCGTCGGGGTCGCCCGCGCGCTCGCCACCGCGCCCGGCCTGATGCTGATGGACGAGCCGTTCGGCGCGCTCGATCCGGTGACGCGTGACCAGCTCGGTGCCGCCATTCGCGCGCTGCACGACCGGCTCGGCCTCACCACCATCATGGTCACGCACGACATGGCCGAGGCGCTGCTGCTCGCTGACCGTGTCCTCGTCATGGCCGCCGGAAGGATCGTCGCTGACGCGACCCCCAAGGCGCTGCTGGCGGGTGAGGGCGGGGCGGAGGCCGATGCGCTGGTCGCCGTCCCACGCGAACAGGCCCGCCGGCTTCATGCGCTGGAGGGCGGCGCATGAGCCCTTTCTTCGAAGCGCTTTCCCGTGTCCCTGATCTGCTCGCCGCGCATCTGCTGCTCGCTGCCTCCGCGCTCGCGCTCGGCCTGGTCATCAGCCTGCCGCTCGCCATCTGGTCGGCGCGGCGTCCCGCCGTCGCCCGCATCGCGCTCGGCTTCGCCAGCCTGGTCCAGACTATTCCGTCGCTGGCGCTGCTCGCCCTGTTCTATCCTCTACTCCTGTCGCTCTCGACCTTGGTAGGCGGCGGCATCCCGGCGCTCGGTTTCCTGCCCTCGCTGCTCGCGCTGACGCTCTACGCGCTGCTGCCGATCCTGCGGAACGCCGTCACCGGTCTCAACGGAATCGACCCGGCGGTGATCGAAGCGGCGGACGGTGTCGGCATGACCGCGTGGCAAAAGCTCCGCCTCGTCGAGGCACCTTTGGTCGCGCCCGTGCTGATGGCCGGTATCCGCACCGCCGCTGTCTGGACGATCGGCGCGGCGACGCTGTCCACCACGGTCGGCCAGCCGAGCCTTGGCGACATGATCTTCGCCGGCCTGCAGACGCAGAACTGGGCGCTGGTGCTCGCCGGCTGCCTCACCGCGGCGGCGCTCGCGCTGGCGGTCGATGCGCTGCTCGGCGTGATCGAGCGTGGCATTGCGGTGCGCCGTTTCCTCCGCGTGTGGGTTGCGGCCGTCATACTGGCGCTGGGCGTCGTCGCCGCGCTCGCGCCCCTGTGGCCCAAAGGCGGCGAGACGGTCGTGATCGGGGCGAAGGGCTTCTCCGAGCAATATATCCTGGCCCGCGTCATCGGCCATCGGCTGGAAAAGGCCGGCTACCGCGTCGAGTACCGCGAAGGGCTCGGCTCGGTCGTCGCATTCTCGGCGGTCGCGGGCGGCGACATCGATATCTATGTCG
>Ga0247737_1000992_pt1 | contig 12012 bp, 10 predicted proteins | sample UWRJL028104C2_FD_180937 | JGI IMG/M metagenome (GOLD analysis project Ga0247737, IMG submission 180937) | Plant litter microbial communities from Arlington Agricultural Research Station in Wisconsin, United States - UWRJ-L028-104C-2 | ecosystem: Environmental > Terrestrial > Plant litter >...
TCCCTCTCATCCCTACCCTCAACTCAACTGAGCCCACCCACCCCCCGGTCGCTTTGCAAACCTTACTTGCTGCATATCTGCTCTGACTGCTCTTACCTTCTCCATCTTCTCCTCCTCCTCCTCCACACCTTCACCAACCCATCCAGGCCATCGCCAGCCTTTAATTCCTTTCGACACTTTGGACGCCCTTTCGATCCGACGTCGAGGCTTATCCGGTGAATCCATCTTCTTTGTGGTTTGCTTTGCGTCCTCACTCTCAGAGTCAAGCGAGACGTCATTCGATTAAATCCCCCCCCCAAAAGGCCTGGTTCCCGAACTGCCTTGGGTCGACGACAATCCCCGACGCCCGACAACAGAAGGAACAGGTAGATAAGTCATACAATTGACTTTGTCCTGGCACCGCCCGTTGCGAAACTGTCCATTCACTCATTCAGCAGCACCTGCTTTCTTCCTCCTATTGCATAGGCGGCACTGGTTGTTATTGCCATCGAAAATAAAATAAAATCCTGAGCACGTTGCTGGAATACGCCTTGTTCTCGAGTTTCATTCGATCGCGCCTTCGATCAATCCTCTTATCCTCTGTAAGTCACTTTGCTTCTCGTCCTTCATCTCGCCATGAATCTCAACATCTACTTGATTGTGCACCCCATTGTCCGTTCCTTCCCGCTCCACAAAGACACCCGGCTAACCCGGTATTTCTTGTTCGGACAGTACACCTCTTTGCATTCGATATCACCGCGAAGCAACCTCAGGAACGGCTACTCGACCATCTATTTGGCGAATAGTTCTCCGTACACGAATACTACTAATCCCTATATCCCTCCTATCTCCGGCATCGTCGAACGAATGCCTTACACACCACCCTCTTCGCGCTCCCCAGCTGCCTCTACCCTCACATCTCCTGCCCTGAGTCGACGCTCTTCATATCAGCAAGGCCATGGCTCATCCGGTCCCCCTATCTCCAGCAGACCCGAGCTGCCACGGTCGGCGTCGTATCTTATGAGGCAACATCGTCGGACGACCTCGTTCAAAGCTAACCCTTCAAACTTATCTGAACCCACACCACCGGGAACAGCTGACGAGAAGACGAGTGGATCCACGGCCCAGAATGTTTCCATTAGTTTGCGGCAGTCACCTCCCCCAGCTGCAGAGCCATCGAAAATTCCTCCCGGAGCAATCATCTCCCCACCCGACTCCACACAAAACTCCAGTGACGATGAAGAGACCAAACTCGAGGGTTCGAGAGGTAGAGAGTTAGAAAACCTGGCGGAGCTCAAAGCTGCCATTAGAGAAATCGAGCAGCGGAAAGAGAGTTCGCCGAGTCGAGTACCAGACGCCGTGCCGAGTATCAAAAGTCTAGGGCTCATCATGCCGGAGCAAGACGTCCACAGCTCGCCGATAGAAATTAAGCAGCATGAAGGACGTAAGATGCCCGGCCACACCAGATCAAAGACCGACACATCCGTGCTCATGTTTCTGGAAAGACACGAGTCGGCAGTCGAGACTCCACTCAACGGATCCGAGGAAGAGGCCAGTGACGATGACAGCGAGTCAAGATCGCGACGGACAAAGCCTCCGATGCTCAGAAAGAAGTCTGGTGAACTTGTCCGCCCTGCTCTTCGACCGGCATCTGCCAAACGGCGGCCGTCGAGTATGCCTGGCACCCCCACCTTCTCCAAAGCGGTTCACTTCGACTCACATCTTGAACATGTGCGACACTTTCTCCAAGTTGACAGACCCTTGGCAGTCAGTGCGAATTCATCGCCTGTGGAAGCATACGATAGTGACAATGAATTTCCTTTCGACGATGGATCTGCCCCAGCAAGAGCACCTCCCTTTGAGTGGGAAATTGTAGTCTCCAACTTCCCAGCCGACACACCTCTTCGCCTGGCACAGCCAGTGAGAGTCGAGAGAGTGTTCCTGTCTGCAGACAACAAGACGCTGATTGGTAGCGTCGCGGTTGCCAACCTGGCGTTCAATAAATGGGTTGTCGCTCGGTTTACCTTGGACTACTGGAAGACAACATCGGAGGTGGTTGCTGAGTTCAACAACGACGTTCGAGCACCCAAGCACACCGATGGGCACGACCGGTTTAACTTCAACATCAAGCTTGCCGATCTTGCCAACCTCGAGGCCAAGACCATGTTCTTCTGTGTCAAGTACTGCGTCAATGGACAAGAATACTGGGATAACAACAACTCGACCAACTACCAGATCGATTTCAGAAAGAAGGCGAAGCCGCAGAACGGCAAGAAGGGGATACAAGGGGCAGCTTCCAGACCTGCAAACTCCTTACCCAGAAGCAACAAAAAGCCACCGGTGGTTGGAAAGCAGAAACACGTTGCTGCCTTTGATGACTTCGATGGCTTCGATGAGAAGTATAAGTTTGACGATTCTGGAAAATTGGTCGATGACTACCTGGGAGAGTCCACTACCCCCATCAGACTGAAGGGTGTCAAGTCGGCCGTGACCCTTAGTTCAGATGGCCTTCGTCGTTCACCACATCCTAATGGCCAAGCCTTTGGCAACCGATATGACTTTGGTGCTTCCCTCTCGGCAGCGATCAATGCTGCCAACACCACGCTTGGTGACCGGAGTGGTATCACCATGAAGCCATCCCCCAAAAAGGGGTTTGCTTTTGCCAAACATGATGCCGAGCCCTCTTCGCCTCTGACCATGACGGTTCCCAAATCTACTTACACCCCATCCAAGGTGACTGTCACGTCGAGTGCGAACGTTGCCAATTCCCCTAATGGTTCAGAAAAACCAGGATTAGCCTCTCAGTCCTACAGCGAGCTGCTAGATAAATACTGCTTTGTACGTACAAACGAACGCCACTGGGGACCGAAGCCCGAAGCTAATACATGCTATAGTTTGGATCGGTAAAGTCTTCGCCGCAAGTCAAGGACGGGACCCTCCGTCCTGATCAATTTGACGGCACGAATGATGATGGTTATCTTATGGGATCCGCCGAGTCAAGCTCCGACAGCTCACCATTGATGATGGAGAAGATGCCGGCTAGACCTCAATTGCACACCTCTCAGAGCGGTCGATCTGCAAGTCCGGCCCCATTGACGGGTTTTGTTACGGGTACGTCTCCGATGTATCCTTATCAAATGCAAGGGTTTCAACTTCCGGATGCTCATACAGCCACAGCAATTCGAGGATGATCGTACGATTCAATAATATTTTCCGCCTGAACCTTCTACACTGTAACTATCAGCTGTTAAACGACTGCACATACCCCCTATCAACACGATTACACAGCCCCGTCTCTTTTAGGTGACGAATTCCACGGCGATCGAAACGGGGAAACACATATAAGCGACTACCTCTTCGTTGAGAATGGTCTAGAATCTGAAGTGGGACAAGTCCAGAGGAGATTTGGTACTCTCATGTTCATATGGGCGGCATTATCCCGAATGCCTCCAATACGTTTTTGTCACAGCATTTTGTTTTTTTGCGCGGTGGGAAACTTTAGCATAGCCTTCCCGCTTTTCCCGGCTGTACTTTTGAGCGTTTTCGGTTTCATTCTTGCCTGTTTTTCATCACATTTTGCAGATTTTGCGACGGCGTTTGTATTTGCGCGATGGACTCCCTACTCCTGCACCGTACACGTAATAGACTGGGGTTTTTTAATTTTGGAGGGTTGCGAGGATCTTGCGATGGAAACGAAGGCGAACGAGCAGGGTTCGTTTTCGCACATCAGATTGAGATTGCGTGTTTTGTTTTGGAAAAGTTATATTTGTTATAGGGCTACGGGGCCTGAAACGGAACGTGTGGACTGGAGAAGGGAAGATTATGTTAAGCCGGAAATCGAACAAGGTGGGCAGACGGCTATTATCAGAATAGTGAGGTCTGCTCAGTTAGCTATTTGGTGGATACAGATGATAGGCAGATGGACTAGCCAGTCAAGATCAGCAAATCAATACCAAGTGATCACATACAGCATTTCTAAAAATTTCCATTCAATAATTAGTGAGATCTACTTGTGAAACCTCGATTTGAGCGTGGCATAACTAATATTAACTTGAACTAACAATGGATAGGTTTATGTAATCTCGACTTGCATCTTATCTTGCAGGCCTGTGAACAAATCCAGCTCAACACTTGCAGCCGAAATAAGACATCTAGAGATTCTTTCTATTCTCCTTACATAAAAGATGAAGCACCGTTAGTTAGTTAGTGAGTGAGTGAGTGAGCGAGTGAGTGAGTAAAGACATGGAAAGTCTAGTCTAGCCTAGGCCTTTTTACGAGCGTCTGTCGTCTAAGCGAGGACCCCCCCTCCCTCTTGAATGATATATGAAAACCACGCTATGCAATGCAATGCATTAATTAACCACGGCGAAATAAAACCCGCTCTAGCCGTTTTCAGAACCTAGCGAGATAGGATAGAGCTACAGCGAGCAGGTGTGGGGGATGTATGTGTTTACTTGTCATATTTACCTTTTCTATCTGATACTCTGATTATAAGGTCTGCTTGGCGATTTGTGCTTTGTGCTTTGTGCTTTGTGCTTTGTGCTTTGTGCTTTGTGCTTTGTGCTTTGTGCTTTGTGCTTTGTGCTTTGTGGCTTTGAAGAATAGATGGGTTTGGATGTGGATATGGATATGGTGTGGTGTGGTTGGTTTGTCTCTTTGGTTGGTTTGAGCGCGGGATGAAGTGGATGAAGCGGGAGTATCGCATGCTGGGGATTTTGAACACTTCTGGTATGTATTCATCTATGCTTTCTTGCTGTTGAATGATCTGAAAGAAAGAAAGTTGGTTGGGCTTGATCGCTGGGAGGGGAAGGCTTGTGTCACCGGCTGCCATATAAGCTTGGGGCCTTGCGCTGATGGCGAGTTAGCAGGAGATGATATATCAGGAAAGAAGATATCTTTACCGTGTCTATTGAACACCCCTGATAATTAGTGAAGGAAATTGAATCCAGCTTCAGACCCCATTTGTTCGCTGATGGCAGGAGGTATCTGGTTGAAATCATCTGGTTGGTGAGTTTAGAGTAAGTTCGTATGAGCAATTTTGTAATTCAAGAAGTAAGTTATTTAACTTGTTTTAGCAATTGTTTTAGCAAGATGAATTAAGCAGCTTTTCCCACGATGACAGTTCGGGACATAGATGGAAAATACATCATTTGCATTGCTCTAGCATTACTTACTTGGGTATATAAGTTGAGATCGCGTCTAGTCAGTGTAGTAGCGAGAAGTAGAGACGCCAACTCCTTGATTCATATACCTAAGGAGAGGATTCCTCGTTCACCGTAAGGGACTCCCAGAAACTAGTGGCATCACTAGTAAAGTCATCCTCTTGAAAGCAATCAGACGAAATTGACAGTCTCTCAAGTTTATCTAATAGGCGTTATTGCACTAAGGACGTCGTCGATTGTACATTTTCAATAGAAACTGAAAGTCGTAGAGACGAAATCTTGTACTTGATTACAAAATATGCAGTCTAATAATAGTCTTATAATCTAGTAGTCTTAGATCGTACCTGAGTGCATATCCTCGAGTGCTTTGGGAAGCTTAAACACCTTTATCAAGTGTACGTTCTACGCCGTATGCACCTCGAGACTTTCCCCAGGATCTTGACAAGATCTGTTTCGTTTTAAATGCTATGTGGGGTTTCTGCGCGGCCATTGAATCCCTCATCGTACAGTTGAGAACATGAGAGGGTGCTATTGGCTGTGGGTTGCGGCTTAGCTTTCAGTGAGGTCCAGTTTTATTAGCCGAGCATGAAGGGACGGCACGAGGAGATGGCAAAGACTTACGAGTAGAACCAGTAGCGAAGTGCCCATCGTCTAAAAGGAAACCTCAGGTTTGCATTTCATGGAGATACTAGTCTAGCCAGATAGGATCTTCAACAATGGGCACAGAATCTAAACGTAATCCAAATTACTCGAGTGAGATATTCAAGTTTTGGCCATTCATAAGTTCGCTCGCTCCTTGACGTAGAAGCTATCTCAGAGATAGACTAAAGACATCTGGTTCTATGTCATCTCAACATGATTTAGCTTTCAACCTTAGGGTTGTCCCTTGCGTTGTAGTCTTGATTTCCTTAACGAGCTTATTGTAGCTGTATGAAATAGATCATGTGCGGTTACCATTTGCGGTTGCTAGCTTGAAACGTCAGTCCATCAGCAGATTATAGTGCTGCATTTGCGTGGCAAAGCACCTCAGAGAGCCATTGACGGTAGATTTAATAACTCGATTCTGTGGACGTTTCGTCATAACCAACCCACACTTTTCGTGTATGCACGGGTTTCTTTATTTTAAGAATTTCAAGGGTGTAGAATCTAGTTTCGAATGGCAATGCGTGACTATTTTGCTGCCTCCATTTGATCTATAAGTGTCTGGCTTCCTTCTCTTTCCCAAGGAGCTTTTCTGACTATCGATCTCTTTTTGGATCATAATTGTAACCAATATTTTGGACTTCCACTCTCTTATCACCAATACATAATGATCACCCCATCTTTTATCACGGCCGTAGGCCTCACTTCACTGCTCTTACCGCACGTAAGAGCATATACTTTAGTGGATTTATACGATGGCAGTAATTTTTTCGACAGCTTCAGATTTCACGATGTAATTACTCCTGAATTGTTACCTATTATATTCAGTAACTAATGTAACTCAGGAAGCTGATCCAACAAACGGCTTTGTTGATTATGTTTCAAAGGACGACGCCTTGTCTTCCGGCATTGCTCGAACTGTTGGTTCACAAGTGTAAGTGTAAAGCTATTGCGAGCATATTATCCTAAGGGAGAAAGTATTTGGTGTTGGTCATTCCTTAAACCAACTTGCAGAACAAGACCAAGACTTGCTTTTCAGTGCACAACATCACCAGAGTTTATCTTGATAGTCAAGAATTTACGCATTAAATAACCCAATTCTAACATTGACCATTAGATATCTCGGTGTAGACAACTCGACGGTCATAACTGATGGGCCTGGCCGGAAAAGCAATTGGTTGACTAGCAATAAACCTTTCCTGCATGGTCTTCTCATTGGAGATTTTGCTCATATGCCGGGGAGCATATGCGGTCTATGGCCTGCTTTGTAATCCACCTCATTCTGTGAAAGATGTTTCATCCACTAACTTTCGTACAGTTGGACAATCCGTGAAGACGACGCACCATATGGAGAAATTGATATTGTCGAAGGCTTCAATAACATCAACACTAATTTCGCAACCATGCATACCCAAGGAGAGGCTGGTGTTTGTTCATTCGACACTCCTGCAGACCAGCAAACCGGTACCAGCAACCAAGGTAGCACCGACTGCGCGAGCGGGATCGGTTGCTCGGTCCAGGCACAAGCTGGGACCTATGGCACAGAATTCAACGAGAAGGGTGGCGGAGTGTACGCAATGGACTGGACCAGCGAGGCAATAAACATCTATTACTTTGCCCGCAGTGATGTACCAGCTGATATCACGGAGGGAAATCCAAATCCTGCCAACTGGGGCTTACCTCAGGCAAAATTCGATTCCAGGAGTGGGAATTGCGATATTGATGCCAATTTCCCTCGCCAGACTATTGTATGTCTATTCTTTATATCTTTCCATCTATCTCTCTCCAATGATCTGCAAGCTAATTATGAGGACAGTATATCAACACCGACTTTTGTGGTGAGAATGCTGGAGGTCAAGCCTGGACAGACTGGACTACTTGCTCGGCAGACACGCAAGTTTCGTCTTGCGAAGCATACGTAGCGGGAAACCCTCAAGCATTCGATGAGGCTTACTGGCTTATCAACTCCATCAAGGTATACCAGTGATACATGTTCTGATATATTAATCGATTGTATAAACCAAAATATGTACAAAGACTAGAAAGAAATAATACATTCTCAATCATATGGTAAGAAGCAATTATGAATAAAAACATTTATAGTGATCTTCATAATATGTAGCCCTTCTATTTCTCAAATGTATCATAAATGAGACTTTACGATGGTATTTAGAAAACATAATTCGATATAAATGCATAGATAGATCCAACAATGCACCTTGCTCTCAAAATATTCAAAGATATGGATTATTGAGCTTTGCTTATTAGATTCCTGGTATTTTTGATATGTTGCACCTGAAGCTACCATAAAATGTCATCATTCTCATCTCATACTATCCATTATGGCTGGGTTCTATTTTCTTCTTTGGAGCACTAAGAGATTGGTGCCGAGGATTGTATAAAGAATTCATTGCTAACAAAAGGACGAACTCAATTTTGGAGTACTTATGTGTATATTTATTTATGTGCATGTTTAGATCTACATTAGATCCTGCCTGGTCTTTGTGACCAATACCCTATCCCAAAAAATCAAACCATACACCAATCCAATGCTGTATTTTCACTATTTACAAATTCTCCCAAGCCTTTTTACTCCGACTGGAAGAAATGGCCATGTTTCTTCCTCTCTTCCGCCTTGATAGGCGCATTAACAAAAAGCACACCTTCCACGTATCGGGTATCATCGCCTTCAGCCAGGCCACACCCCACCACCGTTTAGCAGTGGCTATTCCAGTACGCTGTTTCTCAAGATCGGCATTGCATCCACCATGCTACAGCTGTCTCCATCTTCAAAACAGATACGTCCTTAGACGTTCTCATGGCCTGTTTAACCATCTCCATCTCCGTCCTCTCCATCATATAACCCCCCTCCTAGATTACTTCGTCGATTATTCCTATGATGTCTTGCATCTGGGGCGCTCGAGCTGCGCAACCTTGATTGTCTTTGCGGTCGGCTCGCCTCGTAATATTCCTGCTCCGGCTGAATGTATTCGTATGCTGGAGAAGGCGAGTCGTAGTACGACGGTCTAGCGGGCAATGGCGACGTCGAAGCTCTTAATCTTCGCTGTCTCTCCTTGCGGCGGGTATCAACGTCCGGAACTGCACGGTGCGAACGAAGAACTTCATCGGTGAAGTCGTACGACCGGTTCTCCATATTCGTGAACTGTCTGCGGCTTCTTGGCGGGAAAGTATCTCTTTTTGACGGTCGGTCCTCAATCATTGGTTTCTCGTATTCCCACTCTCCATCATCCTCATCGTCCTGTGCTCTTTTTGATCTCTTCTTCTCCCGTATAGCTCTCTGTTCTTTCTCCTGCTTCTCTTTCTTGCGTCTTTCTCTGTGACGTTCTGACATTCTCTTTCCAGGATCATCATCTGGAATGTATTCGATACCTTTCTGCTTTGCCTCATGGACTCGTTTGGCTTCCTCCAAAGCTATCAGATAATTAGCATCGCAATTATGAGTTTGGTCTGCAACATGACTCACCTTTCCATTTGGGATCTCCTCTTGGTCCGGTTTTCGTTGGTGCACCAGCAGGATGGTTTGATAGCCATAACATCGGAGGCAAGATAACTGATGTATTTATGACCCTTTGACTCATTAGCGTCTTCAAAGCTGAGGGCACTTGAAAACTTACAAACTCGCCCTTGTGACATGTCTTCCACCAGTAAAGCTATATTCAAATCGATCCCGAGATCCAACCGTAGCGTTCATGTTCTTGAATCTAGCTTCCTTCCAATCTTTCCCCTTCATAACCAGATTCGTCCCCGGGGTACTTTGAAACATAAGTTGTGGTTTTAACGTCCCCCCATCATGATACCAAGCAAGCGTACAGAAGACTTTCGACATTTTGACCTATTATTTCTGTCTCCGGTGCAGACAGAGAAAACAAACAAGAAGGTTTCAAGAAGAAAGAACTTCCTAACATAGAGACAACATAGGTACACAACTCAAGAAAGTCGCACGGGGCGGCATTCAATGCGATAAATAATGTACATCGGCGTGAAACCTTTACTTTACGTATGTTGGCGACGAGCCTCATGATCTTCACACAGGAATAGTTGGGATTACTCCTCAGCCTCCATTTCTTAAAATAGACGCCACAACCGATCCTTTGGGAGAAATAAGGTTTCGCTTAGCTTCTCGCTTAGCATTTTTAAGTGAACAATTGGTCGAGGCTGGTCCCGAGCTAGGGTCCACAACCCGTCAAACGCCCCACCCAGCCACTTTCTACAGGAATGGCTTGGGCTCAGGAGAGGCGAGGAATATCTTAGTGATGCGATTTGGCGTCGCGTATAATCCAGCAATAAAATTCCCATTCTCTCATTACGCATGACGTAGGATGTCAGACTTATGGAGCAGCTTGAGATGCAATTATTTAAAAATCATCATACAGCTTGGGTCAGATATAAGTGACCCCGCAATTATGTTTTTTTGAGCAATGATATGTACCTTCAGTCGCACAATTGCAGACAGAGTGTTCCGATTTGCAATTATGAACAGCTGGTAAATTTTGCTAAATAGAGAGGATAGAGTCGTGCCGCAAGGATCGCGGAATTGGTGATGAAACCGGAATTGCAGCTTGGCAGTTCCTTTTGCAATTTGACGTTTCCTGTCAGTTAGCTGTGTCTATATCTTTGGAAGTCATCGCTGAGCCAAGAGACTCGCTCGAATAGTGGCTCTATACTAAAGTAAAGTAAATTCCTCCTAAGTTCTCTTATAAAATATGATTCCACAAGGTCACAACTCGTGAATTAGCAAATTCTTTTAGGAATAAGACAGGAGAATTGTCCGTTAATACAGTGGAAGAGCAAGAGTGCATAGAGAAACGAGGACTTGGTTATGGTTAATTAGAGGATCAGTTCAAAAAGGTCGTTTCTAATCTATTTGGGCTCTCGCTTATCGGCTTCGAAAATGCTGCTAGATGTCCAAGATTACAGTTCCGTGAAACCCTTTCTCCTTATGACGTGATGTTGACCTGCCATACCAACAGCCCTCTTTGATTAGGCAGAGGCTACTTAAATACAAACCACGCACATCTATGGAGTCCAGCTTCGCTACGAACTCAAAGCTGAACAAAATTCGTCCACTCAGCATAACGGGGAACAATTAGGTACAGGGTTTTCATTCGGCCAAAATAACAGCATGCAGTCACGCAGACAAGTCCCGCAAGCTCAATCAATATCCATGAGGTCTTCTTCTTCTTCAGTCGTAAGCTTTGTGGAAATTTCTAGATTGACTTCTTCAAGAGATATCGAGTTTGGCGTCCAGTCCATATCACCTACTGGCGCTTCACTTATTGATTTCAATGCTTCCTACAATCTGTTATTAGCGAGGATCGTTAAAGAGATAAAGGAATCGGAAAATATTACTTCTAACTTGTGCCTTTTTGCCGCTGGATCGTCCTTGCTTTTCATCCAATCATTCACTTCTTCTTGTAGCCACTGGAATTTTCTTTGCCTACTGATATCCCCAAACACTGTGAAAATACCAACCTTTAGCAACCAATATGACAAATCACATTGATAAGAGACACATTATATACAGTATAAAAATGATTAGGACTTTTGTGCAACGTGTACTTACTATACATAAGATTTTGGGCATGGTTAGCCATTTTCTGAAGCTCGATATTATCACACAGATGTCGATGACTCGCAGCACTTTTCCATAATTCAAGTTAGCCAGCGCCTTCCCAGCTGAAAGTGGGCCATCATCGTGCAGTCTTGGTTACTGCTACGGAATATATCTGATTTGAAAAGCTCTCCAAACGGACTTACTTGCGAATCCTGACAGCGTCTGAAAGCGCTGATGACAGTGAATAGTTTGGCACTTCTACAACAAGTGAGACGGGGGCATTGTTTGTTAGAATTGTTTTCCTGGTTCTCGTTAACACAGCGGCTTGAATTCTCCTAGTTAAGATTGAGAGCTTCAATTACCATTTCGAAAGCTCAACCATCTGAGAGCAGGTAAGGCCAAGGCGGAAGAGCACCTCCGGGACTACAAGAAAACTGATTTAGTAACGCTAGATATTCCAAGCAAGACTTAATTGTAGACTACTGAGATATAGGGATTATCGCTTGACCAGCAACGCAGGTAAGGAATTACTCAAACTTACTAACTCTGTTCGCAAACCCCCAGCAGCCTTCCTCGAGTATTATGCGCATAATCTCCAGTATGCAATGTTGAACTTCATATGGAAGGCCTAGATCCCGCGTGAGAGTTGACGAG
>Ga0247737_1000993_pt1 | contig 12004 bp, 10 predicted proteins | sample UWRJL028104C2_FD_180937 | JGI IMG/M metagenome (GOLD analysis project Ga0247737, IMG submission 180937) | Plant litter microbial communities from Arlington Agricultural Research Station in Wisconsin, United States - UWRJ-L028-104C-2 | ecosystem: Environmental > Terrestrial > Plant litter >...
CTCCGGCTTCGCCGGCGGGACGGTGGCCAATCCGAGCTACGAACAGGTCGTGCGCGGCGGCACCGGCCATGTCGAGGCGGTCCAGGTGACCTACGACCCCGCTCGCATCACCTATCGTCAATTGGTCGACCGGTTCTGGCGCACGATCGACCCGACCGATCCCGACGGCCAGTTCTGCGACCAGGGTCCGTCCTACGCGACGGCGGTGTTCGCCACGGCCGCACAGAGGCCGATCGCGGAGGCCTCCCGCGCCGCTGCCGTCGCCGTGATCGGCGAGCGGCGATTCGTGACACCCGTCCGAAACGCCTCCCGGTTCTGGCCAGCGGAAAGTTATCACCAGGATTTCGCACGGCTGAATCCGGTGCGGTATGGAGGTTACAGTCGCTTCTGCGGCCGTGAGGCGCGGCTGCGGGCCGTCTGGGGCGGCTGAGTCCCCCAGAACGCGAAGGTGTGGCGCCTGTGTCACCCCCGGGGGGTGTCACACGGGTGTCACATGACTGTCGTCGATGGTTCCGAGAGCGCTCGTAGAGGGGGCGAGATTTCGACAGGTGCGGCCCTCTCTGGCCGCATTCTCCGCGCGCCGGGCACGACCCGCAACATCTGGGGATACAAAATGAACTATCGCACTCGTGCGCTCTGGGCGACCACCGCCCTCGTCAGCGGCATGCTGCTGGCCGGCGCCGCCTCGGCCCAATCGTCGGGTACGGACGCCGCTGAAGGCACCGTGATCGACACGGTCGTCGTGAACGGCCAGCGCGGCCCGCGCACCATCTCGGGCGCTGTCGTCGCCCAGACGGTCGACAAGACCCGCTCGACCATCACGCAAGAGTACATCAGCCGCCAGCAGTCGGGTCAGTCGATTATCTCGCTGCTGAACAACGTCCCCGGCCTGAACTTCACCAACAACGACCCCTACGGCAACTCGGGCGGCAACATCCGTCTGCGCGGCTTCGACGGCAACCGCGTCTCGCTGACCTTTGACGGCATCCCGCTGAACGACACCGGCAACTACGCGGTGTTCTCCAACCAGCAGGTCGATTCCGAAATCATCGACCGCGCCTCGGTCAACCAGGGCTCGACCGACGTCGACAGCCCGACCGCCTCGGCCAGCGGCGGCACCATCTCCTACGTGACCGCGCGTCCGCTGGAAGAAATGGGCGCCCAGATCCGCACCTCGATCGGTTCGTTCAACTACGGCCGCGTCTTCGGTCGCTTCGACACGGGCGCCTTCGGCCCTTGGGGCACGACCGCCTTCATCACCGGTTCGTACACGGACTACGACAAGTGGAAAGGCCCGGGCTCGCTCGAGAAGAAGCAGTATAACGGCCGTATCTTCCAGGACCTGGGTGACGGCGATTTCGCCAGCCTGGCCTTCCACTGGAACGAGAACCGCAACAACTCGTACAACACCTTCATCAACCTGGCGCAGTTCAACCTCGGCCTGAAGCCGGAGAACGACATCGTCTGCTTCCGCCCGACGCCGGGCGCCGGCACGGTGCAGAACGAATCCAACCAGTCGACCGCGATCACTTATTTCGGCGGCACGCTGAACAACACGAGTTGCACCAACGACAGCCGCACCCGGATCAACCCGTCCAACACGGGTAACATCCGCGGCCAGTTCAGCTACGGCCTGACCGACAGCATCCGCGTGACGATCGATCCCTCGTTCCAGTACACGATCGCCAACGGCGGCGGTTACACCCTGACCAGCGAGCGTGACGACCGTCTGGACCAGAACACCACCAATAACGCTACGGTGACGACGGCAGCCCAGTGCGCCGCCGCAGCGATCCTGAACACCGGCGTGGACCTGAACGGCGACGGCGACAGCTGCGACAACGTCGGCCTGTACACGCCGTCAAACACCAACACCCGCCGCTACGGCGTGTTGTCCTCGCTGATCTGGGACATCAACGACGACAACCGCGTCCGCATCTCCTACACCAACGACTACGGTCGTCACCGTCAGACGGGCGAAGCGATCCGCTACAACGCCGACGGTTCGGTGCCGGAAGTGTTCGCCGGCGAGAATACCTGGGGCAACGAAGACCTGCGCATCAACGGTCGCGACGGGTCCTACCTGCGCACCCGCGACCGCTTCTCGATCGCCCTGCTGAACCAGATCTCGGCCGAATGGCGCGGTCAGTTCATGGACGACGCCCTGTCGGTGACCCTGGGCGTCCGCGCTCCGTTCTTCACCCGCGACCTGAACCAGTTCTGCTTCTCGCTGAGCGGCACCTCGACGGTTCGCTGCACCACCGAGACCCCGTCGGCCACCCTAGCCAACGGCAACGTCAACTTCGCTTCGACCGGCACGGGCCAGTACATTCGTCCGTACTCGCAGACGCTGAAGTACGACGCCATCCTGCCGAACCTGGGCGCCAGTTACCGCTTCCTGGACAACCACTCGGTCTACGCCAGCTACGCCGAAGGCATCTCGCTGCCGCGTACCGACAACCTGTACCAGCCGGTCCGCAACGCCTCGGGCGCCCTGGACTTCTCCAGCGTTCAGCCGGAAACCACCAAGTCCTACGACGTCGGCTATCGCTACACGTCCTCGAGCCTGATCGCCTCGATCGCGGCCTGGACCGTGTCGTTCGAAAATCGGATCGTGACCTCGTTCGACAACGACCCGGCCTCGCCGACGTTCAACCTGTCGATCGACCGTAACCTGGGTTCGGTCGAGCAGTCGGGCGTCGACGCCCAGTTCGAGTACGCCCTGACCGACACCTTCTCGTTCGGCGGTTCGGCCTCGTACAATACCTCGGAAGTCCAGGACGACGTGCCGCTGGGCACCGGTCGCTTCCTGCCGACGACCGGCAAGTCGCTGGTCGAGACGCCGGAGTGGACCTACAGCCTGCGCGCCAACTGGGACGTGACCGAAGACTGGTCGCTGGGTCTGCAAGGCAAGTACGTCGGTGAGCGCTTCACCACCGACGTCAACGACGAAAAGACGCCGGAATACACGGTCGTCGATTTCGACAGCCGCTATGACCTGACCCGCACCTTCGGCATCCGCGACGCCTTCGTTCAGTTCAACGTCACGAACCTGTTCGACGAAGAATATCCGGCCTCGATCTCGTCGGGTAACAACGCGATCACGATCGACGTTGATCCGTCGGCGGCCGTGTTCAACCAGAACGGCGTGGTCCGCACCTTCTCGCTCGGCGCGCCGCGCACGATGATGCTGACCCTGGGCACGAGCTTCTAAGCTCGAACCCCGGACTGAAATGGATCAGGGCGGCCCTTCGCGGGGCCGCCCTTTTTCTTTGTCCTGAACCGGCTTTCAGGCCCCGGCATTGAAGTGGGGGGAGGGGGTCGCTATCTGGCGCGGTCCCTCTGCCGTTCTCGAAGGAAGTGCTCAGCCATGGCCGTTTCGCCGATTCCCGCCGAATGGTCGCCTCACCGGGCGATGTGGGTCGGCTGGCCCAGCCATGAGGAACTGTGGGTCGACAACCTCGCCGAGGCCCAGGCCGAGGTCGAGGCTCTCGTGGTCGCCCTGGCCGGACCGGGCCGCGAACAGGTCAAGCTGATGATCGGCAGCGACGATGCGCTGGCGGAGGCACAGGCGCGCTTCGAGGGCGTTCCGGGCGTGACCGTCGTGCCGGGCCGGTTCGGCGACATCTGGCTGCGCGACACGGGCCCGATCTTCGGCGAAGGCTCGAAGACGGCGGCGGCCTTCCGCTTCAACGGCTGGGGCGGCCAGTTCGAGATGGAGTTCGACGACACGGTCGCGGACCAGATCGGCCAACAGTCGCGCGTGCCCCTGAGCCGGAACGACTTCATTCTCGAAGGCGGGGCCCTGGATCACGACGGTTCGGGGACGATCCTGACGACGCGCCAGTGCCTGCTGAACCCGAATCGCAACGCCGGCTGGACCGAGGCGAAGGCCGAAGGCCTGCTGGGCGAGGCACTGGGCGCGACGCGGGTGATCTGGCTGGGCGACGGCCTGATGAACGACCATACCGACGGTCACGTCGACAACCTGGCGCGGTTCGTCGGGCCGGGCGTGGTGGCCTGTCCGGTCGCCTTTGGGGACGATGATCCGAATACGGAGGTTTACGACGCCTGCGCCCGCGACCTGGCCGAGGCCGGGTTCAAGGTCGTGCGCATCCCGTCGCCGGGGCGGCTGGAGAATGAGGACGGCGAGCCGATCCCGGCCAGCCACATGAACTTCCTGATCGCCAACGGCGCCGTCGTTGTGCCGACCTACGGGAACGAAGCCGCCGGTCGGATGGCGGCCGAGGCCCTGGCCTCCGTCTTCCCGGGCCATGAGATCATCCTGTCGCCGTCGATCAACGTCCTGACGGGCGGCGGATCCTTCCACTGCATCTCCCAGCAGGAGCCCGCCTGATGGCCCGCAACATGTCGGTCGCCGCCCTTCAGACCTCCTACGGCGAGGACATGGAGGCGAATATCAAGAAGACGGCCGACCTTGTGCGCGAGGCGGCGTCCAAGGGCGCGCAGGTGATCCTGCCGTCCGAACTGTTCCAGGGCCCGTATTTCTGCGTTTCGCAGGAAGAGAAATGGTTCGCCACGGCCTATCCTTGGCGCGAGCATCCGGCGGTGATCGCCATGGCCGAGGTCGCCAAGGATCTGGGCGTGGCCATTCCCGTCTCGATCTTCGAGCGCGAGGGACCGCACTATTTCAACTCCATGGTCATGCTGGACGCCGACGGGTCGCCGCTGGGTCTCTATCGCAAGAGCCACATCCCCGACGGCCCCGGCTATCAGGAGAAATACTATTTCCGTCCCGGGGATACGGGCTTCAAGGTCTGGGACACGCGCTTCGGGCGGGTCGGCGTCGGCATCTGCTGGGACCAGTGGTATCCGGAGAGCGCGCGCGCGATGATGCTGCAGGGCGCCGAGGTGCTGTTCTATCCGACGGCGATCGGCTCGGAGCCGCACGACGCCGAACTGCATACGGCCGAGCCGTGGCGTCGCGCCATGCAGGGTCATGCGGTGTCGAACGTCGTGCCGGTCGTGGGCGCGAACCGGATCGGACACGAGACGGTGACCGAGGTCGGCCAGTCCTTCTACGGACATTCGTTCATCTCGGACCACCGGGGCGACCTGGTTGAGAGCTTCGGCGCGGAGGAGGAGGGGGTGCTGGTCCACAGCTTCGACCTCGACTACCTCGTCCAGCACCGCGCGGCCTGGGGCTTCTTCCGCGACCGGCGGACGGACCTCTACGGCGCCCTGGCGGCCCCGCGTCCCGCCTGAAGCCAGGACGGCAGCCAGCGAAAACGGATGAGGTTGTCGGCGACGGTGTTGCCGGTCGCATGGTCGCCGTCGTCGGCGCTCGACCCGAACGGATAACCCGCGTCGTCGCCGCAGTAGCGTCGGCCGCCCCCGCGTGAGCCGAGGACGACGGCGCGCGGGCGGAACCAGGCCGCGCCCTCGAACCGGTTGCCCGTAAGGGTGTTGGCGGTCGGGGCCTGATGACGGATCACGCCGTCCTCGCCGCAGTTGCGATACAGGAAGACCCCGCCGCGCCCGCCGAGCTGGAAGCGGTTGTTCTCGATGCGATTGCGGGTTGAGCCGTCGACGGCGATCTGTTCGCGACCGGTGCGGATGTCGAAGGTGACGCCACGGATCACGGCGCCCGCGCTTTCCGCATCAAGATAGACGGCCGTGGAGACCGATCGGCCGCGAAAGCCGCCGCCGGTCATGCGGACGCCGGTGACGCCGGGTCCGACGTAGAGGGGGATCGATCCGGTCGCGTCGAAGGTGACGGCCTCCAGCGTCAGACCGGTGGGCGCAGCAGCCTGGACCACCGCCGTGTGGCCGGGGGTGCGGGATGAGGCGCGCAGGCCGTCGAGGTCGTCGCGGCCGAGACCCCAGACACGCAGATTGCCGTGGATCGTGCAGCGGGTGATGCGGACGTCGCGCGGGACGCTCCAGCCCTGCGGGTCGCGTCGAGACCAGACGGCGACGGTCGGGTCGCGGGTGGTGCTGGGGGTGTTTGGGCGACCGATAGAGCCGCCATTGCAGTCGAGCCCTGCGCCGGAAGCCTCGGCGCCCTCGAACAGGACGTGGCGCTGGACCGAGCCGCCCGGCGGGAGGATGGCGAAACAGGTCAGGCGGAAGGCGGGCGCGGAGGCCTCGGCCGGCGCCGTCAGGGCTGCGACCTCGGCTGAAGAGCAGGGGCGAGCGACGACCGGGTCGGGCGCCGCGAGGGCGAGCAAGACCAGCGCCGCGAACACCGGCGGCCTAGGGCAGGGGCACAGCCAGGGCGGCGCGTTCGGCGGCGCAGGCGGGGCTGGTCAGGCCGGCGGCGCGGGCGTGGGCGATCTCCTCGCGGGCGACGACGGCGTCGGCCTGGAAGGCCTCGGTGGCGGCGATCTGCTGGAAGGCGGCCTTGCCCAGTCGCTCGCCCTCGGCGACGTCGGAGGGGTAATGCATGGCGCAGACCATGCGGCTGACACCGATCTCGTGGCCGATGCGCGTGGCCTCGGCGGCGTGTTCGGGATCCAGGGCGGCGATGACCTCTCCATAGGCCGAGCCGACCGTGGCGCTTCCCGAGGGGTAGGAGGGGCTGGCGCGTGCGGGGGCCGAGACGACCTGGCAGGCCGGGCGTTCGGGGTCCGCGCCGACGGGGCGCGGACGGAAGGCGCGGGCCTTGGCCAGTTCGGCGGCCTCATTGGCGTCATGCAGGACCTTCTCGAGGATCGAGACCAGTCGGGGGGAGTCCTCGGCCGTGATGCGGAAACCGAGCGCGCAGTCGAAATGGGCGAGGGCCAGGGCGGGCCGCAACTCCGCGTGGCGCGTCGCCAGCATCCAGCGGTCGGTGTTCTCCAGCGTGCGCAGGCGGTCGGACGCGATCACGTCCGCCTGGACGGCGGCGGAGCCCTCGACGGGAGTGGGCGGGACGGTATCGGCGAGCGCCTGGATGGCGGTGTGGTCGAGGTAGCTGACGGGAGCAGCCTGTCGTGCGGTCGCCGGGGCGGCGAAGGCGCAGGCGGCGGCGAGGATCAGGGCGGCGCGTTTCATTTGCCGGCGCTCCAGCTGAGTTGGACGGAGGTCGGACCGGCGTCGGTCGCCGAGGCGACGACCTGAAGGCTGGCGCCGCTGTCGGGACTGGCGGCGCCGTAGGCCCGGGCCTCGCCCTGATTCATGGCCATGGCGGATGACAGGCCTGCGGCCTCGGCGCGGGCGCGGTGGAAGGCGATGACGGCGTCGGGGTCGGCGTCGGTCGTATAGGTGGCGATGCCGCCCGGGCCCGACGAACCGGAGGCGGTGACGGCCGGGGCCTCCAGGGTCGCGCCGGGATAGAGGGCGGCGAAGGCCGGGGCTCCCGGCGCGGCCAGCGGTCCGCCCGCGGGGGGGACGACCGCGTCGGCAGCTGCCGGGGCGGCGTGTGCCGACGCCGAATCCGTCGTCGCGACCTCAGACGTGGAGGCGGGGGCGGGGACTTCGGCGGCGGCGGGGCTCTCGTTGCGGCCGCAGGCGGCAGGCAATACCGCCGCGCACGAGAGTGCGAGAGCCGCCAGAATACGCTTCATTCCGTAAAGTCCCTGAGACCTGTTCGTTGTCCGCACCGTGGCCCATCGGTGGGGCGGCAGCAAGGCAGTCAGCCGGTCGCGGCGTCTGCGTCATCGTCGCGGTTGCCCTCGGCCGGATCAGCGTCGGCCTCGCCCGGCGAGACGCCGGTGTTGGCGATGGCGTCGGGGCCAGCGCCCGAGGGCGACTGCGGGTCGGCGCTCGCCCGGCCCTGGTCGGCCATGACGCGGTCGACGGCGGCCTGATCGGGATCGTCGTCAGAGCCCGTCGCCGCGCCGCCCTGCAGCGAACCCGCGCGGGTGTCTGAACCTGAGCCGGTGCCTGTCAGCGCGTCTCTCAGGGCGTCAGGCGTGCGGCCCAGATCTGGCCGTTCGCCCATGTCCTCGGCTTCCACGGCTTCGGGGGTTTCGGGCTTGGCGTCGGTCATGGAAGGCTCCTGCGTGCGGTGAAGGTTGAAGGCCCGGCGCGGCGGTCGGTTCCTGAGACTGCAACAAAAGATATATCTCCCACTTGCGCATCGCCCTTAAAGATATATCTTTGCGACATGACGAATGACAAAGGAGCACATATGTTCGGACATCACAGAATGAAAGACGGCTGGCGTAACCACCGCTGCGGGCCGGAAGGCGAGGGCCGCGGTCGCGGTCATGGCGCGCGGGGTCGCTTCGGCGGCGGGCCCGGAATGTTTGGCGGACGCGGCGGCCCCGGTCGGCGCATGTTCGGCCCGGGCGACCTGAGGATCGTGACCTTGGCCCTGATCGAGAAGGAGCCGCGCCACGGCTACGACCTGATCAAGGCGATCGAGGCGATGTTCGGCGGGGCCTATGCGCCGTCGCCGGGCGTGGTCTACCCGACCCTGTCGATGCTGGCCGACGAAGGCCTGATCGCGGGCGTCGAGGACAGCGCCGGAAAGCGGGTCTTCTCGCTGACCGACGAGGGCCAGGCCTGGCTCGATGAGAACCGCACAGCGGTCGACGGGGTCATGCAGCGCATGGCCTTGGCGGCCCGGCTGATCTCCGGTGAACAGACCCCGGACGTGGTCAAGGAGGCGCTGCACACGCTGCGCCAGGCCGTGATCATGAAGCCCGGCGACTGGTCCGATCCCGAGACGGCCAAGGTCGTCGAGGCGCTGATGAAAGCGGTCCGCGAGATCAGCGGGCAGTAAGCCTTCAAGCAAAGAAGAAGGGGCCGCGAGATCACTCGCGGCCCCTTTTTTGTTTTTCGTTCGCCCCTTGCGGGAGAAGGTGGAAGCCGAAGGCTGACGGATGAGGGGTCACGCCGTCAGCTGGAGCGAGTGGGTTCTACGCTGACTTTCGACGTCAGCGTGACCCCTCATCCAACCTCGCTGCGCTCGGCCACCTTCTCCCGCAAGGGGAGCAGGAAACGAGATCACTTCCCAAACAGCTTGGCCCAGCGGCGCTTGTCGCGGTTCTTCCAGGCGCCGCGGTGATAGGCGTCGGAACCGATCAGCGGCACGACGGTCGTCGCCTCGGCGAAGACCATCTGTTCGTGTGTGGTCTGGACCTTGCCCCACGACGCCGCCTCCTTGAGCGTCGAGGACGAGCAGGCGCCGTCGCGGACGTCGGCGACCGTGATCTGGACCGCATAGCGATGCATCTCGGCGTCGATGCCGAGGATCTCGGCGCAGACGACCGTGTCCTGAGCGAAGTTCTTGGGCACGCCGCCGCCGACCATGAACAGGCCGGTGACGCCGGCGGCGATCTTGATGTCGGTCAGTTCACGGAAGTCGGCGACCGCATCGATCATCAGATAGGGTTTGCCCTCTGCGATCCGCTCTTTCTGGTGCTTGACGAGGCCGAAGCCGGCCGAGGAGTCGACGAAGGCCGGGCAGAAGATCGGCACGCCTTCTTCATAGGCGGTCTGGATCAGCGAGCCGGGCTTCTTGGCGTTGCCCTCGCTCAGCCACTTGCCCATCTCCCAGATGAACTCGCGGCTCGAATAGGCGCGCGGCTCAAGCTGGTTACAGATTTGCAGGATCGTATGATCGCAGTTCTGGAGTTCTTCCTCGTCGATATAGGTGTCGTAGATCCGGTCGATGTAGTTCTCGCGCAGGACGTTGTCGTCCACCTCGCCGGCGGCCTGATAGTGTTTGAAGCCCAGGGCCTCGAAGAAATCCATGTCGACGATCGAGGCGCCGGTGGCGACGATCGCGTCGATCATGCCGAACTTCACCATGTCGCGGTACACGTGCATGCAGCCGCCGGCCGAGGTCGAGCCGGCCAGGATCAGCCACGGCGAGCAGTCCTTGTCCTCGATGGCCATCGAGAAGATGTCGGCGGCGCGGGCCGTGTCGCGCGACGAGAAGCTCATCTTGCGCATGGCGTCGACGATCGGGCGGGCGTCGAAGGAGGTGATGTCGATGTGTTCGACGACGTTCTGGAGCAGTTGCGCCTTGGTATTGGTCTGAACGGGTGCGTTCATTTCGGAGGTTTCCCTGGATCTGAGCGCCCGTCGTAGCAAATGCAGCGGCCCGGACGGAGCGACGGGCCGCTGCTTTATCGAACGCGTTCGCGACGCTTTGGCGTCAGCGAGACTATAAGTCTAGCGCCGTTGCTTCTTCCGCTGGCCGGCCTTGCCCTTGGGGCGCGACAGGCGAACGATCTTGCGAGCCTGCTCTTCCGCGGTGGTGCGCACGGTGGGGATGGAGCGGGGCGCCAGACCGTAGAGCGAGGCCATCGGGGCGTCCTCGACCCGGGCGACGTCATGTTCGCCATAGCCGTTGAAGCCCGTCGACATGGCGACGCCATAGGCGCCCAGCATGCCGATCTCGATGAAGTCGCCCTCACGGATGTCGGCCGGCAGCCAGAACGGACCCGGCATGTGGTCGATCGAATCGCAGGTCGGTCCGTAGAATTGGAACGGCTTGAGATCGTCCGAGCTTTCGCCGTCCCGGACCAGCTTGGTCGGGAAGGGCCAGCGCGAGTGGGTGGCGTCGAACAGCGAGCCGTAGGAGCCGTCGTTCAGGTACAGGGCGTCGCCCTTGCGCAGATCGACGCGAGCCAGGACCGACGAGGATTCGGCGACCAGGGCCCGGCCGGGCTCGCACCACAGCTCGGTGGTTTCCGACACGGGCATGTCGTTGAAACCGCGATGGATGGCGTCGGCGTATTCGCTCATGTCCGGCGGGACCATGCCCGGGTAGACCGAGGGGAAGCCGCCGCCGATGTCGACGATGTCCACGATGACGCCGGCTCTGCTGATGGCGCGACCGACCTGGGCCATGGCGGCCTGATAGGCGGTCGGACGCATGCACTGCGAGCCCACATGGAAGCAGACGCCCATCAGCCCGTCCACGACCGCGCGACGCACGGACAGCAGCAGGGCCGGAGCCTGATCGGCGGAGACGCCGAACTTGCCCGAGAGGGAGTAGGCCGCGCCGTCGGCGGAGACCGCCATGCGCACGAGCAGGTTCAGGTCCTTGGCGCCGCCGGTGGCGTCGAGGATCTTCTGCAACTCGTCCTCGCAGTCGAGCGAGAAGGTGCGGACGCCGTGGTCGAAGTAGGCCTTGGTGATCGCCGAACGGCTCTTCACCGGGTGCATGAAGGCGATGCGCGCGTCGGGATCGACGGAGCGCACGAGTTCGATCTCGGCGATCGAAGCCGCATCATAGCCTTTGACGCCGGCGTCCTTCAGGGCCTCGATGACCCACCGTGAAGGGTTGGCCTTCACAGCATAGAAGACGTCAGCCTTTAGATTGTCCTGGAACCAGCGCGCCGCTACGGAAACTGAACGCGGCCGCACGAGTGCGACTGGACGTTCAGGGGACCGCTCGCGGACCAGGTCCAGGGGAAATGGATACGTGCGCAATTCACGTAAACCCCTGTAATTGTTAAACCCAGACCGGCGTTAGCAGCGCAACGTTAGACCTACGGGGTCCGCCGGAAGCAGCGCATGTAGGGTCACGCACCTGTCATGTAAAGCGGTTTTTTCGTGACGTGGCCTGACGGGAGGCCGGGGTGTTCCGGGTCCGGAACATGTTTGATTTCAGCGTCGCGACGACTGAGGCGCGGTCGCGCTGGACGTCCTGTCTCCGCGCGTGGCATTAAGACTTGCCGGACCGTGCTTTGCGCGGCATTCGGCGCCTGTTTCGTCAGCCGCCGACAGCGAGTTCATGAGTTCATCCGCCGACAGCTCCGCGCCCGGCCCCCTCGTGGCTGGGCTCGTCATGGCCCGCGACGTGTCCAAAACCTTCGGATCTCGGAAGGCGCTGGACGGCGTCTCCGTATCCGTCGCCGCTGGAGAGATGGTCGCCCTGATCGGCCCGTCCGGGTCGGGCAAGTCCACCCTGCTGCGTTCGATCACCGGACTGCAGACCATCGACGCCGGATCGGGTACGATCAGCGTCTTCGGCGAGACGGTGCAGAAGAACGGCCGCGTCACCGGCGCGGTGCGCGATGCGCGCCAGAAGCTGGGCATGATCTTCCAGCAGTTCAATCTGGTCGGCCGGCTGAGCCTGTTCACCAACGTCATGCTGGGT
>Ga0247737_1000994_pt1 | contig 11997 bp, 10 predicted proteins | sample UWRJL028104C2_FD_180937 | JGI IMG/M metagenome (GOLD analysis project Ga0247737, IMG submission 180937) | Plant litter microbial communities from Arlington Agricultural Research Station in Wisconsin, United States - UWRJ-L028-104C-2 | ecosystem: Environmental > Terrestrial > Plant litter >...
CTTAGGATGCTCACTGGAAGCACCATCATATTGTGCTATTACTCATTGCAGGTGTGAGAACTTCCTATTGTCCACCACGAAGAAACCGGTTAGACCGTGTCATTAGAACTGAATCTCGCCTGTCTGACATCTACTAGTGGAGGCAGGCTGTCACCACTTGGTTCCGCAATACTCGCCTACGAGACAATACGAAGATTAAACTCAGCATCCGTAAGAACTACTGTCAAAGCTTTTAAGCATGGTCGATACCTTTACCATCACCAAAGGCTATCCAAACTATACGCACAGGGAGAAGGTTAACAACTGCCGGAAAGTTGCGACTTGCAACAAGATCCAGAGTGCTGGAAGAGGTTGGTGGAATAATTCGGTATGATGGCACGTGCGCCGAAAGGTCAAACATTGGAAGAGCCCTCTGGTGTCCTAGGCTTTGGTTTCACGCACGGAACATCGGTGTGGAACGCCATCTCTAGGTTCCCGTTGGCCAGAATGAATGGAAACATCATAACATACATAGCGGAGAAGGTGCTATCGCGCTACTGGCTGTAACCCTTCCCAAATATTATACCAGCAAACAAGCGTCTTGTGAAGGTAAACATATCGTTCTTTATATGTTACTATGCGGGTAGCAATGCAAAAAGCGAAACATCTCTTCTTCATGCAGAGGTGGTCTTCTTTGGTATCTCTCTTCTAAGCCTTCGCTGGATTGGCATTTATTTACAACCACAAACTATCGATTTTGACCGCCCAAACGCCACATATGCCCAGGTGTTCGTGCTGCTTTTCCTTCCATTTGATACATTGAGTGATACCTTCAAGTGTTACCCGCTAAAACTGCTCTAACGCCAGCCAACTCCCCTAATATGCTCTCCTCCAATTTATTTGAGTCAGATCTGGGAATCTATAGAGGTTCATTAGTATTTGCTTAGGTAGAAGCACTGTACAATTATTTGACTTGCTTACCTTTTCCTTATAAAGCGCCACATCTCTTTCGCCCATTGGTAATATCTTTCCACTGAGGACGGCTCTAGTTCCTAACCAAAACTCCGCGTTGTCGAGCATAGTAGCAGCATCCCACTTGATCTCAGCCATTTCCAAAGTTTCAGCACCTTCTCGGAAACCTTTCAATACGAACATTATCAAGCTCAAAGTATGTGCTTCGCTACACATTGCCAATGTGATATACTTCAGTTGAGCTTTTGCCATCATACGAGAACTTGCAGGTGGTTCGAGTGCTTCGATAGATTGTTGCAATAGAGCAGGGAATTGCAACAAGAATTGCGAAGCTTCGGAAGCAATTGCAGCGCCGACAGAATCCAGAAGGTTCAGAACTAGAGGGAGGATGCCCCGCACCCAAATGCTATAGCATCTCTGAAGGCCAGCGCCTTCGGCGAATGGACTTACAGTTCCACCCCGAAGGTATGTTGTAATACTTGCCGTGCTGATATTACTGAGGATACCTCCAATGGCTAGTTGTTCGGCCATTGCCGGAACAGTGGAGAGCTCGAGTAAAAAAAGTATACTGAGCTCGCCATAAATAGGATCGCCTTCTACGGCAAGAGTATCGGACCAAGAGAAAAGAGTAATAGCGACACGTGCCGAATTGTTGTGCTCAAATATGGCCACAATTTGACTATAACATAGCTCGATACCTGGGATCCGAAGACAGGCTTGAAGGATACCAGTGATGAGAGCAAGATCCTCGGGAGATGCCTCCCCAGGCTGTTCGTGGATGAAAGTTGCAATATCGCGAATGCCCTGTGCAACCACCCTTTCTAAGATATCGATGACTGTCTCAATGATTGGCGATGATTGGGCCAATCTCGAAGATGACTTAAAATCATCCGCGACATTCTTAGATTTCCCTTTGCTGTCGGAATGAAAATGGAGCCCGAGGAACAGAAGTTTAAGAAGGGTACGATAATAGGTCGGGTCGCTGCTTAGTGCGACTTGGAAAGTGATATTGGACTGACGAATTGTCTCCCATATTCTGGTTAAAAGGCCCTCCATCTCCGAGACTACTGAACTAGCCTCTACCAGTCGCTGGACTAGTATAAGAGCCAGAGCTGATCGTGACTGATTCAGTCTTTGGAAGATTTCTTCCGATCCTTGATTTTGTATGTTCGCAAATAAGCAATCAGATGCAACCCTAGCGAGTTTGCTTTGTAAGTCTACCTGCTCTGGTAAACCAACACTAAGCTCGATGGCAAGAAATTTCCAACCATGTAGTAGGGCCTATGTCGCAATCAGCATGTGCAAATTAGCATAGACGGAAATGACTTACAATTTGCGCATCAACACAAGAAAGGTTTACATTTGCTTTTTCCACTTCCTTTTTAAATCCGTGTTTCGTCCCCCATGCTTGATCGAACGAGAGCATCTTATCGGCTAAGGCGAGATCATAGAAATACTCGCTTCCAAATTTTCGAGTTTGTAAAGTTGTCCTCCGGAAATCTAGTAATTTACATCCAGTATATCGAGCTTCAAAGTTGCGTTTCAGATTTCCGTGAAGCGAAGAATTATATTCCATTACCTTGGGCACCTTGACAGCAAATCTTATGAAGTAGTCGAGATTGGGAACGATATCCTTGGTTGATAATTTGATACCCATCTGCCTCGAGTGGAAGAGATGCATGGCTAGTATCTCGGCGATATATGCTACCATCCTTGTTTGATATGCGGCACTGATAGAATCCTCTAATGAGGTTGATTGTTGGATTGGAGCTAGGGTTCCAACATATTCAGAAATGGTTTGAATGAAGCTAGAATGCTTATCTGAGTCATATGTCGACCATGGCCAAAAGTTTTGAGCTGCTGAGATGAAGTCAAGTATCTGTATCGCTTCGCTAGCGGGCATATCTTCGACCTTCTCAAAAGCTTCGAACGCTGTCGTGAGGGGGGATTTATCAAGTGCTACTAACGGATTTGAGCTTGTTGCTGTCTCCAGAGCGGCCTTAGATGACTTTCCTGAGAGCAAATACTTAGCGAACCACTGCTGTCGACAACTTAGCACCTTGCTAACGAATCGCATGACAAATGCAAAATTATCATTGCGAGAGAGAGACTTGTCAATTCCGGAAATAGCATGGAGGAAGTTCTTCGAGGTATATGAACCAAGATGTCCTAATAGGGATGGGGGATCCGTCGTATTAATTGAAGCACTAACAATAAGAGCTTCGAACAGAGCCACGACTGGAACTTGGTAGGATTCATTAACGGCATACAGGCGTGCTACAAGAGGCGATGCCTTGAATAGCTGACCTTCAAATTGAGAGGCTGGCTTCTCAAGCAGTATTCCTACTTCCAAGAGGGTCTTAGATAAGCTCAAAGAACATAACACCTGATCTACGCATAAGCGGGTTTCATTGACGAATGACGGGCTGTCAGGGTTGCGGAATCCATCGTGAAACGCACGTAAAATAGGCTGCGCTCTAAGTGTGCCATATGATATTGACATAAAGCTATCCATGATATATGTCGCAGCTGCTTCAAAAGGTGTCATCAATCTTAGGCTAGCAGCTCTCGGTTCCTGCTTCTTAGAAGTCGTTTTAGACACGAAAAACTTTGCTGGAGCTGATGAGTCAGAAGCTAATTCTACGGTCGAATCCGAAGTATCAGATACTGAGTCCTCAATACCATATGCATATTTGAGGATATTGTCAAAAGTTGAGGTAACGATTCTGCGGAGCTGCCTATTGTCATTTGGGTCGAGAAATTTCCAGGAACAAGAACTTTCGATGACATCAACAAGATACCGCGTGAAAGACAAGAGAACTTTAGATAGAATTTGATCAGGAACGTCGGTACCCAGCCGCTCCTGTTTGGCGAACCGGGCTGTGAGTTTTCCTTTGTTACGTCTGATAACAGCATTGACTGCCAAGTCTTTCACAAGTACTTCATAAAGGTGCGTGCATGCGATTAGAAAATCGTACCGACCAGAAACTAGTTCTACGCTGCCGACTATACTGGCCAATTTACCGCTGCCACGTCCAAGATCGAGAAGGCTACTTCTCGCAAGAAGTGGCCACACACGCCCAGGCGCAACCAAAGTTAAAGCATGTATCAACTGCACACAGCTGTTTAGAAGATCCAGAGACACTTCAGACCCGAACGCTACAGATTGTGTTTGAAGTTCTTCTTCGAATATATCGAACACAACTGAGATTATATCACGATTGCGACTTAGTCCAGAGCTGGCAATCTCCAAGATACGTAATGCTTCTACGAACCCGTCTAATGATACGTTTGATATTGCAAGGGAGTGCACAAGATGGGCGAATAAAGAGAGTATTCCCGAAACTGAGTCGCGGTCGGCAAAGTCTCCTGTTGTTGCATCGACCATATCGCTAGCGGGTACGAAGGTCTCGAGCAACTTCCCAAGATATTTAAATCCCGAATATTCGTGGAACAGGTAGGCCACTCTCGGGCCAGATTCATTGGAGACTATTCGCCCATATGTCCCAGCTGGTATGCAAAAGTCTGGGTCTATCTTTACGAGCGCCAATGTCTGGTCTTGGTATCCGCGAATCGGTTTGCGGCGTGGTTCAAAAAGCTCTACATTTTGAGTAAGCTGAATGGAGTTGTTGTTTTGCTCCTCGTTTATGGTCTCGTAACCTGAAAATCCATCTGGCAAGGTATATGTAAAGCTTGGGATATTCTCCAAGTACTCGATAATTGTCTTCGCTCCAGTCACGCCAAGAAGAGATCTGCAAGCTGCAAGTGCCCGAGAAATTTCCAAGAATGGAAGAGGTTCCAGTGGAAAGCGTACTCTGGCTTCAAGAATATTAGATATCGAGTCCTCCGACCCCAGAAACACAGCCAGAGGGTCTTCCCTGGATGAAAGTGGCCGAGAGTGTACCATATCCCAATAACTTTGCCCGCCAGTAAGAGTTGCTATATTAACCGAAACTGATTCCGTTCCATACTGAACGCCGACAACACTGCTATTGTTGATGAGCTCCAAGATCGTGATGCGCATCTTAGCTCCCAAAACACTGGAAAAGTGGGACTTTGGGTTATCCCCAAGTCGTACAGCAATCTCGCAAAGCATCTCTAGCGCTTTCAAACTATCGACTGCAGTTCTGGCTAGAAACTCCACGAAATTGAAATCGTTATTTTGAACTACGATTGTAACATCACGGTCAGCAGAAGCATCGCAAATCTGGAGGTGTAAACACTATAACAAAAGAACACAAACTAGACCTAAATGTATATGGGAATGCTTACTAAGATTCAGTGCTTTATCTAACACATCTTCGTAAATGTCAGTCTGGGAACTAGCTGCAGTGTATGCATTTTGATCTTCGTCTCCCTTAGAAGCCATCACGCGTAGCCGTATGGTTGCTAGTATAGCACTCCAGCCAAGAATAGTAGGTCCAGCAGCGAAAATACCACTTTCTGCTAAATCATACATAGTTTCGTTAATCTTTTCAACAGTAGCTAGGTTCGATATGTAAGACTGCCCATCGTCTTCGGATGCTGCTATAGTTGTAGACTGCATATGATCGATGCAAGATCCTACACTTAAAATCTGAACTGAGATTATGGAAGCAACAGATTGCATGCTATGTATAAGATGTTGTGTAGTCTCATCTTCCTGGAAGCTCTGTCAGAAATTGCAAAACGAGAGTTTGTTTTTAACTTACAGAAGGATATTGAAAGAAATCAAACGTTTTGGAAAGATGAAGCCATGCAAGAACTGCATGAGACGAGGGAATTTCTTCGGAGACATCGAGAATCTGAAAGATGATTTCCATTGTATGTGTAGCCTCCGTAACACAGGCATTGGTCCATTCAGTCTCGATATCAACCCGTCCACCGACATCTTTGTACCATCCACTGCCGGCTATGATCTTCTCAATGCTGGACTTAACGGCATCAATACACGCCAATAGCCATCGGTCAGACCCACCCACATCAGCGGTGATAGTTTCTCCTAGCGTTTCTATGGGCGTGGGCGAAATGGATTTTCCCTTCTCTTTCAAACTGTTTGAGTTCTTTGGGCGGCAGTAGATGTAATTTTGAAAAAGGTAGTTCACGCATTTCAAAAGAAATTGTCGCTCCGAGAGATAGGAACGTAATATGCGCAATCGTCGACTCTCCTGCGTATCAAAGTCTGCTATTATATCATTCGAATCCGCGCTCTGTAGTAGCAACGTCCCTGGTAAACCGGCTTGGCCACCAGCTTCCTGAATCCCAATAATCTCCTGGTTACAGTATCGCCCAAGCAGCCCAGCAGATGCGCGAGACTGATATTCTTGTACTACTACCCTCAGAGCTGATATTTCATCGATTTTGGCCTCTGTACATAGCCATAGGGCATCCTCCTTGAGCTCTTTGATATCGAAACGAGCATTTGGCGAAGGGGTAATATTTATCGCCGAAGTTTTGGTTTCAAAAGCTGATTTGCTTTGCTGAGAAGGCTGAGGGAATGCGTTGTAGGGATGCAAAAGAAGATCCTCTACAGCTGGGTCCGAGAAGAATGGTTGGAGCACACCGGAATCCTCTGTGTCCAGGATAGCAAAGAAAGCGGTTTTCCATGAGCTACAGATATGTCAGTAACCCCAAATTATTATATTAGCGCTTTGTGAGACAAGGAAATGATTTGCGTTTCTTAAGAAGTGCGACAAGCAAACCAGCAATGCTGAATCAAACAGCTAAGCTCACAAGAGCAAATTTATTGGAGTGCCATAACTAGACATTAACCACAGTCGGTATGCCTCAATTCCAGCAAGACGCTACACGATAACAAATCTTTTAAGAGACGCACTCACATCAAAAGACGATCTCCTTGTAAACATTTATCCAAGGACGGAAAATAGCTGGAGTCTGGAATTGGCGCCATTGCGCTCAGCAAGCTAGACTTTATTGCCTATAGATAAAATATAAATTAGCAGATTTCCACATGAGAAAAAGTGAGGTAGAAACGTACCAGGCTGTTATTACATGAGAAAGACTGCAACGCAAAGTAGCAACTACCATGGGAGAGTCGTGGCAGGTAGATTGAAGAGGTACTTCACCAGCTGTAGATATATCCTTGCGACGCGATTTTGGTATTGCGCGTTGTGATTCTACGCCTGCCGTAACCTGATTGACAGGGGAGTCCAAACGCTATCAACACCCTCATGTTCACTAGTTGCCGACCACAAAGTTCAAATATCGCAAGATATGGTGAGGCATATTTTTATGTGTAGTCGTTGAGAGTCATTGTACACCCTCGTCCCTCCTTCGTAGCGGAAGAAGCCCGAAATTCCCGGCATCACCGACGAGCTACTTGTATGACAACCATTTAAGTGTGAAATCTCGTAAAAGGAAGTCTAGTCCTCTCATCTATCATTTGCTATCTCTTCCTACTCCCAGTTCATTCATTGTTTCACTTCTCCACGTATCCCACTCACATACACCACTATGACGACTCTCGATTTGGTGGACCATTCGCCCCAGCAACCAGAAGCAATTGCTGCTCTGGCCAGTGCCTCGAACGTCATTCTGATTGACAACTTCGACTCCTTCACATGGAACATTTACCAATACCTTGTGCTAGAAGGCGCAACAGTCACTGTTTTCCGGAACGATGAGAAGAGCGTTGAGGAGCTTGCAGCTTTGGACCCGACCCAACTGGTTGTCAGCCCAGGTCCAGGACATCCCAAAACTGACTCCGGAATCAGCAGAGATGCGATTAAGCACTTTGCTGGAAAGATTCCTATATTTGGGGTTTGTATGGGACAGTGAGCATTGACGAGGCCCAGTATTTTGCAACCGGCTAATCAATTGGTGTAGGCAGTGTATAATTGATTTATATGGAGGAGACATAAGCTATGCCGGTGAAATATTGCATGGGAAGACTTCCCCTCTGCGGCATGATACTAAAGGAGTTTACGCCAATCTGCCCCAAGATCTACCAGTCACCCGTTATCACTCGCTTGCCGGAACGCATCCTACGTTACCTGAATGCCTTGAGGTTACTTCTTGGATTGAGCTTGGCCCAGATGGCGGCAAAGGTGTTATCATGGGTGTGCGTCATAAGGAGTATTTGATTGAGGGCGTCCAGTACCACCCTGAGAGTATCCTTACTGCAGAAGGGAGAGTAATGATCCGAAACTTTTTACAGATGCGAGGTGGTACCTGGGCGGAGAACAATAGTTTACGAAAAACGGAGACATCACAAGTTGAGGGAGCTACTAACGGTACAGCATCGAAAAAGGAGAACATCCTCGATAAAATTTTCGCACATAGGAGAGCTGCTGTGAGTGCACAAAAAGAGATTCCTTCGCAAAGACCGAGCGATCTTCAGGCTGCCTATAACCTGGATATTGCTCCTCCTCTTATTTCCTTCGAGGCGCGTCTTCGTAAATCACCTTTCCCACTATCCTTAATGGCGGAGATCAAGCGAGCCTCGCCGTCAAAAGGCATAATCTCACTGGCCACATGTGCACCTGCCCAAGCTAGAATATATGCACTTGCCGGTGCGAGTGTAATCTCTGTACTCACAGAGCCTGAATGGTTCAAAGGGAGCATTGACGATTTGCGTGCCGTCCGACAGGCTTTAGAGGGAATGCCAAATCGACCTGCAGTGTTGCGGAAAGAATTTATTTTCGAGGAGTATCAGATATTAGAAGCACGTTTAGCAGGCGCCGACACTGTATTGTTAATAGTTAAGATGCTCGATGAAGAAACTTTGATCAGACTGTTCCAATACTCTAGAACACTGGGCATGGAGCCATTGGTTGAGGTTAACAATGAGGACGAAATGTCAGTGGCTGTAAAGCTTGGTTCTAAAGTTATCGGAGTCAATAACCGTAACCTTACGAACTTCGAGGTAGATCTCGACACAACTAGCCGACTTCTCGACCAAGTACCAAAGGAAACAATCGTATGTGCACTTAGCGGTATCGCTGGGCCAAAAGATGTCGCTCCATACCAAAAGAACGGTGTCGGCGCTGTCTTAGTAGGGGAGGCTCTAATGCGAGCAAATGACACTGCTGTGTTCATCCGAGAACTTCTTGGAGGATCGGAGCCAGTTACAAAGTCGTTGCCTGGCAGTCTCCTTGTCAAGATATGTGGCACACGGAGTCCAGATACAGCTCTGGAAGCTATCAAAGCTGGAGCAGATCTAATTGGCATGATCCTCGTACCTGGCAGAGGCAGACATGTTCCTTACAAAGATGCTATCGCAATATCTAAGGTTGTACATCAGTCTCATATCTCGACTGCTAGTGTAGTCAGTAATCGAGTCAGTAGTCAAGGATCTGACTTTTTTGCCAATGCCGCTTCAAACATATCGAGCCATCGTCCACTACTAGTTGGAGTGTTCCAAAACCAGTCATTAGAAGAAGTTCTAGAACTTCAGAAAGCCTATGACTTAGATATTGTGCAACTCCATGGCCAAGAGCCGCTGGAATGGGCCAACCTCATTCCTGTCCCAGTGATTCGAGTGTTCAAGCCTGGTCAAGCAGGACTGGGCAAGAGAGGTTACCACACAGTTCCATCTCTTGATTCTGCCGCTGGAGGATCTGGACAGAAGCTTGATATGGCAGAAGTCAAGAACACTCTATCAAACGACGAAGGCCTTAGAATTTTACTGGCTGGTGGACTGAGTCCTGAGAATGTCGCAGAAGCGGTCAAATCAGCTGGTGATTTGGGCGACAGAATTATCGGCGTGGACGTAAGTAGTGGAGTGGAAGAGAATGGCACTCAGAGTATTGCGCTCATAAAAGCGTTTATACAGGCAGCCAAAAGCGTTCGATAGCTAGGAGTATCTGATGCTCATTATCAATCAAATATCAGCGCTCTTGGTTCTAGCTTTCGTTATCTGAAGTCTGCTTCTGCATTTAATAAGTGGATTCAACACCTATTGCCCAAGCCCGTACCGTAAGTTTATCCTTTGTTTCACGACTTCCATGTTTATAGTTCTTGAAGGAAATGCCGAGACCTTATTGGTAGTGGTGGTCAGATTTGAATATCACGCTTCTTTCTCTCTGATACATTTATTTCATTCCAGGTGCTCCCGATCTTCCACAAAATTAGAGCTCTATTAAGATGTAAATATATGTAAAATTGGCTATCCTTTGTGTGTGACCCCCAATTTTCAACAATCTTTATCGACTGAGTCAGTGTAAATTTTCATAATTCAACCAACTTATTCACCTACCATTCGTATTTGTAGGATATCAGGAATTACAATGTGCAAACACTCTGAAGATTTATAACACTTGCTTCGTCTATATTTGTTTCCAACCGCTTTGATCCACAGTATTTGCTACCACAATTACTTGCGCTATTGTCTTGATCGCAAAGCAACTTGTTTCTTGCATCGAAGACAGGTCATTCAACCCATCAAGTATGTTTTAGCCAGTGCAAGATATGCCGCCTATTTGAGCATTCGCCATTGCATGCGACTACTCTTAGCCTTGCCAACATAGACAGAGAGCAACACTATTGTCTTTTTCAAATCTAACTGCACACTCTCAACTGTGCAATACCTTTTCTTTGGCCCATTACTTCCGTTGACTTGATCGCTCAAGGTCTTGCAGAGCTTTTTAACTCTATTATACCTTTCCTATCTTCGCTAAAAATAACAAACACCTCATCTATTCACCATAAGGTTCACTTTTAAACGTCAGTCAAAGGCCAGCTGCCTACCTCGCTATATAACATTCTAAAGTCAAAGGTCTCTCTATATATCTACTTACGCATGCATCTTACGACTAACTTCAAACTAACATCTATCAAGTGGTTATCATGCCGCGAAAAAGGCAGTCACGCAGTATTCATCCTCCACAGCCTGCCTCTCGTAGCACTACTGCAAAAGCATCAAGGGGTCCTCAGATGAAGCAAATCTTCAAGGGCCTTTTCATGTCTTTCGCTGGCGACTTTACTGCTGATAGGCCCGCTTGGTTTATCGAGAAAATGGTCGGCTGGATTAAGCACCATGGTGCGCAGTATGAGAACGAAGTCACCGACCAAACCACTCACCTTATCTGCACCATCGCAGAGTACAAGAAGAAGACTGCACAAGGTGATTATAAGGCTGCTCTTGATACTCAAGGCTTCTACTAACATGAACTATAGTTCGGCGGGCATTGATGCTGGGGAAACGCTGTAATATTGTCATTCCAGAATGGCTCGAGGATTGTATTATAGTTCAAAATTCCAAAAAGCGATGCAGAGCTGAAAAGGGTTATACTTTAAGCCGGGTTTTAAAACGAGTCCACAAGACAAAGATGGCACAGCAGCGCTATCGTGCCTCCTTTGAGAATGGTGTTCGGGCTGGTCATGCACTCGTTGACAACCGTCTGTTAAGCATCTCGTTGAGAAGTTACTTATCTTGGCTAACGTCTACTCAAAGGTTTAAATCGAGTATATTGCGATCCAGATGGCTTTGAATATAAGGTGAGTTGAATATCTCATTCCAAAAAAGAAATATGAAATTGTGTGAGACAAATATCTGCTGAGCGTTTGTCTCCAGGCCGGTTGATGCCAAAGAAAAACTCGTAGTTACCACATAAGGCAAACTAACCGAAAATAGGCAGTTTGTACTAGAATCAACACTGACGGTAGAGTTAAGGCAGAGAAGTACACTCTTTATGTATGGTGCCTGCTATCTCTATTCGATTCAAAAGACTAACAACTTGATAAAGCTTTTCCAATCTTTAGCTAAGCCGCATCACTACATGTTTGGTAGTCTACTCACCAGCGTTGGCAAACCCGCATCTCATTATACTCGTGACTGTTTTCCAAAGCAATTTCAGCCTGCCTTCGAGGATTTCAAGAAGTACTTCAAGAAGAAGACGGGCGTTGACTGGGACGAGTGAGTTTGAATCCATCCTTTGTCACCACTTCTCTAATAAGTCTTTTCTTCGCTGAGCTCGTTTCACGCACCGCAAATTATGTGGTTCTTCATATATAAAGATGATGTACTAACTAGCCCGTCTCAAACAGCCGTCTTGAAGACCATCCTCATGACCCCAACAAGTTCCTCTACAACAAACCAGTTGGCGG
>Ga0247737_1000996_pt1 | contig 11977 bp, 14 predicted proteins | sample UWRJL028104C2_FD_180937 | JGI IMG/M metagenome (GOLD analysis project Ga0247737, IMG submission 180937) | Plant litter microbial communities from Arlington Agricultural Research Station in Wisconsin, United States - UWRJ-L028-104C-2 | ecosystem: Environmental > Terrestrial > Plant litter >...
TGCCGATGCTCGCCGACGAGCACCAGGCCACGCGCGAGATCGTCGCCTCGATCACCGGCTTCGGCGCCCTGCAGCCCTACTTCGACGACGCGGAGGTCGAGGAGATCTGGATCAACCGCCCCGACCGTAAATTACTAATTGACTATGAGAATTCCGTCAGTGGTCGCTTCTACCGTCAGGTCATGGAAGAGGACAACCCACCACAGCGGGCCGGGAGTCACGACCCGTACAACGCTTATGACTACGAGTGGTTGGAGCGGACCTGGAGGGATGCCGGTCAGGAGTCTCCGTGGACTCGTATCTGGGCTGACGGCGTGGATGTCACCGAGCACCCTGACCTGTGGCCGAAGTATGTGACCGATCCGGAATCTCTTCGACGGCCTAGGAAGAAAGGTCGAAGAGGGCGACGGTCGTTCGAGTTCTGAACCTCTCCACGCTTACCGTCGTTGCAAGATCGACCCGGAGTTCATCTCGGTCTCTACGAGTACCAGGACATCACGAGATCAACGAGTCGATTTCTTGTTACACGACCGTAACCGAAAGACAAAGATGCATCATTGGCACCTAGCCATACGCGGTCGTGAGAGGTCGTAGGAGGTCAGGAGAGGTCACCGTGTGCCCTGGTGGTTTTGCTGCATCTGACGCAGAAACGCATCAAACGGGCTAGATCCCCGACGCGGATTAGCTGCTTTGACGGGTCCGACACGCTGGAGCCGGGTGGCCATGTAGTACCCCCGCTATACAATTGGAACTAAGAAAGCCCCGCACCAGTAAGACCGGCACGAGGCTTTCTGATTGTGATCACAATCGGCGTAGTGACAACGCCAAGGCAAAAAGGCGATCCATTTATGGGGCCAGAGGGCCGTCAGTAGTTCGCGCTGCTGGCGGCCTTTTCCTTTTGAGCTTGTTGCTGATCACTAGTTTACGGCTAAACCGATGTTTATCGACCAAGCTATGACAACTTCTGGCAACCCATATGTTTGCCAGTGCGGTCTAACTAGCAATCAAATCCACGTCGATTACCCACCTGTCGCCACTCATGTCGTGTTTCATTCCGACATTTTTGAGTCCTGAGTTTGACCTTGGAACTCGACTCGGATTCGGTCTTGGATGTCGAGCGAGGCAGCGAGCGCTGGACTCTCTTGAGGGTTCCAGTGCACAGATGAGATGACCACCTTCGGCGTGTTGTGAGCTGCCGCCACCTGCTTGATCCGGTCGTCCAGGATCCTGAACGTGTTTCGGTTCTCGCCCCTACAGCCCAGCCCACGAATAGACGTAATCCCCGCTCGGGTCCACGGTCGTCGCGTCGAATCGATCTAGCGGAGTGGTTCCCGTGTTGATCATCACGTCATCGATGTAGAAGAATTCCCCGCTGGCATTGGTCGCGGCGTTCGGATGCCTCTGCGCAACCCGACACGGCTGCTGGACTCACCGCGATGTCGCTGGTCCATCGTATTCTCGGGATATGACCGACTCTGAGGCCGATTCACGTAGCGTCTTCGTCATCCATGGACGCAACGAGCCAGCGCGTGAGGCTCTGTTCGCCTTCTTGCGCTCCATCGACCTAGCGCCCATTGAGTGGGCAGAGGCCATCTCCATGACCGGCAGCGCCTCGCCATACATCGGTGATGTTTTGGACGCGGCATTCCGATGCGCTCAAGCCGTGGTGGTCCTTCAGACGCCCGACGATATTGCCCATCTCCATGAGTCACTGACCTATCCCGGTGATCCTGAGACACAGCCTCAGATGCAACCGCGACCGAATGTGCTTTACGAAGCGGGAATGGCTATGGGCCGAAACCCTGAACGCACGGTCATGGTGGAACTCGGTCAGGTGAAGGTCTTTAGTGACATCCACGGGCGTCACGCCGTGCGGCTCGACAACTCAGTCGCGAAGCGTCAGGACTTGGCTATGCGACTGCGCAACGCCGGTTGCGGCGTGAACCTCGATGGGACTAGCTGGCATACGGCAGGAGACCTCACCCCTCCTAGCGCGCCTGGGGGAGGGTTGCCGCTGGGGCGCAAGCTACCCTCGTCGCAGACCACAGGGCTTCCGCATCTGACTGCGCGACTGCACGAGCGCGGTGGCAACAAACTCTCAGACGTGATCGTGACCAATCACGGTCCCGGCTCGGTGTACGACTTGGTTGCAGAGCCGACCGGTGACGATGATCTCCTTCGCTCACGGGATGAAGAACCCGTGCCCACCTTGCCGCAGGGTAAGTCTGTGCGTGTGCTTCAGCGGATGCCAGCCTCATTCAGCCAGGTGAAGCGGTCGTACTTCACCATCCGGCTGCGCGCTAAGACGGCTGACGGTGTGGAAATCAACCAAGAAGAGTTCGTGAGCGGAGATTGAGATGAACATTCCCGTGTCCTTGCCCCTCGACAACGACGGTTTTCTTCGCCGTGAGTGCCCAAACTGTCTTCGACAATTCAAGTGGCACAGCGGACCCGCCAGTGAGGAAGCTGAGAACCAGCCGCCCGCCGACGCTTACTACTGTCCATTCTGTGGCGTGCCCGCTGCGACCGATCAGTGGTTGACGACGGAGCAAGTGGAGTACGCGAGGGGAATCGCTATGCCAGCCGCCATTCAGGCACTCGATGATCAGTTGGGGTCTGCTTTCAAGGGCATGAGTAGCAAGCACTTCAAGATCACGCAGACGGGTCACCTCGATGTCCCGGATGAGCCTGACCCGCTCACGGAACCGGACGACATGGTGATCATCGCGTCACCCTGCCACGGCTGGGAACCGATCAAGGTTCCAGAGGACACGACCAGCCCCGTTCGCTGCCTTGTGTGTGGTCAGGCGTTCGCCCTCTAGCGGTCGTGGGCGGGCGCTACAGCTTGTTGAGGACGCGGTAGAGGGTCGCCGGACTGACCTTGACCATTTCAGCAACCCGCCATTGGCGAAGCTGCGCGCCCTTCTGGGCGTCTTTTGTCAAGCTGACGGACGTGCGGACGGTGAAAGGCGCGCACCGTCGCAAATGGCGAATTTTCGCTTGTGACTCATAGTTCGAGTACAAGTCCGCAGCGGTCGCTGTCTCGACGGGCAGCTTCGTCTAGAGGGTGCGAGTAGCTAGCGTTACTCGTTCTTGTCGGACACGTTGTGAGAACCGAGCGACCAAGCAGTCACGTCCTCTATCAGGACGCGGAAGAGTGGGTAGTCCGAGTATTGCGGGGCATGCACACGGGCGTCTCTGAAATGGAGGAAATGGCTCGGGGGCCGCTGAAGCTCAGCCTGGAGCCGTCTGTCCAGCATCTCGTTGATGTGGGTAAATTGCCCGCCGATGATGATCTCGATCGCGTTCGCCAAGGGCTCAGTGCTTCCATCTGTGCCAGCATTTCGGATTTGCGCTGCGAAGAGTTCAAGCCACTTTTCTCGATGAATCGCAATGCCCGAAATAAGAAGGCCCCCGCTGACCACGGATAACCCCAGATTGTTGTCAACGCCAGAATCGACGGTCATGGCGAGCAAACTATCGAGCACCCAGTCGTGGGGCTCGAAATCAGAAGACTTGAAGCCGTCCGGATCGGGTGCGGTCTCCTCGATACCGTCTGCGCTCGTCGCTGTGGCGTCCGTCTCGGCGGTCATCTAGCTTCCCGTCGTCATTTAGCGCCGCGATCGAGAGCTGAGTTTCTGCGCTTTCGCAGCCATGCTGCGCGCGTCGCATACGAGCGACGCGCCGCCGCCGATGCGTCCGCGGACCTCTCGCTTACCTTTTGACGACCCCGTTCCAGCTCCTCGGCCATGCGCTTAACAGCGGCATCGTCAAGCGTGTCGTTAGTCATTCGGCGTCCCCAACCTTCTTTGGCTCGATCGTAACGCTTACCACCGGCGGTGCCGGGGAGTCCCGCAGCGACGTCATCACGCGGGGTCCATGTTGCATCGCTACGACGAGCGCCATCGCGCGGGCCATCGCAAGGATCACGGCACGTTGAGACTCGCCGATGGACCCAACGGTCGAATTATTCACGCTCAGCATCCCGAACTGCACGTCGTTAGCCTTCACGGGAACTGAGAGGAATGTCTTGTACTTCTTGCTCGACCAATCCAATCCGTAGACCTCATCCGGGGCGCTCGTCACCTCAGGTTCTTCGTCCGGGCCGTCCATGATTCGCCAAATTGGGTGGGATGGGTCGGCGGACTCTTCGAAAGGGCGCTTCGGCTTATCCGATCGCCCGTACTCGGTTGTATGGACGGGACTCCCGAGCGTCCGCATTCCAGCGTCGTCCCGGGTAAGCGTGTAATACGTGGCCCTACTTCCCGGACCAATGCTCTTGGCTGCAGTCATGGTTAGCAGACGACCCAAGGTCTCTGTGCTTTTTTTCAAAGCCGCGCCTTCAAGGAACGTCACTTCCAGGGCCTCCACCAGAAATGTGTTCAGGTCGCTGGCGGCATTGGCCGCAGAGTCTTCACTTCCGCGAAGGCTCTCCTTTGCTGCCCGAGCGTCATAGGCATCGGCAATCTTGTCCAGCACAACGGCGACCGCAACTGCAATGCCTGCGATGACGATCCAGCTAGTCGTCCAGCTTTCCGGCGATTTCGATTTCGGGTCAACAAAGATGCGTGGCAGCGCGATCGCGGCGACTGTGCCCACCAGTGTGACTGCTGTCAGAATCCAGGACCGCTTCAAGACCTGGGCGAGCGGCCCTATAACGTCAACGAAGTCCTGACGTTTGGGCTCGGGATTCGTGTTTCCCGAGTCCCTGTTTCGCGCCATGACCGAATGCTCTCAGACAATCGCGGAAAATCGGGTATTTGACGAGCAAGTTTCTACTTAGGGGGTTGGTCCTTCGCTGGCCCTACATAGGCGCATCACAGGATGCGCCACGACTAGCCGACCGGCGTCAGCCGGAGCCGCTTCGCAGACCACGCGCCACCGATCGGGATGCCTGCGGTCCTGGCCGAGATCACCTCGACCTTGAGCACCGTCGCGAGGACGGCGCGCTGAATGTCGATCGGGGCCGCCAGGAACGCTGCTCCCGGATCCTCGGCTTGGAGCACAGCCGACGATGCGGAGCGGCTGATGCCCTTGGACATCCGCGCATCGACCTCTTCAATCTCCGCGTTCACCTTCGCAGTCGACTTCTGCCATAGAGCGGCGGTGATGCGCTGGTTCGCGTAGTTGTCATCGAACGTCGCGAGTCGCGCGGTCAGCATCGATCGGCGCTCGCGGTCCGGGGCGAGGAAGTCGTTTACGGGATGCAGAGCGGCCACGATGCGGGGATCGCGCACGAGCTCCGCGACGACCTCCCGAACGTAAGCGTCGGTCTCTTTCGTGGAGATCGTGAGGTGGGTTGACTGGACGCAGCGATAAAGGTACTTCCGCTCCCGGGTGCTGCCGGTGGTGCCGCCGTACGGCGCTGGACGCAACGTGCCTCCGCAGATGCCGCAGATGTATATGCCGGAGCCGAGCCAGACGGGATCGTTCCCGTCTTGCTTGCGGCGACTCGGGTCGGTCAGCACGTTCACGAGGGTGCGCCATTCGTCTTCGTCCAGGATTGCCTCCCAGATGCCAGGGCCCACGATCTGCACAGGTACTCGATCGTCTTTCTTCGCATTCGCACTGCGGTCCTGCAGTAGCCGCCCAGGCAATCCGTGAGCCAGCAGGCCGGCATTCCGCGGACGCAGCAGCATTTCCTTCAGCCCGTTGTACTTCCACTCCCTGCCCACCGAGGTTTTGAGTCCTCGCTTGTTCAGGTCGCTCGCGACTCCGGCAAGCGAACGACCGGCCAGCAGCGCCTTCGCCGCCTCGCGAATCTCGGCAGCTTCGTTCTCCCGAATCGTCACGCCGTCCTTCTCGAACCCGTACGGTCGGGGCCCGCCTCGATACTTGTCATCCCGCGCCATCTGACTCTTGGCTGACTTCATCCGCTCCCGGGCGTGGTCGACCTCGCCCCGAGCGGCGGCACCGAGCATCCGAGCCACCATCCGGCCTGAAGCGGTCGACAGGTTGAGGTCGCCGGATTTCACCGTCTGAACTTCTAGGTTGCGATCCTCAGCCAGCGAAATGAACTTCTCGAGTTCGGTTGGTCGGCGGTGCAGGCGGTCGGTGTGCCAGGCAAGCACGCCTTCGACCTGGCCGGATCGAATTGCGTCGAGCATCAGCTCGTATTGAGGCCGCGGCGCACCGGAGTATGCCGAAATGTCGTTGTCCGCGTACACCGCGACGACTTCCCAGCCCAGACGCTCTGCGAGTTCGCGGCAATCGGCTTCCTGACGCTCCACGCCGAGCCCCGCGCCTTCCTTGTCTCGGGATATTCGAGCGTAGATCGCCGCGGAGAGCGGTCTGGCGGGTTTCATATGTCAATTCAACTGTTTTGACCTGTCGTCGCCCTTCGTCGACGCGTCGCTACCCGACGGAAGCCGTCTGCACGTGGTCATCCCGGACGTGAAAGAGCGCTAACAACAGGGTCAACTGTCTACCCCACGGGTTGATCAGCCCGACATCCACCTTCTCGGCTTGACACTGAGTCGTTAGGCTCAGCCCATGGGGCTCGAATACAAGTACGTCCACTTCCACCCGGGAAACAAGGATCCGGAGCATCAGGCCGCTCGGATCACCGACGAACTGAACCGCTGGGTAGCCGACGGTTGGCGCATCGTGAAGGTCCTGCGCCCCGCGCTGATCGGGCCGGTGACCTCGTGCTCGAACGCGACGTCTGAGCTCGACTGTTGAGCATCAAATGGCCGGTCGATCCCGACACCGGGCAAATGCTGGACGACGAGTGGCTGCGCAACGAAACGAGCGGCGAACTAAGCAAAGCCGCGCTGGAACGCGTCCAGCGAGCCGCGGAGACTCCCGGCGTCGATAATGAGCCTGCCTCTAAGCCTGAACTTGCGGAGTACTGGCGCCTCCGACGTGCAGCCCACGCACCGTGCGATACCGGACAAGTTCGCGGTCGGCACGCAAGTTTGTGGATAGAACACATCGACCACATGAAGCGAAGAGGGCGACTCGAGCAAGCCCTTCAGCTTGCCTACGAGTGCTTGGATTCAGTCGATCGCGAACGGCTGGAAGGCGGATTGGACACTCGTGCGTCGTGGACGGAGCGCGCAGCAATCATCCTCAGGAAGATGAAGGATTACGATTCGGAGGCGCGACTTCTTGAGTCTCAGATTGCCGCCGGCGTCTACCCGGCTCGGCTCGGGCAGCGTCTCGATAAGGCTCTCGACCTGGCCTCGCGCCAAGCGCCGTAGCCCCGGCGTCGCCGGTACCCGCGAGAATAGTTCCATGCGACTCGTAGGTGTGATCCGTCCGGACGAGACGAAAGAGATTTCCGCGGAGGGCGACACGTACGACGAGGCGAAAGCCGCGCTCGAGGCGGCTCTCCCTGCAGGCTGGCAGCTGCTCGCGATCACGCAGGACCGTAGCGCTCCGAATGGGTAGCGGAACCCTCACGCCGGCGAGCGTGCGTGCCCAGCTCGCCGGGTACACGCGCCGCTCACCGGCGAGTTCGGAGGATGACCGGATGCGCGCTACGGGGCGGCGGTGAAGTTAATGACTTGCGGATATGCGCTGCCGACATTTACTGCGGAGAAGACCCCTGTGGTCGGGACTCCCATCGAACCTAGAGACTGCCAGGAGCTTCCGTTGTATCTCACGTGGTAGAGCTGCCCCGCGGACGACACGATAACGTCAGGCGCGCTCCCGTTGATCTGAACTGCGGACACGTTACCGTCTGCTCCGAGCCCGGTGTATAGCTTGGCCCAGGACCCATTCGTTCCAACGAAGGAGTGGTAAAGAAGTCCCCCCTCTTGTGAGATCACCGTCGGCGCTGACCCGCCGCTGTAGGCGGCAGACATTGGCCCACTGATTCCGACGCCGGTGTAGTCCTTCTTCCAGGCGCCACCGTCTACCCACACTTTATAAAGAAGGCCGCTGTCCACAACCATGCTGACCGGCCATGCGTTGCCCGGTATATATGTGGCCGCGATCTGCCCAGATGCCTGCAGGCCCGTCGAGACTTTGTGCCAGCCGTTACTGTCGGCCCAGATTTGGTAGACGAGGCCATTGTCGATGGCCATAACCTGCGGCTGGTATCCGCCCATGTTTACCGCTGAGATCGTCGCGCCCGAGCCAAGTTGAAGGCCCGTCCAAGAGTTCACCCAACCCGCTGATGTTCCATATTGCTGCCAGAGCTGCCCGTCCTTCTGGTACATGGCCATCGGCCACGTGCCAGAGAAATAGACGGCGCTGACTTGAGACGGTCCCGCCACCACGTTTCCGGTCCATCCTGTGCGCCAGGTCGCGGCAGCCGGGTCGTAGTAGACCTGATCGACATGCGCCCCAGCCGGCGTAATTCCTAGTCCGGGAAACGTCCAATTGATCGCCGCCCCTCTTGAAACCGATGACCAGCAGGGATAGGCATCGGTCCATCCCGTTGGAACAATCCCGTTTAGTCGCAATTCGAAATGCAGATGTGTTCCCGTCGAGCGCCCCGTCGACCCCATCGTTCCTAGCGCTTGGCCCTGCGACACAGGCTGACCAACGCTTACGAGCACCGAATTGAGGACCATATGTCCGTAAAGCGTTGTGTAGCCGCCCGCGTGAGCAACTGTCACAGAGGTCCCAAATCCGGTCGTGCTCGAAGAGTTCGTGACTTTCGTTACATGGCCATCGGCGGCCGCGACAATCGTCAGGCTCTGACTCCCGACCCTCGCGATGTCTAGACCTTCGTGTTGCGTATGGTCCTCGCAGTGCCCATACGAAGGGGTGCCGGTGACCTGTCCACTGACGGGAATGATCATGGCGCCTTGAACTGCTTGTGCAGAGGAGGCGGGGACGATCATGGCCCCAGCCGCGACGGTGAGGATAGTGAGCGCAGCGACAAGGCGCCAAGACCTGAGTTTCATTCTTTGATTATGTGGAATTGCGAACCCACACGGAAGTCCCATTCAGGGGGCAGCATGTGGTGACTTTAGTGGTCAACTCGTAGCGCGGCGCACTAGTGGCGCGCTACGGGTGTGAGGGCACGCCAGACTCTGTCGGCTTAGAAGCAGGCTCGATGACGACCCGAATGCGTTTACCAGGATGAAACGGCTTGACGATCCCCGAAAAGTCGAAATCCACATTCCGGACATCTTCTCAATGTCCGCGACCCTGCCTAAACTCGTCCGGTGCAGAGGGCCGGTCTGCTCCGCACCACGAAGGGAGCCCGGTCATAGAAGTACTGCGATGGTCCACACCGTGGCCGCTCGTGCAGACATCCGACGTCGAGTGGTTGATCATCCGCGCCGATCTCGCGCGGCCGTCCGCCGTCCGCAAGCTCGACCGCGGCCCACGGTCGGGAATGTACCGGGTAGTGCGCTGGGCGCCTCGTTCCGAGGACCGCAGGCTGTTCGAGTACTTCCAGACACTGGAGCTCGCCGACATGGCCGTGACGTTCATCGAGCGCCGCCCAGAGGATGGCTTCAGTGCCGGCGGTGTGCGCGTCAGCCCAGAGTGGGAACGATTCGAACGCAACTTCTGGGGGCACGCGCCCGATCGACTCGTGAGCGAGTGTGCTCCTCGGTGGTTCGGCGCAGACCATCGGGCACGGCAGGCGCGTGCATATCGAGGTATCTAACAGCCAGATCTAACTCAAGCGCTTTTCATCGGCAAGAGATGCCTGAAGTCCGCGAAAAGCGCTTCGACCTCAGCGGGCCGCAGCTGTGCCCACTGACCGATGAATGCGTTTTGTACCGTTAGTTCAGCGGTGAGATCGAGGTCTTCGCCGATTTGCTGGTAGATAACATGGCGATCGTGGTTGGTGAGGGCACGCTCTTTCACCACCCTCTTGACACGATCTTGATCGCCTACCGGAAGATTCAAGGCAGCGGTTAGCTTGAGAGCGACGGCGTCGATCTCTCCGAGCACCACATCTAAAACGTGTGCCTCTGGATCGCTTGTGCCTGGAAGCGCATAGACGTTCTTTTCATGGTCAATTAGGGCAGTCTGGTCGCCGTCCAGGATGGCTACGCTGTCGTAAGTGCGCGTCGGATCCGCATTGTGAACCTCGTGCACTTTCATCGCCTGGCCGGCGCCTCCGACTCCGTGCACCGCGATGCCCCCGAGGTCGGCTCCGAGATAGCGCAGGGCCGTTCTGACCATGAGCGCAGCAAACTCGTCCTCGACGAATATTGCAATCTGCGCGTCCACCCGTCCAGTTAGAGAGCGCAAGGCTTCGATATTCAGAGCGCCTTGGACGACCTCGTTGTCGAATGCAGCCCACACAGCATCTGGCGGCAAAGCCTCAATCGCCTCGGATGAGTGGGTGGTGAATATGATCTGACTCGACTTGTCCCTGGCCACGGAGAGTAGATAGTCCACTAGCCGTCGAACAGCGACAGGGTGCAAGCCGTTCTCGATCTCCTCGATGAGAATGAGGCTGTTGTCGGAGGTGGCCTCAATCCCGCTCACGATGCGGATGATGCTTGCCTCACCGGCGCCGAAGTGGAACTCGGTGTATCGGTTTTTGGACGCACTATCGATCGCCGCGAAGAGGCTGGCGCGCGTTGTGACATCCAGCTCGGAATACCCGTCGATGGACTTGCCCAAGATTTTCTGCACGGCATCCGTGACCGACGGTGGAAGGTCGACCTCTGAGCCAGCTCTGAACCGGCTACCGCGCGCAAGGCGCAGCTCCGCCCGCTCTGTCGCGGGCACTGTCCGCGTCACGCCAAAGATCAGCACTTCGCGCTCAAATGGATTGCGGTTCCACTTGGAGGTGGGGAAATTCACGCTACGACGGAGCTCTGACGCCACATCAAGAGACTTGTCAATCACTCCGTGCTCGATCGACCACTTGATCATGCTGCTGTCGTAGCGACCGCTTTTTGCGAAAAACCGCTCGGGCTTCACCGAACGGTAAGCCAGAGACGCGGCCCCGAGTATGGTCGTTTTCCCGCCACCGTTTGGTCCCACGAGCGCGGTTACTGGGAAATCGAAGGTCACCTCTTTGTCTTCGAAACCGCGAACCTTCCGAAGGACGACTCGCCGGAGATATTTGCCGTAACTTGCTTTCGCGACCTTAGAGGCGAGGGCGATTTTATCGTTCGGGCTGATCTCAGACATAGCGAAAACATATCGCTTTCTCAAACTGGTGAGGAAAAGACGAAATGGCCCCGGCCACCCACTGATGTGGATGGACGGGGCCGTTTCTTTTATGCGAATGCGATGAGGTCGACGCCGTACCAAGCCGACGAGCTGCCGGCGTCGGCGCCACCACTAAGTGCGGGGGCGCCGTAGTTGTAGCGCGAGCCGGTTGCGATGGTTTGTAGTGGCGGCAGCACGCGGGCTGACGCGAGTGCTGCTGCGACCGCCGGGTAGGTCACGTTACCTAGACCGTCGCCCGCGGCTGGTCGAAGGAAGATGGCCGCCGACGTGCTGACGGCTACGGTCATCCCGTACGGAGTGACGAACGGCAGTACGTTCCAACCAGCCACTGCGTTGGCATCTATCGATTGGGCGAGGACCGCGGAGCCGGAGACACCCGCGAACAGGAAACCGGTGAGCACCTGCCCGACGCCCTCGGGCGGCATCCAGAACCGGATGCCGGTCGCGGTGACGCCAGCGCGAGTGGCCTGGACGACAGTCGCGAGCACGAGCCCACTCCCTTGGCCGGGATCGGTGTTCGAGCCCGCGGGCGTGAGCGGCAGGTTGGACGGGAAGCTGAGGGGATGTCCCGGGCTGGGGGCTGATCACCCTCATGACGGCGGGCCTCGTCGTCATCATCTGGGCGCTCGCGGGCCCCGCGCTGAGCAGCGTCTTCCAGCAGGCGATCGACAAAGTCACCGGGTTCTGATGGGGCAGCTGCTGTCGCTCCTTCGCCACGAGCGAGGTTCGGCTCCGGCCGAGTTCGCGATGGTCGCCGGGCTGCTGACCGTGCTCACCCTGTCGGTGCTCCAGCTGTGTCTCGCGCTGCACATCCGCAACACCGTGCTGGACTCCGCCGCCGAGGGGGCACGCTTCGCGGCGCTCGCCGACAACGGGC
>Ga0247737_1000997_pt1 | contig 11977 bp, 10 predicted proteins | sample UWRJL028104C2_FD_180937 | JGI IMG/M metagenome (GOLD analysis project Ga0247737, IMG submission 180937) | Plant litter microbial communities from Arlington Agricultural Research Station in Wisconsin, United States - UWRJ-L028-104C-2 | ecosystem: Environmental > Terrestrial > Plant litter >...
TTTTCTGCGCAAGGCTGCGGGGGAACGGTGTAAAAGCAAAGCGGGATGCGCAAGAGCACAACCACCTCAGTAGAATAGACAGTTTATGAACGTGCAGAATGATGCGGCAGGCACACGAAGCAATTCGTATTTAGCAAGCTATAGAATGCAATTCCACAACTTAGGCAGCGTAACCGGTGTGCGTTCAGTGTATCCGCAGTAGCGATGGGACGAACGAAGAGAAAGAAAGAGCTTGTGATCTCCAGAGAGGCACGGTGCAGGTGCAGGGCAATTTGCAGGGTGAAGCTTTTGCCTTTACGCTCGGCAGTGACAGGTACCCAAACTAAGCAACCTCAACAGCACAACAGCGCGACGCGGATTATAAGCAATGATTGTTTATTGTTTGGGCGGCGAGGTTGTAGGCTGGCGATGATGGTCGAGGATGGGCCGACCCAAGGTCTGTTGTCCAACAGTGCCGGATTAGCTTCTCTGCGCAACTTCCATCATCATCATAACCAGGCTAGGCTGCTAAGCTAGCTCGTAGTGTACGGTGTAGCGCAGGCTCAGTAGGCGTCGTCGTAGGGTATGGATGGGGGTTTGATGGGGGTTAGAAAGTTAATGTGGTTTTTGGCCTTTGGGCCGAAATCCAACGCCAAGGAGCTTATCACTTATCGGACCCGCTCATGATCGACCGCCCGCGGCAGAAAGAAAAATCTTGAGTTTGACTTGGAGGCTCTGTTGATGCCAGCTCAAGCTCCAAGTCAAAGCACGGAGGAGGTTGCATGGACATCTACAAGATCAACACAGACTTCTGAATCAGTTGGTCCACTCTAGTTGTGAGTCTATATCCTATGATATCAACCATGTGTGGTGACGATTGAATACCGGCTAACAAAGCCAGCCTCAACATGCCGTCTCGTACCAGAGAATCGACCAATACCAAATGGAGTCATGAATTTGACACTCTCCGCAGGGAGAATCTCTTCAAGAACCCTCCCAAGGATCACTCCGCATATCCCCTTCTCGAGCAAGCAATTGCCCCTCACATCGAGTCCTTCAATGCTCTGTTTGAACCAGATGGATTAATAGCGAAAGGAATTCTCGACATTGGTACCAAATATTACTTAGATGGAGACGAGAGAACAGGGCCCGCAGGCAAAAATGTGTTATCGGTCAAGATTAAGGATGTCAGAGTGGAAAAGGCTGTGTTACCTCCCTCAAATAAGTTCTCGAAAAATAGAGAGATATACCCGGCAGAGTGCAGAGAACGACATGTCACGTATCGGGGGAAGATGATGGCTACATTGCAGTTTAGGATAAATGGTGGGGATCCTTTCGACTTCGTGAGGGATTTAGGACAGATACCGCTTATGCTAAAGGTATGTACCGTATATGTGGTCGTGGAAACTCCACTTGCTAATTGCAAAACAGTCGAATCGTTGTCACTTGGAAAAAAACTCGCCGGATTTGCTGGTACAGCGGAAAGAAGAAGCAGAGGAATTAGGGGGCTTCTTTGTTGTTAATGGTATTGAGAAGATCATTCGTCTTCTTATCGTCAACCGAAGAAATTTCCCAATGGGTATTTTGCGACCTTCATTCAAAGGAAGAGGACCGGCTTTCACCCAATATGGTATGCTCGTACGATCAGTACGACCCGACGAAACCTCCCAAACCAATGTCATACATTATCTAGATGATGGAAATTGTACATTCCGTTTCTCGTGGCGCAAAAACGAGTATCTCATTCCCGTTATGATGATCCTAAAGGCTTTGGTGGAGACCAATGATCGTGCGATTTACGAAGGTCTAGTCGGATTAGCAGGTTCCAAGGCAACTAAAAACACATTCTTAACGGATCGAGTTGAGCTGTTATTGAGATCGTACAAGCATTATGGACTTTACACTAAAAGCCAGACGAGGGCATTCTTAGGAAAGAAGTTCCGTCTACAGCTTGGTGTTCCTGATACCATGTCAAATTTTGATTGTGGTACTGAATTCTTGCGCAAGATTGTGCTCGTTCACCTGGGTAATGTCAATGTGACTGAGGAGCAGGACAACGACAAATTCAAGATGCTTCTATTCATGATAAGCAAGCTTTATGCTCTGGTCGGCGGAGACTGTTCCGGAGACAATCCCGATGCGGTTCAGAATCAAGAAATCTTGCTTGGCGGATTTTTGTATGGAATGATCATCAAGGAACGACTGGATGACTGGCTCGGAACTAACCTACGACTAGTTCTACGAGAATGGATAAGAAAGAGTCCAGAGAACAGTTTCGCGTCTCCGGAGTTTCTCAAACAATTCCCTGTGAAGATATTCGGTAGAACGAATGAGAATATTGGGACAGCTATGGAATATTTCATGTCGACAGGTAATCTCGTCAGTCCTACAGGTCTGGATCTACAGCAGGTTTCTGGGTTCACTGTTGTGGCGGAAAAGATCAATTTTTTGCGATTTATCAGTCATTTCCGCATGGTTCACAGAGGTAGTTTCTTCGCTCAGTTGAAAACGACAACAGTCAGAAAGCTGCTTCCCGAAAGTTGGGGATTTTTGTGCCCAGTACATACCCCCGATGGAAGTCCTTGTGGTCTACTGAACCATCTTTCACATAAGTGTAAGATCATGACACGTGCGGTTGATGCATCGGCGGTTCCCCAACTCGTTGTCGAACTTGGGGTTGTCACTACAGGATCATCTTCTACCGACGAAGCTGTTGTGGTTACTCTTGATGGTAAGGTTCTTGGATGGTGTAGTCCTAAGCAATCTCTGCTTATTGCTGATACCCTACGGTATTGGAAGGTCGAGGGAACACACAACGTTCCGAAAGAGCTGGAAATCTGCTACGTCCCCAAATCCTCAGGAGGGCAGTACCCAGGAATTTTCATGTCTTCCTCCACTTCGCGAATGATCAGACCCGTAAAATATCTGCCGCTTGACAAAGAAGATTACGTCGGCCCTCAGGAACAGCCCTTTATGTCTATCGCCGTAACAGAACCAGAGATCACATCTGGCGAATCCACCCACGTCGAATTTGACCCTACAAATATTCTCTCTATCCTCGCCAACATGACACCGTTCTCGGACTTCAATCAATCACCTAGAAATATGTACCAATGCCAAATGGGTAAACAATCTATGGGAACTCCTGGAACTGCAACCCGCTATCGATCCGATAACAAAACTTACCGCCTCCAGACCGGGCAAACACCCATCGTCCGCGCACCTCTACACAATGACTATGGCTTCGACAACTTCCCCAACGGAATGAATGCCGTCGTCGCAGTCATTTCATACACTGGCTATGACATGGACGACGCTATGATAATAAACAAATCCGCCCACGAACGTGGATTCGGCCATGGTACAATTTACAAAACTAAGAAAATCGATCTTCTTGAAGGCTCCCGCTCTAAGTCAGGTGCCCAAATGAAAAAGGCATTCGGTTTCGCAACTGGAGATGAAGCAAAAGGACTAGCTGAAGGTATCGACCATGATGGCCTGCCCAAAATTGGACGGTTAGTCCAAGACGGTGAGATTCTCTGCTGCTGGCATACTGTTTCCATGGATGTCAACGGCACTCTCGTGAACCGTGACGGTGTTACCCATTACGAGCGCTACAAAGATGGTGAAACTGCCTTTGTTGAAGAAGTACGTCTCCTTGGCTCAGAAAACGGTGTCGACCCTCTTTCCATGATATCCATCAAACTTCGCGTTCCCCGATCTCCTGTCATTGGTGACAAGTTCTCTTCTCGCCACGGGCAGAAAGGTGTCGCATCTCAAAAATGGCCAATGATCGATCTCCCATTCTCTGAGTCTGGGATGCAACCCGATGTAATCATCAATCCGCACGCTTTCCCCTCCCGTATGACGATTGGTATGTTCATCGAGTCGCTCGCCGGTAAATCTGGTGCGCTGCACGGTCTGGCACAGGATAGTACACCTTTCCGCTTTGACGAGGAAAACACTGCAGGTGATTATTTCGGCCATCAACTCATGAAGGCTGGTTACAATTACTACGGCAACGAACCAATGTACTCAGGAATTACGGGTGAGGAATTACATGCTGATATATACATTGGATTGGTATACTATCAACGACTGCGACACATGGTGAACGACAAGTATCAAGTTCGAACTACCGGACCTGTCACGAAACTCACAGGCCAACCTATCAAAGGTCGTAAGAAGGGAGGAGGAATCCGTGTCGGAGAAATGGAACGTGATTCCCTACTCGCACACGGCACTGCGTTCTTGCTGCAAGACCGTCTCTTGAATTGCTCTGACTACACGCGTTCTTGGATATGTAAAGCGTGTGGTACCTTTTTGTCCACTCAACCTACAGTGTCAGCATTTGCACCTAGGAAGAAGGGCACAGGGGTTGTAAGATGTAGACGATGTGCGCTAAAGGTCGAGGGCTTTGGCGGAGCCGGTAACGGCGAGGTCTGGGAGGATGGAGAAGGGGGCAGGTGGGCTGGTGGTGAAGATACAACTATCGTGGCCGTGCCGGGTGTGTTAAAATACCTGGATGTTGAGTTGGCGGCGATGGGGATTAAGTTGAAGTATAAAGTTGATACGGCTTAATGACTGGCTGACAATTAATGGATGATGTTATTCAACGGCGTTTCGGGGGGTAGCATTGTAGGGTTGCATTAGTAGTTTAGGAAATGAAAAGCTTGCTGTTGCTCTCAGTATAACGTCACTCTTTGTTTGCATTCAAAAGCTGTGCGTATCCGGACTGTTTGGTTTTGAGACTCGTGGTCATGCTTGCCTTCTGCAGGTTCACATACCTTAGCGACTTTCATAAGCTGAGATGCAGAAGGGGTGATGCGTTGTAATGACAGCAATCGTAAGTTAATAGTTTGTATAAGCAAATAATACCTGACCCCAGCAATCCTAAATTTTCCTTTCAATATTATTGCTCATCATCACTCTCTTAATCCTTTGTTCAAGAGCAAACACTCTAGGATGGGTCCCTTTGCTCGTCTTACAAACATGGTCCAAACCTCAAAACCCAAACCTTTCTTTAGAAGTATTTAGAAGGTGGGATCTGGACTCACGAAGGTATCCAGGAAATCATACTCTAGTGCATCTTAAATCACTTATACAATAAATAGTGATATCGCTGCACATCCTCTTCTTCTCAGACTTCGGACATCTCTTTGAGGATTTCAATGCTTGCGCAATCTATCTGCAGAAATGAGATATCCTGGATTGCATGTTCGGTTTTAGATGCTTTTAGATCGAGATTTATCCAGTGAGTCTTGTTGGATTGTCACCGTGATAGAAGGGCCATGAAAGGGGGTTTATACGCTTTTCTGATCTCGTATGATAGAAATCCCATGGTATAAATCTTGCTAATTAATAGGTAAATGCAAGTAGATTTTTAGGCATGGTTCCAGTGCGAAGCTCACCTAATGAATGCTGAGTCTAGGTACGAACAAGAGAGCCTTATGGTATTGTTTAATATCAAACGCAGAGAGCAAACTTATACACCTACAGTGTGAGCTACCTTACTACTCAGATCACTATATATTGCAGGTGTGAACGATGTTGTATTCATGAATATGAATTATATATATGGTGCAAGAACTCCACATCTAGTATATTGGCTCTCTTATACATTGGCATTTGGACACTCACGTGAAGGCTTTGTTAGAATGGAAGTATGTCTTCCTTTCTTCAACTTGAGTAGGATTCACTACCAGGGTCACTGAGAGACAGTGAATAAGGAGGCTCGCTAAGGCTTAGGTTTTTCTCCTCGGGAGAAGCAGTATATATAGTTGACGCGTTACAACCTTCTAACCCCCTCACAACCCCAACCCGAAACATCCCATCACACCGAGAAGCAGATCCTACTTGTACATCAACCACAGGCCCGAGATTGTCTTTTTATCATGGATTGTACCCGAAAAGTGCGCTCGAGTGCGCTACCATCCCCTATCCTAATCCGAATGGCGAAAGGAGCTGCCAGACATGAAGCTAGACACAAAGCCAGACGTGAAGCCAAGCTCACTGCGCTAAGAGCAGCTAAGTTATCTTCTGTAAGAGCTACCAAACGTGTAATGCGTCGCGCTGCGAAGAAAGCTGCATTGAGAGCTGCTATTTGTGCAAAGCAACGCCAGCAGACCAGGCGACTTATAAGTGCCAGAGCTTTCCAAGGTATGAAGCTGCCTTCAAGTTATCATCTTAAAAGAATTGGCTTACAAGTTTCACTATTTTAGAGTTTACACAGAAGAAAAAGCTTGAAGAAACACCTGAGCTTTCAGCAAGCGCTCTATCAGCAACCCAAGAGATAGATGATCTCAGCGTGACTGCTCGCCGTGAAGTAGGATCCAGACTTGCGGCCTTACAGTCTGAAAAGCAGACAAACACGATCGCTACAAGAAGAGGCATGTTTCTTCCTTCTGAAAAACTACTAACTTGCTCACTGACACTTATGTTGCAGCTGCCGCTCAGGATTACACCAAGCTTCGTAGCTGGGTCCAGGCATGGCTACTCAATCATACGATCTTATTATCCCCAGAGGAGCACTTCAAAGCCGCCAACAACGACCTAACAGCAGGAATTACAATCTTGACTATCCCACCCAACACCGGAGCAGGTAACAAATTTCCTGCTGAGATACGTGCCCAAATCTTTGGACTTTTAGATATCGTTACTGCAACTATCATTCAAGTTGTAAGTCGCAAGTGGAAGGAAACATATGATAAGAGATATGACGCCTACTTTTCCAGAACATATCGTCGACCCTTGAGATTCACCCAAAAGCTTTCTGTTGAAGACGGCGGAAGACTCTGGCTTCGTCTTAAAGCTGAGATGTGGCAACAGGCTAAACTGGTATGGGATGCATGGCGCGAGAAGTTCGTTACCCAGGAGAAGATGTACCGACGTATCCAATGGGTAAAAGAGATGCCCCAACGAGAGAGGGAAGAGCGGATAGAGAAACACAAAGATGATCGCCTCTTTGATCTTGATATGGCTCGTCGCAACCGCAAATATGACAGGGAGAAGCGAAATAAGACCCGATGGAGGCTAAGAACCGAGATCCAGAAAGAAGATCAGGAAGAGGAGAATTTAGCGGAGTTCTTGGGATGCGATGTGGACGAGGTCCCTCCAGATCCTTATAACGTGGGAAGCAATTTCACCAACGAGGAGCATGAAATGGCGCAGGAGTCAACTGATGAAGACACATCATCAGAAATTACAAGTGTGTCTGACCATGATTCCGACAGTCGCATTACCGAGTGGCCATATATCGGCGATGATTGCCGAGATCTGGACGAATGGATATGGGAGCCGGAGCTCGCAGGTCACTAAACTTGTTAAGTTATGCTCAAGAGCACGGCTGGAGAGGGCCTCAACACACTAGACATAGGAATTTGCTATAGCTACCTAATAATGAACTAAAATTACGGGATAACTGTGAATCTTTTTGTGATAACTTAAATTTCGAATCAAATCCCTTGTAATGATTGTCGTAAGAAAGGTTCCTCTGCTACTATACTGTCAGAAGTTCCTCATAGCCAGCATGCCTATGTTCTCATTTTAGACGTCGTAGAGAATTGTCTTTACTACTCCAACAGTTTAGAGAATGCAACAAACTTCCCATCTCCTCATTTTTCATCGTTCTTTATGTAGCGTCAAACATGGTATTTAATATGGAGTCTTTTGAGAGCTCTGAGGTATCTAAGGTAAAGTTTTGAAAATGGCTCAAGGCAATTGCAAATCTGTCCACTTAGTTCATTATTGATAATTTACTTGTAACTAGGTACTGAATGTTTTAAGATCGTCTTGGCAAGATTAAACTAATTAATGAACATGGAAATGACATAGTGCAGCATCGCTTCGAATGAGTTGAGATTCTATATCCTATATTACAGATAATGTTACGGTGCTATATCCTCGGTCTTTGTGCAATAGAAATGGTCTAGATTGTCCCCCAGGCGATATTGACTTTCATTGATCGAGAGGTCAGACCGAACATGGCCAGCAATGAGCAAATCCCGTCACAAAGAACTAGTATTCGTTTCCCAGGCCGGGAAGAGCCAAGAAGTAGTAGTGTCGAAATCAAAACTCTGACCGCCATCCTCCATCAAAAAGTCATTTCCAATATCTTGCTCTATGTTCATAAAATCAAAATCACCATCTCCTGACCAACCAGGATTAGCCTCAGTAACTTCAATTCTCTCTCCCGATCCGGTATCAGAAGCCGTGTCGACAATTTGCGTACGTTGTTTGAGCAGCTCGAGAGAATTCCGAGCGCTTCTCCTTATGGCATCCATTATATTCTTCTCGACATCCATTTCATTCTCCATGGCCTCCACCTGAGCTACGGCGGCACAGAGTAGAAGATGGAGTTTGGGGTTATTTTCCCCAAAAAGCATCCTGGAGCCGTATATAGATTCGAGATCCTTCAAAATTTGAATTAGAGGAGCACGAGCAAGCTTCCTAGTTGCCGATGGATGGAGACCGGAGGCGATCTCTTCATCAATCATAAGGGTGAGACTGGAATGATGTATTAGCAGATGGTGTTGCAGATAAAAAGCAGACAATTTTCGTTCAAGGTAAGAATTAATAAGAAATGTTTGGAGTTGAGTGCCAGAAATACATTACACAGTCAAACCATTACAAGCTATATGACACAACTAACGGAGAGCAGGTGTCTCGATTGCTTCTTTGCCAAATATAGCAAGGAGACTAGTTCAGATGGCAAAGTTTTTTCACTTACTCTGTTGCCAAAATCAGTCCAGCAGCCAAAAAGATCTCCTTATAAAAGCCACCACAAACAAACTTCAATCTCGTATAGTCATCCATTCTACCAGGCTCTATAGTCACACCAGACTCGGAGCCAGAGTGAGACAGGATTATGACAGATGTGTCGAGACAAATTTTCCGCGAGTAGTAGTATTTGGAATCTTTGGTGGATTTCACAGCGGAGGGTTTGTGAATGGCCAGCACAAAACGTCTTAATATAATGTCTGCCAGATTTCGATGTAGTGATGTAGGGTGAGGAAGATGAGCTGGATATGAAGACATAAGTAATGTGGCTTCCTTAACCGCATTGCCAATCTTGGAGCCTAAACTCAAAGTCTCGTCATATGAAGGATCGATACGAAAATTGTTGATATGCTGCGAGATCTGGAGACGGACCCCTATAGTTTTGAGCAACTGGATTTGAATTGATGATTGAGTAAAAGTATTTTCGGGTTTAGGAATAGGTGGCTCGGTGGTTGTTTCCGAGAAATCGCAGTCATCAATGTTTGATGGCGGCAAAGTATCATACTCGGTAGTGGATAATAAAGGCGGCATCCCTGCATCTACGGATGTCTGGACAGCTAATTCTAAGACAGTCGCCCAGAGTCTACGACGCATCTCCTGATGCATAATGGACATCTTTGGGAAGTATTGCGGATCGCGATGAAAACCCATTTGAAAAGCCGTCCGTAATAGAGAACCAGCCGCAATCCAAATCAGGTCACCTCCCACACCATTTGTTTCACGCGCCAGTAAGAGTAGACACTGAACCTGTAACCCAGAAAGGTTAAGCCTTGACTTTTCGAATGGCGAAGCAATCCAAGACTGTGCTGAATATACCCACTGTTGCGCCATAGATCGTACGGATATGTGATCGTCTTCCTGGTGAAAGCAGGATCCTATAGCCATAACTAAAAGAATCTTCACTACCGAGGAAGTAGGCGTAGCAAGAGGATTGGCCCAATATTGCTCGTATTCACGCTTAAAATGAATAGTGTGTAATATCCTGTGCGTACTCTCCATCGTGCGAAAATAATGATCAACGAGCTTATCTGCCACTTTTCGCTCGGGAACATAATCTCGAAAGTCTGGGTTCATGTGCCACAGAGTTGGTCGCTCTGCTTTCGCTTTCCGGGCTAAATTCTTGCATTTCTCAAGCAGTATTCGAACCTCATTGGGGGAGCCGTCGATTTCGCGTTTTGATAATATGCCTTTTTCGTGAATGAAGAAAATTAGTTGAAACTAAGAAGTCAGAAAAGGAAAATAAAATGCTTCTATAATGACAGTTTAGGATGTTGTTCACATTTGATCAGCCTATCTTGACCCCAAGAGATTCTAGTGTTGATTTGACAGATTTGAAGCTGATGTGAGACACAAATTCACTGGCTGGTCAAGCACTTAAAACTCTCGTGAAAGAAGATCAAGCCAAGCAAACGCAAACAAGCGCCTCGTCATAAGACTTTAGAAAAAGACATTTCCTTGTCCGAGGAGTCAATGAGCTAGGGAGTAAGTACTTCAGAGCAGGCATGCATCCAGTGACTCTGCCCAAAGAGGCGTGTTTTAGAAACTTGACCCTTCAAGTCTTGACTTGGATTGCTATCGGGATTGTGGAAGTATTTTGTTCTAAGTTGGGCTGCCATATCGCCATCCTGAACTATCACATCTCCAAAGGTCGCGAAGCTCAGATCCCTACGGTTTGGATTGGGACGTTCACTGGAACCTTTCGTAGTCGATATCACAGCATCCGGTACGTTGTAATTCAATTCTCTGGTACGGTCTATAAGTAGCTGTATATCTCGGTTTGTTGGACTGGGAGGAGTGCTTAGGCGGGTTGATGGCGTTGAGGTTAGCGATCCTTTCTCGGATTGTAATGTATCGATGGGTAAGGCTATTGGCTTAGAGATCATCCCTGATGGTCCAGGCAAATACTCAATACCATTGGAAAGATTCTAAAAGAATATTAGCACGAGTTTTAGCTATATAGATATCGAAGGTTTGCGAAGTCGGATTCTTAGTTTCACTGACATCATAGCTTTCAAAATGGAAGCTATTATCACCCCCATCACGGTTATCTGGAGCCAGTGGTCGATTTTTGCTAATTGTATCGCGGTTCAGAATCACTGGAGGTGCCTCTTTATAGCTACAGACAGTAGATTTTGACTGTTTGCAATGGTTGCATGGATTGTTTCGATCACATTTGATCTTCCTCCTCCGACATTCGACGCAAGATAGAGCTGGCCTGCGGCGTTTTCGAAACGGAGTAGAATCGGTAGACTCGGCTATTATGCCAAACATGCCGCACTATTCTTCCAAGTTTATCAAACTGTTCCTTGGAGTGATTGATACCTGAGGGTCAATTCCGAAGATGCTCAAAGACAAGGAACCAGTACACACTGATGGAGATAAGCAGTATGTAGAAAAGGTAACCTTTCAACACTAAGGCCGATTTGAACGGCAATTTAAAGAAGATCTGATAACGGAGTTTGGATGGTGGAAGGTTGACGGTTTTAAATCGATTTGTGTAGGAGGTATGTCGGCCTTTTCCTTCCTAATACGCCTTAGCTTCGGTCTTTTCCAACCAATCACTGCTTCCCTACCAAATAAGCCGGTGCTTTCAAATCTCGGACATAACACTTCTATTCAACGAGAAATCTTGTATAAGTTATATCGAGTTCCTCGTACTGAGAGCTATAGAATTCTGCAGTCTAAGGTACTTCTTCAATTTGTAATTTTAAAGTCGTACTTGAGTACATATCTTTGTTTCCTCCCCTATTTAGCCGAACAAGCACGTGACCAAACGACAATGTCCCTGAACGACGAGAAGATGTCATCCGTTCCCCAAGATTCTGGAGATACATCAATGGATATTAAGAATCCCGAAAATAACGATGACTTCACTCTGGAAGCTCAAGATACCGAATTAAATCTTGAAAAACAAACATTCCCGGAGGGCGGTTTAAGAGCTTGGTCTGTGGTTGCAGCAACATCTTGTATACTATTTTGCACTTTCGGATACGCGAATGCATTTGGGTATGGCCCTACCCTGGTTTATGCTTTACTTGATAAGCAAACATCTAATCCAAAATCAGTGTGTTGCAAGAATATTACTCTACCCATCAACTGAAAGATGAAAGTCCTTCCAACATATCCTGGATAGGCTCTATCAACGTGTTCATTCTCTTAGGTGGAAACATGTTTGGGGGACCATTATTCGATCGCTTTGGTGCGAAGGTAAGGGCAATTT
>Ga0247737_1000998_pt1 | contig 11970 bp, 9 predicted proteins | sample UWRJL028104C2_FD_180937 | JGI IMG/M metagenome (GOLD analysis project Ga0247737, IMG submission 180937) | Plant litter microbial communities from Arlington Agricultural Research Station in Wisconsin, United States - UWRJ-L028-104C-2 | ecosystem: Environmental > Terrestrial > Plant litter >...
TCAAATTCGGTCTCCTTGGTTTTCTTACTGTGCTGCAGGCTGAGGGCCTTGAAGAGTTGTTCCCGTTCGGCCTTCGTCAGCGAGTCGAGGTCAAAGGCCTGGCCTTTCTGTCGTTTGCTCTTCGTCGACGATTTGCTAGCTAGACTGCGCTTCCTACTGGCAAGGTTAATTTCGTCCCTTACTGAGTCATCAGAGCCAGTCCCTTCGCCTTCAGAGTCCGAAGCATCCGAGGCCTTCTTGCTCTTCTTGCCTGAGCTGGTCTTGGAAGTAGCTGGCGTCTTGTCAGTGAATTCGACCTCAGAATTCGCGTCGTCGAGAGTCCTCTTGGCCGTCCTCCTGACCGTCCTCTTGCTTGAACTGGCCGGCTCGTCGTTGCTGGCTTCATCGTCGGACGCGCCTTCGAGGGGAGAACTCTTCGCTTGTTTCTTTTTAGCAGGGGGAGGCTTATTGCCAGGCTTCTTGCCAGTGCCTGCTTGTGCCGAGTTCCGCGTTTTCACCACCATGATACTTAGGCGGAATATCGACTGGGCGAGGACACGGGTGAAGTCGACGTCGGTAGAACGAGAGACCAGGTGAGAGTGGTACGAGTAATGCTTCGGAATATTACTAATCCACAAATAAGCGAGGCTCGGCTATCTGTTTGTGGAACAAATTAGTAAACTACGACGGAAAATAGGAGCAAGAATCAGAACGCGATGGTGAGACAGCTTTTCTGAATGGCCAGGACCTCTTGCACTATCATAGTAGTTGACCGCGTGGCCTACGCACTCGAGTAGACTTAGATCGACGTTGCTGAGCTGTAATAGTAGTTAAGCGGCTGTGAATAATAGTACATCCATCCCTTCAGGAGGAGGTGAAGGTATATCGTCCATTGGAAGAACAGTTAGCGAACCCGTCCATGAACGTTTCGCCGAACGAGTCGCGCTGTCAAGCTGACGGTTGGTAGGTCCGGCTGCGGCCCACTGTTTAGGTGTTGCCATGCACATCAGCGTACCTGGGGATGGCACCCGAGATAAACACGAGGAGAGAGATCAAGGATTATTCAACGTCCTCGAACTTGTAGGGGTTGGTCAGAAACAGAGGGATGTAGCACCTCTTACACTAAGTAAAAGAGAATCAACGACTAGGTACCAGAAACATGGTACATACCTTCTGACAAAGAGATCGTTGTTCTGGTATGCTTCAACCGCCCCGATCGCTCCATCGCATGCCAAATCTGAGCAGCTTCGAGTGAGGGTGTAGATTGGATCGGGCGGCAGCTGTAGATCAACTCTAAGGACGGTGCTGCAGTGGCAATCGGTGTTGAGGCTGGCGCGGGTGCAGAGGGGAGTGGTAAACGACAAAGACCTTCAGCGGCAACCAATGCCAACTATTTGCCACGTTGCGTTTGCGTTCACCTGACCGGTTCGCGAAACCATTAGCCAATTATCCAGATTTCCTGGAGGGTGGTGAACGAAGAAGCGTCCAAGATATAAACCTTATATAAACACGCATGTCACAGAAAAAACACATGACCCCGTGCCCGACGCGTCGACGCGTCAATATCTACAAATCTGATCCACTAAATTCTAATTAAGGATGCACCTCAAGAGCAGCGGTTGGAGAATTGTCAATTTCGTCTATTCGCAGTGTTTATTTAGACAGATGTAGTAACACGTTGGTGGATGGCAGCGTGTAAATTTTTATATGTAGTGATATATGGTTTTTCAACAAATGCGGCATATCCAATATTCATTTTAGATTGAAGGCGGCACCAGGAAGAAGCAAAAGGGTAAGAAATATTAAGAGTATCATCAGAGATTGAAATATCCTAGATTGATGAAGAAGAACTGACCTGAGGGGGGAAACCTATAGTAATTGTAGTCTCCTTGGACATGCGTCATAACGGGGTTGAAGATGGCGCAATGGCGGTAGCTCGTCGCTGAAGAGAATGTATGAGAAGTAAAAGGAACGACAAGATAAGGAAAGCGCACGTCGTTGCCCCAGGATCCTATTGACGACCACCCCAACATCCTCGACAGCGGTGCCCAATCCTACTACCAGCTCTCCTACCGCCACAGCCGATGCGCCCACCTCCTTCGTCGACCGCCGAATAGCCGTACAATCCTTGGTCACGGCGCAAACTAGGTCGCGAATCGACTTCTGTTCCTCCATAATCGCCCTCTGTACCTCCGCGATCGCCCTCTGCACCTCCCTACTCCCCCTCTGTTCGTTCCTAATCACCCTCTGCTCGTTCCTAATCACCCTCAGGTCCTCCCTAATCGCCCTTTGCTCCACCCCAAGCGCCCTCTGCTCTTCGCGAATCGACTTCTGCTCCTCTCGAATCGACTTCTGCTCCTCCTTGATCTCCTCTAGACTCTCTGCGACTTGCGCCCATAGAGGAGCGAATTTAGCGTAGTGGGCAGCTAATATACGTTCTTCGCCTTCAAGAATCTGGCTCGAAACGTTCGAAGCGCCGTCGTTACGGCGAAAGAGGATGTAGGCTACGAAAGGATCGCGTTCAGTAATACAAAGACTGCAGATGAAATACATACCAAATACAATGATCGCAACGAAGTTCAGGAGTGCGTAATCCATGGCTGAACGAGTAGATACTTAGTGGATGAAGAAAGCGCTCGTCGAATGGTAGCGGTCAGTGTTCAAGGATAACCGGCCCGCCTGTAACGCGTGATCATCGACGCCCGACGCCCGACGCCCGACGTTCAAGAACCACATAAGCTCCCAGATTAACATGCCAGAGTCCAGAATGTACACGGCCTTGTAAATGCCGGGATGATGGCTTTCCATAGTCGTCTCGGGAGAGCGCGCTATCGCAGAAGGTCGACGATGGCCAACAGAGTTACAGTCGATTGTAGGCGGTCCTAATCCCGCAGACACTCTAGCGAATGGCCATCCGTTCTCGGCAGAGCGTGCTATGGCAGAAGGTCGACGATGGCCAACAGAGTTACAGTCGATTGTGGGCGGTCCTAATCCCGCAGACACCCTGGCGAATGAACATCCGTTCTCGTCAGAGCAGCCTATCTTCGTGCGCCCTGTTCTCCAACAGAACGTCGTTCATATTGACCATAGTAGCAGCCGTTGCCGACGCCATTGCCTGCATATCTAAGGATGTATTGAGCACAGCGGACACGGACATTCGAAGACATGGTACATACCATTTCTACGCAGCCAAGCATGCTACAGCAGGAGGTCGACGACGGCTGTGAGAGTTGCAGTCGATTGTGGGCGGTCCTAATCCCACAGACACTCTAGCGAATGGCCATCCGTTCTCGGCAGAGCGTGCTATTGCAGAAGGTCGACGATGGCCAACAGTTACAGTCGATTGTGGGCGGTCCTAATCCCGCAGACACCTTGGCAAATGGACATCCGTTCTCAGCAGAGCAGCCTATCTTCGTGCGCCATTTTTTTAAGCAGAACGTCGTTAACATTGACTAGAGCATGGCCGTGTAAATGCCTGGATTGTGGCCTCCCATAGTCGATACATTGAATTTATACACCGCTGATCAGTTGAGAATCGATAGTCGGTTGCACTCGCAGCTTCAGCAGAAAGCCATTAATGACGAGCGAAGTGGTCGATAGTCGGTGGTCTCACTCGCCTATTTAAATACATATTGAGTAAAATATGCAAAGATTTTCGAAGGCATATGGAACATACGATGTCCATCCAGTCAAAATGAATGTCCGATACGAGAATAGCTGCTTCCGAGGCCTACGTCCTCGCAATATTCTAGCAGTAGGTCGTGAACATTGACCAGAGTAGTATCTGAATATTGTTGGATTGAGTCCCCACATTAAGTCGACACAGGTCGTTGATAATGATAAGAAAAGTGATCGATTGTCGGTGAGCTTCGTCCGGCCACTACTCCAGCAGTCGTGAATATTGACCCGGTTATTTGTACTCTCGCCTATCTGCCTGAGGACGCATTGAGTACAGCGGACACAGACCTTCGAAGACATATGGTACATACCATTTCTATGCGGCCGAGCATGCTCCAGGAAGTCGAAGATGGCTAGCGGAGTTACAGTCGATTGTGGGCGGTCTCAACCCCGCAGACACTCTGGCGAATGAACATCTGTTCTCGTCAGAGCAGCCTGTCTTCGTGCGCCCATTTCTCCAGCAGAACGTCGTTCATATTGACCAGAGTAGCAGCCGTTGTTGGCGTGATCGTCTGCCTGCCTGAGGACGCATTGAGTACAGCGGACATGGACCTTCGAAGACATGGAACATACCATATCTATGCAGCCAAGCATGCTCCAGGAAGTCGAAGGTGGCTAGTAGAGTTACAGTCGACTGTGGGCGGGCCCGAGCCCGCAGACACTCTGGCGAATGAACATCTGTTCTCGTCAGAGTAGCCTATCTTCGTGCGCCCATTTCTCTAGCAGAACGTCGTTCATATTGACCAGAGTAGCAGCCGTTGTCTACAGTCAATTGTGGGCGGTCCCAATCCCGCAGACACTCTGGCGAATGAACACTCGTTCTCGTCAGAGCAGCCTATCTTCGTGCACCCATTTCTCCAGCAGAACGTCGTTCATATTGACCAGAGTAGCAGCCGTTGTTGGCGTCCTCGTCTGCCTGCCTGAGGACGCATTGAGTACAGCGGACACGGACCTTCGAAGACATGGAACATACCATATATATGCAGCCAAGCATACTCCAGGAAGTCGAAGATGGCTAGCAGAGTTACAGTTGACTGTGGGCGGTCCTGAGCCCGCATGACACTCTGGCGAATGAACATCTGTTCTCGTCAGAGTAGCCTATCTTCCTGCGCCCATTTCTCTAGCAGAACGTCGTTCATATTGACCAGAGTAGCAGCCGTTGTCTACAGTCAATTGTGGGCGGTCCCAATCCCGCAGACACTCTGGCGAATGAACACCTGTTCTCGTCAGAGTAGCCTATCTTCGTGCGCCCATTTCTCCAGCAGAACGTCGTTCATATTGACCAGAGTAGCAGCCGTTGTCGGCATCCTCGTCTGCCTGCCTGAGGACGCATTGAGTACAGCAGACACGGACCTTCGAAGACATGGAACATACCATATCTATGCAGCCAAGCATGCTCCAGGAAGTCGAAGATGGCTAGCAGAGTTACAGTCGATTGTGGGCGGTCCCAATCCCGCATAAACTGTGGCGAAAGGACCTTCAATCTTCGCAGAGCAGCCTATCTTCGTGCGTCTCTTTTCTCTTTGCTCTCATGAGTTGGCGAATGATGTCGAAAAATGTGCATTAAAAGATGTACAGGTCATGATGACGATCGAGCATATAGGTCTGGCATCTTCCATGGTCGTTGTCGAGAGTGAACTGGCGCGATGAACGTTGTTGATTGTAGATCGGCTAACAGCCTTTGTCACGTGCACCTGCCCCCAATTATGTCCCATTGTCTGAATAACGTCCTTCCCTTACCATTATGTCTATACCTCTGGATAACTCTATGGACAACTGCTTCATTGTCCCATTGGCGTGACTCTTTAGTCCCATAGACTACCTCATGCCTTGCTTGACACACTTGACGCAGGGTTGTCGCAAGCGATGTACTTTTATTTTCGCCTCACCGACGGTCGCTGGTCGTCGTTGCATCCTCCAAGCTAGTCATGGACTCCCCTGCTGCGGAGGCCCAGCAAAGCAAAACCCCTCTCCGTGCTGGTACACCTTTTCATGGCGATAATCCTTCAGCATCGTCGCCACTTTCGGCCCCCGTTTGGTGTCGCCTTCCGTCTAGCCCAGCGGAGCCCCAATCAAGTCCCATTCCTATCGAGGAGAAGAAGAGGAGATCCCAGATGTTGGCAGATCTGTAAGCAGACATCCACTCTTATCCTGCTTTTAAGTTGACGGACGTCTAAAGGTTTAAGACTCCAGAATCGTCGAAATCTGGATGGCTGTTTTCGTCATCTATGTATGAGGACGAGCTATCTAAGCCAAGCTTTCCTATCAATAAGCGACTCCACTGGTCACCAAGCCACTTAAAGTTAGTGCTTGATCTAGATAAGGCGGAAATTGCGCGAGACGAGGCGCTGAAAGAGAGGGATGCGGCGCGAAAGGACGCTGCTAGATTGAAGGCCGAGCTCGATCGTGCCAACTCGGAAATTATGAAGCTGAGGAATATCGCGACAGATGCTTCAAGAGAGTTGGTGAGGTTGGGAAATGTGTTAGATAGTATTTGATACCACCTTCTTCCTGCCGTCTCAATGACCTTCAGATCAACTCCAGCTGGTTGATAAACGGCTTTCTACTTCTGTGTTCGAGAGACATCCAATTATACATTGACCATTTCGGACAGGTTCTCTCCACTCAAGCTCCCTTAGGTCTTGTGCGGCAAGGTACTATTATATTATATCTCTCGATCTTTGATCTTTGACCCTTGTACCAGCTTACCTCCTGTCATCTACAACCCTCCTACGACAATGAGTTTCCCCTGCGAAGCTGGATGTGGGAGATACTTTCGTCGATTACAATCGATGAACCACCACCTCCTCAACGCACGGTCCTGCAAGTATTATATGTTGGGAAAATTCCGAGCATGGGCTAACGATGACGACGACGACGAAAGCGACGACGAAGGCGATTTGCCTTCGCACGAACATGAAGACCACCCAGAAGATCATGGGGACGATGATGAGATTGATTACAATCCCATGGATGATCCCGATCTTCAGTTCGGCCTATCACAGCTCAACCTCGACCGAGACGACTCCTTCTTCATCCCTCGTTATTCAGATAGAACCACTTCCAATGTTACGAACGAAGGCGAAGGAGGACCTGGACCTCAGACAGCTGCTCATCGGCTCCGCCAAACGGCGGCATCCTATCACGTCCTTGACGACGACGACGACAAGAGAGAGATAAACACTTGCGAGGAGGCAGGAAAAGTGCGTCGGAAGGTCTCGCCTCCAACCCTCCAGCTCGAAAGCAAAGACGCCAATGGCGATACAATTATGCGGGAACCTGACGAACAATCTATACCGCGGTCTCCCTTTTTCCCGTTTACCTCGGAATTAGATTGGAAGGTCGCACAATGGGCTATCAAAGAAGATCCGGGTAAGAATGCCCTCGATCGACTCCTATCTGTTCCTGGGGTACATTTGACTTCACTACATGCAAGAGTTGCTCCAACAGCTAATATCATTTCCTCTCTAGGTCGTAGAGAAACTTGGCCTCTCGTTTCATAACACCCGCTCGCTTCACCAAAAGTTGGATTCTATACCCGAAAGAGCCGGCAAGTGGCAAACGAAAATTCTATCCTTCAAAGATCGTCCAAAAGACACTTTCACGATCCACTTCCGAGACGTTATTGAAGCAATCAAATCCCTATGGGCCGATCCCGACCTCTCACCACACATGGTCTTTGCCCCGTCCACAGTTCATTCCGACAACACGAAATCCAATCGCATATACTCCGAAATGTGGACGGGGAGATGGTGGCACATGCTCCAGGTTAGTATGGATTCTTCTAATTATGCAGCAGTCTCAATAACTAGCCTTCTTACAGACACAAATAAACAAGATCAAAAGCGGCGGCACGGTCGCGCCAGTTATTATCGCAACAGACAAAACGCAGCTAACACAATTTTCAGGCGGAAAATCAGCATATCCAGTCTACCTCACCATCGGGAACATCCCTAAGGGAATACGGCGTCGACCTTCTAGAAACGCGTGTATTCTTATCGCGTATCTGTCTGTCGACAAGATTGATCGTGCCAAGATGAACATGACCGACCAGGAGCACCGCATCCGAGTGCAGAAGGTCTTCCACGAAGCGATGCGCGTCGTCCTGGAGCCGCTCATTCAGGCAGGAAACGAGGGGGTAGCGATGACCAGCTCTGATGGCTCAGTTCGAGACGTCTTTCCTCTTCTCAGCTGCTATGTTGCGGATTACCCTGAACAATGCCTCGTAACGTGTACCAAGTACGGTACATGTGTCAAATGTCGTGCTAAGGCTACAGAGCTCGGCGACGAAAACTCACATGAACGGCGTACTCAGTCATGGACTCAAGGTATCATTGACGAAGCTAGGATCAAGTCCGAGCGACTTCCGGCTGCGAATGCGAATGCGAGAGCCCGCTATTTCCATACCTACTGTATGTCGCACGACGTGGCGGGTACTGTGCAACGGCCGTTTTGGCATGGTTTCCCCCTTTGCAACATAAACCAAGCAATTACCCCTGATGTTCTCCACCAGCTTTATCAGGGCGTCTTCAAGCACATTGTGGCCTGGTGCCAGATAGCTGTTGGCAAGCAGCGCCTCGATTCACGGATTCGCGCGCTTCCACCAGCATACGGACTACGCCGTTTTAAAAACGGTATTTCAGCACTTTCTCAGATCTCTGGATCCGAGAGGAAAAACATGGCCAAAATTCTCTTGGGCTGTTTGGTTGGCATAATGCCAGCAGTTGGTATCAAGGCGCTTACCGCTCTCCTCGACTTTATATACATTGCTCAATATGAGACCCATGACGAGATCACCCTTGGTTATCTAGATGACGCTCTGAATCGATTTGTTCAACACCGGCACTACTTCATCGACATCGGACTTCGAGAGCACTTCAATATCCCGAAATTCCACTCCCTCGTGCACTACGCCGACTCTATCAGATTGTTCGGTACCACCGACAATTATAATACCGAGATGTTTGAACGCCTTCACATTGATTTTACCAAAAATGGGTTTCGGGCCTCCAATAAACGAGACGAATTCCCTCAAATGACCCGTTGGCTATCTCGTCAAGAGAAACTTTCTCGTTTCGAGACCCATCTCAGGCCCAGGACAAACTTACCACCTGATCCTCCTGGTGACGTATCTATGGAGCCAAACCCTACTCTTCACCCAAAGAAAACTATGATTTCTATGGCCAAGCATCCGACTTACCCCAAATCCACCATTTCTGTTATTAAAGAGAAGCACAACGCTCCCGATTTTGATTATTATTTAAAAGTATACATCAATAGTCGCCTATCCCAACCTCTTCGCATCAGCGAACTCGACAACCATCTGCTTCCTTTGACCAAACTCGACGTCTACAACCTCTTCCGCTTCCATCCTACCGCAATCAATGACGGTGACTCTGAAGGCGATGTCGTGAAGGCATTACGAAAATCACGAACGCACCCTAAAGGTCAATTCGATACCGTCATTGTTCTGGTTGGAGACGAGGCGGAATCCACTGGTGTAGAAGGTAGACTGTTTTCATGTCTGAAATATATCAATAACTCATATCGAGACAATTAGGAACTAGGGTTGGCCGCATTCGCGTTATTTTTCGGTTCCCAAATATCATAGATACGAGCACAGGTCCCAAACCAAGACCTGACGCATGGCACAGCGAACCTCTGGCGTTTATTGAATGGTATTCACAGACCCCCGCAAGCGCAGATGCCACCCACGGCTTAATGTATCAGATAAAGAAAACAACAGCGCCTAACGGAAGGATACCGGGTGCAATAGTACCCCTGGGCAGCATTCGCCAAAGCTGCATGCTTATCCCTCAGAGCGGTCGTGAGGTTCCAGAGAATTGGGAAGCAGATAATGTGCTGGACGTGGCTTCGACATTTCTTATCAATAATTGGAATTCTAAATACGCGTATCAAACTATCTGGTAGTAGAATATAATGTAAAGTATATCCACACTTATCCATTAATGAATAGAGTTGATCTGCAATGACTACGATTCGTAACCCACTGAGAACGCCCCTTTTCCGCCTTATCTTGTCACCTCATCCGGGACGGTGCACGTGACAAAGGCTTTTAGCCGATCGACAATCAACAACATCGTGCTTGTTCACTCTCGACAACGACCATGGAAGGCGGCACACCTATACTCGGTCGTCATCATGACCTGTACATTTATCAATGCACCTTTTCGACATCATTCTCCAACTCATGAGCTCGCCATCGGCATCAGCATGAAAGCGAAGGTACTGTTCAATGACTCTAATATTTCGGTTGATCACTCACTACGGAACATCTTCAGTGAGGAAACGACTTTGCTGTTCGCCTACATGCAGCTACTCCCGTCAAAAGTGCCCTGGAATTGATGGGTCTTTGTTGGTCATTAGTGTGTGCTGAAGGAGCGATGGGGACGTATCGCATCTGTGACCAACAAGGGAAGGTATGTGGTGAATATCGTTGACATGTGAAGGATGCTATACTTAAGAGGGAGAAAAGGTGTCGGTCGACTACTACCCTCTTGATGATCGACGTATGCTGCTGGAGCGGCGAGCGGAGGGCATCGATCGACTACTACTTTCTCCTGAAGATCGATATCGACTGGGTGGGTCAATTAGCCTATGGATGACGCCGACGATCGAATATATGATCAGTGTCCTCCTGCTGGAAGAATCGTCGGCCGTGGAAGCGGTATGTACTATGTGTCTTCAAAGCGTCCGTGTGTGCTATGCTCAATATGTCCCAGATAGGCAGGCGACGGCGCGGAAAATGGCCGCTATTCTGGTCAATGTGAACGACGTTCTGCTGGAGAAATGGGCGCACGAAGATAGGCTACTCTGACGAGAACAGATGTTCATTCGCCAGAGTGTCTGCGGAGTTGGGACCGCCCACAATCGACTGTAACTCTGCAAGGCGTCTTCGATTTCCTGGAGCATGCTTGGCTGCATAGATATGGTATGTTCCATGTCTTCGAAGGTCCGTGTCTGCTGTACTCAATGCGTCCTCAGGCAGGCAGGCGAGGACGCCGACAACGGCTGCTACTCTGGTCAATATGAGCGACGTTCTGCTGGAGAAAAGGACGCACGAAGATAGGCTACTCTGACGAGAACAGATGTTCATTCGCCAGAGTGTCTGCGGGGTTGGGACCGCCCACAATCGACTGCAACTCTCACAGCCGTCGTCGACCTCCTGCTGTAGCATGCTTGGCTGCGTAGAAATGGTATGTGCCATGTCTTCGGATGTCCGTGGCCGCTGTGCTCAATACGTCCTTAGATACGCAGGCAATGGCGTCGGCAACGGCTGCTACTATGGTCAATATGAACGACGTTCTGTTGGAGAAAAGGGCGTACGAAGATAGGCTGCTCTGACGAGAACAGATGTTCATTCGCCAGAGTGTCTGCGGGGTTGGGACCGCCCACAATCGACTGTAACTCTGCTAGCCATCTTCGACCTCCTGGAGCATACTCGGCTACATAGAAGTGGTACGTACCATATGTCTTTGAAGTCTGTCTGCCGTGCTCAATGCGTCCTCAACAACCATAGCAGCTATATGAAACCATCAAAGACAGGCAATATCCTGTGGAGCCCAAACCATCAAGCCAGGACCTCCCCTGTCACAGGGGACCTCCTGTGGGCGCTTTTTTTGTACTGTAGGGGGTGCTGGGTGGCCGTCGTTGAGGGTACGGGTGTGTAAACATATGTAAACAATGCCTAGACTGTTTCCCGAATGGGTGCTCACTGTGGGCGGGGGGCGGGGGTGCTTGTTGTCGGGTGCAGGACAGTTAGGCTGATTATGTAATCATAAAAAAAACATGAAAAAAGGCCCATAAATCTGATAAATCATGAAAATATTAGTAGCAGTTCTAGATTCTCGATAGCGCAAAAATTGAAGCGGCGGCAGCTGTTTTTGGTTTGGGGAAACTGGTGTATTCTATTATTAGATCACCAAAAGAGCGCCGACATGCGCGCTTGTTCTGGCTTTGACAGATTCTGTCAATCATCTCAGGCTTAATACGGCTGGTCAGGAACAATGATGTCAACACCACTGCGCTCACTCCGAGGATGCCCAGCGATGCCTGTGCATGCCTCCCGCTCCCGCTTTGCTCTTGCTGCCTTTCCCGTTGGTATTTCTAGAAGTGTAAGATAGTTGGGGTATGCTATTAGTTTACTAAATGCATCGTTTGACTATAATATAGCTAATTACGGGGTAGAATGGATGGATTCAAATTTTACTGCGTGGATGATGTTGTGGCTGTGCTGGATACACAAACTTCAATACCTCATCCTGTACGGTACGTGGGTATGAGGGGTGGGCA
>Ga0247737_1000999_pt1 | contig 11964 bp, 9 predicted proteins | sample UWRJL028104C2_FD_180937 | JGI IMG/M metagenome (GOLD analysis project Ga0247737, IMG submission 180937) | Plant litter microbial communities from Arlington Agricultural Research Station in Wisconsin, United States - UWRJ-L028-104C-2 | ecosystem: Environmental > Terrestrial > Plant litter >...
TCCTCCTTCTCCGCAGAATAGTTACGCGCTTTCGTGCGGTCACGCATCGCAACGGTTTCCGGCCGGGTGAAAAACTGAAGCTGCTGGTACCGCATGCAACGATTATCCCGCGCCCGCACACCGCTCGCTAATAGCCGATCATGCCAACCTCGGAAACCATTCAGGAGCGATCTCAACCAATTGCTTGACCAAACACCGAAGCAATTTACTGGCGGGAGGGTCATTCAAAAGCAAGGTGATGACCGCGGACATCATGGTGGGTGAGATCGGCGGGTGGCTGCGATCGGCGCCGGGTATCCTGATTGGACGTGGTGACCGGGATTCGATAGATCATCTTTGTGGGGAAGGTGATCGAGGGGCAACCGCCGCAGTGCATGACTGGGCTCAGTTCGGGCAGCTCGCCGATCTGGTCGATCGGGTGCGCGAGATCGCCGGCTTCGAGTGGGAGAGTCCGCCAGTCGGGCGTCCGCATGTGTTGCCACTGAACACGGCGGTCATCGCCATGCTGGTCGGAGTGCGGCACGACATGAGCGACGAGGTCCCGACCGAGGTGGTGTTCGGCTGTTCCCGGGCCACCATCACCCACTGTCATACGATCACGCAGCCGATCCTGTGGTGGGTCACCCGCCCTACAGCCGATCCTGTGGTCGGTCACCCGCCCCGAGGTCGATCAGCGGCTCGAACAGGCTCACCGCGAAGGTGCGCTGGTCGACGGGCTCGCCGTCCCGGTCGACGAACGCGAGCGCTATCACGGCCTACCCTCCGGCAAGACACATATGCCCGGCGGAACGTGCAGGTCATCGCCGATCGCGACGGCCGGTTATCGACGTCGGCGCCATGTCCCGCCCCGCCATGCCCCGCCATGCCCCGCCATGTCCCGCCCCGCCATGCCCCGCCGCGCCACGACGGCGTTCTTCATCTCCGGCATCGCCGAATCTCTATGGCCCGGCAACGCATTCGGCCCGGTCGAACCGCGAAAGCGGTCGGCCGGGCCGAGGAGCGTGTGTCGAGCTAGCGCGAGCCGTAGCCCGCGTTGTTGCTACTGTCGCGGAACTCGTCAGCACCCTCGCGGTCCCGGGTGAAGTCCCAGCCACCCGCCGCCTCGCGACCGGGACGGCCACCCATCGCGAACCCGCCGATCTCCTGCCCTCGCCGCCAGCCGCGGAAGTAGCCCGTGGTGTGGGCGGCGATGCTCGCCGCGTCGCGGACGATGCGCAGCGGGCGCTCGTCGCGCAGCGGGGAGCCGGGCACCAGGTTGGCCTGGGGCACGCGCTTGGGCAGGCCGGCCGCCGTCTCGGCGGCCACCTCGGGGGTCGACGCCTTTTCAGCCGCGCGCCAGCCCGTGTCGTTCGGGTTGGTCCAGTCGAGCTTGTCGCTGGCGCTGTCGTCGTGGCCGGTGAACCAGGCCGAGCGGGCCGCGGCGAAGATCAGCAGGTCGCCGTCGCTGCTGTCGGCCGGGACCGGCGGGGTGGAGCTGCGGTCGAGCGCAGTCAGCGTGCTGCTCATGGCGGTGCTGGTCGGGACCGGGCGGCGGATGCTGCTGCGGCCCTCGACCAGGCGTAGCGACGGCGGGTCGGAGGACCCGGGCAGGTCCTTGACCGTCTTGTCGAAGCCGTTGGCGAGCTGGGACTCCACCAGGCGCAGGGCCGGCGGCTCCTTCGGCATGTCCTGCCACGGCGGGCGGACCCGCCCGTCGGACGGCGGGGCGCTGGCCGAGGCGGCCGGGGTGGTCGCCACGTCGTCGTTGCCGCTGTTGATCAGCGGCCAGTTGGCGCGAGAGCCGGGCTCGGCCTGCTCCTGGCCGGGGCGCGGCGAGGGCATGGGCAGCGAGTAGTCGGTCGCGTCGGGCGTGGGCGCCGCCGAGGGGCGGGTCTGCGGGCGCGGCGGGATGACCGTGCGCTGACGCTCGGCGCGGGCGTTGTTGATCGCCGCGGTGGTGAGCGTGGCCTGGAACGGCTGACCGCTGTCGGCGGGGGTGCCGCGGCTCGGCAGACCCGAGGAGGGCGCGGCCGGACCCGCCGAGACCGAGGCAGCCGGGTACGTCGTGCCGGTCGGCGGAGTCGGCGGACGCGAGCCGGGCACCGGGCGCGAACCCGGCGTGATCGGCGTCATGCCCGGCGGGGGCGGTGGCACCGAGACGGGCCGGTTGCCCGGCGCGGCGGCGCGGTTGGGGAACAGGGAGGCCGCGGGGGCCGCGGGCGGAGGCGCGACCGGCCTGGGCGCCAGGGGCGGCGGCATGACCGGGTCGGGCGCGACCGGCGGCGCGGTGAGCGGGCGCGGGATGACCGGGCCGGTGCCCGTCGAGGGGGGCTCGGGGCGGCTGCGCCGGCCGAACCGGCCACTGTCACCCAGCACCGACTGAAGCGGCGCGGCGGACTGCGGGGAGACGGACGACTCGGCACGTCGGGGTCGACGGCTGTCGGCCGGGCCGCTGCGGGCCGTGATCGTGCCGATCAGGGCGGAACAGGCGGCGTCACCGGCGCGCACCGCGGCGACCGCCTGACGCACCGTTTCGCCGGCCGCGGGGGCCAGCGACTTGTTGATTCCGCCGCGCCGGGGCGACTCGCTGATCGCGACCTGCAGCGCGGTGACCGCGGCGATGATCTCGTCCTCGGTGCCGGCGCCGGCCCGGGTGAGTTCGACCGCGACGCCCTCGGCCATTCGCTGGGGCTCGCCGTGGGCGGTGAGTCGGCCCGGCTCGGGCAGCGCGTCGAGGACAGCCAGCGCGAGCGGGTGGGCCGGGTCGGGATAGGCCCGCAGGGCGGCCGGGTAGAGCTCGCGCAGCACCTCGCGCAGCGCGATCGAGGCCGCGTGCCGGCCGCCGAGCAGGGCGACGTGCGCGGCCAGGACGGGCTTGTAGCTGACCAGCTCGCGCGGCACCGGCAGGTTGGCCGCCGTGAGGGCGCCGGCCTGCAGCGCCCGAGCCAGGCCGACGGCCCGGCGGGCGACCGGCGGCGCCTGCATTTCCTCGATGGAGTTGTCGTCGGCGAACCGCTCGGCGAAGTCGTCGGCGGTGTCGTCGTCGGCCACCACCATCGGCCGGCCGGCCGCGGTCAGCAAGGAGGTGACCAGGTGGTCGTCGCTGTCGACGGCGACCGCAGCCTCGGTGAATCCACTCGTTCGTTCCACGAGCAACGCGCCGAGCTCGGCGTAACCGCCGGGATCGTCGCTGATCTCATGGACGCCGAGCAGTCGTCCTGCGTCGTCCACCACGGCGATGGTCAGTTGTGCGGCCGAAGCCCCACGCACCGATTCATCCGCCGACGCCAGACCGCAGTACACGCGCACGAGCGCCACGGTGTCGTCCTCCTCCCCGAGGGCAGCTAGCTGTCGGTTGGCCAAGGAATGATGGTCCCTGTTGAAGGGTCAGTCGCGCCAGTCCACAGCTGCGGAGATCTTGCCGATTACCGAGCGCCAGCCGAGACTTGCCTGTTGTGCCCCGATTTTCTTCAATCGACGTCGACCGAAGAAGCCACCCATGCCACCGGTCTCGGCGGCGCGCAGGGACTCGTCCAGATCATCGAGCGGTGATCCGGGCGACAGTGCCAGGATCACCGGCTTGAGCCGGAGTGCGTGACCCAGGTCGCGCGCCACCTCGCCGGCGGCGATCAGCAGCGGCAGGTCCCATGTGTCGTGCCCGCCTCGCAGGTTCTCCACCACGAGGTCGAGCTCGTAGCGGTCGTCCGGGAGCGGGTCGATGTCGGTCGACTGTACCCGGTCGGCCACGGTGGCCCAGGTGTCGAGTTGTGCGAGATCGTGCGGAGCACCCGAACGAATGAAGGACACCAGTGACTCGGGCGACTTGAAGGCGATCAGCCGGCCCTTGTGGGTGAGGAAGGCCGGCACCTCTTCGTCGTCGGCCTGGGCCGCGGCGTCGTCCGGCTCGTCCTCGAAGTCGGCCGGGTCGGGCTCCTCGGCCGCCGTGCCGTCCTTGTCGACCTCGCCCTGGACCAGCAGCGCCTGGTATTCCTCGTCGACGATGACTTCCTCGTCGTCCTCGGCGGGGGCCGCGCCGCGGCGCTTGCGGGCCTCGAACGGATCGTCCTCGTCGACCTCGACCTCGGTGGGGGTCAGTGTGGACGCCTTGCGGTAGGCCCGCAGGGTGAGGGCCACGCCGCCGGGCAGCGCGATCTCGACCGGCTCGACGCCGACCTCGTCCCAGAACTCACGCCCGGAGAGCCCGCCATCTTCAGACTGCGCGGCGGACTGCGCGGCCACGGGCGCGGACGCCTCGGGCTCGTCGGACTGGCTGGCCACTGTGACCTCCGGGAAATGTTCGGTCGAACGGAGCGGAAGGTAGGACGGGTGATTCTGCCGACACACCCTAGTGTGCGCGCCTGGCCGAGGACCGACCGTCCCCCGCACTTCCGCATTGACCGGTGGGAAACAGTCAGAAACCCTTGGGGTGCCAGACCGTCTTGATCTCGAGCAGGTCAATCATCGGCCCGGTGCCCGGGTCGGTGCGGTAATCAGCGCCGCCAACTGGGCGAACCACCCGCTTGAGGGTACCGGCGGCGGCTCTCTCGAGTTCGGTGGCGAGCACCGCGTCGTCGACGCCGGAGAGGTCGAGCGCGTTCACGTCGTCGTGCGACGCGAGCCACGGTGCGATCTCGGCCGCCTGGCCCGTGAGGATGTTCACGACGCCGCCCGGCAGGTCCGAGGTGGCGAGCACCTCGCCCAGGGTGATCGCGGCCTGCGGGTTGGCCGCGATGACGACCACCGTGTTGCCGCTGACGATCGCCGGGGCGACCACGCTGACCAGGCCGAGGAGGGACCCGGGAGCGACCACGCCGACGACGCCGGTGGGCTCGGGCGCCGAGATGTTGAAGTACGGCCCGGCGACCGGGTTCGCGTTGCCCGCGACCTGGGCGATCTTGTCGGCCCAGCCCGCGTACCAGACCCAGCGGTCGATCGCGGCGTCCAGCTCGGCCGGGGTGACCCCGAGGGCGGCGAACTCGAATCGGCGGGCTTCCAGCATCTCGGCGATGCGATAAAGGACCTGACCCCGGTTGTACGCCGTGGCGCCGGCCCATTTCGGCTGGGCCGCGCGGGCGGCCAGAACCGCGTCGCGGGCGTCCTTGCGGGAGGCGAGGGCCACGTTGTCGCCGTCCACCAGATAGGTCCGTCCTGACTCGCTGCGCGGGAACTTCCCGCCCACGTACAGCTTGTAGGTCTTGCGTACGGCTAAGCGCGAGCGTTCCGTGACGGCGGCCGCCGCCTTGGGTGACTTAGGCAAGGTACGCCTCCAGGCCGTGCCGGCCGCCCTCGCGGCCGTAACCGGACTCTTTGTAGCCGCCGAACGGCGACGTCGGATCGAACTTGTTGAACGTGTTGGCCCAGACCACGCCGGCGCGGAGCTGGTCGGCGACGGCCAGGATCAGCGAGCCCTTCTCGCTCCAGATGCCGGCCGACAAACCGTACGGCGTGTTGTTGGCCTTTTCGATGGCCTCGGCCGGGGTGCGGAAGGTCAGCACCGAGAGGACCGGTCCGAAGATCTCCTCGCGGGCGATCCGGTGGGCCTGGGTCACGCCGGTGAAGATCGTCGGGGCGAACCAGAAGCCGCGTTCGGGCAGGTCGCACGGTGGCGACCAGCGTTCCGCACCCTCCTCGGCCCCGATTGCCGACAGGTCGGTAATGCGGGCGAGCTGCGCGGCGGAGTTGATCGCACCGATGTCGGTGTTCTTGTCGAGCGGGTCGCCGACGCGCAGTGTGGTCATCCGCCGCTTGAGCGAGGTGAGCAGTTCCTCGGCGATCGATTCCTGCACCAGCAGCCGGGAGCCCGCGCAGCAGACGTGCCCCTGGTTGAAGAAGATGCCGTCGACGATGCCCTCGACGGCCTGGTCGATCGGCGCGTCGTCGAAGACGATGTTGGCCGCCTTGCCGCCGAGCTCGAGCGTCAGGCGCTTGCCGGTGCCCGCCACCGAGCGGGCGATCTGGCGGCCCACCTCGGTCGAGCCGGTAAAGGCGACTTTGTTCACGTCGGGGTGCTCGACCAGGTAGCGGCCGGTGTCGCCGGCGCCGGTGACGATGTTGACCACACCGGGCGGCAGGTCGGCCTGGCGGCAGACATCGGCGAAGAAGAGCGCTGAGAGCGGCGTCGTCTCGGCCGGCTTGAGCACGACAGTGTTGCCGGTGGCGAGCGCCGGGGCGATCTTCCACGCCAGCATGAGCAGCGGAAAGTTCCACGGGATGACCTGGCCGGCGACGCCGAGCGGGCGCGGGTCGGAGCCGAAGCCCGCGTATTTCAGCTTGTCGGCCCAGCCGGCGTAGTAGAAGAAGTGGGCGGCGACCAGGGGCAGGTCGACGTCGCGGGTCTCCTTGATCGGCTTGCCGTTGTCGAGCGACTCGAGCACGGCCAGCTCGCGGGAGCGCTCCTGGATGATCCGCGCGATCCGGAACAGGTATTTCGCCCGCTCGGAGCCGGGAAGGGCGGACCAGCTCGGGAAGGCCCGCCGGGCGGCCGCGACGGCCCGGTCGACGTCCTCGGGGCCGGCCAGGGCGACCTCGGCGAGGACCTGCTCGTCGGCCGGGTTGATCGTCTTGAAGGTGTCTTTGGCGTCGCCGAACTCGCCGTCGATGAACAGGCCGTAGGTGGGCGCGATGTCGACGATCGAGCGGGACTCGGGGGCGGGGGCGTATTCGAACATCATCCGCGGTCCTCTTGCAGCGCGGCGGTGCCGCTTCGGGTAGGCACTGCTCAGTCCAGGGTGAAGTAGTCGGGACCGGCGTAGTGGCCGGTGGTGAGCTTGGTGCGCTGCATCAGCAGATCGTTGAGCAGGGAGGACGCGCCGAACCGGAACCAGTCGGGGCTCAGCCAGTCGTCGCCGACAGTCTCGTTGATCATCACGAGGTATTTGATGGCGTCCTTGGTCGTGCGGATGCCGCCGGCCGGCTTGACGCCGATCTGCCGCCCGTAGCGGTCGCGGAAGTCGCGCACGGCCTCAAGCATCACCAGCGTGATCGGCAGGGTGGCGTTGACCGCGACTTTGCCGGTGGACGTCTTGATGAAGTCGGCCCCGGCCAGCATCGCCAGCCACGAAGCGCGCCGGACGTTGTCGTAGGTGCCCAGCTCGCCGGTCTCGAGGATGACCTTGAGGTGGGCCGGACCGGCCGCCTCCTTGACCGCGACGATCTCGTCGAAGACGCGGCCGTAGTCGCCGGCCAGGAACGCGCCGCGGCTGATCACCATGTCGATCTCGTCGGCGCCGCCGGCCACCGCGTCACGCGTGTCGGCCAGCTTGACGTCGAGCGGCGCCTGCCCGGACGGGAAGGCGGTCGCGACGCTGGCCAGGTGGACGCCGGAGCCGGCGAGCACCGCGGCGGCCGTCGGGACCATCGCCGGATAGACGCAGACCGCGGCGGCCGACGGGCAGGTGGGGTCGGCCGGGTCGGGCCGCAGGGCCTTGGCCGAGAGCGCACGTACCTTGCCCGGCGTGTCGGCTCCCTCGAGGGTGGTGAGGTCGACCATCCGGATCGCCAGCTCGATCGCCCGCGCCTTGCTGGTCGTCTTCACCGATCGGGTGCCCAGCGCCGCCGCCCTGGCCTCGATGCCCACCTTGTCGACGCCGGGCAGTCCGTGTAGGAAGGTCCGGAGATCGGCGGGTGAATCGGGCAGGCCGGACAGCCTTGACGTCGCTGTCGCAGTCATGAAAGCGATTCTACGCGGGCCCCCGACAGTTGATCTTGAACGACCGGTAAGTTGACGGCGTGGACGTACTCGTCGTAGATCACCCGCTGGCCCAGACCCGGCTCACCGCGATGCGGAAGGCCGAGACCGATTCCGGCGTCTTCCGGGCGTCCCTGCATGAGCTGACCACGATGGTGGTCTATGAGGCGGCCCGCTCGTTCGCCACCGAGACCTACCCGATCACCACGCCGGTGGCCCCCACCGACGGCATCCGGCTGGCCAACCCGCCGCTGATCGTGCCGGTGCTGCGGGCCGGCCTGGGCATGGCCGACTCGGCACTGGGGCTGCTGCCCGAGTCGTCGATGGGCTTCGTCGGCCTGGCCCGCGACGAGCACACCTACGAGCCCCGCGCCTACATGGAGTCGCTGCCCGCCGACCTCTCCGGCCAGCCCGTGCTGGTGCTCGACCCGATGCTCGCCACCGGCGGCTCGCTGCTGCACTGCTGCCAGTTGCTGGTCGACCGCGGCTGCACCGACGTGATCGTCTGCTGTGTGCTGGCCGCCCCCGAGGGCGTTCGCCGCCTGGCGGAGTCCGGCCTGCCCCTGCGCCTGGTCACCGCCTCGATCGACCAGGGCCTGAACGAGAAGATGTATATCGTCCCCGGCTTGGGCGACGCGGGCGACCGCCAGTTCGGCGGCATGCGCCGCTTCTAAAGCCGGCGGACCATCAGCACCTGGTCCGCGGTCGGGGAGAGAGCACAGCCGAGAGTCGCGATGATCGCCTGCACGGGTGCGACTGTAAGCCAAGCTCTACAACCGGGATATAACCGACCTGGCGATCGGACTACGTGCTTCAGGACACTATCGTTTCGAGCCATGACCTCCATCGCTCTCGCCGAGGAACTGCTTCTCCTCGCTTACGACGACCAGACCGGCAAGGCCACCGGCTCCCGCATCGGGCTCGACCTCGGCATGGCCGCCGCTGTTCTGGTCGACCTCGCGTTGGCAGGGCGGATCGCATACGTCGACGGCTACCTGAAAGTCATCGACCCCAGCCCGATCGGTGACCCGATCGCCGACGCCGTCCTGGCCCGGGCCGCCGCCGACGAGCCGCACACGCCCGCCCAGTGGTTGCAGCGCCTGCGCCACCGCCTGCGCATCCGGGTCCTGGAGGACCTGGTCACCCGGGGCGTGATCCAGGACGTCGACGAGACCCAGCTGGAATTCATCCACGTGCACCGCTACCCGACCACCGACCCGGCCTACGAGGCCGAGATCCGTGGCCGGCTCGCCGAGGCGCTGATCAGCGGCACCCTCTGCGACGAGCGCACCGCCGCGCTGGCCACCCTGCTGGTCGCCTGCCGCATGGAGCCCGCGCTGCGGCTGCCGCCCGAGGACTCGCAGCGGGCCCACGAGCGGCTCGAGCAGATCGCCTCCGGGGCCGGTTTCATGGCCGGCGGCAACCTGGAGGACTCGATCGTCCGTCCCAGCGTGGCGCTGGTCGTCACGACGCTGGGCAAGGCGATCAAGGCCGCGCTCGGCACGCCGAAGCCCGCCTGAGCGCGAGAAATCAGACTCCCAGGGCCGCCGCCACCGCACGGCGCAGCGTGCGCAGGCCCTCGGCCGCGCGCGCCCGGGCGGCGGCCAGGTCACCCTGGGTGACCGGTTCGACCACTTCGAGGTACGCCTTGAGCTTGGGCTCGGTGCCCGACGGCCGGATCACCGCGCGCGCCGCCCCGGTGCGGAAGGTCAGTACGTTGTTGACCGAGTCGTCGGTGACCGCGACCGGCGTGCCGAGCAGGGTGGCCGGTGGGTCCTGCCGTGCCCGGCTCATCGCCGCCCCGATCTCGGCCGGGTCGTCGACCCGCACCGCGAGCTGGTCGGTGGCGTGCACCCCGAACTCGGTGGCCAGCTCGTCGAGCCGGTCGGCCAGCGTGCGTCCCTCGGCCTTGAGCCCGGCCGCGAGCTCGGCCACGGTCAGCGCGGCGGTGATGCCGTCCTTGTCGCGTACCAGCCCGGGCGCCACGCAGTAGCCGAGCGCCTCCTCGTAACCGTAGGCCAGATCCGCGGCCGCCCGCACGATCCACTTGAACCCGGTCAGCGTCTCGGCATAGGGGACACCCCGGGCGGCGCAGAGCCGGCCCAGCAGCTGCGACGAGACGATCGTGGTCGCGTACGTTCCCGGCACGTTCCGCCGGATCAGGTGGTCCCCGAGTAGTACCCCGAGCTCGTCCCCGCGCAGCGCCCGCCAGCCGCCGTCCGCCGTCGGGATCGCCACCGCGCACCGGTCGGCGTCCGGGTCGTTGGCGATCGCCAGCTCCGCACCGGTCCGGGCGGCCAGCGCGAGCAGCAGGTCCATCGCCCCCGGCTCCTCCGGGTTGGGGAAGGCGACGGTGGGGAACTCCGGGTCCGGTTCGGCCTGCTCGGCCACCACAGCCGGGGCTCGGAAGCCGGCGGCAGCGAACGCGGCGAGCAGCGTCGAGCCGCCGACGCCGTGCATCGGGGTGTACGCGACGGCGAGATCGCGCGGTCCGCCCTCGATGAGGACAGCCGCGGCACTGGCGGCGTACCCCTGGACGGTCTTGTCGTCGATAATCGTGCCCGGCGAGCCCAGCGGGATTCCGGCGATCGGCCCGACGGCCCGGATCGCGGCCTCGATGCCCGCGTCGGCCGGCGGCACGATCTGAGCGCCGTCACCGCCCGGCCCGCCCAGCTCGCGGCCGAGATAGACCTTGTAGCCGTTGTCCTGGGGCGGGTTGTGGCTGGCGGTGACCATGACGCCGGCGACTGCGTCGAGAGCGCGTACGGCGTACGCCAGCACGGGCGTCGGCAGCGTGCCGGGCATCACCAGGGCCTCGCGTCCCGCGCCGGTCGCGACCCGGGCCGTCTGCTCGGCGAACTCCCGGGAGCCGTGCCGGGCGTCGTACCCGATCACCAGCGGCCCCCGCCCGCCCTGGCCGGCGAGCCAGGTGACCAGCCCGGCGGCGGCGCGCGTGACGACCGCGAGGTTCATCCCGTTCGGTCCGGCGCGCAGCCGTCCCCGCAGCCCGGCGGTGCCGAACGTGAGCGGCCCGGCGAACCGGTCGCGCAGCTCGGCCGCGGTGTCGGGCAGCCCGGCGAGCAGCCGGGTCAGCTCCTCGCGCGTCGCCGGGTCGGGGTCGTCGGCCAGCCAGCGTTCGGCCTCTTCCCGCGGCGTCGTGGGGGCCGGCTCGGTGCGTAGTTCGTTGTCAGGCGCCATCTGGGATTGATAGCACGACCGTCCGGGTCAGGAGGCCTGCAGGGCATACGTCTTGATCATCTGGTCGAAGATCGGCTTGCTCGCCGCGAACTGCGATTCCTTGGTGGTGAGGTAGAACGAGTACGCCTTGCCGCCGCTGATGACCGCGCCCCAGAGCCCGTGCCGGGCCTCGTCGCCGTCGCCGCAGGTGTATTCGAGCACGGCGCCGTCCCGGCCGGAGATCTGCGTCTTGGCCAGCCCGACCCTCGCGTACGGATCGGTGCAGCTCGACGAGCGGTTCTTCAGCGTGTTCTCGGCGATGCCCAGGAACGACGAGGGCGTGGCGCTGGAGGACGCCTTCTCGACCAGGATCCGTACCTTGCGCTTGGGGTCGTTCGGGTCGGCGTAGTCGACCCAGGCACCGGCGGCCTTGCGGTTCCACGCCTTGGGTACCTGCACCGAGATGCCGCGGTCGTTGTACTGCTGGGTCGGGAACGTGGCCGACTTGGTCGCGGGGTTGCCCGACGGCCCGGCGACCGGGGCCACCTGGTCCTTGTCGCCCCCGCCGGCCAGCGCGAAGACCACGACCAGCAGAACTACCACGGCGAGCGCGCCACCGGCGGCGATGAGCTGCTGGTTGCGCGGCCAGCCCTGGACCGTCTGGACCGCCCGCCCGGCGGTCTCCTTGGTGGTGGCGACCACGTTGGCGATCATCGCCGCGCGTTTGGCGGACGGGCTCGTCACGACGGTGCCGGGCATCGGGTCACGGGCGGCCCGGGCACCGTTCCACGCATCGCGGGGCGGGAGGACGCTCGTCGCGTCGGCACCGCGGGTCGGCATCTGGCTGGTCGCGAAGTTGCCGTCCGAGGGCTCGGCGGCACGCCGTCGGCCACTGCGCGGTGCCGACGCCTCGTTCAGCTTCGCGAGGTGGTCGGTGAGCGACTCACCGGGCGCGAGCATGGCCCGGCCGCCGATCTGACCGCTTGGCGGCGGCGGGATCGGCTGGGTCTCGGCGGGAGCCGCGGGCGGCCGCTGTGCGGGAACGACCGAGTACGGGTCGGTCATCATGTGCGGCGGGCTCTTGCTGGCCAGCGGGCCGGCCAACTGCTGCCGCAACAGGG
>Ga0247737_1001002_pt1 | contig 11954 bp, 10 predicted proteins | sample UWRJL028104C2_FD_180937 | JGI IMG/M metagenome (GOLD analysis project Ga0247737, IMG submission 180937) | Plant litter microbial communities from Arlington Agricultural Research Station in Wisconsin, United States - UWRJ-L028-104C-2 | ecosystem: Environmental > Terrestrial > Plant litter >...
GACCACCTGACCGCCGCGCGCCATGACCTCGCTCATGTTCGAGGCCGACTTCTCGAACCAGCTATCATAGGGGGCGAGGATGATGATCGGCGTCGCCTCATCGACGAGGGCGATCGGCCCGTGCTTGAGCTCGCCGGCGGCGTAGCCCTCGGCGTGGATATAACTGATCTCCTTGAGCTTCAGCGCGCCTTCGAGGGCCAGGGCCGACATGGGGCCGCGACCGAGGTAGAGGACGTCCCTGGCCTTGGCGATCTCGACGGCGATGTCCTTCAGCGCGTCCTCCAGCCCGATAGCCTCGGCGATCAGGCGGGGCGCTTCCAGCAGCACGCGGACCAGACGTTGTTCCTCGGCGTCGTCGATGCGGCCGCGCGCCTTGGCCGCGGCGATGGCGATGGCGATCATGACCGAGACCTGGGCGGTGAAGGCCTTTGTCGAGGCGACGCCGATCTCGGGTCCGCAGTGGATCGGCCAGACCACGTCGGCCTCGCGGGCAATCGTTGATTCCGTGGCGTTGACGATGGCCGCCGTCTGCATTCCGGCCTCGGCACAGTGGCGGAAGGCGGCCAGGGTGTCGGCGGTCTCGCCCGACTGCGACATGGCGATGGCGAGCGCATTCGGACGCAGCGACGGGTTCCGGTAGCGGAACTCCGAGGCGATCTCGACATCCACGGGCAGGTCGGCGAGGTCCTCGATCAAATACCGCCCGATCATCCCGGCGATCCAGGACGTGCCGCAGGCGACGATCTGGATGCGGTCGATAGCGGCGAAGTCGACGCCCTGAACCTTGGTCCGGTCGGTCAGCGCATCGACATAGGCGGCGATGGTGTGCTGGCAGCCTTCCGGCTGGTCATGGATCTCCTTTTCCATGAAGTGCCGATAGTTGCCCTTCTCCATCAGGACGGCCGAAGCGGGCACGGTCTTGACCGGCCGCGCGACCTCGGAGCCCGAGGCATCGAAGATGCGGGCGCCTCCATGGGTGGCGATCACATAGTCGCCGTCTTCCAGATAGGTGATCTTGTTGGTGAACGGCCCCAGCGCCAGGCCGTCCGAGCCGATGAACATCTCTCCGTCGCCATGCCCCACGGCCAGCGGCGGACCGTTCCGCGCCGCCAGGATGACCTCGTCCTCGCCCGAGATCAGGACGCACAAGGCAAAGGCCCCCGACAGCCGGTCCAGCGTCGCCTTGAAGGCGTCGAGCGGCGACAGGCCCGTGGCCAGCTCCGAATCCAGCAGGTGGGCGACCACCTCGGTGTCGGTCTGGGACGAGAAGACGCGGCCGGCGGCGATCAGTTCGGCCTTCAACTCGGCGAAATTCTCGATGATGCCGTTGTGGACCACGGCGACGCGGCCGGCGATGTGCGGGTGGGCGTTGGCCTCGGTCGGGGCGCCGTGGGTGGCCCAGCGGGTGTGGCCGATGCCGGTGGTGGCGCTGAGCGGGTTGGCGTCGAGGACCTTTTCCAGCTCCTTGAGTTTGCCGGGCGCGCGGCGGCGCTCCAGCACGCCGTTGACCTGGGCGGCGATGCCGGCCGAGTCATAGCCGCGATACTCCAGCCGCTTCAGGCTCTCGATCAGGCGGTCCGCGACGGGCTGGGTTCCGACGATGCCGATGATGCCGCACATTCCAGGTCGCTCCAGCCGCAGGGTCGCATACGGCCGAGGATGACGGCCGGGATGGTCTGCTCTAGGACGGCCTTAAGACGCCGACACCTAAAAAGGCGTTTCGGCAGGTTTCGGCGGAGGGCCGCACATGGGCGAGCGCAAATATTTCGGTACGGACGGTATTCGCGGCAAGGCGAACATCAGTCCGATGACGGCCGAGGTCGCCCTGCGCGTCGGTCTGGCGGCGGGCAAGCTGTTCATGTCGGGCGACGACCGCCGCCATCTGGTGGTGATCGGCAAGGACACGCGCCTCAGCGGCTATATGATCGAGCCGGCCCTGGTCGCCGGTTTCGCCTCGGTCGGGATGGACGTCCTGACCTTCGGGCCGTTGCCCACGCCGGGCGTGGCGATGATGACCCGGTCGATGCGGGCCGATCTGGGCGTGATGATCTCGGCCTCGCACAACGACTATGCCGACAACGGCATCAAGCTGTTCGGCCCGGACGGCTACAAGCTGTCGGACGAGACCGAGCTCAAGATCGAATCCATGATGGACGACGGCCTCAACGAGGGGCTGGCCGTCTCGGACCGGCTGGGCCGGGTCAAGCGGATCGACGACGCCCAGGCCCGCTATATCGAGATCGCCAAGGCGGCCTTCCCGCGCCACCTGTCGCTGTCCGGCCTGCGTATCGCCATCGATTGCGCCAACGGCGCCGGCTACAAGGTTGCGCCCACGACGCTGTACGAACTGGGGGCCGAGATCTGTCCGGTGGGGGTGTCGCCCAACGGAACCAATATCAACGCCGACTGCGGCTCGACCCACCCGGCGACGCTGGCGGCGGTGGTCAAGGAAAAGCGCGCCGACATCGGCATCGCGCTCGACGGCGACGCCGACCGGCTGATCATCTGCGATGAAAACGGCAAGGTCGTCGACGGCGATCAGATCATGGCCTTGATCGGCCGCGACTGGGCCAAGCGCGGCGTGCTCAAGGGCGGTGGGGTGGTCGCCACCGTCATGTCCAACCTGGGTCTCGAGCGCGCCCTGACCGGCGACGGCCTGACGCTGGAGCGCACGAGAGTCGGCGACCGCTACGTCATGGAACGGATGCGCGAGGGCGGCTTCAACCTGGGCGGCGAACAGTCGGGCCACCTGATCCTGCACGACCACGCCACCACCGGCGACGGCCTGATGGCGGCGCTGCAGGTGCTGGCCGTCCTGGTCGAGAGCGGCAAACCGATGAGCGAACTGGCGCGTCAGTTCGAGGCCGTGCCCCAGCTGCTCCAGAACGTCCGCTTCACTGCCGGCAAGCCGCTCGAAGACGCCAAGGTCAAGGCCGCCATCGCCGAGGGCGAGGCCGCCCTGGCCGGTCAGGGCCGCCTGCTGGTCCGACCTTCCGGCACCGAGAAATTGATCCGCGTCATGGCCGAGGGCGACGACGGAGCCTTGGTGAAGCGGGTCGTGGCCGATGTCGTCGCGGCGGTGAAGGCGGCGGGCTAGATCACCGCCTGAACGAGGCCCAGTTCCACCGCCTCGTTCGCCTCGACGTACCAGTTCGAAGGCGCGCGTTTCAGCAGTTCGTCCATCGTCACCGACGATCCGGCGATCAGGCTTTCGAAGCCCTCGTTCTGGATCAGGATCGAATGCTCGATCTCGTGGACCAGTGCCTGGGCCGACGCCAGGGTGGTCGTCAGCGGGCCGTTGATCTCCAGCGTCTTCTGCAGCTTCCGCTCATGGATCATCAGCCGCGTGCCGCGCGTCAGATATCGGTTCTCACGCGCGAAGAAACCCATGAAGGTCGCGCCCGCCGAATAGACCGCCGCCTTGCCGAGAAAGACGAAACGCCGCTCGGGCTCGACCTGCGAATGGAAGCGGACGTCCTCGCCCATCATCCGGGCGACTTCCGGGTCACCGCCCAAGGTGGTCATCTCGACCACGACCACGCCGCTCCTGGGGGCAGCCGCCAGCTTCTCGCGGAAGCTGTCGTAGAGATCGTAGCCGACCTCGCCGCAGAGCAGGATGGCGGGGTTGTTGAAGGCGATGGGGGTCAGATCGGTCATGGGCGTGCGAAACGCACGGGCAGGGAAAAGGCGCCGCATCGCCGCTGCGTCCGGTACCCGACACCCGGTATGGCCGCGCTTGATGCTGCACTGCGAGCGGCGCTAACAGCCGCATCCCATGATCGATGTCGAGCGCAAGAAGGCGATCCTCAAGGCCGAACGCGAGTTCGAGCGCAGGGAAAACCTGTCCCGCGCCCTGGCCGAGAAGGGCGTCACCCTGATCGGCGCGATCACCAGCCCCGCCCACCCCGAGGCGGAACCCGCAGGGACGCCGGACGACACGACCGTCTAGCCCTCGACGCGCTCTTTCAGCTCCGCCAGCTTCGACACCGCGCCGCGCGTATAGGGCGCCAGCCAGCGGTCGTGGACGGCCTTGATCGGTTCGGCGTTCAGGTGGTTCCAGCGCTCCCGCCCCTCTCGCCGGACTAGGATCAGGTCGGCCGCCTCCAGCGCCTTCAGATGCTGCATGACGGTGCAACGATCCAGCCCATGCTCGCGCTCGCACAACTGGCCCGTGGTCAGGGGCCGGTCCTTCAACGCATCCAGCAGACGACGACGCGCCGGGTTGGCCATGGCCTTGAACACGGCGTCGAGATCGTCGGCGTTTGACATGTTATGTTTCTATAACATATAAAACCCGCCAGCAACCACGGAGAGAGACGATGGCGCTGAAATTCGAGGTATCGATGCGGGTGTCGAAACCCGTCCACGAGGTGTTCGAGGCGGTCGCCGATCCGGCGAAGCTGTCCGGCTATTTCACCACCGGCGGCGCGGTCGGGCGGCTGGCGACGGGCCAGACGGTGCAATGGGACTTCGCCGACTTCCCCGGGGCCTTCCCGGTCGAGGTGGTCGAGGTCGTCCAGGGCGAGAAGATCGTCCTCAAATGGGAAGCCAACGAGGGTCCGCCCGAGGGCGGCGAGGCCTCGGCGGGCGCCAAATACATGACCACGGTGACGATGAGCTTCTCACCGCTGGACGGCGACACGCGCACCCTGGTGCGCATCGGTGAGGAAGGCTGGCGGGAGACGCCGACGGGGCTCAAGGCCTCCTACGGCAACTGCATGGGTTGGACCCAGATGCTGGCCTGTCTGAAGGCGTATCTCGAACACGGCCTGAACCTGCGCGAGGGCGCGTTCCGCTAGGCTGTCAGCGCGGCGACCACGTCCTCGATCCGCTTGCGGATATCCGGCACGGCGATCGTTTCCCAGAAGGCGGCGCGGGCCGGCGGGCCGAGGACGAACAGTGCCGGATCGGCCGTCCCGTCGGCGTGGAGCACCCGGCCCGATCCGTCGAGCTCCAGCCCCAGCCGCAGCGGATCCAGCCGCGCCCGACCGCTGGTCAGCAACGGTCCGGTGACGGGATCGGCCTCCGGCGCATGGCCGGGCCCGGTGCAGTCGATCAACCAGGCGCCCGTCAGCGGCGGCTGCGGCTGGCCCCGTCGGAGCCAGTCGAGCCGGACACCGGCGTCATCAGCCACGATCCCCTTCACCCGACCGGCGACGACGCTGAGCCGTCCTTCGCTTTGAAGCCGGTCGATGAAGACCCCGATCCGGGGCGCGATCCGGTGCCTGTGCACATCCCACCAGGGCCTCAGATGCCGCACGATCCCGCGCCGCGTCGCCAGATCGGCTTCGGCCCAGAGATCGGCCGTGATCGGACGCAGACCCTCCATCATCTCGCGCCAGCCGGCGCGGCGGGCGACGACCCGCGACGCCTTCATCCGGGCCGACAGCGGGCCCTGCAGCATGTTCGGGGTCGGCGCCTCCGGGGGATCGTGCCGATCGCCATGAGCGCGGGGCAGGAGGCCGCGCCGTGACAGGGCCTGCGCTCGCCCGCGCCATCCCTGGCCTTCCAGCGCCTGCAGCATATCCACCATGGTCAGGCCCGTTCCGACGATGACGACGCCGTCTTCTGTGGCGATCGCCTCCAGAGCGCCCGGCGCCCAAGGGTCGGACAGGACCCGCGCCGCGCCGCCCGATGCGGTCTTCGGCGCCGGATTGCCGGTGGTCAGGACGACGGCGTCGGCCGCGATGTGCCGTCCGTCCGACAGGATCACGCCGTCCGACTCGATCGCAGCGACCTCACCGACGACCCGTTGAATCAATCCTTGATGCGCAGTCTCGACGCCGGCCAATCGCGCCTGCACGTAGCGGCCAAAGACCTTGCGCGGGGCGAAGCTTTCGGGATCGGCGTGGTCGGGCGCGTTCGCCTCCAGCCAGCGCACGAAATGGTCGGACTGGTCGGCCAGGGCGCTCATCCGCGAGGAACGGACGTTCAGCAGATGCCCCTCGAACGGGGTCGAATAGGCGACGCCCAGGCCGAAATCGGCGGTCCGGTTGATCAGGATCGAGGCGATCCCGACCTCCGCCAGACGCGCCGCCAGCATGGCGCCGGAGAAGCCTCCCCCGACGATGGCCACGCATCTGATCCGTTCCGCCACATCGCCTCCCGTTCGTTGCGCCGCTTCTGAACCGCGCCGCGCCGGGGGTCAAACGTCCGATCCCTCTCTCTCTGGGAAAGGGTGTCCGCCTCATACCCATCAACGGACGCCCGGAATCGTCCAACGATTTCAAGGCTCGCTACAAAAACAAAGCCTTATTCCAGGCGCCCCTGAAAACCGTGAGACACTGTCGTCCGGTCTTTGACATCGCCGATCCGAACCGGCGCCTGCCGCGCGGTCTCCTTATCCGGACGCAGTGCACGCAGTGGACGGAGTGGACGGTGTTTTTTCGCCAAAGACGACGACGACTTCAGATTTCCTGGTTGTAAGCGCCGACCTCGGGGTGGGCCGCGAGCCGGGGCTTCACCTCCTCGCGGAACAGGGCGCGCATGTCGTCCTCGGACCGCATGGATTCGACCACGACGACCATCTCTGGCTTGTTCGACGAGGCGCGGACCAGGACCCAGGAGCCGTCCTCCAGATGGACGCGGGCGCCGTTGACAGTGATGACCTCGACGATCTTGCGGCCCAGGATCGAGCCACCCTCGGCCGCCAGTTTTTCATACTCGGCTACGATCTTGGCCAGGACGTCGTACTTCAGCTCGTCGTCGCAATGGGGCGACATGGTCAGGCTGGTCCAGGCGTCGGGTAGGGAGGATTTCAGATCGAACAGGGTCTTGTCCGGGTTGCGATCCAGCATCTGCAGGACGGCGGCGGCGGCGACCAGGCCGTCGTCGTAGCCCCGGCCGATCGGGTTCGCGAGGAAGAAGTGGCCCGACTTCTCGAACCCGGCCAGGGCGCCCAGTTCGGCGGTCTTGCGCTTGATGTAGGAGTGGCCCGTCTTCCAGTAGACGGTGGTCGCGCCGTTGGCCTTCAGGATCTCGTCGGTCTTGTAGAGGCCGGTCGACTTCACATCGACGACGAAGGTGGCGTTCTCGTAGAGGGCCGACAGGTCGCGGGCCAGCAGCAGACCGATCTTGTCGGCGAAGATCTCCTCGCCCGTATTGTCCACCACGCCGCAACGGTCGCCGTCGCCGTCGAAGCCCAGGGCCAGGTCGGCGCCCGTCTCACGAACGCGGTCCGCCATCTGCATCAGCATGGCGTGGTCTTCGGGGTTCGGGTTGTATTTGGGGAAGGTGTAGTCGAGGTCGCAGTCCATCTCGATGACCTCGCAGCCCATGCGGCGCAGGGCCTCGGGCGCGAAGGCGCCGGCCGTGCCGTTGCCGCAGGCGCAGACGACCTTGAGCGGGCGGCTGAGCTTGATCGAGCCCACGACCTCCTGGAGGTACTGCTCACGGAAGTTCTCGACGCGTTCGAGACGACCGCTAGGACGGGCCACGCCGGTTCCGGTCAGTACGATCTCCTTCAGGCGGCCGATCTCCTCGGGGCCGAAGGTGACCGGCGGGTTCGTGCCCATCTTGACGCCCGTCCAGCCGTTCTCGTTGTGCGAGGCGGTGATCATGGCGACGCACGGCGCCTCCAGCGCGAACTGGCCGAAATAGGCCATGGGCGACAGGGCCAGGCCCACGTCCAGCACCTCCATCCCGCCTTCCAGCAGGCCGATGATCAGGGCGTGTTTCACGGTCGAGGAATAGGAGCGGAAGTCGTGGCCCACGACGATGCGCGGCTGGACGCCGGTCTCGTGGACGAAGGTGGCCAGGGCCAGACCCAGGGCCTGGATGCCCAACAGGTTGATCTCCTTCTCCAGGATCCAGCGGGCGTCATATTCCCGGAAGCCGGTCGGCTTCACCAGGGGAATGGTCTCGAATTCGAAGGTGTTCGGAACCAGGTCCTGGCGAGGCTTGAGCATGCGATGTCCTTGAAGGAAGAAGGCTTCCGATCGTGGGGCGGTATAGCCGCAGGGTCGGGGGCGGACAACAACGCCCGATCCCTGTTATCGCTGCACTGCAAAACCCGTGCGACGACGCCGAAGCCCGGGGCCGCTTGACCCCCGCCGGGCGCGGTCCTACCCCGAAGCCTCGATATCCGGAGAGCCCATGCCCCGTCTGATCCTGCTGCGACACGGCCAGAGCCAGTGGAACCTCGAGAACCGCTTCACCGGCTGGGTCGACGTCGATCTGACCGCCGAGGGCGAGGCCCAGGCGCGGCGCGGCGGCGAACTGATCGCCGAGGCCGGGTTCAAACCGGCGGTCATGTTCACCTCGGTCCTGACGCGGGCCAAGCGGACGGGCGCGCTCGCCCTGTCGTCGGCGGGGTTGAAGGATGTGCCGGTGATCGAGGACTGGCGGCTGAACGAGCGCCACTACGGCGGCCTGACCGGGCTGGACAAGGCCGAGACGGCCCTCAAGCACGGCGAGGACCAGGTGAAGATCTGGCGCCGCAGCTACGACATTCCCCCGCCCCCGCTGGAAGCGGGCAGCGAGTGGGACTTTTCCAGGGACGTCCGCTACGCCGGCCAGGCCATCCCGGACACCGAGAGCCTGAAGACCACGCTCGATCGCGTCCTGCCCTACTGGAACGAGGCCATCGCGCCGCGCCTGAAGGCCGGCGAGGACGTGTTGATCGCGGCCCACGGCAACTCGTTGAGGGCCATCGTCAAACACCTGTTCGACGTGCCCGACGACCAGATCGTCGGCGTCGAGATCCCGACCGGCAACCCGCTGGAGATCGACCTCGACGCGGACCTGAAGCCGGTCTCGGCCCGGTATCTCGACGCCGGGCGCGCCACCGAACTCCCGGCGATTTCGTGAGCGACGACGCAACCTACATGCGCCGGGCCATCGACCTGGCGCTGGATCGGATGGGCGAGACCTGGCCCAATCCGGCGGTGGGCTGCGTCATCGTCAAGGACGGCAGGGTGCTGGCCGAGTCCGCGACCGCGCCGGGCGGACGCCCGCACGCCGAGGAACAGGCCGTCCCCGCCGCCGGCGCCGCGGTCGAGGGCGCGACGGCCTATGTGACGCTGGAGCCCTGCGGCGCCCGGTCGTCGGGCCGCGCCTCCTGCGCCCAGTTCCTGGCCGAGGCCAGGATCGCCCGCGTCGTGGTGGCGGCGCTGGATCCGTCGCCGTTCGCCTCCGGGCGCGGGACCGAGCGGTTGCGTCAGGCGGGTCTCCAGGTCGAGACCGGGCTGATGAAGGATGAAGCTGCGGTCTTGTCCGAAGGCTTCCTGCATCGGCTGGAGACGGGCCGACCGATGGTTCGCATCAGCGCTGACGGCAAGGGGTTCGACGCCCGTTTCGCTGCGTCGGCGCGCGCCGATCTGGTCACCGAGCTCAAACGGCTGGGCGAGGCCGGCTATACGCGCCTGTGGACCGCGCCCGGCGAACTGGCCGACGCCCTGGCCGAGCAGGGTCTGCTCACGGCCTGAGTCCAGGCCGGCCGCACAGCGGTGCAGGATTTTATTCTCCTATAGGTCTTGCGGCGTCACGCCCGCCCCACCATCTGATCAGCCGGTCTTTGACAATCACCGCCGTCGGTCCGGTCCGACCGATCTCGAAGTCCCGCCGACTCGCAAGCGACTGTTTTTCTTGAGGCCGCCGTTCGGTTTCGTCTGTTTCGTCTGTTTCGTCTGGTGTTTTTTCGTCTGGTCTTCGGACGAACGGTCGACGCAGGGGCGGTGACGCACTCCCGCCGGCTCTCTGAAAAGGCGCAGAAAATCAGGGTTTCCGAAAACCTTCCTTAAGCGGCTCCGTCCCATGATGGGATCATGTCAGCGGTCCAGGAAGGCGTCCTTCGACGTCGCATCACCCAGCAGGAGGCCGACGCGATCTGTGCGCGTCACGACCGGCTGTGGCAGGCGCGTCCCGGCGGCGCACGCGCGGTCTTCGCCTGGATGGACCTGTCGGGCCTCAGCCTGAGGGGGCGCAATCTCGCCGACGCCGATTTTTCCGCCACCGCGATGATCGGCTGCGACCTGACGGGCTGCAAGCTGGACAACGCCTCTTTCTTCGGCGCGGACATGCAGGACATCGTCCTGGTCGAGGCCTCGCTTCGCCGGGCCGATCTGCGCGGCGCCTGTCTGCGCGGCGCGGATCTGTCGGGCGCCGATCTGTTCGAGGCCGACCTTCGCGAAGGCACGATCGCCTCGGCCGATCGCAAGGTCGGGTTCCGCGTCATGGAGCCCAAGGGCCGCGAGATCACCCAGGCCCAGGGGGCCAGCCTCGTGGGCGCCAATCTTCAGCGATCGCGCCTGTCGGGCATCGCGGCCCAGTCGGCGGATTTCTCCGACGCCATCATGAAGGACTGCAAACTGGTCCGGGCCAACCTGAAGCAGGCCAATTTTCGGGGCGCGGACCTGGCCGGAGCCGACATGTCGGGCGCCGACCTGACCGGAGCCGACCTGCGCGACGCCATCCTTGTCGGGGTGATCTCGTCGTCGTGGCGGACCGACGGGGCCAATCTGGACGGCGCCCTGACGGACAAGGGATCCATCGGCGCGCCCGTGGCCCAGCTGCCGGCGGCCGAGATGCTGCATGAGCACGCCAACTGGTGCGAGAGCGGCGGTGTTGAAGGCCAACCGTCGGTGTTCGACGATGTCGATCTGCGCGGCCTGGGCTCGATCACCGGCCTGAATCTGACCGCCTTGTCGGCCAAGCGGGCGGTCTTCTACGGCCTGAACATGGAGGGGGTGCAGCTGCAGGGCGCGCATCTCGAGGGGGCGGACCTGAGGTCCGTCAATCTGCGTCGGGCCGATTTGCGCGGGGCGCGGCTGGTCGGGGCGCGGCTGAACGGGGCGGATCTGCGCGAGGCGCAACTGGGCCCGTTGATGCTGGGGCCGGAGCGGCTGCTGCCCGCCGATCTCAGCGAGGCGATCCTGCGCTCGGTCGATCTGTCGGGGGCTGATCTGCGACGCTGCGTCCTCGTCGGCGCCGATCTGACCAAAGCCAGCTTGCACGGCGCCCAGACGCGCCATGCCGATTTCACAGACGCGGTTCTCGCCGGGGCCCGCGGGCTTCTGCGGGAGGGAGAACCGGCATGACCATGAACCGACGCCGCCTCGGCCAGGGCGATTTCGACATGTTCGCCGCCGCCCACGAGCGGTTCGTCTCGGGCAAGCCCGGCGGCCGCAAGCTGTCGCTCAAATTCATCGACCTGACCGGCGTTTCGATGGCGCACCGGATCCTCGACGACGCCGACTTCTCCGGCTCGATCCTGGAGAACTGCAACATGGCCGGCGCGCGGCTGGAGCGCGCCATCCTGTTCGGCTGCGACCTGCGCGGCGCCGATCTGACGCGCGCCTGCCTGAAGCGGGCCGATATTCGCGGAACCTGTCTGCAGGGCGCGGACCTGTCCGAGGCCGACCTGACCCAGGCCGACTTCCGCGAGGGCGTCATCGCCGTTCCGCACGAGACCCGGGGCCTGGCCTCCGCCCGCCATGAGACGCGCCAGGGCCTGGCGGACGGAGCCCGCTTCTCGGGAGCGACGCTCGATGGCTCGCGCTTCGACGGGGTCAGCGCCTGCAAGGCGGACTTCACCGACTGTTCGATGCGCGGCGCGCGCCTGAACGGCGCCAATCTGAAGGACGCGGACCTGTCCGGCGCCCTGCTGGAAGGGGCCGATGTCGGCGGGGCCAATCTGGCGGGCGCCCGCTTGTGCGGCGCCATCCTGACCGGCGTGGTCATGGAGACGGCCCGTCTGGACCGCACCGACACCACCGGCGCCGTGCGTGAACCGACGGCGGCCGCCATCGCGCGGGCCGAGGACCTCTATCAGATGGCGCTCGACGCCAACGCCTGGGCCGAGAGCGGCGGGGTGTTCGGCGGCCCGGCCATCTTCGACGGCGAGGACCTGCGTCCGCTCGGCGACCGGCTCAAGGGCTTGAAGCTCTCGGCCACGAGCGCCAAGGGCGCCTGCCTGGCCGGCCTCGACCTGCGGGGCGCCCAGCTTCAAGGCGCCA
>Ga0247737_1001004_pt1 | contig 11946 bp, 14 predicted proteins | sample UWRJL028104C2_FD_180937 | JGI IMG/M metagenome (GOLD analysis project Ga0247737, IMG submission 180937) | Plant litter microbial communities from Arlington Agricultural Research Station in Wisconsin, United States - UWRJ-L028-104C-2 | ecosystem: Environmental > Terrestrial > Plant litter >...
GCGATATCCACCTCCGAGACCGCCGTGGCTACACCGCGCTCGCGATCGCCGTGCGCCACGGGATCAGAGACGTCGCCGCGCTCCTGCTCAAGCGCGGCGCCAATCCAAACTCACGCAGCTATCACCAAACCAGCATCGTGGCCCACGCGTCGACGTGCCTGGCCCGCGCCCAGCGAAGCAAAAACGGAATCCTCTACGCCAAGATCATGTCCTGCATGGTCCTGCTGGCTGATCATGGCGGCAAGGCATTGGTGTCTGTCTATGACGAATACAGCGTGCAGAACTTCACCTTTCGCTCGAGCGCCGTGGGGAAAAAGGAAAAAGCCGCACGAGCGGCGAAGAGGCAAGCCGAGGGCTGCCGTGGAACCCATGGAGGGAAGTAACCCAAGAGAAGACGGGCGCCGGTTTGCCGACGAGAATTATGAAATGATTTCAGTAACGAGAATACTTCAATAACGAGAACAGCCTAGGTTTTGGTTCCATGAGCTAAGATTTTTGGTATAGGGGCGTTAGGCGGAGTAAGAGGGATATATCTTTTGTACCAATGGATACGAATTTAAATGATTTACCTACTACCTATTGTGCCGGACTCCGTGTTGGAGTTATAGCCCTTGTCTCTTGTCGACAAATCTTTGGGAAATCTTAGATTATTTCCTGGTGATTACTTGTGTATTGCTCATATACAGCAACCTATACGTACTTCACTATCATGATCACACTACAAGTTACCCAGACATTTGTACAGAGCAGTTGATAACACTCCTGATTTCAAAAATGTAGAAATAGAAGACCTAAAATTATTGGTTGATCATAACTTCATTACGTTTGCTCTGCAGACACGCACTCGAGAACTATAGACAAGACTACTAAATATTTACAAAAAGAAGGTAGCGATGTAATCCAAACTAGCATACGCCAGTTGGGAGATCGTAGTTCTCGGTACGGCCACCGTTTCCTGAACCTCTAGTTGCCTTGGAGCCGAGACCTCGCTTCGCGAAGGCTTTCCAGATCTCGCATACGTTCTCACCACCAGTAAGAGCCTCATCGGCATCAATGATGGCATCACGTGCTTGGATGAAGGTAGGACTGCAGGGTTGTCTGGTTTGATGTTAGTAAGATTACATGGTCAAGAGAAAGAGGGAAGCTTACAGAGCCATGGCGTCGAGGACAAGCTTCATGGACAAGAATCGTCCGTCGGTGGGGACACCGTTGGAGTAGGTTGGGAAGCGTTGGGAGTTGATGCCGTGTTTCTCAATCAAGTTCCACATCATCTCGTACAGCATGGTGGCCCAAACGGTTCCGGTGTTGTGCACGGCTGGCTGAGCAGCGGAGTTGTATGTGTTGACTATTTTGTAGGTAAGGGGGTTGGTGGTCAAGCTGGTGGAGTAAAGGTAAGCTCTGATTCCGGCGGGTCTGAAGCTAATCCATGCACCCATGGGTTTGTTGGCTGTGCGTTTCTCGCCCTCCTTGAGGTTGATGGCGACAGACATGAAGTCTCCCCATCCTTCTCCCATACCACCGGACTCGTACACATTCAGGCAGTTGGAGTTTGCTGGACCACCGGTAAGGCGGGTGGACACACCATGTGTGTATTCGTGAATGACCACGCTAGCATCGAAACTGCAGTCACGATTGGGGACTTTGTCGTTCCAGATGAACATGGACATTCTGCCTGGCTGACCATCGACGGGGGTGGCGAAGTTGGCGTTGTTGAATCGAGCTCCATCTTGAGCATTGAGAATGACAGCGTCACCTCCCTTGCCTCCTTGGCCATTGTTGTTGGTCTCGAAGTTACCTGCGGCTTCGTTGAATCCGAGGTTATGGAGAACATCATGGTACACGTTTGATGTGTAGAAGAGCTGAGTGACAGAGGAGTTGGAGTATGTCTTAGGGTTGGTCCATGCTGGGTTGTAGTCAAAGACAAAGTTGGCGTTGCTAACAGTAGGGCGGTAATCGTTAATGTAGCTGGTGTCACCCTCATAGTTAGCACCGGCGATAGCGTTGTTTCCTCTCGTGGTCGAGTATGTTGTGGTTCCGTCACCTTGCCATGTGAATTCAGAAGCGGTAGCATCGGCTGGGTTGGTCTCCAATTTACGGCTTCCTGCTGAAGGATCATTCACTCCCCAAGGGCTGTACGTAATTAGCCATGATCAAGGCTGTGGACATCGTGTTACTTACTATACTTGATATCCAGCATCTGCCACATAATTCACAACGTTGTAAACTTTGTCGCCTCCGCTGGCGTCAACGTAGGATAGGATCCAGTCGTCGTGCAAATCAGTCTCAACTCTCCAGGTCAATGCAAGTGTATTTTCAGGGGTCTGAATATACATAAGACGAGCCTTAGGAGCAGACACTGCTCCACTAGTGCCTTCAATGACATAGTGCTCAGTGCCTTTGCCTTCACTCTCAGAAACAGCGGTGGCTGATTCTGTGTTGATTGAAAGACCAAGGATGTCAGTGGCGCCCTTCAATGCAGCTACTGGGTCAACCTGATCACGCTTCACCAGAGGACTCTCTGCTGGAACATTGCCGGTGAAGAACGAGTTTCCAAAGGACAGAACGCTGCCATCTTTGGCGATCTACAGAAGTTACGTTAGTTTTCGGATCAAAGCAAGAAGATCATAACAGAGTCGAGACTTACGTTGACGTTGAAATCGGCATTATCGACATCGAGGCCGTGAACAGTTTGCTTGAAGTTGACATGAGCAACTCCATTGGTTCCAACATAGTGATCATCAACCAAGCGGAACTCGGCTCCGGGGACTGTGCTCTCAAGAACAGCAGATGCGGAATCAACGTAGGTATCTCTCTTCAGGAGCATTCTTGAAAAGTCTGCCTCCTTTGTCTTCCCAACGTTGCTGTACTCAGAGGTGGTGGTCAGTCTGTAGGCGTTCAAGTCCACAGATCTGCCTTTGAGGTCTTTGCGAACAACGCTCGCATGGGGATGACCAAGAACTTGGGATGCCAAAAAGCCAGCAGAGGCCGCTGCTGTAATGAAACGCATCTTGAAAGAGTGTAAAGAATGAAGTTTCAAGGAGGATTACAGGTGAGGTTGCCGGGAGGAGTAGAGGTAGAGAGGCCGAGAAGGATAGAGGTAGAGCGGTAGAGAGAAGAGTCTATAGACATGGCGATAGAGTTCTTTATATACTCTTGCTCCATCACAGACTGTATGGTATCTTTGGGAGTTTGATAAGTTTGACCTACTCATCTGCATCTAGCACCGTCAAGATGCTTGCGAACTTCCCCATAAGACAAGCTCCCCAACCCATGCTGTCTATCAGACGCATTGTGGAGAAAGGTGGAGATCCCGGTAATTGGAGGCTCAAGCACCTATGAGTGGCTTAAGGGGACTTGTTCTTAGTTGTTCTTTCGCTTATCTGCCGAAGGAGTTGCGCTTGATCCTCCAGGAAGACGTTGAACCAGGCATGACCTTACAATCTGGCGGGAGCCTTGCCTGCTCAGGCTGCCAGACCGGGGGACAGTATGAGATAGCATCAAGAATGTCGCGCTGAGAGTGCCTGGGCTTCTTTCTACCCTTCGTAAAATCGCCACTGTTACTGGACATGGCATTACCGTCAAAGCGAAACCCAGAGTTGTGTCTGCCGCTCGACGTGCTTCTTGGGGCCGAAATTGGACTGGGTTTCGGCTACCCCGCCTGAATTCCAACCATCGTGATGGATAACACTATAGCTGATGCAGGTACAACATGACAAGGACGCTCTCAATGGAATGCCTCGGAATGGAAGGCGGCAACAAGAGTCGCAAAGCGGTGTTGGCGCGCACGACCAACACGCATCCAGCGAGGTTATCGGGCGTGCAAAGAAGGTTTGGGGAGACTCTCCGTCCTTGGCTTCGGCGCGCGGATTGCGTGCGATAAGATTACAGACGGTAGAGAATGGAGGCCGAGATACAAGGTGACATTAAGGATTGCGAGATCTGACCGGCATGCAGATTTCGCCAATCGCTGGCCCCAGACGGCTCTTGTCTCTCGGGGTGGGACGTTGGACGTTGACGGGGGATTCGGCAGACTCCAAGCTATGGGTTGTCCCAAAGAGGCATGAGCCAAGCGCTGGCGATGGATTGGAGATGTGATGGAGATGACTGAGATTAAATGTGTGGATACTTTGAGGTGTTGGTGTCGGTGTTGGGGATGGATGGTGTGGGTGATGGCTTGCATTGTTCGTGGTGATGTATGTCTTGATGTCTTATGTAATGGAGGTTGACCAGAAATGACCGATGTTTCAGCATGCGAGTCTGTAAAGGCCAAAAACCCAGCAAACATTGCCACGGAGCCGTATGACGTTGATAAGTTGGAGCCAGTTCAATTTCATTAAAAACACCATGGCCGGGAGAGGAAAGTCAAGGGGGCAGTCAAGAGGATTCAATAGCAGTCTAGAACAGACCGCATCTGTCTTTCAAGCAGTTCTATGACACAAGACAGATACATGGTAATTTGGACACGGCAATATGATGGAATAAACACCGCCAATAAGAACCAAGCAAGCATACAGGCAGCCAAACTTATCACAGGGCCGCGAATTGGTAATACTGGAAAGACATTCTGGTTCCTGCTGCACCGTGCTGCGCTAATCTCGTGTGGTTCTCCTACAGGCACTGTCCTGCACTCACGAGATCACCTGTCTTGCTTGTTCCTCGTGTTAGCGTTCGAACCAGAAGGTGGTCTCTTCTTCACGCCTTCCTATAACCGGCCCCCCTCTACCAAAGTTATATCGTAGCATCGCATTCCGTCCACGGTCAAAGGCTGTGCGACACTACGCGCATTCGGAACATTCATCGGCGGATAAGCATCACGGACGAACGAACAAACGAACCCTATGATAAGAACGACGCCCTGTACAGTATTGAATTCCCTGGTCGATAGCCCGTATTCGGCATGTCTTATTTGTTGCCACTTCGAGAGTTTGGGAGAGGGATCATGCGGGAGATCGTCCATCTCACAATAAATAAAATTCCTAGGGTGCTTTGGAGAGAAAAGGTAACATTGTAGATATGTAGGAAGCTTAGTGAAAGCTCAAGATCCAGCAGATATGGCTAGGATGACATTAACAATTGTAAAAAAGCCACAAGGTTGGATATCAATGTTAAGAGCAGGTAGGCTAGACCAGTAGTACTTATCACCGTTTACAATCAGGGGCTTCTTTAGATGATAACACTGACAGCTTCGTGACACCATCCAAGGGCGTGTTTTATTCATTAGCACACACCATAGCAGGAGGCCAGAGGAGATGCATCGGATACTTCGTAACAGTATTGGGCATATGTGTAATGTACATTTTCCTACACGTAAAATTCATCTCGTCACTTGCCAGGCAACAGTACACATTTAGCTTCTGGGTTTGACTGCCAAGCCGTCCCGTATGATAGTGTTTTCCTTTTAAGGTCCCGTTACTGAGATTTAACCAGGCAGTGCTGGCTTCATTCGTTACATTCCCCGGTTTTGGGTAAATCAAACTCGTGTAGCCGTACGTAGTTTTCTACCATGTAGAAGATAAACACCAACCATAATGAACCGTATCTATGATCAAATTTTTTATGTTCCTATAGATTCTATGGGCTGAGATGAGATGGGTGCACTTGTAGCTCATACGCCGTACTTTTTAAGAATATGTTCAGTCCGACAACAGTGCGTCGACAGTGCTGTACGCGTTTTAAATGGCTCCAGGGGCATAATGCGTATAGTTTGCCATATATCCTTCAACTTTCCACAGCCTCATTCGCATGTCAATAGTCATTCGTTTGTCACGAATAATTACTATTTCATTTTGGAAGATTGGGCTATTTTCCCGTAGTCTGGCGAGATGCTCACTCCCAAGCAGCCGACGCAAGTTAAACACCGCTACTTTCTTCTTTTCTTTACCAGACTCTAGGGTAGAAAATTCGGGCACAGTGATCTGCTCTGCGAACCCATCCTGAACGAGATCGTGTGGCTCTAAAGTATATGGGCCAGTCCATAGAATTGCACCAGCCTGTCGCTTTGGCAATGTTGCCTCTTCCCAGCTTGCGCTCCCAGAGACATACCCTCGCTTCAAGTACGCCAGATAGTGAAGGTGTTCGCCAAGTCTTCGTCTCATCAATTCCAAGATAAACGTATCCATATCTTTTCGCCATTTCGTTGCTTCTTTAATATGTCTTGCAGACACGCTTTTCTTGATACGGTCGGAGCTCATCTGTGTCCACTGGTCTTCATAACCAGAGCCTCTTTCACTGAAGGAACGTATAAGTTGCTGCCGTGACATTACGTAATACGAGACGCCGATCTGTGAATTCCGAGAATATGGTTTTGTGGAAGACACATCGTGTGGACCTGATGCTATGCGAGGGCTGGTAGTTGTTGATTGAGTGATATTCATTCCAGTTGTGGATAGCGTTTCTATATCTGGCGATTTGGAGTTTGCTGCTGGAACGGCAAGCTTTCCGGACGGGCCTACCGTTCTGCTTTTAAGTTCACTACTTTCACTGGGCATATCCTCGTTGTCCTTCCCTGTTTGTACGAAAGGTTCGTTGGATCTCTGGTGCCGATCAAGTAAAGAGGTTGCTGTTTGCGATCCACTGCCATACGTTTTAGTGAGGTTTTGAGGAACCATCCATGGTCGTTTGGAAACTGGATGTGCTACTACGTCAAACTCTTGCAAGAAAAACGAAGGTAAGAGAGCTTTGGTCCCATGGCAATGCCGAATAGGTGTAGCTAGCATCTGGGCATATGGGTTCTTTGCCAGCTGGATCTGGAACTCTGTAGGATTGTCGCTGGGGCGGGCTTTTGGCGAGTGCCATTGGCTTTTTGCCTCTATAGCTTCAGGATCCATGAACGGTGATGCAGGAAGGTCAAGCTTGTCTAGTGACGAGCCTAGATACTTCTCCCAATCCCCAAGGACGAGGCCAGAGTGCTGCCCATTTGCAACCCCATTTGTACCATTTATTCCATCAATTGAGCTTTGCGATGTACGATTGGCTTCATAGTGAGAACCTATGGTGATGTTCGAATCTCGGAGGACTTGCTTCAAGCCTGGTAAGGTTTCGCTGCTGCTGGACGAGGTAGAGTAATAGTTTCGATTTGCTGTTTTGAACAGCCTGGCAGTGCTGCTACCTCTTGATATCATGCATCTGATCATGCCACATAGTCTCGTTGCTGGCAACTAGATTGTTTACAAGGCTTGTTGTAGCTACGTGAGCTTTTCTGGTTCTGAGATAAAACGCGGCGCATGCGGGCGCACCGCCCGCTTCGTTGGAGCATCATCCGCCGGAGGACAAGAAAGCATATCTGTAACCGGTCAAACCCATTAGGTCCATTGGCTCGAATATAGATGTTCGCGACAAGAATACTGCGCGCTCCAGCTCGGAGTGCCATCTTCAGAGCGGCCAGATCGTTTTCGTCACTGCCTCAAAGATCCGAACCGAAGAGTTGGACACCCGTTCCATTTATCACCGAGTCAATAGTAAGCTTTATATACTCCCTCTATGTACTTTCATATACTAATCATCTAGGGAGGAGGCTGGCGTACATGTAAATTCACCCCCGGGACTCAAATTCGTGGTGCTAATGAAGCGTAGCGGACATCTTCTCTAAGCTCCTACAGGTATTTCATTCTCCCTCATGTCGCAATACATGCTGACTCTGTAAAGGAACGAATTATCTGTCTCAATGGCGAAGTCAATGACACACTCTCCGCTGCTATAGTGGCGCAACTTCTCTTCCTCGAGTCCGAATCCCAGGACAAACCTATAACGCTTTACATCAATTCTCCCGGAGGCTCTGTCACAGCTGGTCTCGCAATTTACGATACCATGACATATATCACCGCTCCCGTATCGACTATATGTGTTGGACAGGCTGCGTCCATGGGATCTTTGCTGTTATGTGGTGGTGAGAAGGGCAAGCGGTATTGCTTGCCTCACTCGAGTATAATGGTCCATCAGCCCAGTGGAGGATATTTTGGCCAGGCATCAGATATTGCGATCCATGCTACTGAGATTTTGAGGGTGCGGAAACAGCTGAATGGGATTTACATCAAGCACTTGACGAAGGAGCATACCTTGGAGGAAATTGAAAGGTTGATGGAGAGAGACAGGTTCTTGAGTGCCCAGGAGGCTTTGGAGATGGGGATTGTCGATGAGATTCTAGATAGGCGGCCCAAGGATACCGAGAAAGATGAAGAACCCAAAAAGTGAAATCAAAATGAGACTAAATATACCTGTTCATGAATTCTTGAGGGTTTTCAGCGAAACATACTGTTAAATGCTGGCTAAGAAGAAGGTCACATAATGACAATGGACAATAGTGAGGTGTGATGGTAGCACTTTGAAGGTCATTACAACTCTTGTAGGCTAGAAGAGTTCACTTCTCGGGAATGTGATTCTAGAGGTACTAATACCATAATTAAAATTATGAACGCCCAGTTAGACTGGCCATTCTCATCAAGTGCTGATACATGAGACAATGCAGCTATATACTTCTCTCAAAATTGCTGTCATACCGTCTTGGCTCTGTTCATTACGTTTTTTAAGAATGCTTTGTTGAAGCTTTCCGCTAATCTATTAGATTTCTGTTGCTAAGCTAATATAGTAACAACTTGCGATTTAATGTCCTTCTGGTTTACAGAAACATCGTTTCCAAAGAAATTCCCTGCTTACTAGATATACAACGTTACAGTTCCCGTGGTCCACGTCTGAGCTTCAGGTATTGGGTTAATCGATGCCGCCAATTAAGTCTGCCAACTAATTGACTTGTGCTCTGGAAACCTTTCTATTGACTGTAAGTAGTTTGTATTCCGTACTTCTAGATTTCCCTTAGATTTACGATAGCATCATCGGTGTGCTTGAAAACGGCACATACACTCATTCCGGCTACCAGTCCTACCGACTAGTCAGTTATCAAAACGACCCGGCCTTGAACCTTGAACCTTGACCCTCAGCAGATAGTGTAACTCAGAAAGGATCCAATCCAAATACACTCTGAGATCATGGCACTTATTAAGACATATAGTTAAAGCCTATATGGACAGGGCGTTTGTTCTTGATTTTGACTCCTTTGACAGTATTTATTTCTTGACTGACAGCGCTCAATGGGAGGATTATCGTGTCATTATGCAGATTGATGGGCCTTGGATAGCACATAATATAGGATCGAAGAGTCTGTTCGGTATAGTAATTAACGTGAAATAGCTCTCCTTAGTAGAGGAGTTTCTAAGATCACAATAAGTTACCACTGCATATGTTACAGAGTTCCAGGATTCCCAAATAAGTTTGCATTCTCCCAGTCAAACTGAGACTGGGTTACAGGCAAGCCGGACGAAGGGTCGAAAGCATTTGAATTCCATGTATCGTACGGCTGCTGCAAGAAGTCGATCAGGAAGGGCCCGTCCAAGGCACCCATGGCGTCGCCCACTCCAAACGTGCCGTCGGAGGGGGAATGGCCAATTCCGTGGGTTCGCGATGGCTGATGCCCAACAGAATCACTGGCAGCAAGAAGCATTTCTAGCCCATTTGGTTCGCCCGCACTATTCAAGGTCGCTGGTACCTCTTTGGTGGCCTGTTTCAGAGAATCCAAATCCACTTTCAGCTCGACTAATTGGTCGTAACTTAGCACGATCACATTGGTTAGCCAATCATCTTATCACCTGTGTTTCTCAATTCGCAAGTAAGACTTACTATCCACTAGCAGGTAAATTACCAGTCTCTCTCATCGAACGCAGAAGACTGAGTAGAATATTTTAGTATTGATTCCAAAGTTATTGGGCAAATACTTGAGAATCTTCGTATGACTCACCTCCATGCGGTCTCAACAGCATCATTATCATTACTATTATCCTCTTTCATAGTTGAAGACATCATTAAAATCATGGTCGACGCAAAAACCGATAAAGCATCAAAGTAACCGTAAGGGGCTAAACATCCATCTACCCAAAGCTGAGCCAAGATACTGTTGGATGTCCTGGCTGCCTGAACGCAAGCCTCTCCAAGTGCAGAAGTCATAGGTGATACAGGCCCCGAAGGAGTATCTGTTGACTGCTGCGCAAACTGTGATCTGAACAAGTGGAACAGAATTGGACGGGTTGTCTGGATTACCGCGTTCCCAAAATGAAGATGTAACGATGCTACAGAACGAGATGGATAGATAGGCATAGCGCTGAAATCGAGTCGCAGGACAGGTGGTAATGTTTCATGCCAAGATCTTAAGCTTGTGAGAATGCGTTGGACGCTCTGAACAAACGTATTGGCTCGGCCTGGTTGAGGAATCTTATACAAATCGCTCATCACATTTCCGGTGATGCGGGCCAGCTTAATTTGAGCAGTCATAAGTTCAGGAGGGTAAAAATCTTCCGCTTCCTCCGCAGTAAGGCCATCCAGCGAAGGCATCTGGACATCGATATCTTCGTCTCTCAACATAACGGGGAGACCAACTTTGCTTGTGTAAATTCGATCTAACGCATAGCATGTCCACCATACTCGTACTCGATTCTCTCGCTCAGGAGCACTCATTCCAGAGTCGTCAGGAATTCGGCGGTGTAGACCTAGGGTGAGACACAACCTAAGGGCCAATCCAGTGTAGGTGTAAGCCGTGTTTCTCCGGTTGAGAGCAACAGAGTAAAATGACTAAAAAGTGTTAGAGTATTACTTATAGATATATTCTAGATAATTTCTTACCAAAAGTAACAAAGTCTCAATATATGGCACTGTAGGTTCTTCATGCATGTCTTGAAAGAACCCCATAGCTTTGATAAAGAATGCCGTCCCAGGAACACCTGTTACTCTCCTCGTGCTTCCAGATCTGCCGATGGAATAAAGTTCCCCTAAAGCGAGTACTGTGTACAACCTACACAGCCATATAGGATCATCTAAAACCTCCAGCTGGTAGGTTTCATCAAGCTTCCGAAGAAAAGACTTTCTAAGTAGAAGATGATGGTCGCCACCTATAAATTGAAGCACTGCTCTTACCAGCAACTTCGCGTAGTTTTTGTTTGGTAGATTGCATTCCGTGCTGGAGACCCTCAGTAGCTTTGGGTTTTTGTAGTAAGGATAAGAACGTGGTGGGGGCCTCCTCTCCCCATGGTTAATATATTGATGAAGGCGACCTCCAAAGGTTTCAGAACTCGCCTCTCCAGAGTATCTAGGCTGTATGTAGTTCTCATCAGATGCAAAGGCAAGCCCTAGTTCAATCATCGAGTCTGGTGCTTCGCTACCTGTTCGGCTCGGCTGTCCAGATAAAGGCCGAAAGCTACCTTTCTCCATACTTTTAGGAACCGGAAGTTGGCACCCTAGGGTTGTCGTATGTATTGGCGCTGAGTTTCCCTGTGCTTGTTGAGAACTATGCGGAGTTTCGTCCAATCTCCTGCGCTTCAGAGCTCTATTCTCAGCTTCCAAAGTCTCTAAGTAACTGTGGTATTAAATAAGCTCATGAATATCTGACTCTAGAATTGCGGCTTACCTTTGAGCAACTGGAACCTTTCTGTCCCGAACGGGATATATGCAATCAACAGGTTTTCTGGACTGTTGACAGTTTCGACAGGGCGTTTCTCCATTACATTTCTTTGTATAGCAAACATTAGTTAGTCTCCAATATTATCCTTAAATCTCTCAGAATATACATTCAAGAATCATGCGCATAGATAGAATGACCTGAATTCATTCTGGCCCCACAAATAATTACTGGTTGAAACAGATGGGATATACATGAAATCTCGGCTTCGCTTACCGTTTTGTTCTTGTGGCACCGTTCGCAGGCTACATAGCTTCTCTTTGCAACTCCGGTTTGACCTTTCTCACGATTGCGACTAATTGATGATGATCGACTTTGATCCATTGTGTTCTATTAGCAATGTCTAGTGCAAAGTGAGGAATAAGTAGAAAGCAATGTGGTGAGGCTGTCGCCGTTGATCGGAAACGAAAGCCGAGAATGGGATAACTATGATCACGTGGACGGCCCAG
>Ga0247737_1001009_pt1 | contig 11923 bp, 14 predicted proteins | sample UWRJL028104C2_FD_180937 | JGI IMG/M metagenome (GOLD analysis project Ga0247737, IMG submission 180937) | Plant litter microbial communities from Arlington Agricultural Research Station in Wisconsin, United States - UWRJ-L028-104C-2 | ecosystem: Environmental > Terrestrial > Plant litter >...
CGCCTTCTTCGACTATTGCGATACGGGCAAGGACCCGTCCTATTCCGTCGAGGAGGCGGCGGCCGAGGATGAGGCCCGGGCGGCGACTGCGGCCGCGCCGGCCGTGGAAGCGGCCCTGGCGAGCGAGGCGGCGCCGGCCGCTCCGGCGGTCGAGGCGCCGAAGACCTAGACCTTTCCCGTCATCCTCGAGCTTGTCCCGAGGATCCATGGGTCAGCGGCGGGATCGCTGGATGCGAACCCGCGCTCCACACGCATCCCAATAGTCCGTGCGGCGGACGAATGGACCCTCGGGACAAGCCCGAGGGTGACGGTGATGTTGGGGTCAGAAAGTCACCACAAGCCGGACGACCTCGCCGGCGTGGAGCCGGTCGAAGCCCGCGTTGATGTCGTCGAGCGGGATGGTCCCGCTCATCAGCCGGTCCACGGGCAGGCGGCCCTGGCGGTAGAGGGCGACGTAGCGGGGGATGTCGCGGCTGGGGACGCAGGTCCCGATGTAGGATCCCTTGAGCGTGCGCTCCTCGCCGACCAGGGACACGACATTGACCGGCAGGGCGGCGTCGGGCGGCGGCAGGCCGGCGGTGATGGTGGTCCCGCCGCGACGGGTCATCTTCCAGGCCGCCTCGAGCGCGCGAACCGATCCGGCCATCTCGAACACGAAGTCGGCGCCGCCGTTCGTCAGGGCGCGGACCTGATCGACGGCGTCGGTGTCGGAGGCGTTGACGGTCTGGACCGGGCCCAGGGTGCGGGCGAGGGCCAGCTTGTCCTCGGACAGGTCGACGGCGATGACGGGCGAGGCGCCCGAGGCCAGGGCGCCCAGCACGCTGGCGAGACCGACGCCGCCGAGGCCCACGACGACCGCGCTCTGGCCCGCCTTGATACGCGCGGTGTTCACGACGGCGCCGACGCCGGTCAGGACCGCGCAGCCGAACAGGGCCGCCTCCTCGAACGACAGGGCCGGGTCGATCTTCACCAGCGAGCGGCGGGAGACCACGGCGCGCTCGGCGAAGGCGGAGCAGCCGAGGTGGTGGTTGAGGGCCTCGCCGTCGTGATGGAGGCGTTTGCCGCCGGTCAGGAGCTCGCCCTTGCCGTTGGCGGCTGCGCCCGGCTCGCACAGGGCGGGGCGACCCTCCGCACACGGATTGCAGTGACCGCAGGACGGCATGAAGACCATGGCGACATGGTCGCCGACGGCCAGGTCGGTGACCCCTTGGCCCAGTTCCTCGACGACGCCGGCCGCCTCGTGGCCGAGCGCCATGGGCATGGGGCGGGGTCGGTCGCCGTTGATGACACTGAGGTCGGAGTGACACAGGCCGGCGGCCTTGATGGCGACGCGGACTTCGCCGGGGCCGGGCGGGTCGAGCATGACTGTCTCTATGCTCAGCGGTCGGCTGTCGGCATAGGGGCGCGGGGCGCCCATGGCGCGGAGCACGGCGGCGCGGGTGATCGTCTGGGTCATGGGCAGCCTTGTCGGAAACGCGCGATGACCCTTCGATAGGCGCTTGACGCAACGGAGGCCAAGCCCGAGCGTCGCATCAGGATCGGCGATCAAGCCGGCGCTGTGAGGGACGAGACGAATGCCGAAACGCGACGAGGGGCCGCTGGCCGACCGGGCGACCTACAAGGCCTACCACACGGTCTCGACGCGCTGGGCGGACAACGACCAGTACGGCCATATCAACAACGCCAAATTCTACGAGTTCGTCGACTCGGCGGTGAACGCCCACCTGATCATCGGCGGGGCGCTGAAGGACTCGATCGGCCTGGTGGTCGATTCAGGCTGCCGCTACACCTCGTCGCTGGCGTTCCCGGACGTCATCGAGGTGGGGATCAAGGTCGATCACGTCGGCACGTCGAGCGTCAAATACGGCTTCGCCGTCTTCCGTCGGGGGGCGACCGAGCCCGCCGCCATCGGCCATTTCGTGCACGTCTATGTCGATGCGGAAACGCGTCGTCCGAAGCCGTTGCCGGCGGTGCTGAGAGGCGTGGTCGAGAACCTGAGGGCGGGCTAGTCCTCGTCCATGTAGCCGAGCAGGGCCAGGGCGCCGACGGCGGTGAGGACGCCGATGGCGAAGGCGGCGACGATGGAGCCGGTGGCGACAGCGGTCGAGACCGTCACCGGGCGGCTTTCGTACCATTCGACGATGTCGGCCTCGTCGAGGTCGTCCTCGAGATAGGCGTCGGCGTCGTGCAGGGGATTGTCTGACATGGTCAAGCTCCGGGAGGTCGCTGCACTAATCCCCGGCGCGGCGCGGGGTTCCGGCGACGGAATGGCGCGCCTCCGTGACAGGCGCGCGACCATGGGCTAGACGCCCGTTCATCCAACATCGAACGCGCTCAAGCAGCGAGCCGCCGCGCGGCGAGCGATAGCGCCCTTCAAGAGACCAAAATGGCCGGCCATTCCAAGTTCAAGAACATCATGCACCGCAAGGGTCGCGCCGATGCCGTGCGATCCAAGCTGTTCTCCAAGCTTTCACGTGACATCACCGTGGCGGCCAAGGGCGGCATGCCCGACCCGGCGTTGAACCCGCGCCTGCGCCTGGCCATCAACAACGCCAAGGCCGAAAGCCTGCCCAAGGACGTGATCACCCGCGCCATCAACAAGGCCGCCGGCGGCGATGTCGATACGATGGAAGAGGTCCGCTACGAGGGCCGGGGCCCCGGCGGCGTCGGCATCATCGTCGAGGCCCTGACCGACAACCGCAATCGCGCGGCGTCGAACATCGGCACGGCCTTCAAAAAGAACGGCGGCGCGCTGAGCGAGATGAACTCGGTCGCCTTCATGTGGGACAAGGTCGGCAAGATCACCTACCCCGCCGAGGCCGGCACCGAGGACGCCGTCATGGAGGCCGCCATCGAGGCGGGCGCCCAGGACGTCGAATCGGATCTGGTGAAGCCGGACATCTACGAGGACGCGCCCGGTCACGTGATCTGGACCGCCTTCGAGGATCTGAACGAGGTGGCCGAGGCCATGTCGAAGATCCTGGGCGACGCCAAGTCCACCGCGATCGTCTGGAAGCCCCAGACCGAGGTTTCGGTCTCCGGTGAGGCGGTCGGCACGCTGATGAAGCTGCTGGACGCGCTGGACGCGGAAGACGACGTCTCGATGGTCTATTCCAACGAAGACATCTCGGACGAAGACCTGGCCAAGTTCGCGGGCTGAGCCATGGAGGGGCCGGGGGAAACGACAGTCGTCCGACCCCGCCGGTCGCGCGGCGTCTTCCGGGTCTTCGAAACGGTCGCCGTCTGGCTGGTGATCATCGGGCTGTTCGCCGGCCTGGCCTACGGGGTATCGCTGGCCGTCCATGACGGGGTCGGCCGGATCGACGAACTGATCGCCCAGGCGCAGACGCGGACCTCGGTCGCCTACAGCGTGGAGCCCGTCGAGGCGGCCGTGGAGGAGCCGGTAGTCGCTCCCGGGATCGGGGAGGCGCCGTCCCGCGCGCCCACGGACCTGCTCGAAGTGGTGCGCGAGGTTCCGCCCCGGTGGATCGCCGTGCCGAACCCGCACTGTCCCATGACCGGCGGCGCCATGGTCGAAGGCTCGGTCGCACTGCTCTGCAGCGTCACCACGGAGGGGCGGCTGACCGGTTGCGAAATCCTGGAAGAGAGCCCGGCGGGCCGGGGGTTCGGCGCAGCGGCCCTGGAGGCCACGGGCGGCGCGCGATTGACCCCGCGCACGCTCAATGGCGAACCGACGCCGGCGGAAGTCCGGTTCAGCGTCCGCTTCACGCCGGGCTGATCGCCCACAGGGAACGGATCCGTACAGGAACGGCGGTATCGACTCACCCGCGCGCCGCTATTAACCTCCGTTAACGGGAAGGATGGGCGGCTCGATTCGAGCCCGCCGGATGTCAGGCTCCATCCGCCCGTCAGCGGGGGCGTTATGACGATGTTGTCCAGAATCGATCGTGTTCTGTCGCGGAACGGCAAGGCCGGCCAAGGTCTCGGGCCGTCGGCCGACGAGCGCGAGAACGGCGACGCCGCGGGCGTCATCGGCGAACGGTTCGAGACGATCCAGGACAGTCTCGATCAACTGACCGACATGGCGCGTCGGTTCGGGACCTTCGAGAGCCTGCTGGGCCAGCTGCGCGAGCCGCTGGAGGCCGAGTTCCGGTCGCGGCGGGACAGCCATGTCGAGCTGATCAACCTGCGCGCCGCCAACACCGAGTCGGGCGGACGACTGGCCGACCTGAACGCCGAGGCGCGCCGGCTGGCCGACGCCCTGGCCGAGAGCGAAGCCCGCGCCGACGAACTGTCCGCGCGACTGGGCGAACAGACGGCGACCTCGCAGGAGGCGCGCGTCGAGACCGACCGCCTGCGTAGCGAACTGTCCGTGGCGACCGGCAAGATCGAGGCTCTGGAAACCACCGACCGGGCGTCGGCCCAACGCATCAAGGAACTGGAGCAGGACCAGGACGCGCTGCGCGCCCAGCTGAAACAGGCCGAGACGCTGCGGACCGAGTCCGAGAGCGGACGCGCCCAGGTTCAACGCGACCACGCTTTGGCGTCGGAAGAGAACACCGTCCTGCGTCGCCGCGTCGACGAGGTCTCGGCCGAGATCGCCGCCCTGGCTCGCGCCTCGGCGGCCAGCGAAGGCCAGCTGGCCACCGAACGCGCCCGTTCTGCCTCGGAACAGAGCGAAGCGGCCCGGAGCCTGCGCGCGCTGGAGAACCAGACCGAGACGGCGCGGGCCGAGATCGCCTCCCTGACGTCGCGGCTCGACACGGCCACGGCGCGCGCCAACGGGCTGGAGGTGCTGAACACCGAACAGGCGTCGCGCCTCAGCGAGCTGCAGACCGGCTCGCACGGGTCGGAACGCAAGGCCGAACAGCTGCAGATCAGCCTGGACCGCGCCATGGAGCGGATCCGCGGGCTGGAGACCGAGACCGAGGACACGCGTCAGCGTCTGGCCGGCATGGAAGTGGCCCGTCTGGCCGCCGTCGACCGCGCCGAGACCCTGGCCAAGGCGGCCTCCACCCATGAGAAGGCCATTGCACGCGCCGAGGACCGGATGCTCAAGATCCAGGCCAAGCTGACGGCGGTGCAGGACGAGCACCAGGCCAGGGTCCAGGCCGCGAGCCAGCAAACCGCGACCCTGCGCGCCGAGCTGGAAGGCGTCCGCGCCGAGGCCGCGATGTCGGCGGCGGCTCTGGAAGCGGCCCGTCGCGAGCGCGGCGGCCGGCCGGTCTCGACCGAAGGCGGATCGGTCCAACCCATCGTCGCCTGACGCTCGGCGAGTTTGTCGGTGATCTGGGGCGGTGGTAGCATTGCCTCATGACCGTGCATGTGACCATCGAGATGGACGAGGCCGTCAAGGCCAAGCTGGATGAGTTTTCCGCGTCCATGGGGGCGACACCGGCCGACCTGCTCGTCGAAGCCGCGGGCATTGTCGCGGCTCGCCATGATGCATTGTCCGCCGCGATCGACGAAGCCGCCGCTTCGCTCGACGCGGGCCTGGGCATCCCGCATGAAGAGGTCGTTGCAAGGCTCCGCAAGCGCCAGGCCGAGCGAGCGGCCAAAGCGGCCCAAGTTTGAGACTACTCTGGTCGCCACGCGCGCAACGTGATCTCGACGAGGCGTGCACCTATATCGCGGCTGATAATCCGCATGCGGCGACGCGCATTGAAAATCGGATTGCCGATGCCGTCACTGGCTTACCCGCCCATCCCAGAAAGGGTCGGGCGCGTCGGGACGGAAAGGCGAGAGAACTTGTCGTTGCAGGCACGCCCTACGTGATCGTCTATCGGATCAAAGATGAGACCATAGAGATCATGCGCGTCTGGCACACGAGCCGCGAACCCTTCGCCTGACCGGCGCGAGTCGTTCGCACGGAACTTGCGTCGGCACAGGGCGTATCGAGGCTTCACAATCTGCGCCGGAGCCGCCCCATGGACATCACCCAGCTGATCCTCGACGACCACGCCGAGCAGCGCCGGCTGTTTTCGATCATCGAGCAGATCGATCCGAAGGACGTCGACGCGCTGACGGCGGTCTGGTCGCGGTTGAAAGCCTTCCTCGACGTCCACGCCGAGGCCGAGGAGCGGTTCTTCTACCCGGAACTGCTGAAGCTGGGCGAGGGCGCCAACGACGCCGAGGACGGCACGGTCGAGGGCGAGACCGAGGACGCCATCGAGGACCACAACAAGCTGCGCGACGCGGTGAAGGCGGTCGAGAAATATCCGGTCGGGACCGGTGCCTGGATCGAGGCGGTGGGCAAGGCGAACGTCGTCAACTCCAAGCATATGGGCGAGGAGGAACGGCAGGGTCTGACCGACTTCCGCCGCCATGCGCCGGTGTCGAAGAGGCACGATCTGGCGGTGCAGTTCGCCGCCTTCGAGGCCGATCACATCACGGGCGTGAAGCCGGTGAACAAGGATCCCGAAGCCTACATCGAGGCCAACGGCTAGGGCCAGCGCGTCCAGCAGGGGCGAAGGTCGCGGTCTACGGTCTCGGCCCAGGCCGCATAGTCGCCGCCGTAGTCGTTGATGGTCAGCAGAGCCTGGCTCCCGTTCGGCGCGGCGACCTCGACCGTGATTTCGTAACGGGCTCCGTCCTTCTTACTCTCGAGCATGAGCAGGGTTCCCGGCGGTCGGACGACGAGCGCCGAAGGGGCCGTCGAGACCGGCGGCAGGTCGCGCAAGGCCTGCAGGCTCGTGCGCAGAGCCGCACAATCGGCTGACCGCGCGACCTGTGGCGGGCCGTTGGTGTTCGTGACGACCGCGGACAGAGGGCCGTCGAGCGGATCGATCCCGAATCTGTCGGGCCGGACGGCATAGAGGGTGATCTCCCGGTTCGGGTAGGGGGCTTCCTGCAGCACCATGATCCGCGCGACGGCCCTGCCGCCCTCGAACTCCGGCAGGCGCAGCTGGTCGGACAGGTGTTGCGACCCGGCCAGCGCCGGTGTCGCGATCAGGGCGGCGAGGACCAGCCCGCGCATGTCAGTCACCCTGCATGGCGTAGCGTTTGACGATCTCGAACAGGAAGTCGCGACCCTCGTAGAGGGAGCGGACGCGGATGCGTTCATTCAGGCCGTGGGCGCCGCCGCCGTCGGGGTCGCTGAACATGCCGGTGACGCCATAGGTCGGGATGCCCGCCGCATTGGTGAAGCGGCCGTCCGTGGCGCCGGTGGTCATGGTCGGAAGGATCGGCACGTTCGGCCACATCTCGCCCGCGACCTCGCGGATCGGATCCATGATGGCGGCCGACAGTTCCGGCGGCGGGGCGGTCGGGCTGGGGTCGCCGACGGGGGTGATCGAGATGGCTGTATTGTCCATCAGGCGGGTCAGTTGGTCTTGCGTTTCCGCGACGGTGTGGCCGGGTAGGATACGGCAGTTGATGTTGGCGGTGACCTTCTGGGGCTGGGCGTTGGGCGCGTGGCCGCCGTCGATCAGGGTCGGGATGCAGGTGGTGCGCAGGGTCGCGTTCCAGCCGGGATTGGCGGCCGAGATGCGCGCGGCGGCGGCCGCGTCAGGCGTGGAGCCGGCGGTCAGGGCGCGCATATCGACGGCGTGCTGGGGTTGGGTCTCGGCGAGGGCCGCGAAATAGGCGCGGGTGACCGGGTTGAGCTCCAGCGGGAAGTCGTAGGCGCCGACGCGGGCGAGGCTGTTCGCCATGGCGACGATGGCGTTGTCCTTCCTCGGGCGCGAGGAGTGGCCGCCGGGATTGGTCAGCTCCAGCGTATAGTCCTGATAGATCTTCTCTCCGGCCTGGACGGCCAGCGCGAGGCGGGCGCCCTGTTCGTCGAGCAGGCCGCCGGCGCCTTCGTTCAGGGCGAAGCCGGCCTGAAGCGCCTGCGGGTGTTCAGCCAGCAGCCAGGCGACGCCGTTGAAGGTGTCGGCGGTTTCCTCGCCGCAGGTCAGGGCGATCTTGATGTCGCGGGTCGGGGTGAAGCCCTCCTGTTTCAGCCGGACGAGGGTATCGACCCAGACGGCCGCCTGGGCTTTGTCGTCCGAGGAGCCGCGGGCGTAGAAATAGCCGCCTTCCTCGATCAGGGTGAAGGGATCGCGGGTCCAGTCGGCGCGATTGGCCTCGACCACATCGATGTGAGCCAGGAGCAGCAGGGCGGGGGCCGAGGCGTCGGAGCCATGCAGGGTGGCGACGAGGTTGCCGTCCCTGGGTCGATCCGCCGGAGCGAGGACCCGGACATCTGCGGCCGGATAGCCGGCGGCGGTCAGACGGGCGCCCATGCGCTCGGCGGCCAGGGTGCAGCTGCCATCGGACAGGGTGGTGTTGGTCTCGACCAGTTCTTCATAGAGGGCGCGGAAGGTGAGCTGGTCTGGGCGCGGCGCGGGAGCGGTCTGCGCCTTGGAGGAGGTGGCGATGGCGATGGCCACGCCGAAGACCACGACGATGACCGCGACGCCGATGGCCAGACGCTGGCGGCTCTTGCGGACGGCGGCGTAGACCGGCTCGTCGAGGTAGTAGAAGCCCGCCTGGGCCTGACGGACGGCGTTCTGGCGCAGCAGGCCGCGCAAGGCGAGCTTGCCGAGGTTCCTGTCGGGGGCCAGGGGGATGGCCTTTTCGGGCGAGAAGGCTTCGGCGGCTTTCAGGGCCTCGATCATCCGGCGCTCGGCTTGCATCTTGTGGGCCGCGACGACGGCTCCAGTTGTGTTCGACATGATCGATCCCTCTGCTCGAGGCCGAAGCTAGCGTGAAGGACCGGGCTTGTCCCGTGGGACTTGCGTGCGGCGACGCTTGGGGACTAGCGTGAAGATTCGTCAGTTCCCGGAGCGTATTTTGGATTTCGACATCAAGCTTCTCTGGCCCGTTCTGGCGGCCATGACTGCCGGCGGCCTGATCGGGGTGGAGCGCACCTATCACGGCCATCCGGCGGGGTTCCGGACCCATATCCTGGTCTGTCTGACCTCATGCCTGCTGATGCTGGCGGCCATGCACCAGTCGACCTGGGCGTTCACGGCCCTGCCGGGACAGAACGTCGTCATCGACCCGACGCGGATGTCGCATGGCCTGCTGACCGGCATCGGCTTCCTGTGCGCCGGCGTGATCTTCCGCGAGGGGTTCTCCGTGCATGGGCTGACCACGGCGGCGTCGCTGTGGGTGACCTCGGCGATCGGGGTGCTGTTCGGGGTCGGGATGCTGAACCTGGCGCTGCTGGGCGCCGGGGCGACGCTGATGGTGCTGGCGATCCTCAGGCTGCTGGACGCCAAGCTGCCGCACGTCGGGGTGATGGACATCGACCTGCGCTGGACGCGGGGCACGGCGCCGAGGGAGGCCGATCTGCGCGACCTGCTGAAGAAGGACGGGGTCAAATGCGTGCGCATCGGCCATGTCATCAGTCCGGACGGCCAGCTGCATCACCACCACGTCAAGGCCAAGGGGCAGATGCCGCTGGACATCGACGCCCTGGTGGCGCGGCTGGCGGATCAGCCGGGGCTGGCGGGGTTCTCGGTCCTGCCGCGCGACGACTAGCTGCAGAAGGCGATGGCGGCGTCGACCCAGACGGCCAGGCCGTTGCGCGCCCAGAGCCAGAGTCCGAGCGCGGCTACCGCGATGAAGACGCCGCCGAGGATCAGGTTCTTCTTCATTCGGCGGGGACCGGGACCGGTCGGACCAGCGGCGCCTCGCGGATCGGCAGGTTGGCGAGCGCCGCCATCAGGGCGAGGCCGATCGAGACGATCCAGATGACCTGATAGGAGCCGGTCACGTCGAAGGCCCAGCCGGCCGACCAGGCGCCGAGGAAGGCGCCGACCTGGTGGCTGAGGAAGACGATGCCGCCAAGCGCCGACAGGTGCCGTACGCCGTAGATCTGGGCCACCAGACCATTGGTCAGGGGCACGGTGCCGAGCCACAGGAAGCCGAAGGTCGCGGCGAAGATCAGGACGCTGGCGGGCGATAGCGGCACGATCAGGAAGATCACCATGGCCACGCCGCGCAGGGCGTAGAGCAGGGCCAGCAGGCTCTTCTTGGAGCCCTTCGACCCCCAGGCGCCCCAGAGCCAGGACCCGGCGATGTTGAACAGGCCGATAAGGGCCAGGGCGGCCGCGCCGACGCCTCCGGAGAGGCCCTGGTCGCGGATATAGGCGGGCAGGTGGGTGCCGACGAAGGCGATGTGGAAGCCGCAGACGAAGAAGCCGGCGTTGAGGAGCCAGAAGCTGCGGTCGGCGCCGGCTTCGGCGAGGGCTTGCTTCAGCGGCAGGCCGTCCTTGGCGTCGGCGGCCGGCGGCTTGCCGGCGACGCCGAGGGCCAGCGGGATGATCAGGGCGACGAGGGCGGCGAGAATCACCAGGGTGGCGCGCCAGTCGTAGGCGTCGAGCAACCCTTGCGCGGCCGGGACGACGAGGAACTGGCCCAGGGATCCGCCGGCGGTGACGATGCCGAAGGCGAGGGTGCGCTCATGCGGCTGGACCGCGCGGCCCACGGCGCCGAGCACGACGACGAAGGTGACACCGGCCATGGCGATCCCGGTCAGAGCACCGAAGCCGATCATGAGGCCGAGCGCGCCTGCCGATCCCGCCGCGATGGCGAGGCCGGCGATGTAGATCAGGGCGCCGCCGACGGCGATCCGCCCCGCGCCGATCCTGTCGGCCCAGGCGCCGACGAAGGGCATGGCCAGGCCGAAGATCAGGTTCTGGGCCGCGATGACGAGGCCGAAGGTCTGGCGGTCGATCTCCAGGTCGAAGCCGATGGGGCGCAGGAACAGGCCGAACGCCTGACGCACGCCCATGGACAGGGTGACGATCAGGGCGCCGGTGATGATCATCACCCAGGCGCGGCGGGAGATGCCGGGGGCGGCGGGCCCATCAGCAAGAAGGGGCTCAGACATGGGTCTCGATTTCTTTCAGCAAGGCGATGAGGGCGGCCTCGCGGGCGCCGAGGGTCTCGGAGACCTTGGCCTGGGCCTCGCGCCACAGGGGCAGGGCGCGGTCGAGGCCTTCGCGACCGGCGGGGGTGACGGACAGGCGCTGGGCGCGTTGGCCGGTCTCGGTCCCGGCGGCGATCCAGCCCTTGCGAACCAGGGGCTGGAGGGTCCGCCACAGGGCGCTCTTCTCGTGGGCTGTGGTCTCGGCCAGCTCGACCAGGCTGGGGCGGTCGAGACCCGCGAGGGTGCGAAGGACCGAGAACTGGGTGACGGTGATGCCGATGGGCGCGAGCGCCTCATCATAGCGCCGGGTCAGGGCGCGGGAGGTACGGCGCAGGCGGCCGCAGACGCAGGGGTCGTTGAGGTCCATTGCATATGCAAAGCACATGAGCGTTGCATATGCAACGCTGGTTCGTGCGGCTTGGTCATTGTCCGGTAACCTCGATTGCGGCATGACTGGAACGAATGACGAACAGCATGATTCACAAAAGCGCTGGGACTCGAATCCTGGGACTGGACCCCGGCCTGCGACGCACCGGATGGGGCGTGGTGGTGGCCGAAGGGTCGCGGCTGCGCTGGGTGGCGCACGGGGTGGTCGCGCCGCCGGAGACCCTGCCGCTGTCGGAACGGCTTCTGTGGCTGCTGGAGAAGGTCGGCGAGGTCTGCGCCGCCTATGACTGCGACGAGGCGGCGATCGAGGAGGTCTTCGTCAACGTCAATCCGGCGTCGACGCTGAAGCTCGGGCATGCGCGGGCGGCGGTGATGCTGGCCCCGGCCCGGGCTGGGCTGTCGGTGGCGGAATATTCGCCGAACCTTATCAAGAAGGCGGTGGTCGGGGCGGGCCATGCCGACAAGAGCCAGATCGCATTCATGGTGAAACGGCTGCTGCCGACGTGCGGTGAAGTGAAGGCGGATGCGGCCGATGCTCTCGCGGTGGCGATCACCCATGCGCAGATGCGGAAGCGGGCGCTGCTTATTCCTCCCCCGATGGGGGAGGAATACATGATCGGACGTCTCAGAGGCGTGCTGGCCGAGGTCGAGGAGGGGCATTGCCTGATCGACTGCGCGGGCGTGGGCTATGTGGTGACGTGCGGGGCGCGGACG
>Ga0247737_1001010_pt1 | contig 11921 bp, 7 predicted proteins | sample UWRJL028104C2_FD_180937 | JGI IMG/M metagenome (GOLD analysis project Ga0247737, IMG submission 180937) | Plant litter microbial communities from Arlington Agricultural Research Station in Wisconsin, United States - UWRJ-L028-104C-2 | ecosystem: Environmental > Terrestrial > Plant litter >...
ACGACAGGGCCAGCACCGTCGCCAGCTCCCCGGGCGACAGGACCACCGAGACCACGGGCGAGACGACCAGCAGGAAGATCGCATAGTCGAACACGGCCTTCGCGACCGTCTCTCCGCTCCGCGCCGCCTGCCAGCCCAATCGGATCGCATAGAGATGCAGGGCCAGCATCAGGCCCGCGCCGATCAGCCCATACTCGAACACCACGCCCAGCCAGCCGAGATCGGACGGGAAGAAGAAGGGCGTGCCGACGATGTCGCCGAGGGTCACGTCGCCGACCCGGGTCGCGCTGCCGACGCCGGTGATCCAGCGCCAGGGCTCGTCGTTGAGGAAGCGCAACGCGGCCTCGGCCTCGATCTGGCGCATGCTGAGCGAGCCGCCCAGACTGTCCGCCGCGTTCTGGCCCAGCCACAGACTGACCGGCAGGGCCGCCGCGATGACGACGGAGACGGAGGCCATTATCACCGGTCCCTGCCACCGCCGCAGGCTGAGCATGGCGCCGATGCCGAGCACGGCGACCGTACCCGCGATCTGGGCCCGCTGCTTGTACATCATGACCATGGCGACGAGGCCCAGGACGATCAGCAACGCCTTCCACACCGCCGGTCGGCGCCAGAAGGAGCGGTTGATCAGGAACAGGGCCATGACGCCGAACATCGTCGGGACATTGATGCGACGGCCGCGCTCCAGGTCGCTGAGGAAGACCTTGGTGTCCTCGATCCCCTGATGGAACAGGGCGTCCGGCGCGAACAGCCAGGCGCCGACGAGGAAGCCGAAGGTCAGGACCGCCAGAACCAGGATGGCCCGCGCCAGATCGCTGGCTGTCGGGCGCACGATCCACAGCATGGCGGCGGCGCCGAGCGCGCCGGTCAGGGGCCAGATCTTGGCGCTGGACGCCACCGCGCCGACGACATCGTTGCCGAGCTGGGTCACCCCGATGAAAGGCGTCACTCCCAGCAGCCAGGCGCAGATCGCGAGGACCAGCGGCTGGTACGGCGGGTTCAGCCGCCACGCCGCGATCAGGGCCAGGGGCGCGGTCAGCAGGGGCCAGACCTTGGCCAGCAGATAGAAGGCTTTGGCATCCACGACATAGAAGAGCAGACCGCCGAACATCGGCAGGGTCAGGATGAGGATCAGGACGCGCCACGCCGTCGTGTCCGACGCGACGGGGGCGCGAACCCCGGCGCGACGGGGCGTTCCAACGCGAAGGACGCGCCCTCGCGTCGCGGCGGTCATGCCGGGCGGCGGTCGGTGCGCAGCCGCTCGACCAGGGCGATCCACAGGATCGGCGCGGACTCGATGAAGACCCGGCGGAAATGCCCGACCGGGTTCAACGCCAAACGCCATGCCCACTCCAGACTGGCCTCTCGCATCCAGCGCGGCGCGCGGCGGATGCGGCCGGTCAGGAAGTTCAGCGCGCTGCCGACGCAGAGGCCGACGCCGGTCACGCCCGGCATGTCCGACAGGCGCCGGGCGAGGTCTTCGGACTGCGGCGCCCCGGCGATCAGGAAGACGTAGCGGGCCGGATGGGCGCGGACGAAGGCGAGGCATTGCTCGACCTCGGCCGAGTCGCGCCAGAAGCCGAACGATGGGGTGAACCGGGCGACCGACCGAATGCCGAAGCGGCGGCGCAGGGCCGCCTCGACCTCGGCGTCGCCGCCGATCAGGGTCAGGGTCGCATCGGCGGGGACGCCGCCCTGGAACAGCCGCGCGACGAGGTCGCTGCCGGCCGCCACGGGCAGATCGTTCCGGAACAGATGCCGCGACAGAAGGCGCAGGATGCGGCTGTCATTGAGCACCATCCAGGCCCTGGCCTGCGGCCCCGAGAAATGCAGGTCGCCGGAACGGGCGGCGACGACATGCTGAGCGTTCGGCGTGACGACGAAGGCGAAGGGGGCGACCGGATCGCGCGCGGCGATCTCTGCGATGGCCGTCTCCAGATCCAGCGGAGTGAAGTCGACGCCGAGGAAGCGACGACGCGGGAACGCGCTCATGGCACGGCTCCATAGGTGTTGGTGTAGGAGATCGAGCGGCTGAACGGCAGCAAGCGATTCACGTACTGGTCGATCCACAGGTCGACCTCGGCGATGCGGCTGCGCGGGACGAAGACGATGTCTTCCGAGGCCAGGGCGATGCCGGTGTCCGCGCCGCCGCTCTCGACGAAGCGACGCAGGTCGATGGTGCGCAGCATGGCCGGTGCGCCCGGGCGCTGGCGGATGACGACCACCTGATCCATCCGACTCTCGGGCGAGAAGCCGCCGGCCAGCATGATCGCCTCCAGCGTCGAAGCGCGGGCCGACAGGGGATAGACGCCCGGCCTTTGGACGGCCCCGCCGACGATGATCCGCGCCGACCGCGCCTCGGTCACCGACAGGCTGACGATCGGCTGGCGCAGGCGGCGGGCGGAGGCGTCACGCACCGCCCCTTCCAGTTCGGACGGCGTCAGGTTCTGGGCCGCCAGTCGCCCGGCGACGCGCAGGCTGACGAAGCCGTCGGGCTCGACCACGGCGTCCTGGGTCAGTTCGGGGGTCAGCAGATAGTCGATCTTCAGCCGGTCGCCGACGCCGAGGCGGTAGGCGGGGGCCGCGTCGCTCCACGGGGCGAACCGGTGCGGCTCGCGCTCGCGCGGGCTGATCGACTGGGTCGTGCCGCAGGCCGTCAGGATCAGGGTCAGGCCGACCACGGCCAACCGGCGGATGAGGTTCAGAGCCATCGGTAGAGCGCCTCCGGAACGTAGCGACGGCGGCCGGTCAGGACGAAGCCGAGCAGGTCGCCCCCGGACGCCAGCACGACCTCGCGCATCCGCCGCGCGGCCGGGGCGCGAGTCGCCTCGGCCTGGACGATCAGGATGTTGGCGTCGGCCAGGCCGTAGAGGCGCCGCACGTCCGGCGCCTCGAAATCGCGCGACGCGACGAGGACGATGCGGCCGAAGGCGCCGCGCATCAGGTCGAGGAAGGCGCGCGCCTCCTCCGCCGTCGCGGCGGGTCCGCCCAGCGGGGTCTCCGCCGGATTGACCGCGGCCCACAGACCGGGCGCCGCCGACCGCGCGACGTCCAGATGGGCCGATCCGGCGGGCAGCCGCTGCACCGCGTCGGCGGCCTTCTTGCGATAGTGGTCGGCGGCGTCGAGATCGATCAGCAGGACGGAGCCCACGCCGCGCGCTGCCATGGCCTGGGCCACGCCGAGCGCCAGACGGCTCTTGGCGGGCGCGCTATCGCCGACGAACTGGATGATCTGCAGCGGTCGCCCGTCCACGACGACGTCGAGCAACAGGCCCGCCAACCGCGCGATCGCCGCCCGCCCGGCCTCCGAGCGCGGATCGGCGGCGGCCGCGTCGATAGTCATGAGCGCGTCGAGCGCCAGCGAGCTTTCCGCCTCGCCGGGGGCGATGAAGACCTGTCGTACGGCCATCCCGGCCGCCGTGGTCGCGACCGCCAGGGCGAGACCGAGCGCGCCGCCGGCGAGGACCAGGGTCGGTCGCAGGTCGCGTCCCGTCTGCGGCGCGGTCGGCGGCTGGACGATGCGGACCGTGGTGTTGCTGTCGTCGACCGCCTGATCCTCAAGCGCGGCGCCGGCGCGACCGATCAGCAGGCTGCGGTGGATGGTCTCGGACGCCGAGCGGCTGCGCTCCAGATCGTGCAGCCGCATCTCGGCGTCGCGCAGATCGGCGACCCGGGCCCGCGCCGCGGCCAACTGGATCGCCAGTTCCGCCGACTGACGCTGCAGCGAGGCCAGTTCGATCCCCAGCGACGCGCGGCGGGTGACCAGCAGATCGGCGACGGGGTTGCGTATGGTGCGGTCGCTGGAGCGGATATCCTGGGCGTTCTCGACGATCTGGGCCTGGGCCGCGGCGATCCGGGCGTCGATCTCGGCCAGACCCGGCCAGTCCTCATTGTACTGTTCGACGATGTGGGCGCGGTCCTGACGCAGGCGCAGCAGGGTGTTGCGCGCCTCGTCGTTGGGAGTGGAGTTGGTCCGCTCCTGGCTGTCCAGCACCCGCTCCTGCGTCGAGCCCAGCTGACGGCCGACGGCGGCCAGTTCGGCGGCCACGGCGCCGCGCCGCTCCTGCGCCTGACCCGCGCGCTGGATCAGGGCCTCCAGACGGTCGGACGCCAGGGCCACGTCCTTGTCGATATCGAGCACGTCGTGGTCGGTGCGGATCCGCAGGATTTCGCCCTCGGTGTCGTTCAGGGCGCGGTCGTAGCGGGCGATCTCGCCGTCCTGACGCTCGCGCGAGGCGTTGACGTAGAGCTCGGCGCGGCGCTCCGCATAGCCATCGATCACGGCCTGGACGGCGGCCAGGGCGTGGGCGCGGTCCTCGTCGGCGAAGGCCACGCGCATGATGTTGGAACCGGTCTCGATCTCGACCTTCAGCGCCTTGGCGAAGGCGGCCATCGTCTTCGGATCGGGACGTCGGCCTTCGCCCTGTTCGGCCAGTCGCGTCATCGCCGCCTGGATCACCGGATCGCTGCGAACGATCTGGACCTCGGATTGCAGGGCGCGGGCGACGGCCTCCCCGCCCTGGAATTGCTGCGGGCCGTTCAGACCCTCCTGCGCCGCCTCGGTGGCGCCGATGCGCAACAGGATCAGGCTGGACGCCGTGAACTTCGGCGGAGTGAACAGGGCGGCCGCGACGCCCGCCGTCAAACCGATGATCAGACAAATCAGAATCGCTTTCTGATTGTAGAAGACGTGCACCAGCGCGTCGCGCATCGACAGCAGGCCGCGCGGCGTGGCGGGAATTTCGGGAACGGACTGAACGACAGGGGTCAACGCCCGACCTTCGACTCGTCGCCCGCGATGGACGACTGGAATACACGTTTGGGTAGCATGTGATTGGTAAACGAGATGCGACCGCGTTCCGGAGCCTGCATGCCGTTCGACCTCCCGCCCGTCCCGACCGCAAGGATCGCGCGACCTGACCTGTCCGCCTGGCTGGGGCGCATCCGGGGGATGTCCGTTTCGCTGGGTGCGCGGGGTCTGGAGGCGGCGGCGAAGTTCTGTCTCTACGCCCTGGCGGCGCGCGAACTGGGCGGGCACGACGCAGGGCGGTTCTTCCTCGCGCTCGGGGTGATCCAGATCGTCTCGACCGTCGCGCGCCTGGGCATGGAGAAACCGGTGACGCGCCATGTCGCCGCCGAGCTGGCCGTCGGCGATGTCGGGGCGGCGCGCAAGGCGGCCGTGACGGCCGGCGGGGCGATCCTGATCGCCAGCAGCGCCGCCGGCCTGCTTCTGGCCGTGGCCGCGCCGGTCATGGCCCGGCACTGGACGGGTCAGGCGGACATGGCGCTACCGCTGATGCTGGCGGCCCTGATCGTGCCGATCCAGAACCTGGCCTTCGCGGTCGCCTATATCCTGATCGGGCTGGAGCGCGGGGCGGCCGGTCAGATGGTGATGAACGCCCTCCCGCCCGTCCTGTCGCTGGCCGCCCTGTGCCTCGGCGCCGACAGTCTGGGCGGGTTGCTGATCGCCTATGCGGGATCGTTCGGGATCTGCGCCCTGCTCGGCGCCGGTCTGGTGGTCACGACGCGTTGGTCTCGCCGCCATCCGCACACGGACCCAACGGTCGCCCTGCCCGGGCTGTGGCGAGGGGCGCGGCGGCTGATGGTCGTCGACGTCAGCCAGGCGGCCCTGATCACCATTCCGGTCCTCGTGCTCGGCGCCTTCGCCGCGTCGGAGGCAGTGAGCGTCTTCTCGTTATGCAACCGGCTGGCCATGCTGGTGACCATCGTGGTGCTGAGCCTCGGCGCGATGTCGGCGCCGCATTTCGCACGGCATCACCGGCTGGCGGACTGGGAAGCCCTGCGCGCCGCCGCCGTCGATAATCGGCGCGTGACCGTCGCCCTGTGCCTGCCCCTGATCGTCGCCTTGGGGCTGGGGGCCGGGCCGTTGCTGGGGCTGCTGAACGTGCCGGCGGATCAGGGGACGCCGGTGCTGCTGATCCTGCTGGCGGGCCAGCTGGCCTACTGCCTGTTCCCGTCGCGCGACCTGCTGTTGGCCATGGCCGGGGAGGAGCGGATCCTGCGCCGGATCAGCCTGATCCAGCTCGTCTTCTGTCTGGCCCTCTGCGTCGCCCTGACCCCGCCGTTCGGGGCCGTCGGCGCGGCCCTGGCCAGCACCTGTATCTGGATCGGCGGCGCCCTGGCGGTGAACGGCGCCGCGCGACGGCGCCTGCCTCAGCTAGGTCTCTGAAGCGAAGGGCGCAGGCCGGCCCGCGTGGACGGCGATGACGTTGCAGAACTCGGTCGGCGGACTGGCGATCGAGACGAAGGCGTCGCCGATCAGGCGGTGGAACCGGTAGCCGGCTTCCGCCAGCATGTCCCAGGTCTCGGCCGCCGAGGCGTCGGTGCCGCCGCCCGCGCTGAGGTGGGCGTTGCACTCGAAGATGATCGCCGGCCGGAAGGTCGCCAGCATCCGAAGCCCGCCCGCGATGACCATGGGCTCGGCGCCCTCGACGTCGATCTTGATCAGGTCGACGCGGGTCAGGCGACGGCGCTCGATCAGGCTGTCCAGCGTCAGGGTCTCGACCGTCTCCCCCTCCTCCGCGCGCGCGTTGGCGATCAGGGAGAAGGCCTGGGGATCGTTGCCCAGCGGGATGTGATGCAGCACCGCCTCGCCCGCCCTGTCCGACGCCGCGACCTTCATCGGCTCGGCCCAGGCGAAGGCGTTGAGCGCCAGGTTCGACTGAAGGTGGCCATATGCTTCGGCCCCCGGCTCGAGCGCCAGCACCCGCCCCGTCGGCCCGACGAGACGGGCGGCCTTCAGGGCGTAGAGGCCGACATTGGCGCCGACGTCGATGAAGACGTCGCCGGGCGACAGCAGCCGTTGCAACTGGCGCAGCTCGGGCTCGACCCAGTCGCGCAGCAAGAAGGCGGTGATGGTGGTGTAGCGCAGGTCCGCCGGCGCCCGCATCCGCTCGCGCCCGTCGCGGGTCAGGTGGAAGGTCGGATTGCGCCCCGTCGCACTGGCGGCGGCGAGGTGGGCGGCGCGGGACAGGACGCTGACGGGTTCGGCCCGGAAGGCGGGCTGGGTCGTCAGTTTGCGGATTCGGCGGATCAGGGTCATCGGCGCTCACCATGCGGTTCGCGACCGGTCTATCGAAGGTCGATTAACTTTAAGTTGTATTCGCTCGCAGCTAGGGCGCGAACCCGATCCGCCAGGACAGGCTCGCGCGATCGGTGATTTCGGCGCGGCAGCGGATCACGGTGCGGAAGGGGCCGACCGGGCTGGCGTAGGTGGCGGCGTCGAAGTCCTCGGTCGGGGCGCAGGTCATGCCGGTCGCCTCGAAGGACGCGACCTCGCCCTGCGAAAAGCGGATGACCGGGCCGTCGACGGTGGCGCCCCGCGAGAAGGTCGGGAACTCCAGATCGACCACGGCGGCGCCGTCGACGACGATCTCGTCGCTACGGGTGATCGCGTCGGGTTCGAGGACGTAGCGGGTCTGGATCGTCGCCCGCGTGTCCGGGCGCGGCGCTTCCTCGCCCATCCGATCCAGTTCGTCCTGGCGGTAGGAGACTGTGGTGCGGGCTCCGTCCTCGGCGACCGTGACGTCCTTGAAGTACGACAGCGGCATCATGGTCGAACCGTCCGCGAGCGTCAGGCGCGGAACCAGTTGCGGGAAGGTCTCGTCCGCCGCGCCCGACAGGACGCCCGGCGAGAAGGGGATGGGGAAATAGGGCGAGTTCATATGCTGGGTCGGACCGCCGTTGATCAGCGGCAGGCCGATCACCCTGTCCCCGTCGCGATAGGTCACCAGCACGCGGTCGTAATCCCCGCGCGCGAACCAGGTCGTCATCGAGGTCGGGCGGCGATCGAGCCAGGCCTCGAACCCGGCGTCGGGCGCCGCGTCCGTCATCCCCAGGCGGTTCCAGATCGCATTGGTGTAGATCAGCTGGTGCGCCAGGCTAAGATTCTCGCCGAGGATCCGGTGCTTGCCGCGATACGCATCCGTCTTGCGCCCGTGGTCCCACAGGTTGACCGAACCGGTGCCGCTATCGAGCCAGAAGTCGACGTAACGCGCCGCTACGCGCGACGAGAAGGCATAGGCCATGGCCTCCTCCTCGTCGGTCAGGACATCGAGCGCGGCGGCGGCAGTCAGCACTTCGAGGAAGGCGGTCTCGCCATAAACGCCGATGCTGCGGCCGTATTCGAAACCCTCGCCGCGCTGGTTCAGGCGCGGCAGCATCAGGTCGACGGACTTGCGCAGCCAGGTGCGGACTTCGGCCGGCGGCTCGACGCCGGTCTCGATGAACCGCTGGGCGATCTCGCCGATCAGGAGGACGGAATAGCGGTCGAACCGGCCCTCGCCCGAGGTCTCGTCGGCGAAGCCGTACTCGCCGGAATAGTCGCGGAAATGCTGGAGCGTCTTGGCCAGCAGAGCCTCGGAGGCGGAGGCGTCCTCCCATCCGAGCAGGAACCGCAGGCGGGCGATGCTGAAGGCCACGCCATAGTAGTTGTTGGGCAGGTTGATCAGCGTCAGGTCCGGCTCGCGCACGAAGGCGCGCCAGTCGAGCCGTTCGCGCAGGCGGGCCAGGGTTTCGGGGCTGACCGCGTCCTCCAGCAGGCCGGCCTCCTTCAGCTCATGCAGGGCCGAGATGTAGTAGTAGATGCCCCAGCTGTCGTTCGGGTCCTCCAGCGTCAGTTCGGACAGACGACGGAAGGCGGCCAGCCGCTCGGCGAAGGCCAGGTCGTCGCGCGCGGTGGCGACGAGGACGTGCGACATGCCGATGGCGATCTTGCCGGGCAGGAACTTGTCCTGGGCCTCGAACACCTCGACGCCGTCCAGATGGTAATCGCGGCCCTCGGCGGCCAGGGCCTCCAGCAGGGTCTCGATCTGTGGTCGGACGCGCGCTTGGACAGACTGGTTCATCGGCGGCGGAGTTAGATAGACCGCACCCCGCTCCTGCGCGGATACGGCGGCGGGCAGGGCCGTGACGCCAAGGACGATCGCAGCCAGGGCGGAAACACGACGCATGGGGAACTCTCGGCGAGAAAAAGGGGGACGGCCGTCGGGCCGCCCCCCAGAGGCGTCTGCCTTAGGAGAGCAGGTGCTTACGGTATGTTGGCCTGACCGCATCGTCAACTGGCCTTACCAATCTGCTCGAAGGGAGACTTCGGAGGCCGCCATCAACAAGGCCCCCACGCCGTACAACTGGGTGTCGGAGGCGGCGACCTGGTCCGGCGCATAGCCGACCTGTTGCACCCAGCCGAGGTGGCCGTCGGGCTGGATCGCGCGGTCCAGGGCGGCCCAGCCAGTACGGATCGCGGGACCGTAGGTCGCCTTGTCCAGCACGCCGTGGTTCACGCCCCAAGCCATTCCGTAGACGAAGAAGGCGGTGCCGCTGGTCTCCGGCGGACCGCCCGGATCGAGCAGGGAGACGGGCCAGTAACCCTCGACGCCCTGCAGGCCGCGAATGCGTTCCGACATCTGCTGGAATAGTTCGACATAGCGGGCGCGCGACGGGTCGTCAGCCGGCAGGACCTCGATGATCTTGGCGAGACCCGCGTAGGACCAGCCGTTGCCCCGGCTCCAGAACACCTTGCGACCCGCCGGTCCCTCGCGGCCGATGAAGCGACTGTCGCGGTAGAACAGGTGCTCCTCGGGATCGTAGAGGGCCGCGATCGTGGCCTGAAGCTCGTGGTCGGCATGACGCCAGTAGGCCGGTTCGCCCGTCGCGGCCGACAGGGCGGCCCAGACCGGCGGGGCCATGAAGATGGCGTCCGACCAGCACCAGCGGACCTGACAAGGTCTTTCGCCTCGCCCCTCGTCGAAGACCAGGGCCACGTCGCTGGGCGTCGCCAGCACGGCGTCGAAGCGGGCGCGGGTCGGGGCCAGACGACGGACGCGCTCGTCGCCCTCGGCCTGGGTCGCAGCCCAGATCCAGCTGTGGCCGATGGCGTCGGCGTCGGCGTGGCGGGGTCGTGTCCCATAACCCCAGTTCGCCGCTTCGCCGTGCGCCACGACCGCGTCGGCGTAGCGAGCATCGCCGGTGACGTCGGCCAGATCGGTCAGGCCGACCCAGAGCGTCGCCTGGATCCAGTCGATCGGATCGGCGGTCGGCTCGCGGAATGTAGTGACGTATTCGAACTGCTCCATATGGGCCAACTGCCAGTCCGCGACGCGACGCGCCTGGTGGATAACGGCCGGATCGGGCGTCTTTGCCAGGGCCGGGGCGCACGCCAGGAGCAGCGCCGCCTGGGCGACGACCAGCGCATGTTTCAGTCCGATCATCCTCATCTCCCAAGACCTATTCCGGTTGATCCCGGAAATTTTGGCCAGACCAATATTGTCACCGGTGTCATTTCTGGTCTAGCCTGTTTGCAAGGTCGCCCGGCCAACGGGTGCGCGACGAAACGTCCTAGAGGGGAAACCACCATGACCACAGTATCGCTCCGCGCAGGCCGCGTCCTGCTTCTATCGTCGGTCGCCGCCATGGCGATGACGACCACCGCCTTCGCCCAAAGCGCGACCGCGCCCCAGCCGGCGCCGCAGGACGATACCTCCGCCGTCGACGAGATCGTCGTCACCGGCATCCGGGCCACCCAGCGCAACTCCATCGCCGTGAAGCGCGAGACGGCGACCATCGTCGACGCCATCGTCAACGACGAGATCGGCTCCCTGCCCGACAACTCCGTCGGCGACACTCTCGAGCGGATCACGGGCGTCACCGCCGACCGGTTCAAGGGCAACGCCAACGAACTGTCGGTCCGGGGCCTGGGCCCGACCCTCTCCTTCTCGACCTTCAACGGCCGCGAGGTCTCGACCGCCGGCCCCGACCGTTCGGTCGCCTTCCAGCAGTTCCCGTCCGAGCTCGTGAACGGCGTCCTGGTCTACAAGTCGCAGCAGGCGGACTTCGCCGAGGGCGGCATCGCCGGCGTCATCGACCTGCGCTCGATCCGCCCGCTGGAGGCTACGCCGCGCCTGCAGGCCGAGTTCCGCGAGGTCTATCAGGCCAAGGACGCCGCCATCAACGGACGCGACGGCCTGGGCTACCGGGCCAACGTCTCCTGGACCAACCGCTGGCTTGACACCGACATCGGCGATCTGGGCCTGAGCATCGGCTACCAGCACCAGGACCAGGCGGTGCCAGAGGACTACTACACAACCAACTCCGCCTTCATTCCCTGCGACACCTCGGCCAACAACCCGGGCCTGATCACGGGCACGGCGGCCCAGCAGACAGCGGCGGGAACCAGCTTCAACTGCGCCCTGCGCCCGACGCTCAGCGCCGCCAACCAGGCCGGCACGACACAGGGGCCGCTCTACTTCGGCACCACCTCGCGCACCTTCCGCCAGATCTCGACGAGCGAGGAACGCGACGGCCTGCTCGGCGCGCTGCAATGGCGTCCGAACGACCGGCTCGATTTCACCCTGGACGGCCAGTATTCGAACCGCTCCAGCCTGGAAAACCGTAATCAACTGGCCATCACCGAGGCCGCGCGCGGCATCCGCCCGCTGATCATCGGCGGCCAGGGCAACGACTACTCGGACGGCGCCCTGATCAGCTACACCGGCAACTCCAACCTGGAGATCCAGCTTGAGGATCGCCTGCGCGAGGAAGAATACATCGGCGGCGGCCTGTTCACCCGCTGGCAGGGCGACCGGCTCCAGGTCACCGGCGACCTGTCCTACTCCCAGTCGCACCGCACCGAGCTGCAGAAGGCCACCAACATGCGGTCCAACCGCCGGGCGGTCTATACGCTGGACGGCACGCAGGACGTGGTTCCGAACGTCGACTTCGTCGGCTTCGACGTCAACGACCCGGCCAACTTCCTGATCGCCGTGCCGGCCGCCAACACCAACTACGCTCGCTATCGCCTGGTCACGGACCGGGAGGACGCCATCGCCGCCGCGCGCGTCGATGCGACCTATGACCTGGGCGACGAAGGCTTCTTCCGTTCGATCGGCTTCGGCGCCCGGGTG
>Ga0247737_1001011_pt1 | contig 11919 bp, 9 predicted proteins | sample UWRJL028104C2_FD_180937 | JGI IMG/M metagenome (GOLD analysis project Ga0247737, IMG submission 180937) | Plant litter microbial communities from Arlington Agricultural Research Station in Wisconsin, United States - UWRJ-L028-104C-2 | ecosystem: Environmental > Terrestrial > Plant litter >...
TAAGGGTTCCGGTACCATAGCTGTGTGCAAGTCCTAAGCAATTCCTGAAGAATGTTATTGAGGTTAGTTATATGCTACACTCATTGGACAGATCCACCCGTAAAGGAGCGTACCACACCTCGTACACTATACATTCATCTGCCCTCTCTGTTAGTCACTTCAAGCTGGGTCTGCTTGTCGCATGGGCAGCGCTTACCGACGCGTCCATATATACGAACGCACCAGCGTAGTTTCTGTTTGATGCGATGCCATGCCGTGCCATCCCAGATTCAGGGGTGAATAGGAGGGGCATTCTCCTGTGCGTGGACTTGGACTTGGACTTGGTGGAAACACCAGTCGCTGGGATTAACTGCTTGAGCACCACTTAACAGCATCCGGGCTTCATTGCTCCTTTTCACTAACAGCTATGAGACACCTGTTGTAAACATCGTGACTGGCCTGACGTCGCCTTACCCACCACATCCAATTTATCTAGCCCCCGTTCTCTATATCATATATCATATATCTCGGTTTCTCTTCGTTCTTCTATCTATATCTATCCACCCATCAATCCTCCCTCCGACCTGTGGGTGCACACTGAGTGAGCTTATTTAACCCCGCCTCTCCATGTGGACAACCTTAGCGCCTATCCTGTTGGTCCAATATTTACACTGCAGCTCCTCCACCGAGACTTCTCCAACTGTTGAAGGAAAAATATCCCGGGCATAGACAAAGAGTCTGCTAAACTTCGTACTTTGCTTTCTCCGCAGATCCAGGTCAAAGCGGTCTACGCACTCAGGCCAACCGCAGAAAGAGTCCCCATCACCATTCGCAGTCACCGCGGGGCAACCGCCCAGCAAAATTCAGCATGTCGGAAGGTTTTGGTGCCAGAAGCTTGAAAAGGAAAAATGTAAAGGGGTTGGCATTAAATGCGCCGGCTCCTAGGAAGGTCGAGGGGCCCTCCGATGCCGATCTACAAATGCCAGGAGGGAATGTGGGTTCCGAGAGCCAACGACAAACGGCGCAGCTTGAAATTGGAATCGAATACAAGTTAGATTTGAAGAGAGAAGACTTGGAGGTTCTGAGAGATCTTGGAGCAGGCAATGGAGGAACTGTCAGCAAGGTGCGCCATATGGCCACAGGCACTATCATGGCAAGAAAGGTAAGAACTGTCCCTATCGATCATGCTAGATGGCTATCTTATATGTTCAACAGATAATTCACGTCGAAGCTAAGAAAGAAATGCGACGTCGTATTGTTCGAGAGCTTCAGATCATGTACGACTGCAACTCTGAATACATCGTCAACTTCTATGGTGCTTTCTTGAGCGACACCAATGATGTTATTATGTGCATGGAGTACATGGATGTTGGGTAAGAGAGGCATGCTGGTTCTGGACGACCTGTACTAACAGCTGGATTTAGTTCACTAGACAGAATTTCAAAACATTTCGGGCCTGTACGAGTGGATGTTCTGGGTAAAATAGCGGAAGCTACCTTAGGTGGCTTGACATATCTATATACCAAGCACCACATCATGCACCGAGACATCAAACCCTCCAACATATTGGTAAATTCCAAGGGAGATATAAAACTCTGTGATTTTGGAGTTTCGGGAGAGCTGGTCAATTCCGTGGCCGACACCTTTGTTGGAACCTCAACATATATGGCACCAGAACGAATCCAAGGACACAAATACACCGTGAAATCTGATGTATGGAGTTTTGGTTTATCTATCATGGAATTGGCAATCGGGAAGTTTCCGTTCGATGCAAGTGAGCAGCTGTCAGACGGTGATGGAGCGCCTGCTGGAATTCTAGATCTCCTGCAACAGATTGTATACGAGCCCGCACCAAGGTTACCTAAGAGCGAGGCCTTTCCCCCAATTCTGGAGGACATGATTCAGAAGTGCATGGCAAAAGGCCCTGAGGATCGACCAACACCACAAGAACTTTACGTGAGTAATTCTGAACTAGATTATGAATATTGACAATACTGATAGTATGTAGGAACGGGAGCCATTCGTACAAGCTGCGAAACGCACCCCAGTTGATTTAAGAGAATGGTCTATAGGTCTGTTAGAAAGAGACAATCGCAAATCTCATCTTGCTCCTCAATTATCACCCGCCACTAGATCACTTCTCCGGTCAGAGGACTCTCCTCTTGGTCCATCAAATTCGCAAGATTACTCATTACCGACGCCAACTTCAGGTGACATCCCCATTGGTGGTGGTGATGTCCGTTCGGCAATGACATCTCCTGACTATACTCCTCGATCAACAGTCAAAAATGGCTCCCAGAGTCTTAGCCGTGCCACGGGCCAAGAGTCATCACGCCACCCAGGCATCGCGAGAGTTTCAACTACGAGCTCCGTACCGAAACTCACTACCCTCAACGCACCCGAGCACCCAGCACCCAGTGGCTCTTCGAGCGCCGGCTCCTCGAGTTTCAACCTTCCCATGCGCCCCGCGCCCCCAGCTGGCCCTCTGCCACCTCCTCCCGTCCCAAGAAAGGAAAATGGAGATCAAGATATCAAAAAGGAGAGTCGACGCCAAGCTACTTTTGGGAATGGCATGTATGGATCCGGATACCAAAATGCTGGTCATTAGAGGCAACCCTCAAAACACATCACCGTTGTTTTTACAGCAAGTCTTATTATTTACACTTTTGGAAACGCGAGCAAGCAGGCAAGCATCTATAGGCGCAATCGAATCAAATTCACATTTCTTCTCTTCTTCCGAAACTCTAGGCACCACCATATCATGCGCTGAATGAAGGAAGCGAATATCCAATTTAGTTAGATGAATCAATGAAGGCGTTATCCAGATATGTCCATAGACACATGAGAGGTTTCGAGAGGCTGATTTTCCAATTCTCTCTCGTAGCGATCTTCTCTTTTGCAAATTACTCTCTTAAATGTATGTAATGTGCTTCAGTCATGATTACATGTAAATGGGACACACTTCCATACAAAATGGTTGCCAAATCGAGCCTTTCAATGGCTATTGTGAACAAACTATCACTTCCGTGCCCTAGGAAATAAATGCACGCCTAGAATCCAACTCTCCTTACCTTGAATCACTGTAGTACTTGAAACTCTACTCAATCGTAACCTTTAGCAATATCCGATATATTACACCTAAAGCACATTCGCATAGTCACCTACTTTATCACGCCGTGCGAGCACCTTTATTCGCATTATTTTTGCAGCCCGGCAAACCTTTCTCCCCAAAGCGCTTTAAATCTCTCCAATTCCACTCTTCAAAACCGTCTCGGCTCGTCCCTTTGTATCACTCTCCACTTCCTCACCCGAACTCCGGCTCAGAAAACCCTTTTCCAAAATCCCAATCAGCTCATCAAGGCGTGAAATGCAGAGATCAGTGTGTTCGTGCGTAGCCAGGTGGGCGTTGACTTCATTTACTAGTAAGACAGTGGCTGCACCGGCTCGGAAGCCTGCTGTCATGTCATCTATGGAGTCTCTAGAAGTGGGAATCACAGGTCAGCTTTTGTCTCGAACCATGGTAGACTCTTGGGGGGCTTAACAACAGGCAAGAGATGGGAAAGTGGTAATTACCCGACCATGATTAGTTGACTGCCATCACCTGTGCCATCGTCATTGACCAGGCCCCAGGTCTTTGCGATGTGTAGGATGCCAGCAGGGTCCGGCTTCGGTGGTCTGAAATCCCGAGTGACTATTGGTGCGAAGAGCAGTCCTTTTAGAAACTTTCCCAACAAATGATTCACGGGCGCGTCGAAGTTTCTTGTACAGATTCCCTTTTGCAGAGATTTGGATTCGAGGTATTGCATCAGAGGTAAGAGACCTGGTTGGGGAGCTTGCGAGGAGCAAGCCGCGGATTCAATATCCCGAATTTTTTGGAATGCTGTTTCTTGCTCGGCGGGGGAAAGGGTGTAGATGTGGTCAAGGATATCAGTTGGCTTTTCGATGGAGAGTGCGCTGCGCATTTCGCCGAACATGTAGTTCTGTGGGAGACTGAGGAGCTGGTTAGCATGTTTGGGAGCAAGTCGGTCTATCGATATTTGAATTGATCTCAAATGATGAATTCAATGATTATTTTTCGCAGATCAAGACTCAAAATCGAAGAAACCATGACCATTCGGCATGCTTTCAATAAGAAGAGAACAAGAGAACACAAAACTATCAAATTATCAGAGTATCAGATTCGGTCCCACTAAGACTTCATCACAAACTGCTGAGACACTCTGAAGAAGAGTCAATTTCTTTTTCTCGGCTGCATATAGTAACCCCAATTTGCGTCACCAGTTTTCTGCGACTTGCAACAAATTGGCTGTAGTTTGGAAAGGTCTTCTATGTGGTCTGGTAGTCAGACGCTTCATTTTTATTTTGTTGCATTTCGCAACGTAGAAGTGACGCATAATTATGACAATCTCGACTTTAGCTGAAATCCACCTCGTCACAACATATATTAGCGAGGTCGTGGTACAATCGAACCAGCCAGCCGGTAACAGATTTTGAAACACGGCTGATATAGTGAATTTGATTTTTGAGAAGAGGGTTTTGTGAAAACGCAAGGTCCATTTATCCATGCGAAATACCCAAATGTTTGAGATTATAATATACGTCAAGATTTATTAGACTTCGTAACCCATAAAAAGCCCATATATGCTTACTAAGACATAGTGGTATATATCAATTGGCCTAAACACCTGAAAAAAAGTGCGCAAACATATTGGAAATACCGTTATTGTGACATGTTCCGTGTGAGTTTAAATGCAAACTTTGATATACAACATTGAGAAATATGCAAAACTTACCACAATGTTCCATCGACATCAAACACAATTCCCTTCAACTTTGGAACATCCTTGGTATCTACAACTCCCTCCTTTAACGGCGCAAATCGTCTCGGTGCTTTCAATGACGCTGACATTACAAAGGCTCTTCTTGACGATCTCGGCAAAGGCTTGACACAAAACGCAGGAGCAGACAAACAAGTAAAGTGTTTGATAGATGCGAAATACTTCATAAGGGAATATGAAACTTCGCTCTGCACTTAGTTGTGGTTGACAGTCGAAAGAGGTACAAAATACTCCGGTTTTGAACGTACATAGAGTGGGGTCTCTCGCTAAATTTAAGCGTTGTTTCCTGATCCGGCTTCGGTTTAAGGGGCTTCATTTGTTAAGCACGTTTGGTACGCACAGAATTAAAAGGCCATAGCGCATACTATCTAAGTGCTCTAACGGATTTCTGATTCGGCCATGTGAATGGTTCCAGATATTTGTTGCACATCGTAAATCCTGCGATATAAATACTTTCCTGCTGAGTCGGCTGAGCCTCACTCAGCAATTCCTCACTAAGCAAGCTCTGACGAGGAAATTGCTTCAATACCCCTTAAAAAAGCCTGTTATTACTTTTTCCTTGATTCAAGTGGCTTAGTACAACAAACTTACTTTCAATTTTACTAAAGCTATCAAGCAACTTCAAACAATTCTGAACAACGATGGATCTCTCAAAGTTCTGTTGTCGTGGAAGGGATACACCTATCTGATGTTTGAACTCTTAAATTTCCAGGCGTGATGAGTAACTTCAAAGTGTATGAGTTTAATTGGGTACCTAATCATTTGTAAAGCTAGTCGTAGTGCTAACATGTATAATTTGAATGTGTCAGTGATTGTAAATCAAGGCCAGAACTCATAAGAAAGTCAATTTTCTGAACTCATCAGCAAGTATTGAAATAGTTTAAATGATTAATCCACCAAAATGACGGTTGATACTTTGCGCATAGAATCAAACTATCCAGGATCAAACTTAATGTCGGTGAAGATGCTGTTAGTCTACTTGATTGGATCATTTAACCATGGAGTAACATTTAGGTAGAGTGAAGCTGAAACAAAAAGAAACAGAAAATTGAATTTGCAAGGCACGCCTTCTAATTCTAGCCACAATGTCAAAAGGCTGGTCGTGATAAGAGTCAAACAAGTAATGACTGATTGTGTTGGGTAAAATCGCGATAAATAGGTAGATTATGTTACCAAAGAGGAGACCAAAACTTTTTCCTAACATTTCTTATGTAATATAAATACCTGCATCTATTGCCTCCTAATAATAATAATCATAGCTGAATTAGTAAAACACTGCAGAGTTGTAGATCATAGCCCCTTAAAAAACAGATATCTGCTAGTGACCATGGAGACCAACACTAACAGCTTAGACGCAACGATAGTTAGACTTGGGAAGCTACATATGAAGATAACCGTATGACTTTGCTCAAGAATTTTGAAGTTGGATAGACAAGATTACAGTTGTCCATGCCTTGAGCACAAGTACTATATCAAAATTCACATCAAAAAATGGACGCATACATAAACCTCGGATAATGTCTGCATTTAATTTGATACGCATGAATTATCGGGCCTTAAAGTTCACAGATAGTCTCTCTATTGGTGTAAATTTCTAATTTCTAGTACCATAGTAGAGGTATACTAAAAAAAAGTCAGAAGAAGTATAGGATGTATGATCTTGGACAAGCTTGATGATTGCCTCTGTCAAGTTTTGACATGCATTATTAATGACAAGATCGGGAATTTGTGAAGTGTTAGTTGGTGATAGTGTAGTGGCTACCTTCTTTTTGAAGATAGTAACAATCATTCTTGACAGTAAGTCGTGCTAAGGCTTTTGATTCGATATGCTGATACGTTATATGAGAAATAGTCGTCCAACATACTCCAGATGATGTTCTACGCTCAATTGTTGGAGAAAACCCAAGCAAGTATTCTACTTTTTAAGGACGAATACTTTGTATGTTTAGTCATTCGGGAATATTATCTTGCACAGTCATCACAGAGAAAGATGGTCTGGCCGTGTCCAAGTGAGGCTTTAAATTTCTTTAGAATTAACTAGACAGGTCAAAGACTCTTCATGAGTACACAATCTCATTATATCAACGCCTTTATAATGCACGACTTCTGTCGGTTCTCGTTCCCACATTCTATGCTCCTAAAACATGCTCCCTGTATGCGTCGTGAGTTGGTCATGAATGCGTTACCTACTCAACCACGCTAATGCTCCTCGCCAACTGTGGATATTACAACCAGATGACTTAAATGTTGTTCTCAAGTAATGATATGGCCTTGGGTATCAATAAGAATGAAATCGTGTCTCATGCGAATCTTCCGCGCTTTCCACCTCCTCCTGAACCATCCTTGCAGCCAGAACTCAGAATATCAAAAAATTCCCCGTAATCATGGGTAGTCTTCCTTTTCTGTACCGAGCCTCGAGGTATTGAGTTTCCACTTCTAACAATGGATCGCCCTGGGTGACTACTGTGTCGAGACCCTGTCCGTGAGGGACGAGTAATTGTTATCGGTGGATTCGATGTATGTGACATCGTACCGTCATGAAGAGTTCGCGTGCTGTCAGACATGTCTGTATCTGCGAGATTAAAATCTGACTCTCGAGGAAGAGAATCGCCAGCCCGAAAAGTGAAGGCGGGTGGAACAGTATGAGTTTGCTCCGTGGTGGTAGGTATCGCCGTCACAGGTGGTGTTGGTTGAGGAGAACTTGCCCTTGCAGGAGACGTCATTCTGGATGTCCTATTTGTCGAAGATAATCTTGGTGCACTCTGGGATCTGTTTATCTCTGGCGAAGACCCTCGGTCCTGTCCTCGCTCATGTTTTCCTCCAGCCTCGTCATCACTTTCCCCTTGAGCCGAATCTCGGCTGTCCATTCTCTCGGTTGCCCACCTTCTAATTCTCCATCCCTCTCCATCCCCCAATCCAATATCTTCCTTGTCCATAAAATCTAGCAGCTCATATAGGGCATCTTCGTAGCCTTCCGCCCGTGCCTTCCCTTGATCTGCTGTAGCTGTCTTGTAAAGTTGAGTGACCGATAAAGCGGCGGCTTTGAAAGCGCTGAGAAGTTGCTCCGGCGGCTCCCCCATTTTTGGAGGAGATGTACCCGGCAGAGATGTGTTGAGGCTTCTCATCGAGTCCATGTCGATTTGGTGGTATGTGTGTTGTAGTTGTGGTGGTAGTTGTAAACAATAGATGACAAGGTCACAAGATGTTGAGGATATAGGCGACTGGCTCGGCTTTAATGGTATTGGGAGAACATGTATTTCTACCCAAGGTAGGCTCACAAAAGTAAATGTGTGAAATTTTTGTGTTGTCGTTATAGAAAACAAGTCTCTGACTCGTCCGTACTTGAGGTGAAGCGTTTCTGGTTCTGTTCCTCCTAGGGTTGGTTTCTGTGGCCTACTGTGGGGTGACTGGATGAATTTCTATTTCACAGAAAGGGAATGGATTACTGCCAAGATTAACATGGGATTGGAGCCGGAACGGAAGAACTTGTAATCCGCAGCCTCAATATCGCGCTAGGATGATTTTATCTACAAGCTGGTGTATTCCTGGACGCGATTCCTCTTCCTTGAATTCTCGCGACCCTCATCAACCACTCTATTGAAGGGAGGCCCCGTCATCACCAACGCGATTCCGAACCTTTTGTGATTGTTTCTACGTTTTGTACGAATTCACTAGACCCATTTACTTCCATCCAACCCGCGTCAGGGTGAGGGCATCTCAATATGGCACCCACTCGCTCCTCACGTACCAGTGGCCATGACACGGATACGTCCATGGTGGATGCCTCTGATTCTTTTAAGCCTCTTCCTGTAGACCCAATGGTAAGCTTTAATCCAATGAAGCTCCCCCTAACATCACTTTAATTATATTGATTAAGCCTTGGGCAATGATGCTAACCAACCCTTTGCTATAGGATGTTGATGAAACCCCAGACTACACGGAAGACTCTGATACAAATCCCAATACTACAGCAAGCAGTGTAGCTGGTGAGGCTCTCACTGCCGACGGCCGCAAACGCAGGTCAGAGGCTACACAGTTACGACGAAGTGTGTTTGGCAAGAAACATGATCGTCTTGGCGAATCAAAGGTATGTGTTCACAATTTGTCTTCCGTTGGATATCAGTGATTGGCACAATAGCAGAGACTAATTCTTTCAACTTTAAGGAAGATGATTCTATCCGGCGATTTCGGTACCTTCTTGGCTTGACAGACCTCTTCCGGCATTTCATCAAAACTAACCAAAATCCACGAATTCGAGAGATTATGCACGAAATCGACCGTCAGAACGCAGAAGCAGAAGAAAAGGCAAAGAATGCAAAAAACAGAAAGGGTGGTGCTGCCAGTGGTAAGGCACGACGAACCGAGGCTGAGGAGGACGCAGAGCTGCTGAAGGACGAAAAAGTCGGAGGCTCTGCCGAGACTGTCTTTAGGGAGTCGCCAGGGTTTATCAAGGGTGGTGAGATGCGTGATTATCAAGTCGCAGGTCTCAATTGGCTTATCTCTCTCCACGAGAACGGTATCTCTGGCATTTTGGCAGATGAGATGGGCCTGGGCAAGACACTGCAAACCATCTCTTTCCTTGGATACTTGAGACATATCATGGGAATTACTGGACCACATCTAATTGTTGTACCGAAATCCACTCTTGATAATTGGAAGCGGGAATTTGCCAAATGGACTCCGGAGGTAAACGTCTTGGTTCTCCAAGGAGCTAAAGATGAGCGCAACACTTTGATTAACGAACGGCTTATTGATGAGAAGTTTGACTGTTGCATCACCAGTTACGAGATGATCTTGCGAGAAAAGTCTCACTTAAAGAAATTTGCGTGGGAGTATATCATCATCGATGAGGCCCATCGTATCAAGAATGAAGAATCCTCGCTAGCTCAAGTCATTCGTCTTTTCAACTCACGGAATCGGCTGCTGATCACCGGAACACCTCTTCAAAATAATCTGCACGAGTTGTGGGCACTTCTTAATTTCTTACTACCCGATGTTTTTGGCGATGCAGAGGCCTTTGATCAATGGTTCTCGGGCCAAGGCGAAGATCAAGATACGGTTGTCCAACAATTGCATCGTGTTCTGAGACCATTCTTACTGAGACGCGTAAAGAGCGACGTTGAGAAGAGTTTGTTACCAAAGAAGGAGATCAATTTGTACATAGGAATGTCGGACATGCAAGTGAAATGGTACAAGAAGATATTGGAGAAGGATATCGATGCTGTCAACGGAGCTGGCGGAAAGCGCGAATCTAAGACTCGACTTCTTAATATCGTTATGCAGCTTCGGAAGTGCTGCAACCACCCATATTTATTCGAGGGGGCCGAGCCTGGACCTCCGTACACTACAGATGAGCACTTGGTGGTCAATGCTGGAAAGATGGTCATGTTGGACAGATTACTAGTCCGTCTTAAGAAGCAGGGAAGCCGAGTCCTCATTTTCTCCCAGATGAGCAGGCTACTAGATATTCTCGAAGATTATTGCGTTTTCAGAGACTTCAAATACTGCAGAATTGATGGTGGAACCGCCCACGAAGATCGTATCTCGGCTATTGATGATTACAACAAGCCGGATTCGGAGAAATTCGTATTTCTCTTGACCACTCGTGCAGGTGGTTTAGGTATCAATTTAACGAGTGCTGACATAGTTGTTCTTTACGACTCCGATTGGAACCCACAAGCCGATCTGCAGGCTATGGATCGAGCCCATCGAATTGGTCAAACCAAGCAAGTTGTCGTTTACAGATTTGTCACCGAAAATGCTATTGAAGAGAAGGTGTTAGAACGTGCTGCGCAAAAGCTTCGCCTTGATCAGCTTGTCATTCAACAAGGTCGCGCTCAGATTGCTGCAAAGGCTGCCGCGAACAAGGATGAGCTGCTCAATATGATTCAACACGGTGCTGAGAAGGTCTTCCAAAGCAATGGGGCAACTGGTGCCCTTGCTAAAACTGACAAGGAACTCAACGATGATGATATTGACGAGATTCTGAAGCATGGTGAAAAGCGAACTGCTGAACTGAATGCAAGATACGAAAAGCTTGGAATTGACGATTTGCAAAAGTTTACATCCGAATCTGCATACGAATGGAATGGCCAGGATTTTACCAACAAGAAGAAGGAGATTGGTATCAATTGGATTAATCCTGCAAAGCGGGAGCGTAAGGAGCAGTCTTATTCTATGGACAAGTACTACAAGAATGCCTTATCAACGGGCGGCCGTACAGCAGATGCTAAACCCAAGGCACCGCGTGCACCCAAGCAAGTTACTGTCCACGATTATCAGTTTTTCCCCGGTACTCTCCGTGATCTCCAAGATCGCGAGACTGCTTTCCATCGGAAAGAGATTGGATATAAAGTTCCATTAGCAGATGGCCCAGAGGAAGATCTTTCCGAACGTGAGGCAGAACGCGCTCTAGACCAGCAAGAAATTGACGAAGCAACACCACTTACGGAAGAAGAGCAGGAAGAGAAACAAAGACTATCACTGCAAGGGTTTGCTGATTGGAATCGTAGAGATTTTCAACAATTTGTAAACGGCTCCGCCAAATATGGTCGCAAGGATTATGCATCTATCGCTGATGAAGTTGATAGCAAAGATGCTGATGAGATCAAGACATATGCTAAAATTTTCTGGGCTCGTTACACCGAAATAGCCGACTACCAGAAGTACATTGGCCTGATTGAGGCAGGTGAGGAAAAGACAAGAAAGCTAGAGCATCAGCGCAAGATGTTGAAGAAAAAAATGGCTCAATACCGTGTCCCACTTCAACAGTTGAAAATCAATTACTCCGTTTCGACGACCAACAAGAAGGTGTACACTGAGGAGGAAGATCGCTTCTTGCTTGTTCTATTAGACAAATATGGGGTTGATAGCGATGGAATATTCGAACGTATTCGTGATGACATCCGCGAGAGCCCACTTTTCCGCTTTGACTGGTTCTTCTTGAGCCGAACGCCCGTTGAGATTAGCAGACGTTGTACAACCCTTCTAACCACTGTGGCTAGAGAATTTGAAGACGCGGGTGCTCCAAAGTCAAACGGAACTGCAAATGGGAAAAGCAAGCGAGAGCCGGACGACGACGAAAATGATGAGGATAGTGTCC